>Ga0210385_10001834_pt1 | contig 12961 bp, 8 predicted proteins | sample IncBWH26OmetaG_FD_160107 | JGI IMG/M metagenome (GOLD analysis project Ga0210385, IMG submission 160107) | Forest soil microbial communities from Barre Woods Harvard Forest LTER site, Petersham, Massachusetts, United States - Inc-BW-H-26-O ... | reverse complement strand
CATCTCGATCTGCCCGCCGATGCTCCCGAAGTGAAAATTCTGCCAGCTGACGCGGCCGATTCCGCCGCACCGAAAGCCAATTTCCAGATCGAGCGTTGGTCTCCCGAGCAAAAACAAATTCGCGTCGACTCTCCCAGCGAAGCGCGCGTAGCCCTGCGGCTGCTGAATTACCCCGCCTGGCGCGTGCAATTAAATGGCAGACCGTTGGCGCCCGATCGCATGGACGACGTCAACCAAATGGTCATTCCGGTGGAACCCGGCGCTTCTGAAATTAAAGTGGAATTTATTCGCACCGCCGACCGCAAGCTGGGCAACGCCATCTCCACAATCGGCGCAATACTGGCCCTCTTCTTACTGTGGGGCAAGCCAAAGCAACGCCGCCAGCCTCTTTAATGTAGCGCAGGATTTATTCCAGCGCCGCACTTACCGCCGATCAATCGACGGGTGGCGGATATCCAGCCCCTGCACAATGTAAATCACATCCTCCGCGATATTGGTCGCGTGATCCCCGATGCGCTCCAGATTCTTCGCCACCAGGATCAACTCAAACGCGGGAAAAACCAGGCTGGAGTCGCCCATCATGTACGTCAAAAGCTCACGGAAAATCTGGTCGCGGTAATGATCCACCTGATCGTCGGTGGCCATAACTTTTTGCGCCAGCTCCACATCGCGCCGAACCACGGCATTCAACGCGCTGCGCACTTGTTCTTCCACCAACTCGGTCATGCGCGGAAGATCGACGTACGGCTTCACGCGCGGGTGCCGCAGAATCCGCAACGCTCCCTGCGCCACGTTGACGGCCTGATCGCCGATTCGTTCCAGATCGTTGTTGATGCGCGAAACCGCCAGCACGAAACGCAGATCTACGGCCATCAACTGGTGCAAGGCCAGTAGCTGCACGACGCGGTCGTCGATTTCCAGTTGCAGCTCGTTGATCGCATCTTCTTCGTCCAGCACGCGCTTCGCCAGCTGTTCATCCGAATCCAGCACCGCGTGGACCGCCTGATGCACGGCACGCTCCGCCAAGCTGCCCATCCACAGCAGCCGTTCTTTCAGTTCGTTGAGGTCCTTCTCAAAATGGCGTTCCATGAATGCCTTCCCATTCGCATCTTAGCTGCAGTCCCGGGGCGGTAGAAACAAATTCGTGCAATCCCTCATCCAAAGCGCCCGGTGATATACGCTTCCGTCTTCGGGTCGCCCGGCGTCGTGAACAATTGCGGCGTCGGACTGAATTCGACGAGCTGCCCAGTCAGCAAAAATGCGGTGAAGTCGCTGACGCGCGCGGCCTGCTGCATGTTGTGAGTTACGATCGCGATGGTGGTCAGGTTTTTCAGATCGACCAGCAGTTCCTCGATTTTCGCGGTACTGATCGGATCGAGCGCCGAACACGGCTCGTCCAGCAGCAGGACTTCCGGCTCCACGGCCAAGGCGCGCGCAATGCACAACCGCTGTTGCTGGCCTCCGGAGAGCTCGTAGGCCGATTTATGAAGGTGGTCCTTCACTTCCTCCCACAGCGCCGCGTGACGCAAGCTTTTTTCTACAACATCGGCGATCGGCCCCTTGAATCCGTTGATCCGCGGCCCGTAAGCCACGTTTTCAAAAATGGATTTGGGAAATGGGTTTGGCCGCTGAAACACCATGCCCACGCGCCGGCGCAGAGCGGTGACGTCTTGCGACAGGATATTCTGCTGGTCGAGCAGGATCTCGCCCTCAAGCCTGGACGTGGTCACCGTCTCGTGCATGCGGTTGAGAGTGCGCAAGAGCGTGGATTTCCCACAACCGGAAGGTCCGATCAACGCGGTCACGCGCTTGTCCGCAATCCCCATGTTGACGTCGAACAAAATCTGCTTGCTGCCGTAATAGAAATTCACCTTGCTGATGGTCATCCGCATGGGCGCGGGTGCGGCGTGTTCTTTGGCTCCGGTAACGCCTGCTGTTGGTGTTATGTGCACGGAAGGCCCCGGTTTGGACGACGCTTGCATCCTTATCCCCTCGGCACCGCTATGCCCCGCGACAGAATCGTGCGTGCCAGTATGTTGATGATCAGGATCAACCCGAGCAGGACTAGCCCCGCTGCCCACGCCTGACGATGCCAGTCCTCGTACGGGGACTGCGCGTAAGTGTAGATCATCACCGGCAAGGATGCCGTCGGTTGCCCCCAACCGTGGCTCCAATACAGGTTCCCCAACGCTGTGAATAGCAGCGGCGCCGTTTCCCCCGCCACCCGCGCTAGCGCCAGCAGTATCGCGGTAAGAATTCCGCGATAAGCTGCCGGCACGATAACCGTCGTTATGGTTTTCCATTTGCTTGCTCCCAGTGCCATGGCGCCCTCGCGCAACATCCTTGGCACCGCTCCCAAAAACTCTTCCGTGCTTCGCAGTGTGATCGGGATCATCATTAGTCCCAATGCAAACGCGCCGGCCAAAGTTGAAAAATGTTTGAACGGCAGCACCGCGATGCTGTATGCGAAAATTCCGATCACAATCGATGGCACGCCATTCAGCAAGTCCGCCGCATACCGCACCACGGATGCCACGCCGGCCCCGCTGAACTCTGCCAGATAAATGCCGCCCAGAAATCCGATGGGTACACCAAACAGCGACGACGCCAACAACAGCTTCGCACTGCCGACGATTGCGTTGGCCATTCCTCCGCCAGTTTCTCCCACCGGCTTGGGAAGCTTGGTGAAAAAGGCCCAGTTAATGGACTTGCCGCCGTTGAACACCAGGTAGCCCAGAATCAGGAACAGAATCGCCACGGAAACAAACGCGCAAACTCCCGTCATCGTGAGCATGAAGTTGCTGAGAAATTTCCGCCAGCGGAGCCGCGCGCTCATTGGTTGCCCTTTCCGCTTCCCTTTTGTGTGGTCACCACAATGAGCAGCCGCGCCAGACCATTCAGCACAAATGTCAGCAGGAACAGCACCAGGCCAAGTTCGATCAGCGCTTGTAGATAAAGATCTCCCGTGGCTTCCGTGAATTCGTTGGCGATAACCGCTGCGATGGAGTAGCCCGGCGCGAACAAAGACGCGCTGATCTTCGGCGAGTTTCCGATGACCATGGTCACGGCCATCGTTTCGCCAAGCGCGCGCGCCAGTGCCAGAAATATGGAACCCATGATGCCGGTTCTGGCGAAGGGCACGACTACCTTCCATGTGGATTCCCAGCGCGTCGATCCCAATGCCAACGCCGCTTCTCGCTGGTCCCGCGGCACCGACAACAACACTTCTCGCGAAACCGAAATGATGTACGGGATTACCATGATCGCCAGCACAATTCCCGCAGTCAGGAAACCCACTCCGTATGATGGTCCTTTGAAGATGGGCAGATAGCCAAAAGGCTTATTCAGGGCCGGATAAATCACCGTGCGCATCAGCGGCACCACGATGAATATCCCGAGAACGCCGTAAATCACGCTGGGCACGGCGGCCAGCAAATCAATAAAAAACTGCAGCGTGTCTGAAATCCGGGGCGGCGCCAGCTCCGCCAGAAAAATAGAGGCGCCAATACCAAGAGGAATGGCGATCAGCAATGCGACAGCCGAAGTGACCACGGTGCCGTAGATGAAGGGCAGGGCCCCAAACTGATCCATGACCGGGTCCCAGACCTGCGTCACGAAGAAGCTCAGGCCAAACTTGTGGCGCGGCAGCACGGAATTCATCCACAGCTCATAAACCAGAAGAACGGTGATCAGCACCACTGACGCCGCGAACAGAAACGTGATCAGCCGCGCGATCTCATCGCCGTCTTTCAGCTTCGATAAAAATGAGCGCGAGCCCAATAGCGGACCCGCGCTCGGCACCGTTGGATTTGCTGTCGCCACGTCTCTCTTCGATTTCTACTGAATCTTGCTGATGGCCTTCAATTCCTTCTCCACAACTTCCTTCGGCAGTTTCGCGTAAGAAAGCTGCTCGACTTGCCCCTGCCCGTCGCTCAGCATCCATTTTAGGAATCCCTTGATCGCATCGCGCTTTGTGGCATCCTGAATCTTCGAAGGAATCAGCAGCCACGTGAAGCTGGAAATGGGATAGGCCGTCTTCCCAGCCGCATTCGTGATGCTCACGCGAAAATCGGCAGGCATATCTTTCGCTGCTCCCGCCGCTGCGGCCGTCACGCCGGCCAGATCGGCTTTGACAAAGACGCCCGAAGAATTCTTGACCGTACCGTAGGGAATGTTGTTTTGCACCGCGTATATCAGCTCCACATATCCGATCGCGTGGGGCGTCTGCTTTACCAGACCGGTCACTCCTTCGTTGCCCTTTCCACCCAGACCCACTGGCCAATTCACGGAGGTGGCCTTGCTCACCTTGCTCTTCCATTCGTCGCTGACCTTCGACAAATAATCGGTCCAGATGTAGGTCGTTCCGCTGCCGTCCGAGCGATGGATCACCACGATGTCTTGTGCGGGAAGGTTTACTCCCTTGTTGGCTCCGGTGATCGCCGGATCGTTCCATTTCGTGATCTTGCCCAAATAAATTCCCGCGAGTACATCGGGAGTGAAATTCAACGCCGTGGTTACTCCGGGCACATTGTAGGTGGGCACCACCGCACCGAGCACGGTTGGAAAGTGCAGAATCTCCGCGCCGCGCTTGGTCTCATAGGCCTTGATCTGGTCATCGGTCATCGGCCCGTCTGTCGCACCGAAATCCACGGTTCCATCGGTCATTTGTTTGATTCCCGCACCAGACCCGACCGACTGGTAATTAAAATTGATGTTTCCATTTTTCTGGTGATACATGTCGAACCATTTCGAATAAATCGGATTCGGGAATGTGGCACCGGCTCCGTTAATCAGCAGACCGCCCTGCGCCCAAGCCAACAGGCCGAACGCAAGTACAGCGGCGAGCATTATCGCTGGGCGTTTCATTTTGGTTCGCTCCTCGACTCTTGCGAATTAACGTAGAGCTATTGAGTCTGAAGCTGACAGGTTACAGAATTGTTACATCTGGACGCGAGTCTGTTAAAAATTGGAAATATGCTTTGATTATCGACTAACATTCTTGCTTTCTTATGCTTAAGTCTATTCCAAAAACAAGAGGGCGGCCCCGTGAAGAGCCGCCCTCGTAAAGGATCGCCAACCGCCTACGGCAGATAGTAGCGGAAGGAGGTGAAGAACATGTTGTTCGTGGCATGCGGCTGGATGCTCGTTGTTCCCGTCAAGCCGTTGCTTCCAGACCAGGTATTGCGATAGATGTAAGAGTATTGGATACCCCACTGTACCCTTCCTCTTTCGCCCTGGTAAATTTTGTTCCAGAAGCCCAAGGTCGCTTCCGAGATGTATCGGGTGTCACCCGCGCAGGTACCGCCGGTTCCCGGCGTGCCCGTCGCGCTGGGCAGAGTTTCTGTCGAGCAACCCGTGTTGTTGGAATATGGTGAGCCGTAGCCGCCAATGCCGTTCAAGGTGATCGAAGTGGCCGTCAGCGCTGGATATGCAGGCTGAATACCTCCACCCGCGCAAGGCTGCTGTCCGACCGCGCCGCAACCGGGAATCGCAGGAGTGTTCGTGACTTTAATGGTGTCATAGCCCACATAGGCGGTCCGTGCTGCGTATTCGCCGCCCACGTACCCATACAGATCCCACTTCGGCGTCAGATGCCACTCGATCCGGGCCAGCCACGAGGCATTGTGGATCAGCGCGATTGTGCCATCCGGACGAAGCGTGGAGTCGGGCAACTGTGCCGACGCATAGCGGCCTGTACCGTCGCCATACATCCCGCTCAGCCCGAGATCTACCTTCTTCGACAATACCGGGGCGATTATATTGAATCCAATAGCTCCGCCCGTGCTCGAATTGTTGTACGCGCCAATGGTGCTGGGTGCCAGGCTTCCATTAACCGGGCAGGCCAAATCTACTGGCGTCGTCGGAGTCGGGAAGTTCTTCGCTGTAGTTCCCGCCACCGCGCAAGGATAGACCCGGTTCTGATACGTGCTCACAATGCCCCACAGCTCAAAGTGACCAAACCCCGGGTCCACCGCCAACTTGGCGATGAAGTCCGGCGTCTTGTTGATCGAGTATCCTGTAGTATCGACGAAGTTCAGCAAACCGCCGCCCGCGCCAGGTGCAAACACGAACGAGTTCTGGTATACGGTGGCCACGCCTGTCGCCGACGTGTTGGTGTACGTGCTGAACCCGCGCCCGCCGACGGTTGCCTCCGGGTTTTCCGCGGATAGAGCCACCGTTACTTTGTTGTCAAAAGACTTGGCGACGCGCAAACCGTACTGCCGTTCCCAGTTGAAGCCCACCTGGTATTGTGGGTCGATCGTCTGCGGGATCCACTCTGTCAGGTTCACAGTTCCGACTCGGTCTGGCGTGATCAAGCTCCACATTTGGCCACCGGAGACCGCCCAGCCGTCTGCGAAATCCGCGCGCGCGAAAGCCTGCCGAATCCGAAACACATATGAATCGCTCTGTCGATTGTTGGAGGTCACACCCGTCCCCAGGAAGTCTGACTCGTAGTACCCATACACGCTGGTGTCGCCAATTTTCGTCGCTGCCTTCAAGCTCAGCCGCGATTGCCTTGCCGTCATGTTCAGTTCCGGCAACTTTCCTACCGAGTTTCCGGAAAACGGAATCGAGTTAAACTGGGTATTTATGTCGTCGCTCATCGCGCGCTGACGGTTCACCGTTTCAGCCGCGATGAATCCTCCTGGCGTGATGTCGATCCCCTTGAAACGGATTGTCAGTGGTCCCTTGTCGTCAGCCTGTCCCGCGGTAGTGGCAACGGGATTCGCCGAGCCTGCCGACGACGCCGAACCCGCCGCGCTGGCGTTGCTGGTCGCTGCGTTGCTCGCGGCCAGATTTGCCACGGACGTGTTCAGTTCGGAAGTTGTGGTCTTCACTTCCGCGGAAGTTGCTGCCGCTTCGGTCGCCTTCACGTTGGCTTCCGCCGCGCGTGAATTTGCCGCTGCCGCCGCTTCCCGTGCTTCCTCAATCTGCCGGTCGCGCTTTGCCAATTCTTCTTTCAACTGTTGAAGCGCTTCCTGCTGCGCCTGCAGAGCCTGCCGCAATTCTTCCATCTCCGCGGCGATCTCCGCATTCGTCTTCGCCGGAGCCGCTTTCGCAGCGTTTGCAGACTTGGCTGGCTGCGCGTCGGATTTCGGCGTGTCTTTGGGAGAATCTTTCGGTGAGTCAGCAAGCGCCGTTCCCATGGTCAGGAACAGCGACAGTGTTAGTGCTGCAAGTTTTTTCATTGCCTCTCTCTTCTTTGAAACGAATTTCAGATAGTTACCCGGGAAAAGCAAAACACCCCGGTCCAGAAGGTAGAGGCCGACTCTTACGGCTATGTCAATTGCATATGAATAATCCGTAACAATAGCGGTCGTTTTAGCATATCGCTATTCTTTTCAGCATTTTATCCTGTTACAGCTTTCACCTGATTGTGCTGCGATTCTCAGCAATTTCCGATTTTTGCGGGTGCGCTTCGGTTTTTCGCTTTTCAGGCGGGCTCGTATCGGCGAACCGCTCGTCGCCGGTCCTATGCGGGATGTACCTGTTTTATCGACTCAATCCCATCTCGTAAGCTAGCACAATCTGGGTAACCACATAGCGGTAATGGGCGTCGGTGTCCTGAATATCCGCGTCGGTCTTTTGTAACTCCGCCTGGCTGAACTCAACGATCGTGGCCAGCCCGAGCTTGTAGCGCGCTTGCGCCAACTCCAACGCCAGATCGGCTTGCTCGCGCAGTTGCTGCGTGACCGACAATCGTTCGTACGCGTTATATGTATCCAACCAACTGTTGCGCACATCGCGGGCAACATTGTTCTGCAAATCCTGCAGCCTTTTCTCTTGCGCTTGAGTGGCCAGGTCGGCGCTCTTCGCCCGCGCGTGGAACAAAAATCCGTTGAATACCGGAATGTTCACGTTCACGCCGGCCGCCCCATACCAACTCGTGATGTTAGGGTCGCGCACCGGAGCTCCCCCTACCGCGCCCAAGGCGGTCACTGTGGGCCACCACAAATCATGTTCCGCCCGGCCGAATTTTTCCGCCGCGGATACTTCATCACGCAGCGAACTCACCTCCGGCCGCAGGTCGAGCGCCTGCTGAATCAACGGCGCGGCATCCTGCGCGGGCGGCGTAACCGGTACCGCCGGCTCGACGGGCATAAAATCCTGGCGATCGGAATATCCAAGAATCGCGGAAAGGGTAGAAAGCGAAGCCGGATAATTGTCGCGCGCATCCAGCAACAACAGTTTGGCGCGGGCAAGGTCCACTTTGGCGAATGCCAAATCAACGTCCGACTTTAGTTTCGCCGTAGTGAGCGCTTGTACCTGGTCGACCAGTAGCTGCCGCTCCTTTACGGTCTCTTCCGCCACAAGCAAGAGCGCTTTGGTTTCCAGCGCGTTATAAAACGACTGGTCGACCGCAAGGATGATCTGTTGCTTTGTGGCCACGGCATTTTCATCTGCCGCTTTCGCCTGAAATTGGGCGTTTGCGATCAGATTCGGAGTGCGCCCAAAGTCGGTTATCAGCTGGCTGACCTCCACTCCTCCTGCTGCCCTCGAATACATTCTTCCATCCGTCAAATATCCCGCAGAAAGCCGGCTCCCTGGATCGGCACCAATGCCCGACAAATTCAGGCTCACCTGCGGCATCAGCGCCGATCGCGTTTCGCGCACAGACTCGTGAGCCTGCAGCGCCACCAGCTTTCCAATCGTAATTTGCGGGTTGGCGCGAAGGCCCGTCGCTTCCGCTTGCTCCAGGGTCAGTTCCTTGGCCGTGGAAGTTCCGGTTGTACCCGGCCCGGGCACGGTCTGTTGCGCGGGCACCGCTGTCGGCTGCTGAAGCGTTCCCTGGGTTTTTCCTATGGCCGGCAAAGCAATTACGCCCAGCAAAACCGCGCCCAGTTTCATTATTTTCTTCACGACGCCACCTCCGCCGTGTTTTGTTGTCTTCTGCCGTGGATCAGCAGATAGACTGCGGGCACCAGGAACACCGTAACAACCACGGAAACCCCCAGCCCGCCGATCACCGCGCGTGCCAGCGGTGCATACTGTTCGCTGCCTTCCTCGATTCCGAGCGCCATCGGCAACAATCCCAACAGTGTTGCCAGCGAAGTCATCAGAATCGGCCGCAAGCGCACTTTGCACGCTTCGATCGTCGCCTCTTTCAGCCCCATGCCGCGTTCGTGCAGGATGCCCGAAAATTCCACGATCAAAATACTGTTGGACACCACGATGCCGGTCATCATGATCACGCCCATCAGCGACATGATGTTCAGCGTCGTGTGCGTCATCCACAGAAACAGCACCACGCCCGCCAATCCCGGCGGAATTGCGGTCAAAATAATGAACGGATCGATGAACGACCGAAACTGTGCCATTAAGATCAGATAGACCAGGACCACCGAGAGCAACAGTCCGACGCCAAACCGGAAAAACGATTCGTGCATGCCCACCACCGCTCCATGCACGGTGACCAACGCGTTTTTCGGCAACTTCAGTTCGCCGATCAGTTTATTCACGTCATTGCTGATTCCGCTCAGATCCTCGCTCTTTGGCATCACATAAACGTCAATCACGCGCCGGATTTGATAGTGATCCACTTCCGTCGGCGTGTTAATGGATTCAATCTTTGCCACCGATTGCAGCGGCGTATATTCCTTGGAATTCTCCGCACGCAGGGGAATATTTTTGAAGTCGGACATGGTCATCGACTCGATTTGTTTATTGAAATATTGCACCGTAAGCATGTAGTTGTTTCCCGTTTTCGGATCGATCCAGTAGCTTGGCGCGATCACGCCGTCGGAGGTCAGCGCGGTGATGACGTTGTCCACCACGTTCTTTGGCGACAATCCCAGCAGGCTGGCCTGTTCGCGATCGATATTCAGCTCCAGTCCCGGATAGTCGATATCCTGCGGCACCAACACGTCGCTCACCCGCTTTGACGCCTTCAATTGCAGCGCCAATCTGCGAGCGATCGCGTACCCTTGCGTCAGATCGTTGTCGCTGACTTGAATGTCGATGGGCGCCGGCAAGCCCCGGTTCACCACGGAATCGACCAAACCGCCCGCCTGAAAATAAACGCTCAACTCCGGCAAATCGCTGGCGAGTTTTCGCCGCACCCTTTCCATATATTCATAACTCCCCACTTTGTGATTTTCGGTCAGGTTCACTTGCACAAACGCCGTGTGCATCGCGGAGTTCGGCGTGTAAATGGCCGAAAGGTCGGGTGTGATACCGATATTGGACACAATCATGTGAAGCTCGTCCTTCGGTATTACCGAACGGATATCTGCCTCCACCTGCGCGATATAGTGATCCGTCACTTCCAGGCGCGTTCCCGAAGGCGCTTTCACATTGATCACGAACTGGCCCGGGTCGGTCCGGGGGAAATAAGCCTCGCCCACAAACGGGAAGAACAGCGCAATCACAAGCGCGATGGCGCCGAGAATGAACAAGGCTGTTCTTCCAGGCTTCACAAGTGCGCGGTTGACATGTTTTTCGTAGTAATTCAGCAAGCGCTGAAACATTTCGTTGAATTTATGGACTACTTTCGCCAAGCTCCCGCTCTTCGGCTCGTGACTTACGTCTTCGCCAACCTTGTGCGCGTGCGCCCCGATGCGAATGAACTGCGCGCAATACAACGGCACCACCGTCATGGCAAAAATGTATGACGCGAAAATCGACAGCACCACACCCAGCGCCAGGTCGGTGAACAGATATTTGCTAACTCCATAGAAAAACGTCACCGGGAAAAACACGATCGAAGTGGTGGACGTGGCAGCAAGCACCGCCAACGCTACTTCCATTCCTCCCTTTTCCGCCGCTGCCCGCGGCGCGACGCCCTGCTCCATGAAGCGGAATATGTTTTCCAGCACCACCACCGAATCGTCGATCAATCGAGAAAATGCCAGCGCCAGGCCGCCCAGGAGCATCGTATTGATGGAACCACCCATCGCGTTCATCACCAGAAAGCACGTCAGCGCCGAAAGCGGAATCGATAACAACACCGCGAACGTGGCCCTCGGACTTCCCAAGAACAGCAGGATCATTAGCCCCGTCAGCAACAGGCCGATTCCGCCTTCCTTCAGAAGATTCTTCAGCGCTACCTTCACGAAGATCGACTGGTCGAACACCACTGCGGTCCGCAATGTGTCCGGCACATCCACCAAATGCTTGATGATCTTTTTGACCCCGTTGACGATCTCAATCGTGTTGCTTCCCCCGCCTTGCTTCAGAATCGGGATATATACGGATTTTTGGCCATCAATTCGCACGATGTTCGTCTGAATCGCTCCCGCGTCTTCGGCCTTGCCTACATCCGCAACGACTATGGATCCCAGCCCGACGCTTTTCAGCGGAATGGAATTCAGATCGCTGGGATTGTCCACCTGACTATTGGCATAGATGTTGTAATCGCGATTGCCGATTCGTACGTCGCCGGCCGGAAGGATCAAGTTGGATTCGTTTATTGCAGTTACCACGTCTGTCAAACTCAACTGGTGCGCTTCCAGCTTTACCGGATCCACAAACACCTGGATCTGTCTGTAAGTTCCACCAAATGGCTGCGGCACGGACGCTCCCGGCACGTTGGCCACTTGATTCCTAACCTGGAATTGCGCCAGATCCTTCAGTTCCGTTTCGTTCAGCCCTTGGCCCTTCAGCGTCAGCAGGCAAACCGGCAAGCTCGAAGCATCAAACTTCAACACGACCGGTGGCAGCGTTCCCGGCGGTAGTCGCCTCAGGTCCGCCAGGGCGAGATTCGCGATGTTGCTCAGCGCTGCATTTGAATCGGTTCCCGGCTGGAAATAAATTTTGATCAGGCTCACGCCTGTCAGCGAGCGCGATTCAATGTGATCGATGTTGCTGCCTAACGTGAAAAATCTCTCGAAGGTGTTCGTGATGTCCGCTTCGATTTGCTGTGGCGGCATGCCCGCATAAAACGTCGCCACTACTACCACCGGAATTTTCACTTCGGGGAACAAATCGACCGGCATGCGCACAACCGTGGTGACTCCCACGACGGCAACCACCAGGCACAACATGATGATGAAATAAGGATAAGCCAGCGCGAACTTCGGCATTACTGCCCCCCCTCCGCGTTGGTCTCAATCAATTTTGTCTGCACCCTCATTCCGCTGCGAAATTCATTTCGGCTGCCCACTACCACCTCGTCGCCCTCCTGCAATCCGGAAGCGACTTCGATGCGTGTGCTTCCTTGCATGCCAACGGTCACCTTGCGCTCTTCGAGCATGTTCTGCGAACCGACCAGCAAGACCGTTCCTTCGCCGTTGTCCTTCATCTCCACCGCTTCCAACGGTACAGTAAGCACATTGGCTTTCCCGGATTCCGGAACGATCGCCTCCACATACATTCCCGGCATCAGCTTTCCATCCACGTTTTGGAAATCGATTTCCGTGTGCATCGTCCGCGTGTCTGGATTCAGTGCGTCGGCAAATCTCGCGACTTTGCCCACGTAATCCTTATTCAACGCTTGCACGTGCACCTTGATGGGATCGCCAAGACGTATGGTTGCCGCGATTGACTCTGGAATGGGCAGCACCAATCTCAGCACGGAAATCTGCGCCAGCCGCACTACCGGCTCCGCTTGCTTGCTTTCGGAAGTTCCAGCAGCGATCAACGATCCAGTATCTGCATAGCGAGTTGTGACCACGCCCGCATAGGGAGCAGTGATCCGCGTGTACGCGGACAGCGCCTCATATTGTTTTTGCGTGGCTTGCGCTACTTGCAACGCCTGCTCAGCCGCGCTCAGCGCTGCTTCCGCGCTGGAGACCTGCGACCCCGTACTCAAATCCTTGGCCTGCGCATCGTCCACTTCCTGTTGCGCCACCAGCCCCGCTTTCTCTTGCGATGCCTGGCTCAGACGCGCGTACATGGCATGAACAGCGCTGTGCGTGGACTTGGCCCCCTGCAAATCGCTTTGCGCCCGGGTTACTTCTTCCTTTGCGCGCCGCACCGCGGCGTCCGCGCCGGCTAATTGCGCTAGCAGTTCGGGAACCTC
>Ga0210385_10001833_pt1 | contig 12961 bp, 7 predicted proteins | sample IncBWH26OmetaG_FD_160107 | JGI IMG/M metagenome (GOLD analysis project Ga0210385, IMG submission 160107) | Forest soil microbial communities from Barre Woods Harvard Forest LTER site, Petersham, Massachusetts, United States - Inc-BW-H-26-O ... | reverse complement strand
CGAGGGCGTTCGCGAGGCCGGACCACGGGGCGGTCGCCGTGATGGTCTGGCTCAGCGGCGGCGCGGTGGCCAGGGTCTGGCGCACTGCCCGGGTGGTGGTGGCCAGGGCCTCCCGCGGCGCGGCGGTGGCGGCGAAGACGGCGCCGAGGGTAAGCAGCGCGAACGCGGCGGTGGCGACGAGCCGCACGCCGGTCAGCCGGCCCAGTAGGTTCATCACGCTGCCTCCGCGGCGCGCAGTTCGGCGGCGGGGTCGGGGCGGCGGAAGATGACGAGGGCGGCGGCCAGCGCGGGCAGCACCGCGACGGCGACGGCCAGCGGGATCGTCTGCGGCAAATCGAACAAGGTCACCGGCGGCGGGACGGGGAGCTGTGCCGTGGAGGTGAGGGTCACGGCGGGGACGAGGAGCCTGGCAACGATCGTGCCGAGCAGCAGGCCGAGTGCGGCTGACGGCACGCTGAGTAGCAGTTTCTCGAGGAACAGCTGCGCGGCGGCGGACCGCGGGGCGACGCCGAGCGCGGCGAGCAGCGCGTTCTCCGCGCGCCGCTGCCGGACGCTGGCGGCGATCGAGACCCAGAACCCGGTGACGGCGAGCAGCGCCGCGGCGGCGGCGACGGCGAGCAGCGCCTGCTGCGGGGCGGCGGACAGCGGGTCGCTGAGCGTCGCCGCCGCGAGCGCGGTGCGGCTGGTGACGGTCGAGCCCGGCGGCAGCGCGCCGGCCAGGGCGCGCGGCACCTGGTGGCCGGTCGTGGCCAGCCACCACTGGGTGACGGGCAGGGGCAGCCCGCCGTGCGCCGCGACAAAGGCTTGCAGGGTCGGCAGGTCCACGATGAGCGCGCTCCCGGTGACGGCGGGGAACGTGGTGACCTGCGCGACGATCCGGAGCGTGACCGGGATGTTGTCGATCACGCCAGTCACGCTGGACCCCGTGCCGGTGTTGCTCGCGCGGTCGAACGCGGAGGTGGCGATCGCCGTGAGCACGTCCGCGCCCGCCGCATGGCGGGCCGGGCGCAGGTCGGCGAAGAGCTGCGCCGGCGGCAGCGGCGACTGGTCGCCGCGCAGCGGCACGACCTGGGACGCCGTGGCGGCGTCGACGGCCACGATCTGCGACGGCAGCGCGGCCGTCAAGACGGCGACCGGCATCGCCGCGCGCACTCCCGGCACGCGGGTGAGCGCCGCCGTGGCGGCGGGCGACAGCGGTGCGGCCAGGTTCACCCGCACGTCCGCGCCCGCCGTGTCCGCCGCCTGATCGGCGGCGGACCGGGACCAGCTCTCGTGCTGGGCGAGCGCCAGCGTGCCGGTGGCGACCGCCATCACGAGCAGCAGCGCCGCGCCCCCCTGGCGGAGCGGCTGGCGGCTGAACTGCCAGCCGGCCAGCGACGCGGTCAGCTTGCGGCCGCCTCCCGCCAGCCGGTCGGTCGCCCTGGCCGCCGCGGGCAGCAGCCGGAGCGTGACGACCGTGCCGCCGGCCAGCGCGAGCGCCGGGGCTAGGGCCAGCACCGGGTCGATGCTCGCGGCCGCGCCGCCGCTCGTCGTGGAGACGGCGGAGTACCGGCGCAGCTGCCAGCCGGCCAGCACGGCGAGCACGATGAGGGCCAGGTCGGCGCCGGCCCGGGTGGCGGTGGCGATGACCGCCTGCCTGCCGCGGCGGACCCGCGCCGCGCCAGGGGTGCCCGAGCCCGAGCGGAGGACGGGCACGAGCATCGCGCCCGCCGCGAGCACGGCGACGACGAGTGCCGCCCCGAGGGCATCGCCCCAGGTGCCCGCGGCGGTGACGCTGATGCCCACCGGTGGCGCTGTGCCGCCGGGACCGCTCACGGCCGGCGCGTGGAGTGTCTGGCCCAGGAGCCTGCCGAGCCAGACGCCGGCCGCGGCGCCGGCTAGCGCGGCGGCCGCGCACAGCGGGATGGCCTCCGCCGCCGTGAGCCGGGTGAGCTGCCAGCGGGTCGCGCCGCGCGCGGAGAGCAGGGCCGTCTCTGCTTCCCGCTGGGTGACGAGCAGCCGGGCCGCGGCGAGGGTGGCCGCGACCGTGAGCAACAGCAGTTGCAGGGCGCTGATCACGAGCAGCGCCCTGGTGACGGCCAGGTTGTCCCCGATGTCGGCGAGCACGGTAGGCAGGCTAGTGGTGAGCTGCACGCCGCTGAGCGTGTCCGAGTCGTCGAGCGAGTTCTGGAGCGCGGTCTGGTCCGCGGCGATCGCGGACAGCTCGGTGCCGGTGAAGGCCGCCATGTCGGGCTGCGCCACCCAGGTCGCGCTGGCGACGGGCAGCGCAGCGCCGAACGCCGCCGGGTCCACGACGAGCGGTCCATAGGTGGTGAACCCGCCTGCCGTGCTCGATCCGCTGGCGGGCACGGAGTCGAGCTGCCAGTACGGCGCGGCCGCGCCGGTTGGCTGGCGCTCCGCGAACAGCCCGGTGACCAGGAAGGACACCGGCGCGCCCGTGTTGCGGTCACGGAGCCTCAGCACGTCGCCTGGACTCACCCCGAGCAGCGCGGCGGCGGGCTCGGGCAGCGCGGCGGGGACCGGCCCCCGCGCGCCCGGCGCCGAGGGCCAGTGCCCGGACACGAGCACCGCGTAGGTTCGCGCGTCCTGCATGGCAGCTGCCTGGAGCAGCGGCGCGCTCCCGGCCGGCGCGCCCGCCGGGCGCCCGGGCAGCGCTCCGGGCACGAACCCGAGCGGGTCGGACCAGGACGCCTGCCAGTAACCGAACGGCACGCCGGGCAGCGCCGCGCCGATCGCCGACTTGAGCACCTGGGACGTCGAGTCCACGTCGCCGTTCGTGATCACCGCCGACAGGTCGAGCGACGTGCCGGGCGCCACCACGAGGTCGTGCCTGACGGCCTGCGGGAGCGCCTGTCCGGCGAAGGCGGCGAGCGCCGCGCCCGTCGCCGCCGCCACGAGCGTGGTCAGCGCCACCGCGGCGAGGACCACCCAGTGCGCGGCCATCCGCCGCGCCGGCAGCGCGCCGCGCGGACCGATCACATACGTCAGGATTCCGTACCGGCAAAAGCTTCGGCAATTCAGTCGGATAACAACTTCGAGGCACCTTGTTTGCGGTTTTGCCCGCTAGTCCCCTCCCCGCAGGCTCGCCGCCACGCTGCGACGCCGCCGTCCCGACCTGATCTCGATCGCCAGCGCCACGACGGCCACCAGGGCGAGGCCTGCGAGCGGCAGCGCGATCGAGCCCAGGTTCGGCGTCAGCGCCACCCCGGCCAGGGAGCCGGTGAACACCGACAGGTCGATGGCCGGCGCCACCACGCGCGGCAGCACAAGCGCGCACGCCAAGGCCGCCACCGCCGCCGCTACACCACGGGCAGCACCTCGAGCACCACGACCCGGGTACGCTGCCCCTCACCGAGGCCCATGACGGCGAGCCGGGCGAGGGTCGCCTCCCGTTCCGCGGCCCCGAGCGCCAGCCCGAGCAGCATGACGGCCAGCCCGAGCCCGGCGGCCACGAGCAGGGCGAGCGCGAAGAGAAGGAAGGTGCCGTGCTGGAGCGGCGCGGTGGCCAGGCTGTTCAGTATGTCCGAACGGAAGGTCGTGACTCCCCCGGGAACCATGTCCCCCGCCACGGCGGCGAGCCGCGCGTGGTCGATGCCCGCGCCGGTCAGCAGCAGCTCGTTGACGGGCACGGGAACGGGTGGCGTGGCCGTGCTGCGCAGCGCGGACAGCGGCATGATCACGAACGGGCCGCCGGCCGGCAGCGCCGGCGTCCCTGAGAGCACCCCGGCCACCCGGACCCGGACGGGCGCGACGTCGGCCTGGGTGCTGAGCGTGACCACGCCGCGGCCCAGCTCGGCCGCCGCCTGCGGGGACGCGAGCACCGGCTGCGGCGTCCCCGCCGGTGCCTGCTTGAGCAGCCCGGCGTGCACCGCGGGGAAGGTCTGGGTCGCGGCCACGAGCGCCGCGTAGCCCGCCGGATCGACCGCGACGCCGGCGACCTGCCCGCCGCCAGGGACGGTGGCCCAGGCGGCCTCCCACACGGCGGCGGCGTGCGTCACCCCCGGCACCGTGGCCGCGGCCCGCAGCGCGGCCGGGCTGATCGAAGCGCTCGAGCTGGCGGTGGCGGGCGAAGCCGCGATCGTCGCGTCGCCGCCGGCGGCCTGCCACGACGCGGCGACCTCGCCGCTGGTGACCGCGTCCCGCACCATGCCGGCGAACGCGGCCACGCTGAGCGCGAGGACGAGGGCGAACGCGGGCAGCGCCGGGGTGAGTGCGGTCCGCGCCGCCCGGGTCAGCCCGAGGAACGCGGTCGCGCCGGACCGCCGGGCCGAGACGCGCAGCAACCCGCGCACCACCAGGGGGTAGAGCCGCAGCACCACGATGACCGCCGGGACGGCGATCAGCACCGGGGCGGCGCTGGTGTACAGGTTCACTCCGCTGCCGGGCTGCGTCCCCTGCTGCCGGAACACGAGGATCCCCGCTATCGCGGCGAGGCACGCGGTCGCCTCGGCCACGAGCCGGTACCGGGCGCGCGGTCGCCGCCCCCGCGGCCGCCGGGGCAGCCGGTGCTGCCATGCCGCGATCGCGGCCGGGGCGCCGACCGCGACGAGCAGCACCGCCGCTGGCGGCCACCAGCCGCCGCCCGGGGCCGGGCCGGGGATGAGCAGCACCGCGAGCCCGACGGCGACGGCGGCGGCCGGGACGGCGGCCACCGCGGCGCCGCAGGCGGCGGCCAGCGCAAGCTGCGGCACGGACGCGCCGCGGGCCCGGCGCATCGTGAATTCCGCGGACCTGCGCGCCGCGACCATCCGTGCGGCGAGCATGAGCACGACCAGCGCGGTCACCGCCAGGCTCACGTACAGCAGCCACAGCAGCGTGTCCGCCGCGTCCGCGGCGGCGATGAACTGGCCGACCGTCTGGAGGATGCCGGGGCTGACAATCAGCGCGGTGGAGGCGGCCGCGACGTCCCCGGTCAGCCCCGGGGCCTGCGAGCTGAGCCGGTTGAGCGCGTCGTACAGCGGCTGCGCCTGCTGCCCGTTCAGCGAGCCGAACGCCATCGGGAGCTGCCACTGCATGGACAGCCCGGCCACGCCGAAGTACTCCTGCAGCGCGCCGAGCTCGGCGGGCCCGGCGAACACTCCGCCGACCCAGTACGACGAACCCGAGGGGGTAGTTTCCAGGTCGGGCGCGAGCACGGCGGGGTCGGCCGTCCAGAAGGACGAGGACGGGTCGCGTGCCGCCACGATCCCGGTCACCTGCAACACGATCGCGCCCTGGACGCCGGAGAACGCGCTTTGCGTCGCGGCGATCCGCACCTGCGAGCCGGAGCGCACGCCGAACCGGGCGGCTGTCTGCGCTGATACCACGACCTGGAGGAAGACCGTGGGGATGCCAGCCACGTCCGCGTACCGGCCGCGGGAGGACGGGAACTGGCCGGCGACCAGCCGCATGTACTGGAAGGCCGGCTGCCGGTAGGCGATCTCGAGCCGCACCGGCACTCCGCCGGCCGCCGGCAGGCTGCTCTCCGCCGGCTGCAGGTTGCTTGTCATCCCCATCCAGTCCGCGCTCACCGGGGCGAGGTGGATCACGCCCCGGTCGAAGTCGTCGTGCAGCTGGCCGGTTATCCCGCCGAGCTGAGCCGCGGTGAGGTTGCGGGCGGGAGCGCCGGGGGTGGCCGTGGCCAGGGTGCTGACCAGCCCCGTCCAGGACGTCGACGCCGCGATGGTCTGGGCCAGTGGCGGTGCGCTGGCCAGCGTCTGGCGCAGCGCCTGCGTCCTGGTGGCCAGCGCCTCGCGCGGCCCCGCGGTGGCGGCGAAAACCGCGCCGAAGGTGAGCAGCGTGAGCGCGGCGGTGGCGACGACCCGCATGCCGGTCAGCCGGGTCAGTGTCAGCCGTGGGGCCCGACCCTCCTCGACCCCAGCCCGAGTCAGAGCCCCATTCCTCATGCGGCCTCCGCGGCGCGTAGTTCGGCGGCGGGGTCCGGCCGGCGCATCACCACGAGCGCCGCCGCCAGCGCGGGAACGATCGCGACGATGGCCGCGAACGGCACGGTCTGCGGCAGGTCGAACACCGTCACGGGCGGCGGGACGGGCTGCTGCGCCGCCGCGGTGAGCGTGACGGCGGGCACGAGCAGCCGCGCGACGAGCGTGCCGAGCAGCAGGCCGAGTACGGCTGACGGCACGCTGAGCAGCAGTTTTTCGAGCAAAAGCTGGGCGGCGGCGGACCGCTTGGCGACGCCGAGGGCGGCGAGCAGCGCGTGCTCGGCGCGCCGCTGCCGCACGTCCGCCGCGATGGAGACCCAGAATCCGGTGACCGCGAGCAGCGCGGCGGCCACGCCCACGGCAAGCAGCGCCTGCTGCGGGGCCGCGGACAGCGGGTCGGCGACCGTGGCCGCCGCGAGCGCCGTCTGGCTGGTGACGGTCGAGCCCGGCGGCAGCGCCCTGGCGAGCCCAGGCGGCACCTGTCCCCCCGCCGTGGCCAGCCACCACTGGCTGACCGGCAGCGGAGGGGCATCTCTGCTGGCCAGGAAGCTCTGTATGGTCGTCAGGTCGACGATGAGCGCGCTGCCGGTCACGGTGGGGAAGGTGGTCGTCTCCGCGACGATCTCGACCGGGACCGTGACGCCCGCTATCGTCGCCGGCACGGTGGCGCCCACGCCGGTGTTGCTCGCGTCCAGGAATGCCCTGGTCGCGATCGCGGGGACCGCCGCCGCGGCGAGGTTCGGCGCGGTGAGCGTGACCTGGCCGACCACCGGCAGCGGCGGGCCAGGGAAGGAGCTTCCTGGGTGCGTCGCCGCCTGGCCGAATCCGGGGCCGAAGACGAGGGTGGCGCCGTCCGGCCGGGGACGCCAGCTGGTGACCTGCGGTTGCCCGGATGAGCCCATCGTCGCGTTGCCGCTCAGCTGACTGGTCAGCTCGGGCGAAGTGGCGGCGGAAGACCACCCGTTGAGCTCGGCGCCGGCGACCGTCAGCGTCAGCGGTCCCGCCTCGGCCAGCATGGCCGGCATGGTGTAGCCGAACGTGAGCTGAGTCAGCCGCAGCGGATAGCTCGCCTGGCTGCCGGACAGCGGGGCGGTGAGCACGTGCGGGCGGCCGTCGGCGGGCAGCGTGCCAGCCGAGATCTGATACGAGGCGCCGGTGGCATCGGTGATCGTCAGCACGACGGTGATGATGCCGAGCCCGGCCGCTGCCGCGGCCGTTCCCGGCGCCCCGGGTCGGGCCGCGCTGAGCGACGCGGTCAGCTTGATGCTGGCCGGCTGACCGCTGAGCTCGGTGCCGCCTGCCTGGCGCGCGGGCGCGATGGCCTGGAAGAGCCGGCTGGCGGGAAGCTGCGACTGGTCGCCGCGCAGCAGCACGGCCTGCGGGGCGCGGGTCGCGTCGAGCGCCACGACCTCGGCTGGCAGCGCCACCGGAACGACGGAGACGGCCATCGCGTCCCGGACGCCATAGGTCTGCGCGAGCGTTCTGGTGGCGCCGGGCGCAAGCGGTGTCTGGAGGCTGACCCTGACATCGGCGCCGGCGGTGAACGCCGCCTGGTCGTCGGCGGACCGCGTCCAGCTCGCGTGCTGGGCGAGCGCCAGCGTGCCGGTGGCAACCGCCATCACGAGCAGCAGCGCGGCACCGCCCTGGCGCAGCGGTTGCCGGCTGAACTGCCAGCCGGCCATCGACGCGGTGAGCCTGCGGCCGCGCCCGGCCAGCCGGTCTCCGGCACGGGCCGCGGCGGGCAGCAGGCGCAGCATGACCACCGTGCCGCCGGCCAGCGCGAGCGCCGGGGCCAGCGAGAGCACCGGGTCGATACTCGGCGTGCTGCTCGTGGCGCTCGCCGAGACGGCCGAGTAACGGCGCAGCTGCCAGCCGGCCAGCACGGCGAGCACGATGAGCGCCACGTCCGCCCCGGCCCGGATCGCGCCCGCGAGAGCGGCCTGCCTGCCGCGGCGGACCTGGGCCGCGGCCGGGGCCGGGCGCAGCACGGGGTACAGCATCGCGGCGCTCGCGATGACAGCGACCGCGAGCGTCGCCCCAAGCGCGTCCAGCCAGGTTCCCGTGGCGCTCGCGCTGATGCCGCCGTCGCTCATGCCGCCGTGGTAGAGCGTCCCGGCGAGCAGTTGCGCCAGCCGGATCCCGCCGAAGGTGCCGGCGACCGCCGCCACGCAGCACAGCGGGATCACCTCGACCGCGGTCAGCCGGGTGAGCTGCCACCGGGTGGCGCCCCGCGCGGTCAGGAGCGCGGTCTCCGTCTCCCGCTGCGTGGCGAGCAGCCGGGCGACCGCGAGCAGCGCCGCGACGGCGAGCACCAGCAGCTGGACGGCGCTGATCACCAGGAGCGAGCGGGCGACGGTCAGGTTGCTCGCCGTCTCCGCCAGCACGGCCGACAGGCCGGTGCTCAGCTGCACGCTGCCCAGCTGCACCCCGTCGTAGGCGGCGGACTGGGCGACCGAGTTCTCCAGCGCGGACACGTTGCCGGCGACCTGGTTCAGGTCGGTGTCGGTGAAGGCGGTCATGTCGGGCTGAGCGGCCCAGGTCGCGCTGGCGACCGGAAGCGCGCCGAACGCCGCCTGGTCCACGAGCAGCGGTCCGTAAGTCGTGAACCCGGCCAGGGTGGCAGACCCGGTGGCCGGAATCGTATTGAGCTGCCAGTACGCGGCCGCGGTGCCTGGCAGTTGCCGCTGCGCGAACAAGCCCGTGATCCGGAACGTCACCGGCGCGCCGGAGATTCGGTCGCGGAGCCGAAGCACGTCACCAACGGACACGTGCAGCTGCGCGGCGGCGGTGGCCGGCAGCGCCGCGGGGATCGGCTCCCCGGCGGCTGCCGTTCCCGGCGCGGAGGGCCACTGGCCCGCGATCAGCACGGCGTGGGCCGTGACCGCTGGCATCGCCGCCGCCTCGGTCAGCGGCGTGTTCCCGGCCGTCGCGCTCGCCAGCGACGAGGGTAGTGCGCCCGGCGCGAAGCCGAGCGGATCGGACCAGGACGCTTGCCAGAAGGCGAACGGAATGCCCGGCAGCGCCGCGCGGACCGCGGTCTCGAGCGCCGTCGTGGTCGGCGCCACGTCCGCCCCGGTGACCGGGGCATTCGCGGTCAGCGAGGTGCCGTGCGCCGTCGTCAGCTCATGCCGGACGGCCTGCGGAAGCCCTTGCCCGGCGAAGACGGCGAGCGCCGCCCCGACCAGCGCGGCCACCAGCGCGGTCAGCGCCGCCGCGGCGAGGACCACCCAGTGCGCGGTCATCCGCCGCGCCGGCAGCGGACCCCGCGGAGCGAACACAACCACAGGATTTCGCACGAGCCGAAACGCCGACAATTCCGGTCACATAACGAAACCGCGCCCAAGGTGGCGCTATTCGGGCTGATTCGCCGCGTCCCAGCGGGCGAAGAGGGCGGGCATCTCCGTGGCCAGGAACTCGAAGTACGCGGCGTGGCCCTTCATCCGCCGCCCGGCGGGACTGTCCGGGCCGACGAGGTCGATGCCCTCCTTGAGCAGGGCGGTCCACCGCACGAGCACCTGGGCCCGCATCGTCATCACCTGATGCCAGATATCGGCGGGCATGCGGTAGTACTCACGCCGGGATCCGGGTACGCGCTCCTTGTGCACGAGACCAAGCCCGGTGAGGTAGCGGATCGCGCCGGACACCGCGGCCGGGCTGATCCGCAGCAGGTCGACCAGTTCGGCGGAGCTGAGCCGGCCGGAATCGGTGACGAGGAGCGCGACGAAGACGCGGGCAGGCATGGGCGGGAAGCCGGCCGTGATCAGCACCGCCGCGAACGTCTCGATGAACTCGGGCAAGCCGTCGCGCGGGGCCTCCCGGGCGCCTGGGTCCGTTCCGCCGGCTGTTCCCATGCGGTAAGTGTACGTTCACAAGATTCTGAATTTTGCGGTTGTGAAGTGAAGTGGAGTGAAGCTGACGATGAATCCGGACCGGCTGTTCCCCGCCGACCCGCCGACCCGGGCGATCGCCCGGGAGCTGTACGCGGAGGTCCGCGATCTCCCGCTGATCAGCCCGCACGGGCATGTGGACCCGGCGATGCTCGCCGACGACACCCCGTTGCCCGACCCGGCCGCCCTGTTCGTCACGCCGGACCATTACCTGACCCGGATGCTGTACAGCCAGGGCGTGTCGCCGCTGCTGCTTGGGGTGCCCGATCGCGACGGCCGGGTGCACGCCGGCCCGCGCGACGCGTGGCGGACCTTCTGCGAGCACTGGTACCTGTTCCGCGGCACGCCGAGCCGGCTGTGGCTCGAACAATCCCTCGCCGACATCTTCGGCGTGACGCGGCCGCTCGGGCCGGCCACCGCGGACGAGGTCTACGACGAGCTGACCGAGCGGATCGCGGACCCGGCGTTCCGGCCCCGCGCGCTGCTGGGCCGGTTCGGCATCGAGGTGCTCGCGACCACCGACTCGCCGCTCGACACCCTAGAGCACCACGCCAAGCTGGCCGCCGAAGGCTGGGGCGGCCCTGAGCACCGAGTAATCCCCACCTTCCGCCCCGACGCCGTCACCGACCCGGACCGGCCCGGCTGGCTGGAGGCCGTCGCCAAACTCGGGGAGATCACCGGGGCCGACACCGGCACGTATGCCGGGTACCTGGAGGCACTGGCGCGGCGGCGCGAGGACTTCCGGCGCGCCGGGGCGACCGCCACCGACCACGGCACGCCGAGCGCGCGTACGATGGACCTTGACCCAGCCGACGCGACCCGGCTGTACGACCGGCTGCTGCTTGACGCCGCCAAGGACCGCCCCGACCCCGGCGACGCGGGGCTGTTCCGGGCGCAGCTGCTCACCGAGTCGGCGCGGATGTCGGTGGACGACGGGCTCGTGATGCAGCTGCACCCAGGCGCGCAGCGCAACCACGACCGGTACCTGTACGCCGAGTTCGGCCCGGACTCGGGCGGCGACATTCCGGCCGCGACCGACTACGTGTGGGCGCTGCGCCCGCTGCTCGCCAAGTTCGGCGACGACCCGCGGCTGCGGCTGATCCTGTTCACGCTGGACGAGTCGGCCTACTCGCGGGAGCTCGCGCCGCTCGCCGGGGTGTATCCCGCCGTTTACCTCGGGCCGCCCTGGTGGTTCTACGACAGCCCCGAAGGCATGCGCCGCTACCGCGAGCTGACCACCGAGACGGCGGGGTTCTACAACACGGTCGGGTTCACCGACGACACCCGCGCGTTCCCGTCCATCCCGGTACGGCACGACGTGGCCCGCCGCGTCGACTGCGGTTTCCTCGCCCGGCTGGTGGCCGAGGACCGGCTGCCCGCCGACGAGGCCGCCGAGGTCGCGCGGGACCTCGCCTATCGGCTGCCGAAGCGCGTCTACCGCCTGGACGGCGGGAACGGGACGCTGTGACGGTCACCACGGGCCCGTTCGGGACAATGGACGGCAGCCCATTGCTGAGCCTCGCCGAGTTGAACCGGGTACCGGCCGCATACCGGCCGGTCATCGACCCGCGGCAGCGGCGGCTCCGGATGGTGCACCTCGGCATCGGCGCGTTCCACCGGGCGCACCAGGCGTATTACACCGAGGAGTGCGGCGACTGGGGAAGCTGCGGGGTGACGCAGCGCAGCCCGCGGGTGGCCGAGCAGCTCGCGCCGCAGGACTGCCTGTACACGCTGCTCGTGCGCGACGGCTCGGACGCGAGGCCGCAGGTGATCGGCGCGGTCCGCGAGGTGCTTTACGGCGGGGGCGATCCCGCCGCGGTCGCGGCGCGGATCGCCGACCCCGAGGTAAGCGTCGTCAGCCTCACCGTGTCGGAGAAGGGGTACCGGTACGACCAGGCCACCGGACGGCTTCGCCTGCGGGACCCGGAAATCGCCGCCGACCTGGCCGGGCGCCCGCCGCGCACCGTGATCGGGCAGCTCACCGCCGGGCTGGCGGCGCGCGCGGCGAGCGGCGCGGGGGCGGTCACCGTGCTGTGCTGCGACAACCTGCCCAACAACGGGCCGACGGTGCGCGGCCTTGTGCTCGAGTACGCGCAGGCATGGGCGGCCGGGCGGCCAGACGTCGCGCAGCTGCCCGGCTGGATCAACGGGCAGGTCGCGTTTCCCGCCACGATGGTGGACCGGATCGCGCCCGCGACGACCGACGCGGACCGGGCGGAGGTGGCGGCCCTGCTCGGCGTGCGGGACGAGGCGGCCGTGGTGACCGAGCCCTTCACCCAGTGGGTCATCCAGGACAGCTTCGCCGCCCCCCGGCCCGCGTGGGAGAAGGCGGGGGCGCAGCTGGTGTCCGATGTCGCGCCGTACGAAAAGGTGAAGCTGCGGATGCTCAACGGCACCCACTCGGCGGTCGCCTACCTCGGCGGCCTCGCCGGGCATGAGTTCATCGCAGAAGTGATCGCCGACGACGTGCTCGCCGCGTGCGCGCACCGGCTGATGGCGACCGACGTCGCGCCGACCCTGACGGCGCCGCCGGGGATGGACCTGGGTGACTACGCGGCGCAGGTGCTCCGCCGGTTCGGCAACACGGCGCTGCGGTACCGCTGCGCGCAGGTCGCCATGGACGGCAGTCAGAAACTGCCCTATCGCACGCTCGCCCCGATCGCGGACCGGCTCGCCGCCGGAGCGATTCCCGTGTGGTCCACGCTGACCATGGCCGCGTGGATGCGGCACGTCTGGACGCAGCGCACGGACGACGGGCGGCCGTTTCCCGTCGACGACCCGATGGCGGACGTGTTCCGGGCCCGGCTTGCCGAGGCCGGCGTCGCCGGGGAGTTGGCCGACCAGGCGGACCGGGTGGTTGAGGCACTGCTTGGGATCGATGCGGTGTTCGGCGAGCTGGCGGAGTCGGCGGTCTTCCGCGAGCTGGTCACGGAGCAGCTCAGCCAGCTCGCCCGCGACGGCGCCCGCCGCACCGCGGCGGCCCTGCTGGCCGAAGCCGCCCCGTAGTTCGGCCGCAGGCCGACTCACGCGCCCGCGCCGTGTTTCCCACGCCGTGTGTCGCCCGCGCCGTGTGTCGCCCACGCCTTCCGGCTCTGGCGGCAGGGGTATGAAGTCCGGATTTTTCTCTATTTTTCCGGACATTCCTCCCTGCCA
>Ga0210385_10001832_pt1 | contig 12971 bp, 11 predicted proteins | sample IncBWH26OmetaG_FD_160107 | JGI IMG/M metagenome (GOLD analysis project Ga0210385, IMG submission 160107) | Forest soil microbial communities from Barre Woods Harvard Forest LTER site, Petersham, Massachusetts, United States - Inc-BW-H-26-O ... | reverse complement strand
CTTTCGCGGTAGCGGCCGCGGAAGATGTCGGCGGAGACCATGAACTGGTAGCTCCCCATCTTCGTTTGACCGGGGACTTCGTCGGGGTAGACGTCGATGAGCTTGACCACCCAGTCGCTGTCGGTGCCGGAGGTTGAGGCGATGAGGTCCGCGACGACATCGCCGGTGATGGTGAGGTCGTGGTCGAGGGGAGGCGTTTCCCAGGTGGCGACATCTTTGCGGTCGGTGACGAAGCTCTGATCCTGGACGAGCCAGGTGTACCAGCCGGAGCCAGTGGGGGCGTAGGTGGCTTCGATGGGACGGCGGCGATAGGGAACCGGGTTGGCGGGATCGGATGTCCAGGCTTTGAAGGCGTCAGTATCGGCGGGCTTCGAGAAACGCAGGGAGCCGTCGGAGTCGAGATACAGGTCACGCGTGGCTGCATTTTTGGGCGGCCACTGATCGTAGTACCTCCAGCGGTCGGAGCCGGTTTGCCAGGTTGCGGTGTTTCTGAGATCAAAGCCGGGCTGATCTTTGAGGTAGAAGGCGAAGAAGGGTGCTTCGATCTGGCGGCGGAACTCGTCGCCGACAGGCGCGCCGAAGTTGATGTCGCCGAGGTGGCGGGTGGTTTGGGCCCAGCCCCCGTGACGCCACGGGCCGAGGACCATGAAGACCCGGTGGGCCGGGTCAGACGGCTCATTATGGGGTTCGAGCGCAGCGTATTCGGCCTGCGGTCCCCAGAGGTCTTCCTGGTCCCACCAGCCGCCGACTTCGAGGGTGGGAACAGCGACGGAGGTGAGGTGGTACTGGACGGCGCGCGAACGCCAGAAGTCGTCGTAGGCGGGGTGGTCGAGGAAGGCGTGCCAGGTGGGCAGGTCGGTGGTGTTGGCCAGCTTGCCAGCGGCGGCGAAGGAACCGGCCTTCAGGAAGAAGGTGTAGGCGTCTTCGTCGAGTTTACTGAAGTTGTTTTCTTTGCCGGACTCCATGCCGATGACATAGTCGTAGCCGTAGGTCTGGCGGAAGGCGCCGTTGTGGAAGAAGTCGTCGCCGATCCAGACGTCGGTCATAGGGGCCTGGGGGGAGATGGCGCGGATGGCGGGGTGGGGGTCGATGCCGGCTTCGGCGGCGAGAAAGCCGGGATAGGAGACGCCGAGGACGCCGACGCGGGCGTTGTTATGGGGCACGTGTTTGAGCAGCCAGGCGACGGTGTCGTAGCTGTCGGTGCTTTCGTCAATCGCTTGGGGATTGTGGTGATCGGCGGGGGGACGCATCATGACGAAGCTGCCCTGGGATTTGTAACGGCCACGGATATCTTCCATCACGAAGATGTAGCCGCTCTGGGCGAGCTCGGTATAGCGGCCGTTGATGGCATCGGAGTCGTAGGTGTCGACGCCATAGGGAGTGCGCTGCATGAGGAAGGGCAGAGGTTCTTTCGTGTCGGCGGGACGGAGGATGACGGCGTGCAGCTTGACACCGTCGCGCATGGGGATCATGACTTCCTGGCGCGCGTAGGGGCGGAAGTGGTTGGGGATGGGCTGGGACGAGATTCTGTCGAAGTTCATTTCGGGGGATCCTGGCGCAGAGAAGCGCAGGGCGGTGACGGCGCCGTTGGCGGCGGTGAGGAAGGTGTAGTGGGAATTCGACTCCGGGGTGAACGTGGTATTGGATTCAGCGGTGAGGTTGAGGCGGGCGGAACGGGCTCCTTCCATATAGAGACGGTCGCCATCGCGAAAGATGGAGAGAACGATGTCGGGCTCATCCTGCTCACGGTACTGGCCCACGTAGGTGTCGAGAACGGCAACAGGAACGTGGACGGCGGGGGCGGATTTTTGCGCGGCGAGGTGCGGCGCGGGCAGGCCGAGCGCGGTGACGAGAAGGAGCAGATGGAGAGGGCGCGAGAGCATCGGGATTCATGGTAACGCGAGGGGCAAGGGAAATCGCGAAGAGGGCTTTCGCGGAGCAGCGCCGAACGGCGAGAATGATGAAGGATTTTCCGATAAGGAAGGGAAGCGTCGAGTGGGCCTAAGGGAAGAACAGCGTTCAGCCTTCAGCCGACAGCGTTCAGGGGTCGCGCTGCGCGAGGGGGCAAATCATTTTTGGATGGCGGTGCTGGGGGGCTGCTTTTTGCTGGCTTGTGCAGGAGCGGCAGGAGGGCAGGCGGCGCAGCCTGGCATGGCAACAGGGGCGCCGCAGAAGGCGGTGTTCGACGAGCAGCATCGGCCCATCACGGCCGGAGGATTTGCGAAGACGGGGCCGGTGGTGTTTGAGGACATTGCGAAGGCAGCGGGATTGACGAGCTGGCACCACACGTCGGGCACGCCGGACAAGCCGTACATCGTGGAGGCCAAGGGGCCGGGGGTGTGTCTGCTGGACTACGACAACGATGGATGGCTGGACATCTATCTGGTGAACGGATCGACGCTGGATGCGATGAACGGGAAGGCGGCGGTTCCGCACGCGGCGCTGTTCCGCAACAATCACGATGGAACGTTTACCGATGTGACGGAGAAGGTGGGCGTCGGGAACGAGCGGTGGGGGTATGGCTGCGCGGTTGCGGATTACGACAACGATGGCTGGCCGGATTTGTATGTATCGAATTACGGGAAGAACCGGCTGTACCACAACAATCACGACGGGACGTTTACGGATGTGGCGGAGAAGGCGGGCGTGGATCTGGGGACGTGGTCGACGGGCGCGACGTTTGGCGATTACGACGGCGACGGGCGGCTGGATTTATTTGTGGCGGGGTACATCCACTTCGATTTTGTGCATCCGCCGGTGTCGGGGTCGCGGGCGGTGAATTACGCGAACTGCCAGTATCGGGGCGTGGAGACGATGTGCGGGCCGCGGGGGTTGCCAGGGGAAAAGGATCACTTGTTCCATAACAATGGGAATGGGACGTTCACCGATGTTAGTGAGAAGTTAGGCGTCGATAACAAGAACGGCTATTACGGGCTGGGCGCGCTGTTTGTGGATGTGAATAATGACGGGAAAATGGACTTAGTGGTGGCGAATGATTCGACGCCGAATTATCTATACATCAACAAGGGGAATGGGACATTTGAGGATGACAGCTATCTGAGCGGGTTTGCGCTCAATGCGGATGGTCGTGAGGCGGCGAACATGGGGCTGGCGGCGGGCGATTACGAGAACAATGGGCATGAGGACATCGTGAGCACGACATTCTCCGACGATTACGACATCGTGTTTCAGAACGATGGCAGGGGAAACTTTACCGATGTGAGTTATCAATCGGGCGAGGCGGCGCCGACGATTCCGTTTGTCGGGTTCGGGGATGGGTTTCTGGATTATGACAACGATGGATGGAAGGATCTGTTCATCGCGAACGGGCATGTGTATCCGCAGGTCGATGCGCATCCGGAGTGGGGGACGACGTATGCGGAGCGGCCGCTGCTGTTTCACAACCTGAAGAATGGGAAGTTCGAGCAGGTTCCTGCGGTAGAGGGGACGGGGCTGGCGGTGGTGGTGGTGGGACGCGGCGTGGCGTTTGGGGATTTATTCAATGACGGCAAGATCGACGCGGTGATGAACAACATGGATGGCGTGCCGGTGCTGCTGCGGAATGTGAATCCGGACCATCATCACTGGGTGGAGCTGAAGCTGGTCGGCGGGGCGAAGAGTCCGCGGGATGCGGTGGGCGCGACGGTGTATCTGACGGCGGGCGGGATGCGGCAGCGCGGCGATGTGCTGAGCGGAGGGAGTTATTTGTCGTCGAATGACATGCGCGTGCATTTTGGGCTGGGGGACGCGGATCACGTCGATGGAATGGAGATTCACTGGCCGGATGGGGTGGTGGAGAAGGGAAAACTGCCGGCGGTGGATCGCATTTTCACGGTGGAAGAGGGGAAAGGAATCACGGGAACGTTGGGCGGTGCCGGGAAGTGAAAGTCCGCTCCGCAACGCCGTACGCTGAGGGAAGTGGCGGAATGGAGACCATTCTTTCCAAACTGGTGCAGGGCACTTTCGGGCATGCCGAGATTGAATTGTGGTTCCGCTCGTGTGGCCAAAGGAGCTAGCTTCTTGCCTGCCGTGGGGTGAACCTGGCCTGGGCATCGCCGGGGGTGGGTGATGTCGGCGGCGGCCGTTAATGTAGGTGCGGTTGATTTGGCTGCGGTTGGTGTAGTTGCGGTCAGTAAGGCTAAAGCGCGGTTGATGTGGTTTCGATCCACGTGGTTGCGTTCCTGAGGCTTCGCAGGACTGGAGAAAATGCAGATCTATTCGACTCGCTTCTGCATGGATTGTTGCGCCACAAAAGCGGCGCGACGCATGCGGATGCTTCGCTCAGAATGACAGAGTTCTCTTCATGGATAGAACCGTGGCGATGCGGGCAACCGCCCCGAGCGAGGTCAGGAGACCTGGGCTTTTGCGGTGAAGAGTGGAGCGAAGTAGCTGCGGTAGGCGTAGATGAGGAAGAGCTCGAGGATCGCGACGACGATGCCGGAGGCCGCGGCTGCCGGGGCGAAAAGAAAACTGAAGAGCAGGATATTGACGCAGACCGGAGCGACGAGGGTGAGTCCGAGAGGGACGAATCGACCGGAGATCAGCAAGAGGCCACCGACGGTTTCGAAGACGCCGACGACGGTCAGCCAGTGATGGTTGACCATCAGCAGGGACCAGGTGCCCGCGTCGCCGGACGGCATGGTGGCGTGCATAAAAGGGACGATCTTGTTGAACCCAAAGACGACGAAGACGAGGCCCAGAAGAATACGGCAGATCAGAGCTGCGATTTTCATGGATTCTCCCAGCTTTGTTGATCACTCTGGCGGAACATCACGCATCCGCAGGACACTCCAATGATTTCTTCCTTTTATTTATCGCGCGCCTCGCGATTTTGGCAAGTGAGGCGACTGCGTAAACAAAGCCACCACGGGAGAGCCTTTTTCGGCCGCTGGCGCGAACGATTCCCGTTCGGAGGTGCCGTTCGGCTTCGCTCAGGCCAGGCTCTTCGACTGCCCGCCGTTTGTATTCGTGCACCGCCTGGGAAGGTTTGTGGCGACGCTCCGCTCAGGAGGGCAGAGTTTCTCTTCCCCAGGATTTCATTGCGAGGACGGCGCGGCTTTGGCTGGGCCGTTGGCTGCGGTGGTTAAGGCGCGGATGATGTCGATTTCGCGCTGACGGTACGGCTTGCCGTCGGGATAGAAGATGTCATGGTGCCAGACGGCGGGTTGCTCGAGGACATAGGGACGGGTCCAGGAGTCCCAGGGCAGCCAGGTTTGCGATTTGCCCTGAACGAAGCCCCAGTTGATGGCGGCGACGCGATATTTTGCGGCGATGGGGAGAATGGTATCGAAGGTGCTGCCCGCGCCGCGGGCCATATATTCGGTGCAGAAGATCGGGCGGTGGTATTGCTCGAGGAGAAGGACGTGCTGCTCGAAATCCTCAGGCCAGCCGTAGTTGTGGAAGGAGAGGACGTCGGAGTTCTCGACCTGAATGCGCTGGATGGGGGTGAGGGTTTTCAGCGAGGACCAGTCGCCCTGCCAGAGGCCGCTGGTGAGGGGCTGCGTGGGATTCGCGGAGCGCGCCCAGGCGAAGACCCTGGGCAGAAGCTCTTCGACGAGGGCTTGTTTGTTGGGCGGGTCAAGGACCTGGTAGGAGGGGATGTTGAGATTGTCGGGCTCGTTCCAGAGGTCCCACGCGAGGATGCGGGGATCGGCAGCGAAGACGCCGATGACGCCTTCGACATAGGCTTCGAGGCGCGGATACTGGGCGGGATCGGCGAGCGCGGCGCGGCCGGGGCTCTGCACCCATCCTGAATTATGAATGCCGGGAGTGGGAGGGTGCTGAGGGCCGAGCTTCGGATTGGGATCCCAGACCGAATCAAAAAGGACGAAGACCGGGCGGATGTGGTGCTTTGCGCAGAGGTCGAGGAAAGTGTTGATGCGCTCGCGGAAGCGGGCGGGGTCCTGCTGCCAAACGAGATCGTGGAGGAAAACGCGCATGGTGTTCATGCCGATGTTTTCGGCCCAGCCGAGCTCGAGGTCGATGCGCTGCGGGTCGAAGGTCTCGGGCTGCCACATCTCGAGCTGATTGATGGCGTCGGAGGGAAGGTAGTCGCTGCCGACGAGCCAGGGCTGGCGGGCGTACCAGGTATTGGCCTGGTCCTCGGTCCAGCGCTGGGGAGATTTTGCGGAGGCGGACAGAGCGATGGTGAACAGGAGAGCGGCAACGATGCGGGGAAGGAGACGCGTTTTCATCGGGGCCATCGTACAGGAAAGAAACGTGCGGCTGATGGAGAGATTTCACGTAAACGCTTACCGGCGATTGTCTTTCTTAGTTGAGGCAGATCGAATATAACGGGGTGCACGGCTTTCTATGAACATCAGAGAAGTGGCGCGCCTCGCGAAGGTTTCGACGGCAACGGTGTCGCGAACGATCAATGGATCGGACAAGGTGACGCCGGAGACGAAGGAACGCGTGCAGCGCGCGATCGAAGAGCTCGGATTCTATCCGAACACCTGGGCGCGAGCGCTGGGGTCGGGCCGCAGCAGCTTGTACGGACTGATTATTTCCGACATTACAAATCCGTTTTTCCCGGAGCTGGTGAAGAGCTTCGAAGATATTGCGGTGGAGAACGGTCAGGAAGTGCTGGTGGCGAATACGAACTACGACCCGGCGCGCATGGAGCTGTGCGTGAGGCGCATGTTGCAGCGCAAGGTGGATGGCGTGGCGATCATGACGTCGGAGATGGACGGGCGGCTGATCACGGAATTTCAGAACCGGGAGATTCCGCTGGTGTTTCTGGATACGGGGTCGGCGCAGAAGCTGACGAGCAATATCGTGGTCGATTATGCGGCAGGTGTGGATGCGGCGGTGGAGCACATTGTGGGTTTGGGGCACACGGAGATAGCGTTCATCTCGGGGCCGAGCATGCTGCGGTCGGCAAGGGTGCGGAGAGAAGCCTTTGCCAGCTGCCTGCAGCGCAGGGGGATCGGCGCAGGACTGATGGAGGAGGGCAATCATCAGGTAGATGGCGGGCACGAGGCGATGGCGCGGCTGCTGAGCCGCAAGACGCAGCCGACGGCGGTGCTGGCTTCAAACGACATGACGGCGATCGGGGCGCTGGGAGCGATTCATGAGGGGGGATTGCGGGTTCCCGAGGACATTTCGATCGTGGGCTTCGACGATATTCAGATCAGCGCGTTCACGCAGCCGGCACTGACCACGGTGCGGCTGTCGCGCGATGAGATTGCGCGGGTAGCGTTTCGGGCGCTGTATAGCATGCGGCAGGATGGCGGGAAGGGCGCGGAGTATCTGGTAGCGACATCGCTGGTGCTGCGGAGGTCAACGGGAACCGCGCCGCGGATGCGGACCAAAGCGGGACGGCTCCACGTAGTGGGCGCGGTCTGAGGTTTACTGCACTTTTCCGCTGGGGCGGAGTCGCTTGAGTTCGAGCGCGCAGGCGAGCGCGTTGAGGACGGCAAAGCGCAGATTGTCGAAGCCGGCCCAGATCCAGAATCGGTTGGTTTCCAGCTCTTTGGTATTGTGCGGGCGCACGCGCACGAGAATGTTGGCCTGGCCCGCGACGGTGAGGTTGGTGGGCGGGTCGGATTCCGCGGTGACGATCTCGACGTGTTCGCCGGCGAGCGAGGCTTCCATCTGATCGAGAGAGGTGGGCGTGGCGAGCTCCATGTCGAGGGAGATGCCGTAACCGTGGAAGACAGGAGTGTGGAGGAGCTGGACGCCGACGTCGGGCAGACGTCCACCGGAGAGAAGGGCAAAGTGCCGGCGGATGCGGGACTCGCTGGTGGCGAGGCTGAATTTGGCTGAGTCGCCGAAGGAGGGCGTGGTATTGAACGCGACCTGAGTGTCGTAAACCTGACGAGGGAGTTCCTGAAAGCTGAGCAGCTTGACGGTCTGCTGATGGAGCTCGTCGAGGGCGGCGCGGCCGTATTCGGAGGCGGGCTCGAGGACGGTAGCCGAGGCGATGCGGATCGCGGAGGATTGAGCGGCGCGGCTGAGCAGGAGCGCGAGGGCGACGGCAATGGGATGGGCGGGGACGATGGCCGGCGTTTCGAGTCCGGGGGCGCCAGGGTCCGGTTGAGCGGGGATGGGCGGGAGTTCGCTGTCGATCCAGGGAGCGCGGACCAGAACGCCGGGCTTGCCTTCGAGTGCGAAGGAGAGGTCGACGATGCTGGCGCCGGCTTTGTGGGCGGATTCCCAGTGCTTGAGGGTGAGTGGCTGGTCGCCGGCGAAGAAGGCGAAGTCCACGCGATGGAAGGATCCGGGATCGATGCGCTGGATGAAGGTGACTTCGTCGCCGACGGCTTCGAGGCTGCCGAGTTCGGCCTCGTCGTCCATGAGGATGAAGTCGGCTTCGGCGAAGGGCGAATCCGCAAGGGCATCGTTGAGTTCTTTGCCGCGGAGAGAGCCAGCGCCGACGATAGCGATTTTCTGTAGGTCTGTCATCCGATAGGGCCCTGTGAAGAGGGCAGCGGGTTCTTCACGGGTTGATGGTGACGGCGCCAGGAGTAGGCAAGGCGAGCGATGACGCCGGAAAACATGTAGACGAAGGCGAGGACCAAAAGGACTGCGCGCGAGAAGAAAACCAGGAGATAGATGCTGACGCCGAGCAGAACGATCCAGCGAAAAGGCTGGCGTCCGGTGAGGTTGATTTCTTTGCCGCTCCAGAAACGCCAGGTGCTGATCATGAGGAAGCCGATGAAACCGACGAGCAGCCCCCAGACGATGGCGAGCCACCAGGTAAAGATGGGCAGTCCGATGAAGCCATGAACGACGGCGGCGACGATGCCGGCAGCGGCGGGGATGGGCATGCCGACGAAATATTTGCGTCCGGGGCGGCCGGGATTTTTCGGGATGGGGTTGACGCTGATGTTGAAACGAGCCAGGCGGCTGGCTCCGCAGAGCAGGAACAGGAAGCAGACGAAGGCGCCGAACTGCACCAGCTTGAGGCGGAGGTCGTGGTTCATGCTCATGGGGAGAGCACGGAACCCCCAGGCGAAGGCGAGGATGCTGGGAGCAACGCCGAAGGTGATGACGTCGGCAAGGGAATCGAGTTCGCGGCCAAATTCGCTTTCCGTGCTGGTGAGGCGCGCGATGCGGCCATCCAGGGCGTCGAAGGGAATGGCAAGACCGATGGCCAGGGCGGCGTAATCGAAGTGATGCGGCTGGAGCGCGGAGCCTTCGAGGCTCTGGGTGATGGCGTAGAAGCCAGCGGCGATATTCACCGCGGTGAACATGGAAGGCAGAAGGAACATGCCGCGCGAGCGGCGACGGGGGTGGGGCGCGGGACCGCGAAATCCGGCGGGGGCGCTGGGGCGGAGGAAAGGCTGGGATTCGCTCACACCAGCATCTCCGCGCCGATGGAGGCGAGCATGGAGTCGGCATCGGGGATGGCGATGCGCGCCACGATACTGGCTCCGCCGCGGACGCGATCGCCGGGTTGGACGAGCGGCTCTGCATGGCCGGGCAACAGGAGGTCGGTGCGCGAGCCGAATTTGATGAGGCCGACGCGCTCGCCGCGCTCGAGGTATTCGCCGGGCTTCTTGTTGAAGACGATGCGGCGCGCGAGCAGCCCGGCGATCTGGACGAAGGAAACCTGGTAGCCTTCGATGCAGTCGACGACAGCCAGGTTCTGCTCGTTGATCTCGGAGCAGGCGGGGTTCATGGCATTCAGGTATTTGCCCTTGCGATAGCGGACCTCGCGAAGGATGCCTTCGACAGGCGAACGGTTGACGTGGACGTCGAACACGCTGAGAAAGATGCTGAGGCGGAGCCGCTCGCCGTCCGGGGTGGAGATGCGAGCGACTTCCGTGACTTTGCCATCGGCGGGAGAGACGATGAGGCCGCGCTCCGGCGGAATCGCGCGATGGGGATCGCGGAAGAACCAGAGGAAGAAGGCGGCGAAGAGCAACGCGGGAATGGCCCAGACCCAGTTGCGAGTCACGAGCCAGAGAATGGCGGCCACTGCAGCGAGGGCCAGTCCGTAGAAGTATCCGTCACGCACCATGATTGAAAGCAGGACAACGAGACTGTCAGACGATTGCAGCCGGGGTAAGTCTGTGGTGCTGTGCGGTCGAACGGGCGAACAACCAGGGAATGACAAGGGCGGGAAACCGGCCGCGCAGCAGGGCTGACTTTCGCCGGAAAGTCTTTTTCATTCTATGGCTGAAGGAGGGAAACAGAAAGCCTTGGTCAGGGAAAGATTGATTACGGGAGAGATGCAGACGCCCGCTGAGGCGCGGGCGCTGCGTCGCGAAGGGAGAACCGATGTAGGGGTGCGAACGGGTCAGGCGGCCGTAAAGGCGCGGGTCTGACTCCGGACCAGGGTCAGCTGATCCTTGATATGCAATTTGAGCTTTTTGAGGCGGACTTCCTCGAGTTGCTCGTCTTCAGAAAGCCAGGTTTTTTGGAGCAGCGTTTCGAGCTTCTCCGAATAGTGACGATGCTCTTCTTCCAGGCGGCGTATTGCTTCACTATCCGGCTGACCGTTCGCTTCCAGATCCATAGACGACTCCTCCGGTGCGGGATCTTTCCCGGCGGAGCCGCGGCTGTCGTGGTTCGCCGGGCGAGTTGGCTCACTCTTAAAAGTGAGACGTACCAACCTAGCACCGTGGAAGCCTGACGTTCAACCGTTTTTAACGTGGAAAACCGGCCTGGGGTAAACCGGCGGTAATGGTTCTGCCCAGAAGCAGGGCATCCTCTTCCGGATGAGCGTAATAGCGGGGGCGGCGGCCTTCCGGCTGGAAGCCGAGGCGCTTGTAGAGACGGAGGGCGGCGACGTTGGAGGCACGGACTTCGAGGGAAAGGTGGCGGGCGCCGTTTTGGGTGGCCCAGGCCAGGACGGCTTCGAGGAGAGCGGAGCCGAGTCCCTGGCGGCGGGCGTCGGGACGGATCGCCATGGAGTCGAGTTGGGCGAGGTTTTGTGTGCCGTCGAGAAGGAGCGTGGCGGCGGCGAAGGCGTGGATTTTTCCCTTTGGGGAGACGGCGACGAGGGCAGAACGCAGGAGAGGTGGTTCAGGGCTGGGGCTGAGGTACGGGCGGTAGTCGCCTGGTTGCCATTGGGGGGCTTCTGGACAAATGGCGGCGAGGTCGAGAACCGGGTCCAGATCGGCGGGTTGCATGGGGCGGATCGCGATCGTCATGACTGTACGGTGGAGCGAGGGCGGGGTGGGGAGCCGGGTTGGGAGAAGATTTCGGCGTCAGAGCGCCGGAGGTAGTTGCCGTCGAGAAGGAGGGGATCGTCGAAGTCCCGGGCGTGGAGACGAGGCAGGGCGAAGCGGATCGCATCGTCGGCCGTGGGTGGGTCGACGAGAGTGGCGTTGGGGACGATGGCGAGGAGCGCGGGTTCGCAGATGGCGAGATCGTGGCTGAGGAGGTCGGCTCGCTGGGTGAATGGATCGCGAGTGAGGAGGGATTCGTGGGCGCTGGGGCCGGAGAAATCGCGGCAGTAGAAATCGCCGCGGCTGGCGTCAAGGGCTGCCGCGTGTGTGCCGGCTTTGTGGGCGAGAACGGCGAGGCGCGAGACGGCGAGGATAGGGATGGACGTGGGTTCGGCGACGCCTTTAGCAGTGGAGAGGCCGATACGGATGCCGGTGAAGCTCCCGGGCCCGTTGGTGACGACGATGGCAGCGAGGGCAACGTTTTGGGCGGCGAGGAGGTCGCGAATGGTCGGGATGAGTTGTGCCGAGTAGGTTTTTCCGGGGATTTCGGATTGGGCGAAGAGGTGGAGTTTGCCGGCGCGGCAGCGAGCCAGAGCCACGGTGCCGAGCGAGCCACAGGTGTCGATCCCGAGAAGCATGCGGGTTACAGCGTACAGCGTTCAGCGTGCAGGGTACAGCGTTCCGCATTCGGAAGAGAGCGCGTCCGCGATCATTCTTGCTGCGAATGGGCAACGCGTTAAACGTCGCTGACTGCGTCCTGACAGATTTCGAGCAGGATGCCGCCGGCGCTGGAGGGATGGACGAAGAAGTAGAGGTGACCGCCGGCGCCGATTTGGATGTCGTCGGAGATGAGGCGCGCGCCCTGGGCTTTCAAGGTTTCGAAGGCGGCTGCAATGTCCTCGACGTGGAGCGCGATGTGGTGGAGGCCTGGCCCGCGTTTCATGAGGAAGCGGGCAATGGGAGAATCGGGACTGGTGGGTTCGAGCAGCTCGATGCGGGCGTCGCCGGCGGGGATCATGGCGGCGCGGACCTGTTCCTGCTCGACGGTTTCTTCGTGGACGACTGCGAGGCCGAGGGACTCATAGAGTTTGCGTGCTTCGGCAATGCTTTTGACGGCGATACCGACGTGGTCGATTTCAGGCATAAGAACAGGGTGCAGGGTACAGCGCACAGGGCGCAAGGCCACAGGGCACAGCGTTTGGTTTTCTGCGCTAAGTGGGATTGCCTGGCGAAAATACCTTCTCGCTCAATTGAGCGACGAGTTGCCAGGGATCCTGCTGTCCGGACGCGATGCGGGCGGCGTGGAAGTGGAGCAGTTTGGTGTCGAATCCGTTTTGGCGGGCGCGGCGCATGAGTTCAGTGCGGAGCATGGCTTCGAGGCGGCGCTGCCAGTGCTGGGTGCGGCGCCGGGCAAGGCGATTCTCGGTGTGCAGCCACTGTTCCATTTCGCGGATGGCGGCAGTGAGGGCGTCGATGCCTTCGCCGCTGGTGGCGATGGTGCGGACGACGGGTGGGGTGCGGTCGGGATGTTCCGAGGCGAGGGACTGGAGGCCGCGGATTTCCTGCTCGACGCGATCGGCGCCTTCGCGGTCGGCTTTGTTGACGACGAAGATGTCGGCGATTTCCATGACGCCGGCCTTGAGGCTCTGCACATCGTCGCCCATGCCGGGCACGAGGACGACGAGGGTGATGTCGGCGAGGCGGGCGATCTCGACTTCATCCTGGCCGACGCCGACGGTTTCGATGAGGAGAACGTCTTTGCCACTGGCTTCGAGGACGAGAGCGGCGTCGGCGGTGGCGAGAGCGAGTCCGCCGAGCGAGCCGCGCGTGGCCATGCTGCGGGCGTAGAAA
>Ga0210385_10001830_pt1 | contig 12973 bp, 9 predicted proteins | sample IncBWH26OmetaG_FD_160107 | JGI IMG/M metagenome (GOLD analysis project Ga0210385, IMG submission 160107) | Forest soil microbial communities from Barre Woods Harvard Forest LTER site, Petersham, Massachusetts, United States - Inc-BW-H-26-O ... | reverse complement strand
CTTCTTGTCGAGAGCCATCCCGAGTGCCAGGGAAGTTTTTTGACAGGTGACCTCCCACGAAAATAGCGCCGATCGACGTAACCCCGCTTCGCGGAGCCGTGCTCTCAAAGTTGAATCGTAGGTGATCTGCCGAATGCCGGAGGCTATCTGCTCGACGTCTAGAGGTTGAATCAGGACGGCTGCATCGCCAACGACTTCGGGAAGAGAGCAGACGTTGGAGGTCAGAACGGGAGTGCCACAAGCCATAGCTTCTAGCGGTGGCAAGCCGAAGCCTTCATAGAGGGAAGGAAACACAAACCCTAACGCTCCCCGGTACGCTTCGGACAAAGTCTCACTGGTCTCGAGATCTACAAAGGCAACATCGTTGCCGAGTTTCCAACGATCAATTTCCGCGAGGAGTTGCGAATCCGGATTTCCCGATAGAAGCAAGCGAACATCTTTGCGCACGCCAGAAATGGAGTATGCCTGCAAGAGGCGTGGTAGGTTCTTGTGCGATTTTCTGCTGCCCACGTAGAGCAAGTAAGGATATCCCGGGTTGTACTTAGGTCCTGTGGGGCTGAAGGGGGGCGCGACTCCGTTGCCGACGTTGATGATTTTTTCTTCGCTGACTTTAGCCCAGGCTGCAATCTCCCGGCGGGAGTACTCGGAAACTGTCAAGACGAATACTGCCTTGTGACAAGCAGGTTTGATGAAGTAACGATAGTAGGCTCGCTTGAGAGCGCTGGAGTTGTCGGGCACGCGAAGATGATTCAGATCGTGCAGAGTAAATACGAAAGGCCCTCCCCATCCCACTGGTGAGTTGTATCCCGGACTGAAAAACAGGTTGGGGTTTGCGCGGCGAAGAGCAGCACCCAGCAGCACCGGGTCCAAAGGGTGAAAGGGGGGACGTTGAGCTCGAAATGGAACGAGGTCCGGAAGCAGTCGCTGGAGTTCACCAGCGAACCGACCGATTCCGTGATTACCGATCCAACGAGCGTCGTATAAGATTTCAGTCAATCAGATTCCCTCCAAGCCGTTGATGGGCGCCAGTCCTGGGTTTGGCGGAGCTGGCCGCTTGTAACCGATGTGTTCGTGGTAGATCTTTTTGGCTCCGATGCAGGACGCGTAGCGGAGAAACATAGCAAGCAGCAACGTCTCAGGAAGCAGCCAACCCGTTCCAATCGGAAACACGGTGACATCGGCGAGAAATGCGACAACCAGGAAGTCGGCAGGATGCCAAGTATGTTTCAGACGATCGATCCAGAGACGCGCCAGCCAACCGCGAAGAGCGGCAAACAAACCAAGATACACGATAGCAAGAATACCAAAGTCTGCATATTGTAGGCCGGGTCCGAAAGCCGGCGCCCCGTGATCTTCATCCATAGCGCTAGGGAAGAACTCCGCATCCAGATAGAAGGCGCCAAAGTCCTTTGGTTTGCTCGGGACGAGAGCTCGGGGTACGAGAGCAAGAACATTCGATTCCCAGGTGAGGCGGCCGTACTGCAACGGGAAGTTCGAGTCGATGACAAGCATTGCGTTGCGAGTGTAGTCCGAGTATTGGCTGAGGGATTGCAAGGCATCCGCAGGTGTTTCAAGCGTCATCGTCGCGGCGAACAAGCCAAGCAGCACCACGCCGATCCCGAAGCAGACCGCTAAAGCGGGCAGGATTGTGAGTTTGCGCCGCCTGACGTATATCTCAAAGATCACGATCAAGAAAAATAATTGAAGAACCTGGCCCTTGCTCCCGTGCAACGACAGCAAAAATCCAGCCGCGAGAAAAACGAAAACCCTTCTCCGAACAGATTGTTTGGCGAACATGGCGAGAATGACAGCCAAGTAGACTAGAGTGCTCGAGAGGAAAAAGCTGGTGCCGAAACCGGTTCGGGTTTGCTCATAAATGCGTCGCGGGTCAAAGATGTACTCGCGGAATTCCAGCAAAATCGGCAGGTAGAGCAACCCAGCGCCCGCGAGACAAAATAGGGAAAGACCCCAGAAATTGCTATAGCTAAATGCAAGCGGAAGGCAGAGGGGCTTCGTCTTAGGTCGTGTGTAGAAGAATGCGAAGATCAGATTCTCGGCTGCAATGGTCGCGTAGACATAGATATAAGCGAATGGGCTCGCTTCGGGGCCAAACAAGCTGTTGAAGGCAATTGGCAATAGATACATTGCGGGAATATTGACGAGGAACCCCGGCGTCATGATGTTGACATAGCTGCCTTCGCAACGGCTGACATAGATATACGCGCCACTGGAAATAGTCAGGGAGGCCAACAACACTGCGTTCGCCAGGTCCAGCGAAATCATGCGATTCCTTGGGTGTCTAAGGTGTGCTGATCGGGAGGCAATACCTTCGTGACGATGTAACTCATGCTGTTGTGATTGAAATTGTCCGGCTCCGACCGCATCAGGCGTCCTCCAGCAGCAGAGATTACCTCCTTCACGTCGTCGCAGGATACGCTTATGGTACGCATGGGATTCAGGTGCAACTGGTGGTACAGAAAATCCGCGGGCACACCTATCGCTTTGAGTGAGGAATACAGCCTTCGTCGCGGTTGCAATGCATCCCGCAGGCTGAGCTTATAGGGCATCTGGAAGACGACCATACCACCCGGCTTCACCACTCGCAGGAACTCTGTGATGTACGACATGGCGATGCGTTTCGTCCGCTGATGTTGAAGCACAATGTTTGAGTAGACAAAATCGAAAAAGTCATTCTCAAACAAGCGCAGGTCATCCTTGGGATTGAGGAGGAATGTGCACGAGGGCGTATATTCCTTGGCCAATCTGATCATCTCCGTGGAGATGTCTACCCCATAGACTGCGGAAAAGTAATGGAGCAGCGCTCTGGAAAGCCTCCCGACTCCGCACCCAAAATCCAGCACCTTTCCATGGTCTCCTGCAGGGATCCCGCACGACTTCATGAGCAACGCGATTTCACGTTCGCCAGACGCAAAGAATTCCTCTTTATCCCATCGACCAAACTGCTTCCTGTTGTCGCTCAGAATCGCCCAGAGAGGATCGAGTTGGGCAAGGTCTTCCCATTCTTTTTGGGTGGTAACGGTTCTTGGTTGAACTATGGTCATAACGGCGTTCATCGCCCTCCACAAACGGAAAGTGCGGCTGCGGTTTGTCCCAGAATCGCAGCAGTCATGTTGATACGGAATCTATCGGTAGTGAATTGTTCGGTGACCTGTTTTCGGTGAGACTCCAACAATGGTGAACTGTCGGTTTGTCTGACCTGAATCAAACGATCGACGAGAGCGTGGTGGTCGCCGAAAGGGAAAAGCCAACACTGGGGAAGAAATTCAGCCATCGCATCCGTATTTGAGGCAACGATCGGTAGTTTGTATGCCATTGCTTCGAGCATAACCAACGGAACACCTTCGAATTTCGAAGGGATCAGCAACATGTCAAGTCCAGCGTAGGCTCTTTCAGGGTCACTGCACCAGGGCAGCACTTGAACGCGTTGTGACAAGTTCGCTTGAGCAATCATCGCTTTGAGTTCTTGCGTGTCAGGTCCCTCGCCAATAAAAACAAACCTGTAAGTATCAAGATGGTTTCGAAAGGTGCTGATCGCTTCGAGCGCAAAATCTTGCCCTTTTTGCCGGAAGTCGATACGGCCTATCACGCCGACCAAGTATTCTTCTTTGCGAATATTGTGGTGCTGCCTGAATCTCTCCCGGTCAGATCGCGCCACAGGTCTCACGTCAATCCCGTTTGGCACGACCAGAACATTGCGCGCTCCCTGCTCCAAAAGCATGGATCGAGCGCTCTCGCTGATGGTGAGGAACTGATCGGGCAAGCGATAGAAATAACCATTCACCAGTTTTCGAAGCCACAACGCAACGGGTTTTCCTGACACTGATAAAGGATGGGCCATCGGCAAGTAGCTGACTGTGCGAAACCCAGCGCGCTTCGCAGCCAACAACCCCATACTGCCACCCTCGATCCGCCCTTGGGCGACTATGACGACAGACGGGTTGACCTTATTGATCAAACGTTTAAGGTATTCGACCTTTCTGAAGCTAATCAGAGACCGAAACGCCTGCAAACTCTTGGATTTGAACTTGAGGGGCAAGAGCGTGAGATTCCTTGTTTCATTGGCGATCTTCGTCAGACCGACGCCAAGCTGCACATTACCTTCGTAAAACGCCACGGATATTGCAAGGTCGTCTCTTTGGCTAAGACATCGTATTGCCAGGAGGGTCATTGCTTCGTGACCGCCAAACTCAGCCGCGTCAATGTAGAAAAGAACCGATGTCATCCCCCTCCTTTCTGCAGCACAAGCGAATTGCTGAACGTGACGTTGGACGTCCCCGCTATCCTTTTGTTTTCCGAAGCGGCATCATTAAATTATGCATTCATCGTGCGTGGGTATCTTCCAAATCTACAGAGAAGGACATCCCGGATTGCGCACATCCACATTAGGATGGTCCGAGTCCGGTCTTGCTCGAAGATCAAAACACGCGCGACACCCTTCAACATCTGCCATGCTTGATCGGCGGCCCATTCGGGGAACACAATGCAATATTTCTTGATGGTCCAGATCCCATTTCGCATCAGATAGTATCTCCTGAGTGGACTGTAGTTCGATGTGCTCACCTTTCGAATTCCGAGGAAGTTGAATTGCTTGACATTGCCGGGATCGTGCCAGAGCACCGCGGAGTAGCAGTAGACAATCTTCCATCCGCGGGCTGCGACCCTGAGACAGAATTCGTAATCGACGTAGTCTATGAATAGATCCTCGCGGTAAACACCCTCCCTTGCGAACACGCGCATCGGCATCAAACTGCCGGAGGTTTGCGCAACCAGATACTTGCCGCGATATACGCCGTGGCAATACGTCTCCCCCGTGTTTCGCTGGATGATCCTGGGGGTTACAAGGAAAATTTGCTCCTTCTCTTCATGGCGGTGGTACTCGGACACCATTTCGGCTACAAAGGTTTCAGAAGGCAGGCTGTCCTGGTCAAAGAATAGGATGAACTCGCAGTCCGGTTGTTTTGTCGCCCATTCAATCGACTGGTTCAGGGCGGCTCCGACGCCGTAATTATCTGGATTTTCGATCAGGAAGAAATCTAACGTCTGCGCCAGTTTTCTAAGGGTATCGACCGTTGGGCCCGGGGAGTGGTTATCCACCACGACCAAGTGCCCAACCTGCGGACGCAGCAATTTGACTAAGCGCTCAAAGTCAGCGTTTGGATGGTAGGTCACAACGGCTGCGCAGACTTCGGCGTTCATGCCTCCTCACGGGATGAAGTTCTTTGAGGAGGAGGAGCGTTATCGCTTCTTAGGGCTGTAAAGTTCGTCAAGAATCCTCTAGATCTTCCGAAACAGGCGATTATTCTTCAGCGAAAATTGTCTGAGCTGACGCTGTGCACTCAGCCAGTTGCGAAATGGCGTATAAAAAGGCAGACTCCTGACCCATGGGGGTATCCGCGAACGGGGAGGTTTGTCGTTCGAAGTCCATGCAGAGGCATAATCGCTCTGCATCGGGGTCTTCGCGAATAGCGGCCGTTCTGCCGTCTTGTGCGCGTCGAATAACAACATAATTGGACGCTTGGTCATGAGTCCAACTCGGCTGTGTACAAGGGCAGGGTCGGCGACCTCGTACGCATTGGAAATCGAAGTCCGTTCGATGCTTGGATAGCGTGCCTCCAGAGCCAGGACCTTGCCAAGCTCAAAGCCATTTTCGACGGTGAAGACGCGATATATCAGCTCGGGGCTGAACTGGTAAAAGCCATGACCGCAGAGATTGTTTGAGACTGTGCAAGCGAAGATGGTCCCGCCAACCTTCGTCATCTGCATCAGATTTGCCATGGCGACCGGGAAGTTGAAGACATGTTCCAACGAACCGGCTTCAACTATCGTATCGAATCGTCCTTTAAGTTCGTCGGGAATCGGCTGGTTAAGATCGTACAAGAGATCTGCGCCTTCGTAGGACGAGTAGTCCAACGTGTTTACTTCGGAGACGCCGAGACACTCGGTGAAGAAACGATCTGCATACTCGGCCCATTTGTAGTCGGCCAGCGCTCCGCGACAGACGCTTCGAATCTCCCGCAGTTCTGAGGGATGGAGAAACAAGTTCTGGTGACCAATCATCAAGAGACGATTCATGGGGACGCCAACACGATGAGCGTCGAGGAGCATCTTTGCTTGCCGATAAATGATTCCCATAGAATTCGGCGATGACTGCGAGCATTACCTAAGGCCACCAGCTGGATTCGCAGATTCAGTCGACCCGATCTTAAATTTCCTCCATCATTGCGAAATCCAACGCTGACAATCCCCTTGTGGCATTCAATCAGCTCTGAATCCGCTAGCCATGCGGCACCAAGCGCGACTCCTCTCGGTAAGCAAGGAGCGCGGACTCTATGGTCCGGATTTCTTTCGTCCAGTTGGTTGATTGAGCGAACGCAAGCGCAGCCTCGATCTTTCGAAGCCGCAGCTTGTCAGTCTGGAGAAGTTCGATAATTGCCTCCGCGAGAGATGCTGGGTTTGGCTTCGCCAATTGCGCGACCTGGTCGCTCAATAACCATTCGACATTCGCACCCTCATTCGATACCACAGCGCAGCCACATGCCATTAACTCCAGAGGCAACATCGACAGATTTGTGTGTGAAAGAACCAGCGCAACATCGCAGCTGCGATAAAGGGGGCCCAATTCAGAAATGGGAAGAACTCCAGGAAAAATCGCCGGAAATGGCAGGTCAAGAGAGTGACGCGGAAACCCAACTAATACGAACTCTACGTCCGGCATTTTCTTAGCCACGAGTGACAGGGCGAGAACGCCCAGTTCGAAACCTCTCCTCTCAGTTTCCGGGCGCGCATAGAAGAGAACCCGCTTCTTTCCCTCCGGCAACAGACGACGACCGGTGTTGGCATAAGCATCGCGGTCATAGGAGAAACCAAAAGCCGAGCATTCCATTTGGAACTCCCGTCTCAGCACGTCGGCGATCCAAGACCCCAAGGTTATTCCCTGAAAACCAAAGCGATAGGTTTGCCGAGCAAGCTCATAGAAACTGCCAGGAGCATGGAACATGTATTCAATATCCTGAACAAAATAGAACTTCTGCGCAGTATTCTCGACGCTTCGTACTACGTATGCTGTGGGCCAGGAAGTGGCAATCAGAGCATCGGAATCACTCATATGGTCAGACAGGACTTCCACTTCAGCGTTGATCGGAAAGTACGATTTCCGGATGTGCTCCTTCGGAGGAGTAGATCCTCCCGGCAGCCTTCCCAGAACGTAGACGCGATTTTCGTGACCCGACGCTTCAAGTTGTTGAATAGTTCGAAATATATTCAATAAGCCGCCACTCCCTGGACCGATACCTTGAACAACCCAGTTAATCCGGAGAGGTCCGGACTGGCGCGCGGATAGGCGAGCCGGGCGCTGTTCGTTCAATACCAGTCCGAAATCGGTGAAAACCCTGACCGGAAGTTTCGAATACTTTCGGGCAAGATTTGCTGCAATCACATTCATTCCGTAGCGCAGACCATTGCGCCGGAAGAACTTCATCAGCGTCATAAATCGGGACTCATTGAAACTCATCGATCGTCTTTCTGGTGGCGTGGGGAATTCTCGAAGCTCCTCAAACGCTTTGTTCCTCAGCATGCCACAGTCTCCGGTATTTATTAAATATCAGGGTTCCGCAACCGAGGCCCAACAAAGCCAAAATCACTAAATATCCCGTGACCATCCCTAAGGCACCCGAGGTTTTGGCAAAGAAGGAATTGGAGAGCAGAACAGCGATTGCGATTGATAGGGACAGCTGGAAAAGCTTTTCCTGCTTGTGCGCTCTCAAATAGATCGCTATGAACGCAAAAATATGGTTGAACATCGCGGCGATGAGCAGAAGCGCAAAAGGGAGCGGACTCAGCAGCTTGTCTGCATATCGGCCATGGGTAGAATGGAGATAGGTGGTTGCAGACCAGACCACGATCGCCCCTAACCCAGCTACGAGAGTCGACTGCCACAAGGTGCGAAAAAAAACTGTATCCAACTGCTTGTAATTTCTGTGGGCAATCAGCGTTCCGAAGGGCGCAGCTTTGGTTGAAACCCAAGCACCCGCGATCGCCATCAGGGAATTGGCGAAGCTCATGGACATCCCCATCTGGCCAGCCGCGACTGGTCCCCTGAACGCAAAGAGGAATGGATTGAATGTCTGATAGACGAAGTACCCAGAAATCCAGCTGATGGCGATCCGCCATTGAAATGGCCAAATCTCGTTTTGCCACGACACTCGCTCATCTTCCGCTTTGTGAGTCAAGAGGCCGAGGAGCAACCCACGCCGCATGGAGAGCCATATTGCTCCAACAAGAACTTGACCCGCAATTACCATCGCAGGGGCGTAAAGGCCATGGTGAGTAAGAAGCGCCGTCCATGCCAGCAAGCTACCGACGATCGCTTGCATCCACCGCATGTGGGCAATGTTCGAGACGAATCCGCATCCTTCAAAGAATGAGTACAGAGGGTCCAGTTGAAAGGCGAAGACGGCCGCCGTTGCGGCAGCGATCCAAGGTGCGCGCCAGGAGACGACCTCGCCTATATGCTGATGGGTCGAGAAGAAGTACAGACCCGCGGGAATGAGGATCAGGCCAAAACATATGGAGCCGATTCCGTACCAGCGCACGGACAACTGGAGTATCGACGCCAATCTGGCGTGGGCGACTCGGTTCCCTTTTACTGAACCATCAGGTTCGATAGCAAGGTGCGCTCGTTCATGGCTCGCGAGTTGCATCACGACTTGAGAGAAGCCCAACTCGAAAACCAGTTGCAAGGCGATCAGGCTGGCATACGTATAGTAGTATCCCTGCTCGGCGGGGGAGAGGAGACGAGCGATCAGGACTACGGTGACGAGCCCAGACCCGCTGGCCCATCCGCGGGCCAGAATGGTGAAGATTACTGCGCGGTCGAGTCCCAGGCGATGCCGTATGGAGTCTAAAAGCATCTGAAACGGTTGCAAACGGCTAGACAACGGTAAAGAACTACTCACGCTCACTGGAGTCCTGCTCTCCACGCCGTTCTGATCGCCGCATTCGTTTGACGACTCCTCTTACTCTCGCTCGGCCAGTCTGAAGAATTTCCTCCGCCAACATCTTCCCTGGGTCTTGCGGGTCGATCTCCTGCCATCGAGCGTATGCCAATATCCATGCACCGCCGAGGGAAAACGCGACCACGGTGCCGAGTAGTACGAATAATGTTCTGGGCGGGAACGACTTTCTCTCCGGCACATTCCCCTCGTCCAGGACTTTCACGCTGGGTGTCTCACGAGCTTCTTCCACTTTCGCCATCTCGTACTGTTTGGTGAGTGCCTCAAAGACGGCTTCCTCTACCTTCGTCTGACGGTAAAGATCCGCGTAGGTGACGCCCAGTATAGGGAGTTGGCGGATGGAAGGATAACTATCGGAAGTGGAGGTGGAATCGGCTCCCGCGGATTCCGGCTTGCCTCCAAGCTTCTGTAGTTGGCGCTGATACTCTTCGATCCTGGCTTGAAGTGACCGGACCCGGACATTGTTGGCGGTATATATCTGTTGCAGGCCTTCGAGCTCCGTGTGCGCAGCGATGAGCTGACCCTCGAGGTCGGCTGCGGCGGTGATCATCGCCTTCCCTTGTTCCTTGACATCAATAGCGGTGTTCTTGCTAGCAAAATCACCGAAATCCTTTTCCGCTTTTTCTAGATCTTGTTGAACCTGGCCTATCCGCAGTTCGAGGAACTCCCGCTCCTTGTGCGCGGAGGATGTGTTCTGCGTCAACACGACATGATTCAACGCGGCGACGTACTCGTGAGCTAAAGCGGCAGCGCGTTCGGCACTGTGGTCACTCACGGCAATGGTGACGATGCCACTCTTACGGTCTGCAGTTACATCGGTACGACTCTCCAACACTTTTCTCGCGGACTCCCATTGACTGACGCCATAAACCTTGCGGAGGTCGAACTTGTTGATCAATTGGTCTTCGATCGTCCGGCTGTGGAGAATTCCTACAAATAGATCAGTCGACGTCCGCAGTCCCAGCAGTTCACTTCCGATGATTCCCAATTCGCTACCGCCCTTACCCAGGGCAGACAGCATCGATGCCATGCCGGCGCCGGCTTGATCGGGCGGCATCAACCGGGTTGTCGAGGTGTATCGAACTGGAATCAATAAGACGATGAGAACCGAGGCGACCATTCCAAGGGCGACACTACGGAACAAGAACCTGCGTTCTTGCCAGAGTAGCGAAAATCTTGCGACAGTCCTTCCCCGGTACACTGCCGGATCTTCCGCCACGACGATAAGTTCCTCCTCAAGATGAGGGTCGGAATATTTCGCGTCTCGATTTGTGATTTGTTTGGTCGCCATATTGGCTGCAAAACTCTTCCAACTTGCTTTTACCGAGTCCCCCTGTCCCTGGGCACAATGCGGCTCTGGTCAGAAAGGCAACTTTCTCGACGAACATATCTTGAGCAGGGCGGACCGTCTACCGCGGCGTCCAACCCTCGTATCGATCGTCTCCAAAACTTCAATGTCGAATGTACGCACGGTATGCTCAAGCTCCCGATCGATCTGTCTGTCTGCCTTTCGCAATACCCTTCACCGTAAGGCTGCTTACAATGAAATTCTAGCTTGTTGCGCGGGCAGAACCAATAGGAGGTCCACGTCTGTACATCCTGTTCTCCCGCTCAACCCATATCCGAGGAGCCAGATCGTGATCTCTAGCTTGAACTTCCGCCACTCGCATTTGTCGCTCAGCCAGCAACACGCTCGGCGATCCATACAACCCGACCGGCATCCCCGACTGGTCCTCGGACGATCCTGATATCCAAGCCTTCCGTCAGAAGGGCAGTGGGAAGATCGGGACCGATGTCCCAGAATGCCAGTACTCCCTCGGGAGACAGTGGGTCAAGGTGGTGTTCTGGAGGCTCGATGTGTACAACTTTCCCATCCTTGATAACGGCGCGTTTCCTGGTCATCGCGCGAGGCGGTACGGTGAAGATATGGGCGCCACCGGGCTTGAGGACCCTAGCAGTTTCGCTGAAGGCTTTGTCTAGGTACGGCACATGCTCAAGAACATCCGACGAAATAATCAAGTCGAGAGAGTGATTGTCGAATTTGAGCGCCGTAATATCCTCGCAGACGGCGCCGTCCCTTTCCCCGGACGAACAGCCCTCCTCAAAGAAAGACCTGGTATATTTGCGCGCGCCCGATAATAGGGGTTTTAACGGGGATCTCGGATCCAACTCCAGGATACTCATATCTGACAATTTGTCGCCAAATCTCTGCCTGATCTCGGCGGCGAGGAGTTCGTAGCGCTCGTTCGCGGAGCAAAACAAACAAGCCCGAAACTCAGGAGAACAGTTCCTGTGGGCAAGAAAGACTGTTAGTCGCTGACAACATTGGCAACGCCCCACCCGCCAGTGGCCGACTCCTCCCAGGTATCCCGGGGCCACTTTCGCCACTTTGTGCCATGCGGAACGGATGCCTTGTTGGCGCACAGTCCGCAATATTTTGACTAGAGCCATTGCATACTCCGGAGGTTGCCGGCTGCCGGGCCTCTTCCGGCTAGAACTGAGTCTGTGCGAAAAGCTGGCTGTAGCGCCCGTTTCCTTTGTGTTATCAGATTCGAGATTCTCATTCGTCTGATCCGTGCTTGCGCAAAAGGCCCTTAGGCCAAAAGGTCAACTGTATCGACGAACTCACATTCGTCTGCTTTGTCGGGGAGATTACTGGGAACGTCCAGGTCTCGTATTGAACTCCCGCAGACAAACTGAAGTTCGAACGCACCCATATGTCCGCGCGAACAGCGCCGTCCGTCAATGTGCCTCCCATCTCAACGAACTCATGGCTCACTTTGAGATGTCTGAACTGAAATTGTAGTTTGTTACGGGGAGTGAACCAATAGGAGGTCCAAGTTTGTACACCCTGGCCCTCTCGTCCAACCCAATTCCCCATCAACTGGCCGTTATTCGTGAAACCACTGATCCAAGTCGGATCGTAATAGAAGAAACCGTGGCCCACGTTGCCACCGATGGGAGGATCGGTATACATACCTTCGGCACGGAAGTCCAGCTTCGGAAGCCCGGGCAGCCGCGGAATATAGATTCCGCCAAGCCAAGCCGCTACGTCGGGACCGACGAGTGGGCTGAACGTGTCATGCTCGGTCATGCCGTCGGCATAGAACGTCAGGCCGTTCCGCACTCGATAGCTAAAATCCAACCCGGACCTGCGCGATCCTGGTTTGTCGGCAACGCCCGGTTGCGTGAGCCCGGTAGAAAAGACGCTTCTAAAAAAATTGTGCAAGGTCAGCGGATAGCCTGGCCCACCGTAGTCCGTGGTACGGGACAATCCGAATTCAAAATTGGCAGTGGGCTTAAAGCCAAGTCGCTCCCCGTGGACGATAGGCTGCGGATGCAATGATTGGCCATACTGACCGACTAGCCCCGAAGGGGTTAACATCAATTGATACCCTGAGTATTGCCCGAGGAAAAACTCCACGCGCATCGGGCCCAAGACTCCCAAAAAACTTGGAAGCTTAAAGGGAGTGACGCGGTTCACCCGGAACATGGTCAGGGGTTCGGCATTGTCGCTCAACATCATTCCGCCGCTTTCATCGGGTCCCCACTGCAGGCTCTGTTTGCCGTAGGACAGCTCCCAGTCGGAAAGATTCATCGCAACGTAAGAATCCAGGAGACGTCCTCGATCGATGGCAGCAGTCGGTGTACCGGGTGGCACCGGGTAGGGCGGCGCGAGAATAGAAGCGTTGAAGCAACAGAAATCGGCCATCGACTCTGCTTGGCGGGCCGCCAGAGGAAGGCCCGGAGCAGACGGAGAATGCTGGAATTCGCTGCGGACGTATATCGCGAACGGGCCGTTGGTGGCCCAGCCGGAAAGTCCCGAAACGTTGTTGAAGCCCTGCTCCTCTGGCCGACCAAAATCATCGATGATGGTTTGGCCGAAATGATATCCGTCGGTCAGCGGTTTGCCGACAATCTCGGTAGCTCGCGTGTAGACC
>Ga0210385_10001829_pt1 | contig 12977 bp, 16 predicted proteins | sample IncBWH26OmetaG_FD_160107 | JGI IMG/M metagenome (GOLD analysis project Ga0210385, IMG submission 160107) | Forest soil microbial communities from Barre Woods Harvard Forest LTER site, Petersham, Massachusetts, United States - Inc-BW-H-26-O ... | reverse complement strand
CGCAGCGCTGCTCGAGCTTTGCCGATCGCTTGCCAGCATCTGCGCGTCGCTCGCGCACACGCTCGAGCTGCCGCCACTGGAAGGGGAGTCGTCGGATGCCGCTTCGCCGTTCGGCGAGGAGGAGCCGGGCGCTGCTTGCGCCGCGCCCTCTCCCGCGCAGTCGACAGCCTCCTTGTCCCGCGCCGCCAGCGCTGTCGCGTGCGCGTTCGCCAGCGTCGTGAGGTCCGCCGACAGCGATTCCCTCGAGCTTTGCAGCATGCGCTCGCTATTGCTCACCGACTGTTCCGCCTGCTGCAGGGCCGAGGGCGGCGTGCCCGTCGGCACGCGAATGCTCCCCGCTCCCGCATAGCCAAGCGTCGCGCCCACCTGTGTCTGCGCGGACAGCGACTGCCGGGTGACCGTTGCCAGCGACGTGTGGCTCGCATCCTGCGAGGCTCCGTTTGGCTTGCCCGAGCCCCCAAATGGGTCACTCACGATCAGCACGACAGCGACCGCCACCAGCACGAGCCCCAGGCCCGCCACGGCGCCTGCGCGTGGGTGTTTCAGGCTCACTAGCGATTACCGTGAAGGCCGCCCGGGATCAGCGACTGGCACGCTTCCTCCGCCGCACGCGCCTGAGCCGAATGCAGGTTGACGCCCGCCACCTTCGGCACGTGCACGCCGCCACCAGAGAACGTCGGGTCCGGGAAGTTGGGGATCCCGTGCGAGCGAATGCACGCCGCCGCCTTCAGGTACTCCGACTGTTCCTGCGGGCTGATCGGATGGCCGTTTTCCCCGCCCGGTCCGCCATTTGGCAGCAGCTTGCGGCAGGCCTGCTGTGCCGACTGGAAATGAGGATTGCTCGAGATCGACGGGTTGATCCCGATCGCCACCTGCACTTCGCCGCCGTGGACCGAGACTTGCGGGTCGGGGAAGCTGGGCACCCCGTGTGCGCGCACGCACGCCGAGTACGCCACCGCTTCGCTGCCAGGCGAGGCCGAGCCGCTATGAGAAGTGCCCGCGCTCGCCGAGGAGCTGCCCGAGCTGGAAGGGGAGCCGTTCGAGGAAGCGCTCGACCCCAGGTGTGCCACGGTCGGTGTTTTCGTGCCGCCACCACAACCCGCGACGAGCGCAGCGAGCGCTGCGAGCCCCACGATCAGTCCTATCGCCTTCATCTCGTCGTCTCCTCGCGCTGGCTTGATCTTGCGTACGACGCTGTTCTACGGGGTGAGCGGTTACACCACGGTGAGCGACGCTGTAACCGCGCTGTAACCACAGATGCGCCACGCTAGGTAGTCCAATGCGAGTACTGCTTGTCGAGGATCACGCCGAGCTGGCCGACACGGTCGCCACCGGTCTGCGTCGCGAGGGCATGGCCGTCGACGTCGCCCTCGACGGCAACGACGCGCTCGCTCGTCTCGCGCTCACCGACTACGACGTGCTCGTGCTCGACCGCGACCTACCCGGCGTGCACGGCGATCAGATCTGCCGTTCGCTCGTCGCCGAAGGGCGCCAGGACCGAATCCTGATGCTCACCGCCGCCGGCTCCATCGAAGACCGCGTCGACGGCCTCAGCCTCGGCGCCGACGACTACCTGCCCAAGCCGTTCGCCTTCGCCGAGCTCGTCGCCCGCGTACGCGCGCTCGCCCGGCGCTCCGGCGTTCAGCTACCGCCCTTGCTCGTGCACGGCGAGCTGCGCGTCGACCCCGCCAATCGACTCGTCACTCGCGCCGGCGAGCGACTCGCGCTCAGCCCCAAGGAGCTCGCCGTGCTCGAGTACCTGCTCGGTGCCGACGGCCGCGTCGTGTCCGCCGAGGAGCTACTCGAGCACGTGTGGGACGAGAACGCCGACCCGTTCACCACCACCGTCAAGGTCACCATCAAGCGCCTGCGCGCAAAGCTCGGCGAGCCGCCGCTGATCGAGACCGTGCCCCGCGGCGGCTACCGGATATGAGCGTCCCCGACCTGGCCGAGGGCTCGGCCGGCGCTCGCCGACCCCGCCGTAGGCCGCACCTGCCGCGCTACACCATCCGCCTGCGCCTCGCCGTGCTCTACGGCGGCGTCTTCGCGATCCTGGGAACGCTCTTGCTCGTGCTCATCTTCCTGACGGTGCGCCACTCCTCGCACGGCGCCATCGTCTCCGCCCAGGGCGCCGTGCAGAAGCTCGTAGAACGCCACGGCGTCCAGGTGGCGCCGTCCGAAACCACGCTTTCGGCGACGCCCGAACCGCTCACGGGCCAGCACGCACAAGCCCAGGCCCATCAGCTCACGAACATAGCGATCAACGTCAACAACAGCGACCTGCACCACCTGCTGATCTGGTCGCTCGTCGCCATCGCGATCATGGCGGTCGCATCGATGACATTGGGCTGGGTGCTCGCCGGACGCGTGCTGCGCCCGCTGCACACGATCACCACCGCCGCACGCGAGCTGTCCGCCTCCAGCCTGCACGAGCGCCTCGCGCTCAGCGGCCCCAACGACGAGCTGCGCGAGCTGGGAGACACCTTCGACGAGCTGCTCGGGCGGTTGGAGGCCTCCTTCACCGCCCAGCGCCAGTTCGTCGCCAACGCCTCACACGAGCTGCGCACGCCGCTCACGTTGGAGCGCGCGATCCTCGAGGTGACGCTCGCCGACCCAGCCGCCAGCGAGTCTTCCCTCCGTGCCGCCTGCGAGCGGGTGCTCGCCATCGGCGAGCAGCAGGAGCGCACGATCGACGCCCTGCTGACCCTCGCGCGCAGCGACCGGGGTCTCGAGCGTCGCGAACCGCTCCTGATCGACACGCTCGTCGGCCGTGCGCTGCAGGAACGTACTGGCGAGATCGACCGGCGCGGGCTGCGCCTCGACAGCAAACTCCAGCGCGTGCCCATCACCGGCGACCGGCGGCTGATCGAACGGCTCGTCGCCAACCTGCTCGACAACGCCATTCACCACAACAGCCCCCGCGGCTCGCTCACCGTCCAGACCGCAGTCGACGCCGGCGCGGCCGTCCTCACAGTCTCCAACAGCGGAGCGTTGATCGCGCCCGAGGAGATCCCATCGCTGATCCGTCCCTTCCAACGACTCGGCGCCGATCGCATTGGGCACGGCGACGGTCACGGTTTGGGACTCTCGATCGTCGATGCCATCGCAACCGCTCACGGGGCGACGCTCAGCGTCCAGGCGCAGGCCGCTGGTGGCCTGCTGGTCGAGGTTAGGTTTCCGAGCTGAGTCGCTACAGCGAGGATGAGGCGGCGTGGCAGATGCTGACGTGCGTCGCACGATCGTCACCGACCCCGATGGCAACCGCATCCAAGTGGGTCAGCCGCCGGGTTGAGGGGTCAGATTGAGACTTCGCGTCGCGGCAGCATGACTAGCGCGACGATTGCCGGTCGTGTGCTAGCCTAATGATATTAGGCAACTTCCTAGGAGGCATAGGCAAATGCGCACCACCCAGATCACCGAGAACCTGTTCCAGATCAACCGACTGCACTTCGTCAACGCCTACCTCGTGCGCGAGCCGGATGGGTTCACGCTCGTGGACACGACCATCGGTGGCTCAGCCGATGGCCTGATTGAGGCCGCCCGCGTCGCGGGTGGGGAGATCAGGCGGATCGCGCTCACGCATGGCCACAGCGATCACGTCGGCTCGCTCGATTCGCTGTGCAAGCAACTCGGCGACGAGGTGGAGGTGCTGATGGGCGAGCCCGACGTGCGCATCCACGCGGGCGAGTCGGTAGTAGAGGGCAAGCCCAAGGGGTCGTGGGCGAAGCTCGAGACCACGCCCGACACGCGCCTGCAAGGCGGCGAGCGGATCGGCAGCCTCGAAGTGGTTCCGTCGCCGGGGCACACGCCCGGGCACATGGCGTTCCTCGACACGCGCGACCGGGTGCTGCTCGCCGGCGACACGTTCACGACGTACTGGCGGACGGAGATCCCCAACCACTTCACGCAACGCTTTCCGCTGGCGACGATGGGGACCCAGGATCGCCAGCAGGTGGTTGAGTCCGCCCGCGCATTGCGAGCGCTCGAAGCCGAGGTGCTCTTGTGCGGCCACGGGCCGGCGGTTCGCTCGCCCGTCGAGGCGATGGACGCCGCGATCGCGCGCGCCGGTGGGCGCTGATGGCGCGTGCCCGCCTCGACACGGCGGCGGTCGTCGATGCGGCTGCGAGAATTGCCGACGCCGAGGGCCTGGAGGCGCTCACGCTCTCGCGGCTCGCTGCTGAGCTCGGTGTCAGATCGCCGTCGCTGTATGCGCACGTCGACGGCCTCGAGGGTCTGCGCAGGCGGCTGGGGGCGCGCGGTGCGCGTGAGCTCGCCGTGCAGCTGAGTCGCGCGGCGGCGGGGCGTGCCGGCAGTGATGCGCTCGAGGCTGTCGCGCAGGCGTATCTTGCCTACGGGCGCGAGCATCCCGGTAGCTACGCAGCTGCGCAGCGCGCGCGCGATCTCCAAGGCGACGAGGACGCGATCGCCGCGTCCGCCGAGCTGACCGACGTCGTGCTGGCTGTTCTGCGCGGCTATGACCTCCACGGCGAGGACGCAGTTCATGCTGCGCGCGTGGTTCGGGTGGCGCTGCACGGCTTTGTCTCACTCGAGGCCGACGGGGGCTTCGCGATCGAGCTTTCGCTAGACGAGACGTTTGAGCGGCTGGTGGCGACGCTGGACAGTGGTCTGCGCGTGCAATCCCAGGTTTGAAGCCGCGGATCCCGGATAGCACATAGAGCACATCGGCATTGTCGACAAAGCTCGTGTCTGTGCAGTGCCGTCCAGAAGGAGCGTTCGCGATGAGCCTCACGATGGTTGCCTTCGGCTTTGCCGTGGGCCTATTGGTCGGCATCACTGGTACTGGTGGCGGCTCGGTTATGACGCCACTACGCGTGGTCGTCTTCGGCATCAACCCGGTCACGGCGATCGGCACCGACATCGCCTACTCCGCGGTCGAGAAGACCGTCGGTGGAGTGCGTCAGCTTCGTGCGGGTAACGTCGATGTGCCGCTGTCGACGCGCATGGCGTTTGGCTCGGTGCCGGCGGCGATCCTGGGCGTCTGGCGTTGCACTCCCCAGCGCGGCGCTCGCGATCGCGCCAGCGATTGTCATCGGGCTGGTGGGTGGTGCTGTACTCAAAGAGCGCGGCGTACTGGGCTCGCCGCGACAGGTGCACGTTAGAATCTGAGTCGCGGGCGTGGCCGCGCGCTCGCGGCTGACGAGGCTCCTCAAATTGCCGCTACGCGCGCCATCATCGTGCGAGCGGCTTCGATCGCGAGGCCGCGGTCGTAGGTGACGGCGAAGTCAAAGCGCCTGCGCATGTCCGGGCCGGTGTCTCCCAGGTCCCGCGCGACGAAGGCCACCGCGAAGTGCGAGCCGATCACGGCCACGTCCCACTCACCACGCAGCGGGTCGGCCTGGTCGAGGGCAATACCGCGCACGCCGACTGCCGGCTGCTCGGGTAGCCCGTAGCCAAGCACTGCGACGAGGGCGGCGCCCTGCGCGAGCGATGAGTAGCGCGCCCTAGTACGAGGACTGAAGAACTGCGCCTCCTGAAACCCGCTGAGCAGTACGGCGGAGCTCCCGAGGTTGCGCGTCTCGGCCTCGATCTGCTTGCTGAGCTCCAGCAGCAGACGCTTGTCACCTCGCTGCACCGGGCGCTGTCGGGAGACGACGCCGAACGGTGTTTCCGCGAAGGAAAGCGCCTGGCAGCACGGTCGCTCGATCGCGTTAGCGACTGCGGGGGCCGTGCGGTCCAGCGGCCCAGGATGACCGAACAGCCAGCCCTGCCCGTAGCGCGCGCCCAGCGCAAGTGCGGTCTCGCGCTGCTCCTCGGTCTCGATGCCCTCCGCCAGCACCAGCGAGCCGGTGCGCTCTGCCTCAGCGTTGACTGCGTGAACGATCTCGGCGAGCTGGCGAGAGACGTCTCCTTGCAGCAGGCTGGGATCGAGCTTGATCACCTCTGGTGCCAGGAAAGGCATCAGCGCGAGCGAGCGGGGATCGGCGCCGACGTCGTCGAGCGCGATGCCCGCGCCCATTTGGCGTAGTCGCTGGGCGACCGCCAGCAGCTCGGCTGGACGGTCAGTCAGCGCCCGCTCGGTGAACTCGACGAATACGGAAAAGTGCTCTAGCGAAGCGCGCAACAGCTCGGCAGTGCGCTCGGGGAGCTCACCCGCGAGAAACCGCGGCTCAAAGTTCACGAACAAAGACTGGCCGGGGGCCATGCTCACGTCGAGCGCGCCTTCCAGCGCCGCACGCTGGCACTCCAGCTCGATCTCCGCCTGCATGTCTGCGGCGTGAGCAGCTGCAAATAGTGCGGCCGGGAGCTCCAAGTGTGTGCCGGCGGGGCCCCTTGCGAGCGCCTCATAGCCGACGATCTCGTCCGAGTAGAGGTCCACCAGCGGCTGGTAGGCCGACGCGATCAACTCGCTCTCGACCAGCTCGGCAATCGACAGACGGGTGGAGGTCGTGGAGTTGGGGCGGACGGCTGTGGAAGGGGTCATCGCGCTATTGATCGACCCGTGCGCGCCATGGTCGCGCCAACGCTGGTCCCCTGGACAATGGTTGGATGCGGCCTATTAAGGCCCCTGTCCGATCGCTAAGGAGTAGTTCCTACGCGTAGCCCGTCCATCAGCAGACGCAGGATTCGCCTGGCCTGCGCCGCCCACTGCTCGCCCTCGGCGGGAATCGCCCAAACGGCATTCATCGCGGCGAGCACGTCCTCGGCACTGAGATCGGAGCGGGCCGTCCGCCGTGCGCGCCGATCCGATCGATGCCTATCAGCCAGTGCACGCGCAGGTCGGCGCGATGTTCGCCGCGCGGCGCCAGAGCCGTGGCGATCCGCAGGCGACCGGTCCCGCGATCCTCGAGATCGTCGACGCCGAGAAGCCGCCACTGCGCGTGTTCTTCGGCGACGGGCCGCTGGAGATCATCCACGCGGAGTACGAGCGGCGGCTAGCGCTATGGGACGAGTGGGCTGAGCTGTCGGTTCGCGCTCACGGCAGCAAAGACTGAACGTCAAGGAGCGCTTGCCGAGCGGCTTTGGGATGAGTCGCTGCGGACGCCCGCGCGCTGAGCCCGGCGCGTCCTCCGCCCGCGCCGGCAGGCACGGGCGGAGCGCGCTTGCCCTGCTGTTTGCTGCTAGATCGCTGCCTCAACCAGCGAGGTGAACTCGGCCTGGCCAGAGACGTTCGGGTGATAGCTTTCCGACAGGGGGTCGGACTGCCCGTTGAGCCATTCCGAGGACGAGCAGACCTCGTGAGATTCAAACTCGCTCGTAGGGTTGACGAAAGTGAATTTCATCGCTTCCGCTCGTGCCTTGATGACGGCGTCGAGTTTTTCGGCCGATTCGTTCATTTTCTTCTCATTGCCCGATGTCAGGAAGTTGACGTTGCACGTCGCGCCTTCCTTGGTGAACAGCTTCGGGTAGCCAAGCACGATCACCTGTGCGGTGGTCGCCTTGGCGCGGATGTCTTTGTAGGTTGTTTCCAGCAAGCCTGGCAGTTTTTTGGCGATGAATTCGTTCGCTTCGCTGATGGCACTGCCGCAGGTGAAGTAGTAGAGCGCGCAGTTGATGATCACGTTGCTGAAGCCTGCGTCGTTGCCGCCGATCGTGATCGTCACGAGGCTTGTCGAGCTGGTCAGCTTGCTCAGCTGTTTTTCGTTCACTTCAGGTGTCTTCGCGCCGCTGCACGCTTCGAAGTTCAGCGTGTAGCCCTTGGCGGTAGCGATCTTTGGCCCATAGGCGTCGGGGCTTCGATCACATTCACCCGATTCTTCATAGAAGACGCGTGTTCCCACGCCCGAGGAGTACGAGTCCCCAAGCGCTACGTACTGCGGTGCTGCAGATGCAGCCGCTGCTGGCACCAACACGCCAACGCACACCGCGGCCAAGCCGATCACTCGGCGCCAATTCCCCATCCTCTTCCTCCCTCTAGTGCGGGTTCGCGCGGAGCGACGCCGGCCCCTCCAGGCCCTTCCGGTCCACTCGCGCGCGCTGTGCGTTCAAACTATCCGCAGGTCACCGGCTGCGTCAATAGGTTGGAGACATGTCCGGCCTCATGCGTCGATTGGGATGTGCGTGGGCTGCTCGGCGACGCGTGCGAGAAGAGCCATATGATTGCGTTTGACTCACCGAGCGAGCGCCCGTCGTCGAGCCCGAGCGTGGGCACGCGCAGTCCCTGGTTGAGCTCGCCGAGCAGTTCCAGGCGGCCAGCGCGCTCGATGACGTCGACCTCTTTGCGCTCATATCTGAGGCCAAGGTGGGCGAACAGCAGTCGCATCTTGTAGCAATTGCCCGAGACGCTGGAGTCATACAGCAGCACAGTGGCAATGTAGCTTTCCCGTTGGTGCTTCGGCTCGTCACGATCCCGATCAGCCACTATTGCGAAAAGGCGCGGTGGGCGCTCGATCGCGCGGGGATGTCCTATCGCGAGGAGCGCCACGTACAGGGCATCCATCGCTTTGCGGCCGCTCGCGCGGGCGGTGGTAGGACGGTTCCCGTGTTGGTGACACCCGGCGGGGCGATCGGCGAGTCGCAGGAGATCCTCACATGGGTCGACGCACGCACGCCCTCTGAGCAGAGGCTCTTTCCGGCGGAGCCAGAGGCTCGACGTGAGGTCGATCGGCTGTGCGCGCGTTTCGATCTGGAGCTCGGGCCGAAGGGTCGGCGGCTGATGTATGTGCACATCTTTCCTCAGCGCGAGCTCGCTCTGAGCTTCAACAACAACGGCGTGCCCGCCTGGGAGGACCGCACGATCCGCCATGGGTGGCCTCTGATCGAGCGTGTCATCAGGCGTGTGCTCGAGATCCGGCCGGGCGTTGAGATCGAAGACGAGGCGGTGGTTTGGGGGGAGCTCGACTACGTGGCGGAGCTGCTCGCAGACGGTCGTCCATACCTATGTGGCGAGCGCTTCACCGCTGCCGATCTGACGTTCGCAGCGCTCTGTGCCTCGGTCGTGCTGCCGCCCGCGTATGGGGTGGCGTTGCCACAACCTGATGCGCTCGCACCGCCGATGGCGAGCCTCGTCGAGCGCATGCGCGAGCACCCGGCGGGGCGCTATGCGCTTGCGCTCTTCGCGAATGACAGAGGCGCGGTCTCGCGCATGGTGACGTCGGCGCCCCCGAGCCGGGTCTCGACGAAGGCGTGGACATCTTCAACGACCTGCTGGGAATGGTCGGCGCCTGCCTCCCCGGCGGACACGATCCCTTCACGCAATCCGCCTACATCTGGGCCGGTCTCCATGGCTTCGTTGCGCTAGGCCAGGTGATTCCCGCCTTTCCTTGGCCGTCGGGGCGGGACTACGTCGAGCGGATGATCCAGGTGCACATAGAGGCGGTGGCGGGCGCTTAGAGCGTCACGTAGCCGCTCGCTGGTCTGAATCGTCATCTACCGTGTGATGCGAGGAACGCTCATGGGCGACATTCAAGGCATGCACTCAGCTGGCGAGGCGTCGCCGGACGTCGAAGCATCTGAGCTTCAGCTGCTCGAGACGCTCTACGCAACATCGCCGGTTGGCCTTGCCTTCATCGACACGAACCTGCGCTTCAGGCGTGTGAACGAGTGTTTGGCCGCGATGCACGGCCTGCCGGTCGACGCCCATCTAGGGCGAACCCTCGGAGAGGTGCTGGGTGCTCTGGGCGAGGATCTCGCCGATACCTACAGGCGTGTGATCGAGGAGCAGCAACCCATCAGCTTCGAGCTCGAGGGCGAGACGGCCGGCGATCCACCGCTGCGTCGTCATTGGCACGTGTCCTGCGTCCCGGTCAAGCTCGACGACAAGGTGCTGGGGGTGAGTGCGGCCATGCAGGACGTCAGCGCGCGCAAGCGCTCCGATGCCCGCGCGGCGTTCTTGGCACACGCGGGGGAGATGCTCGACTCCTCGCTCGACTACCGCAGCACGCTCCAGAGCGTTGCGCGCCTGGTCGTACCCGAGATCGCCGACTGGTGCTCTATCAGCATGCTGAACGCGCGCGGCGAGATGTACCGACTGGCAGTGGCCCACTTCGACCCCGCCAAGGACAGCCTCGCGCAGAAGCTGATCGAGCGCGAGGCGTTGCCGCTGAATGCCCCCGCAGGTGCGTCGACCGCGATCAGGTCCGCGACGACGCAGGTGATCGATGACTTCTCCGACGGGCTGTTGGTCCAATCCCTGCAGGACGAGCGATCTCTGGAGATCGTGCGCTGTCTGGGAATCGGCTCGTCGATCAGTGTGCCGCTCGTCGCGCGTGGCCGCACGCTAGGTGCGATCAGCCTGATCGCTGAACAGCCTGGGCGCTTCGATGCCGAGGACGTGCGGGTTGCAGAGGAGCTCGCCCGTCGCGCTGGTGTGAACATCGACAACGCGCGGCTCTACACCGAGCACACCCGGATCGCGCGGACGTTGCAGGCGGGTCTGCTACCGCGGTCGCTGCCCCATGTTGCGGGCCTCGAGCTTGCTGCCCGCTACCGCCCGGCGGGTGAGCTGATCGAGGTTGGCGGTGACTTCTATGACGTCTATCTGCGCTCCGCCGAAGAATGGCTCGTCGTGATCGGTGATGTCACGGGCAAGGGCGCAGAGGCGGCGGCGACCACCGCGCTGATCCGCTACACGCTACGCGCCGTGGCCCAGCACCCCGGTACCCCAAGCCAGCTTTTGTGCGAGCTGAACGCGGCGATGCTCGCCCAGCACTCCGACTACTGCACGATCGGGCTCGTGTCTGTCCGATCATCGGAGGCCGGCTCCACCGAGGCGACCATCTGTCTCGGCGGTCATCCTGCGCCGGTGCTGCTCGAGTCCGACGGCAAAGTCCGGGCGATCGGGGCGCCGGGCACAATGCTTGGCTTCTTCGAGGATGCCAACTTCGCGGAAACGAGTATCACCCTCCAGCAGGGTGAGATCCTCGTGCTTTACACCGACGGATTGACCGAGGCGGCGGCTCCCCCGGGTTGGAGCGAGGAGCAACTCGAGCGGCGGCTGCGAGCAGCCGCCGCGGACGACGACCTTGACGGCATGCTCGCGCAGCTGGAAGCCGGTGCGATCGACGATGCGCACGGTCACCCGCGCGATGACATCGCCCTGCTCGCTCTGCGCCGCCGCGTACTCGCGAGCTAGCTTGCTCGCTGAGCTCGATTCTGTTGGGCTATCCAGCCGAAGATGGCGCGGGAATGTGCGAGAACAGTGCCGTCTGTCAGCTTCAGCGACGGCAGCTTCGTGTCTCCCGTCGCCTCGCGTAGCTCCTCGCGTGAGCCTTTGCGAAGGAAAGGGAGGGGGTTGCCATGGGCGGCGACCACCTTCTCGTAGTCGATGTTCGCGGCGCCAAGCGCCTCCTGCACGCGTCGGCACGGATGTATGCGCGGGCCGCCGTCATCCCCGTGGCACACGAACAACGTGGGGGTATCAGCCATCTTCGTCCTCTCTGTAGCGGGCGTACGGAGCGTAACGCGCGCTCAAAGGCCAGTGCGATGACATGTGTCGGCGGTACGCGCCTGGCTCGAATCAACCAGGCAGCGACGGCGACGGGCGGTACGATCGTGGTGTGCCAAACGGCAGCGCGACGGAGGCTATGAATGCGAGGAGCTAGCGGGGGTGCGTCGTGCTCGGAGATCGCGGATCGCATCGACGCGGTTGCCGGGCAGGCGCCCCTCTACCTGAGCGAGTCCCGTCCGGCAGTCGCTTCCTCGGTGGCTTGGGCGAGGAAAGTAGTTGCCGAGTTCGCGGCTACGGCTGGGATGCAGGGAGAGCGCTTGGATGACGTCCGGCTCGCGGTTTCCGAGGCGGCCACCAACAGCGTCGCCTACGCCTACGACGGTGCTCCCGGCGATCTTCACGTGATCGCGGCCGTGGTGTCGGGGGAGCTCTGGATCGTGATCGCAGACGATGGCATGGGGATGCGCAGGCGACCGAGTGAGATCCGCGGCCTGGGCCTCGGTCTCGGCTTGATGGCACGGGTGAGTGACGCGCTGACGATCCTCACGCGCTCCAGTGGCGGCGTGGAGGTGCAGATGCGCTTCCTGCTGGGCGACCGCCCGGACGCGGGCAGCTAGCCGCGAGGGTCGCTGGCTTGCGCCGCCGCTCCGGCGGCGGCTTGCTTCTCCACCACGACGTAGCGCTCGTGGGTCTCGACGACAGTCTCCACCTCGGGGATCTCATGTCCAGGCACGACGAGGAACCGTCGTGCAGCGGCTCGAACATGCTCATATTCCTGTGGCGTGAGGTCCACGAGCCGGTCGCAGTCAAGGCTCGCGCACTCGCAGCGAAATGCCACGAGCGAGTTCTCCTCGCCCCGCCACAAGCCCCGCTCGATCGCCTCGTTGACCTCGCGAAACGCGCTCTCGTTGGCTGACACACGACGTTCCAGGCGCTCATCCATGGTCGTCGCGATGCCTGGCGGTGGCAGGGGGCGAGCAGCCTGCCAGGGTCATTCCGGCTGCTTGCGCTCCCCGCCGGGCCAGCGGCCGGTGAGTCGCGCGAATCCCTCACGGGAGCCGTGGTCGATCAGCCCCTTGGCGAGACGGAACACCGCGCCCTCCAGCGCAAGCGCGAGGGCGAGCTTGCCGATGCTCACGCGCTGATCGCGCGATGTCGGCGGCTCGCGATCGTCGATCGCGCCCCATGTGAGCGCGAAGGTCTTCTTGCTGACCAGCCCGCCGAGGATGCCGGCGCCGATGCTGAATGGCAGGAACAACAGCTTCGTGATCATCGCGTTCTCACTCTGCTTCGCATTGCTCGTAGAGGTTGCCCGCGAGCTTATCGCCTAAACGGCCGCGGCTGGTGACGACGCGCTGGCTGCATCTGCAGGCTGATAGGTGAGGATCAGCACGCCGTCCGGGCCGACCGGCGTCGATCCCACGAGGCGTAGCGTGGTTGGCGGCGTTCCGTCGCCGAACAGGCGCTTGCCCGAGCCGAGCACGATCGGGAAGACCATCAGCCGGTACTCGTCGACGAGCTGGTGGGCGGCCAGGCTCTGCACGAGCCTGGCGCTGCCCGCGACGAGGATGTCTCCCGCCAGCTCCCGCTTGAGCTCGATGACTTCGCTCGCAAGGTCCCGGCCGATCAC
>Ga0210385_10001827_pt1 | contig 12986 bp, 6 predicted proteins | sample IncBWH26OmetaG_FD_160107 | JGI IMG/M metagenome (GOLD analysis project Ga0210385, IMG submission 160107) | Forest soil microbial communities from Barre Woods Harvard Forest LTER site, Petersham, Massachusetts, United States - Inc-BW-H-26-O ... | reverse complement strand
TCCGGTTTTGGAAAGACTTCGGCGACCGTTACTGAACTTGCCGGAGGAAAGCTGCCCTCGCCAAGGCCGAACATAAAGCGGATCGCCAACAGCGACGCGAATGACCAGGCGAAGCTGGTGGCGCTGGTGAATACCGACCACGCCACAATGCAAGACACGACGACGACACGCGAGCCGTAGCGATCCGACAGCCAGCCGCCGGCCAGCTGCATCACCGCATAGCTTACATAAAAGGCGCTGAGGAGCATGCCGGCCTGGCCTGCGTCGAGTGAGAATTCGCGGGCAATCGGGATCACCGCAACGCTCATCAGGATACGGTCGGCATATCCCACCGCCCATGCCAGAAACAGTCCAGACAGGCAGGCAACCTTCTGCAATCTGGAAAACCCGGACTCCATGAAGCTCCCCTTCCCCGCGGCGCATCCGGCCTTGATGGTTCAATACGCCCAGACTGTCCGCCTGGTTCGACCGACTGTAGATGCCGCTATTTCGCTACGCCCAATGAAAAGAGAAACTCACGATATAACCCCGGGTTATAGGCACGCCGAAGGGTTGACAGCGCAACGCACGGCGGAATTGATGTGGGTTACTCCGGAGGACACAGGTGCGCTTGCGACACATCGAAGTTTTCAGCGCGGTCATGCTGACCGGTTCAACCAACGGCGCGGCCAAAATCCTCAATATCTCGCAGCCCGCGGTGAGCAAGATCCTCCAGCATGCAGAGCAGTCGGTCGGATTTCCGCTGTTCCTGCGCAGCAAGGGAAAACTGGTACCCACTCAGGAAGCGCTGCAATTGCAACGGGAGCTGACGCCGTTCGATGAGCAACTGCGGCGTATCCGGCGGCTCGCCGCCAGTCTTTCGCACGGCTCGGTCCAGCCGTTACGAATCGCGGCGACGCCAGCGCTCGCTCACCATTTGTTGCCGCAAGCCGTGGCCCGCTGGTGCCGTGCATTCCCGCAGTCAAATTGCGAACTGTCGGTCGCGCATACGCGGGAAATCGAGCAAGCGCTGCTGCTCAACGAAATCGAGATTGGTCTGACGATGCGCCCCGTCTCGCATCCCAACCTTGTACTCACGCAGTTGCGAAGTTGCGGCCTGTGTGCGATCGCTCCCGCAGGCTGGTGGCCCGACAAGCTTCTGAACCGCCCGTTGCGAGCCGCGGAGCTGACGGATCAACCGGTCATCACGATCGATGCCGACGATCACCTCGGCGGCATCCTGTCCGACTGGCTGGAGGATGCCGGAGCAACCCCTAAAAGCGCCATCTCAGTGCAGACCTATACGCTGGCAAAATCTTTGGTGCAGGCGAACGTTGGTGTAGCGCTGGTCGATTCCCTGACGGCCAACTATCCGGCCGGCGTCGCAGACATCCAGGTGCGGCCGGTGGAGATTGCTTCCAGTCTGAACGTGTATGCTCTGACCCAGCACGAGCGCCCGCCGCCGCGAGCCGCAGAGCGTCTGATGAAATTCCTGCGTCAGGTTTGCTAGGACGGCAGACGCCTTCAAGTCCGGCGGGATATAACCTGCGTCTATATCCTGTCTGCCGATCGATATTGGACGCCTTTCGGGAAATTGAAGAAAGTGGCCGCCTGTTCCTCGGGAGCTTTGGTGTGGCCATGCATGTTGTCGTACTCGGAGCCGGTGTTGTCGGGCTCACCACGGCCTGGTATCTGCGGGCCGACGGGCATCAGGTCACGGTCATAGAGCGCAACGACGATGTTGCGAGCGAGACCAGCTTCGCCAACGCTGGCCAGCTTTCCTATAGCTACGTCGCTCCATTGGCTGGCCCAGGCGTGCTTTCGAAACTGCCGAAATGGCTTTTGAGACGGGATTCGCCGATTCACTTTCGTCCCGGCGCCGATCTCCAGCAATGGAGCTGGCTGATGCGATTCGTGCGTGCCTGCACGCATCGCCAGAGCGAGGAGTCGACGCGCCGATTGCTTTCGCTGTCGTTTTTCAGTCGGGATCTAATGAACGAACTGCTCGCTCGCGAGCCTGACTTGAATTTTGATCACGCCAATGCCGGCAAGCTTGTGGTCCATCGGACGGGTCCGTCGTTCGACGCGGCGCGGCGCCTGCTCGACTATCAGCGGTCGCTGGGCTGCGAGCAGGAAGCCCTGGACGTCAGCGCATGTGTTGCAAAAGAACCGGCGCTTGCCCATCTCGCCGACCAGCTGCGCGGAGGCATCTTCACATCGAGCGAAGACAGCGGCGATTGCCATCGGTTCTGCGTGGGATTGATGCGCTTGTTACGCAAGCAAGGCGTCGCGTTCCGTTTCGGGACTACTGTCACTCGGTTGCGGCGGACGTCCGGACGGCAGATAGTGGCATCCGTGGGGAATGAAGATATCGATGCCGATCACGTCGTGATCGCTACTGGAGCCTCAAGCGTGCCGCTGCTCGGAACGCTCGGAATTCGGGTGCCGCTATACCCGTTGAAAGGATACAGCCTCACGGCTCCGATCGACACTGGGGCGATCGCGCCACACGTCAGCATAACCGACTATGAGCGCAAGACGGTCTATGCGCGGCTCGGCAACCGGTTGCGGATAGCGGGAATGGCAGACATCAATGGCCGGCGCGCGGATTTGAACCCTCGTCGTGTCGCGGCGCTTCGGGCTGCGGCCGCCGCGATGTTTCCGCGCGCTGCCGACTTCGACAAAGCCATCGCATGGTGCGGGCTTCGCCCCGCGACGCCGAAGGGCCTTCCGATCATCGATCGGACCTCCTTCGATAATCTTTGGTTGAACATCGGTCATGGGGCGCTTGGGTTCACGCTGGCTCTGGCGTCGGGGCGCTTGATCGGCGATCTCGTCTCACGTCGTAAACCGGTCATTTCAATCGGAGGATTCGGGCTCGCCGATACCTGACAGGACGCTACCCGCTGGTCCGAATCGTGCCCCTAATGAAAGTCCCGCGACGGCGGCAGGATACGGACGTTGCGGGGATGGCGGATTTTTTGCGCCGGATGATCCGGATGGTCGCGCCTGTCATCGTTGAGCGGCTCGATCAAGGCTGGCGCCACCGGCAGTGCATGTTTCCGGCGCGGCGTGTCATTGGCAAGGTCGAGAAGATCGTGGGAACGATCGAACAGCCTTTCAGCCACCAGGTGCACGACCTTTTCCGGGCTGCTTTGAATGGTGCCTTCGACCAGGATCAACCGTGAACCCATTACCTCTTTACGGAAACGTTCCATCACCTTCGGCCACACCACGATGTTGGCGATGCCGGTTTCATCTTCCAGTGTCATGAAGACCACGCCCTTGGCGCTGCCCGGACGCTGCCGCACCAGCACCACGCCGGCGCAACGGACATGTTGTTTGTCTCGCGCATCCGACACCGATGAACAGGCGATGACGCCCTCGCGCTCGAATCTCGCGCGCAAAAACTCCATCGGGTGCCCCTTCAGCGACAGACGAATGGTCTGATAATCGGCGACCACATGTTCCGAGCGCGGCATCGACGGCAAAGGCTGCGCCTGTTCGTCCGGCAGTTCTCGGGCGGCAGCGGTCGTAAACAGCGGCAACGGCACATCATCGGGCAGACGCCGCACCGCCCATAGCGCGGCGCGACGATCGAGCCCGATGGAGCGAAATGCATCAGCATCCGCGAGCAGGATCAATGCGCGCTTGGGCAATGCCGTGTCGCGAGCAAAATCTTCCAGCGACGTAAAACGACGGCGATTTCGCGCAGCGACGATGCGATCGGCCCAGTCGTCGGCTTCTTTCGGCTTGTCCGGATCGTTGCACTTGAATCCGTCGATCTGGCGAAAGCCGAGCCGCACCGCGCAATATTTTCCGTCCCTCCCCTCCAGCGTGTTCTGGGCATGGCTACAGGACACATCGATCTCGCGCACCATGACCTTGTTCTTGATCGCGTCACTGACAATCTGCGCCGGAGCATAAAAACCCATTGGCTGCGAGTTCAACAACCCGCAGCAGAATGCGTCCGGGTGCCAGTACTTCAGCCAGGACGAAACATAGACAAGCTGCGCAAAGCTTGCGGCATGGCTTTCCGGAAAGCCGTAAGACCCGAAACCCTTGATCTGCTCAAAACAATTCTTGGCGAAAATCGGATCGTAGCCACGCGCGATCATATTCCCGATCATCTTGTCTTCGAAATTTCCGATCGTCCCGACATTGCGAAATGTCGCCATTGCGCGGCGCAATCCATTGGCCTCCTCGGAGGAAAATCCCGCGGCCTCAATTGCAATCCGCATCGCCTGCTCCTGAAACAGCGGCACGCCGAGCGTCTTGTGCAGGACCTTATATAATTCGTCCGGAGGACCGTGCTCCGGCGAGGGAGCCGGATAGTTTTCCTTCTCAATTTTATTTCGTCGGCGCAAATAAGGATGCACCATGTCGCCCTGAATCGGTCCGGGCCGCACGATCGCCACTTCAATGACGAGGTCGTAGAAGGTGCGTGGCTTCAGGCGCGGCAGCATGTTCATCTGCGCGCGGCTCTCGACCTGGAAGACGCCGAGCGATTCGCCCCTTTGCAGCATTTGATAAACTTCGTCGTCATCCTTCGATTTTATATCGGCGAGTTCGTAACGCTTACCTTTGTGTTCGGCGATCAGGTCGAAGCATTTTCGGATACAAGTCAGCATCCCCAGCGCCAGCACGTCGACTTTCATCATGCTCAGCGCGTCGACGTCGTCCTTGTCCCATTCGATAAAGGTGCGATCGTCCATTGCAGCGTTGCCGATCGGCACATAGGTATCGAGCCGATCCTGCGTCAGCACATAGCCGCCGACATGCTGCGACAGGTGACGTGGAAACTCGATCAGTTCGGTGGCGAGCGCAACGGCAAGTTCCACCATCGGGTTTTTCGGATCGAACCCGGCCTGCTTGACCTGCATGTCGTTGAGGCCTTCACCCCAGCTTCCCCACACCGTATCGGCCAGCGCCGCGGTGACATCCTCGGTCAGCCCGAGCGCTTTGCCGACGTCGCGGATCGCGCTGCGCGGCCGGTAGTGAATGACGGTTGCGATGATGGCGGCACGGTGCCGACCGTAGCGCCGGTAGACATATTGCATCACTTCCTCGCGCCGCGAATGCTCGAAATCGACGTCGATGTCGGGTGGCTCCAGCCGCTCCTTGGAAATGAAGCGCTCGAACAGCAAATTAACCTCGGTCGGATCGACGGAGGTGATGCCGAGCACGTAGCACACGGCGGAATTGGCCGCCGATCCCCGCCCCTGGCACAGGATGTTCTGGCTGCGCGCATAATGAACGATGTCATGCACGGTGAGAAAGTAATGCGCGTATTTAAGTTCGGCGATGAGAGCGAGTTCTTTCTTCAAGGTCGCACGCAAGTCGTCGTCGATGTTGCCACCGAAACAGGTTTGCACGCCTGCCCAGGTCAGGTCTTCCAGATGCTGCTGCGCGGTCTTGCCCCGCGGCACCGGCTCGTCGGGGTACTGGTACTTGAGCTGATCGAGCGAGAAGGTGATACGGGAGGCAAACCGCATGGTCTCCGCGATGGCCTCCGGCATATCGCGAAATAGCCGCGCCATTTCCTCCCCGGGCTTGAGATGACGTTCGGCATTGGCCTCCAGGCGCTTGCCGATCGCGTCAATGGTCGTCTTCTCGCGGATACAGGTGAGGACATCCTGCAAGGGGCGGCGCGACGGATGGTGGTAAAGCACCTCATTGGTCGCGAGCAACGGCACACGAGCGTGATCCGCTGTTCGTTTGAGCCGGGCCAGACGCCGCCGGTCGTCGCCCCGATATAACAGGCTCGCCGCCAACCATACGCCGTCAGCGCGGCTTCCCCGCAGCCGTTCCAGAACTTCGCGCGCCTTCACTTCCTCAAACCGATGCGGCAGCGTCAGCACAAGAAGCTGGCTATCGGCAAACTCCAGGAGATCGTCGATCTTCAAGTGGCACTCGCCCTTGAGGGTCCCCTCGCCGCGCTTGCCTTGGGTCAGCAACTGACACAGCCGGCCGTAAGCGGCGCGATCGCGCGGATAGACCAGAATGTCCGGCGTGCCGTCGACGAAAACGATCCGCGATCCGATCAGGAGTTTGGGCTTGTGCTCAATCTTGGGATTATCAAGTTCCTTGAAAGCCCGCACGACGCCGGCAAGCGTATTGCGGTCGGCGATGCCGATGGCAGGAAGACCGAGAATGGCGGCCTGATGAACATAGGCCTGCGGATGCGAGCCCCCGCACAGAAACGAAAAATTCGTGGTGATGCCGATTTCCGCGTAATTTATCGTCATGCGAACAGCCCATGCATGAACCAGTTCGGCAACACGGGCTTGTTCTCTTGCTGTTCGACTTCTTCAAATAGCCCGTCGCGATAAAGCCAGAAGCGCAAACCTTCCTCGTCTTCGACACGGAAATAATCTCGCGTCAGCGTCGCCCCCCCTGCCCGCCACCATTCCATGGCGACGCGTTCAGGACCTTCGGTACGAACCACGGCATGGGTGGCGCGACGCCAGACGAACCGCGCCGGCGGACCATCCGGCACCTCGGCAATCACCTTGATCTGTTCCGGCCGCTCGAACAGCCGCAACGGTCGCAGCGGCGGCTCACCCACGATGCGCGCCGGCCACACCGCCTGGGCGGCTGCGATCAGATGATGCTGCGCCGGCGCCGACCACACCGCGCGCTCGGGAATGTGTGTATCCTGCGGCAGATGGACGACCACGCGCTTGCCGCCGATCCGCGCCGCGACACGATCGATCAAGGCTGCAAGCTCATCATTGTCATGAACATTGGCGTCGAGATCGCGCTGCTGTTGCACGACGATTTCGGTGCGGCTTGCGGCCAGGCGAATGAGGTCGAATCCGAAACCGGGATCGAGCGGATCGCTCAAAGCTTCCAACCGCTCCCGAAACAGCCGGTCAATCACCTCGCTTCTGGTCACAGCCTGTCCGGTATCGACCATGAGGGTGCGAACCGCGCCATCGGTCCGAAAGAAACCGGCCTCCAGCCGCCGCGCGCCCTTGCCCTGTTTTGCCATTGCCGCGACCAGCGTCCCGGCCAACCCCGACAGCGTCGCCGAGATCACCGCTTCGGTCGCGACCGGTTCGGCAAAACGCTTTTCCACGATGTAATCGGGCAGCGGCTTGCGCGGGCTGATCGGCGCATCGCGCTCACCCAGCGCCTGCTCCAACAGCGCCGTGAAGGGAGCGCCAAATCTGGCGGTGATTTCGTGCCGCTCACGCGCAGCGACATCGCCGATAGTTTTCAAACCGGCGCGGCGCAAACCCGTCACCACGGTCATATCCGCACCCAACGCCGAGACCGGCAACAGTCTGATCGCAGCCGCCTCCTCCCCATCGCGAACGATCCGGCCATGGGCATGGCGGGTGAGCGTCCGGGCGCAGACGGCAGTCGCAGCGATCGCGCCGCTGATCGTAAACCCCTGCGCGGTCAGGCCGCGGCAAACCAGGTTCATCATCGCAGCTTCGCCGCCGAACAGATGGGCGCAGCCCGTGATGTCGAGAAAAAGACCGTGCGGAGGATCGAGCGCCACCAGCGGGGTGAAACGATCACACCAACAGGCGATGGCGTTCAGCGTCCCGGCGTCCGCGGCCTCGTCGGCATCATGGACTTGCACGTCAGGGCAAATGGCGCGGGCGTTCGCCAGTGGCAGGCCGACCGCGAGGCCGACATGTGCCGCCGCATCGTCGAGCGCCGAAATCCGCAGCATGTTGTCTTGCTTGGCAACGACAATGCTGGGTCCATCAACCGGGTTGACCGGATGCGCGGTGCTTTCTTCACGCGACGCTTCGCCTGAAAGCGTTTTTAGGTTGCGTTTGATGCGGTCGACGGGCAGGCGCGGCAGCCACAGGCTGAGGATACGTCGCGGGACTTCCGAAAAGGCACTCATCACATTTCCATTCCATGATCCAGCGGCCGGTCGGGCCATGACGATTGCGGACAAGTTGCGCTTCGAACAGCGGCGATCCCCATGCACTCGATGGGTGTGAGCCAGGTGGCGAATGCGCCGCGCGTACGATCCATCGGGTCTCGGCGGTCGATGGCCGAGGCTCCGCCGCCATCCGCAACACCAGACCGGTCGCGCTTGAAGCTTGTGCGGCCAATGTCAGCTTGCGGCTGGCGACAAGGTCGAGTTGCCGCGCCTCGCCCCAGACCTCCAGCACGACCGCGCCCACCGCATCGCAGGCGAGCGCATCCGCAGCCGTTCGCAATGCATGGTCCACGTCAGTCGCGTGGACGCTGACTAGAAGACGCGGATCGAGACCGAGTTCGGAAAACCCGCTCATCGAGACGGCCCCCGCTTCAACTTCCGTGAAATCCTGCCGGATCCAAACCACCGGACGCCGCGCGGCCACGCGCCCCGCAATTCCTGCGATAAAGCCGGTCGCCGCAGCACTCTGCCTCCCCGCGCTCGCAAACACCTCGTGCACAGCACCCAAGGCGAGACCGCCTTGCAGGCTCGCGTCTGCATCGGCATGTCCGAGCGGCACCCGGCGCGGCGCATACGCCTCACCACAGGCCTCGAGGCGCTCGATACTGTCGCGCAACGTCGCAAGATTATGTGCTGCGCTCATCGTCACGATGCGCCGCGTCCTTCTGAAAACTGATGTCGCCGATCCGGCTTTTAGAGAACCAGAAGCTGGCTCATTTGTTCATGATATGTTCTAATATAAAGCTAACTGATATCGGGGAGTCAATCGAATTGACGATTTGACGATTCATGAATGGAATCAAAGGGATTTGGAAATGGACGTGCAACGCAAGCTGGAAATCCTGGCCGATGCCGCCAAGTACGACGCGTCTTGCGCGTCCAGTGGTACCGAGATGCGGGATTCCAGCGACGGCAAGGGCCTCGGCTCGACCGCCCCCGGCATGGGCATCTGCCATTCCTACGCGCCGGACGGCCGCTGCATCTCACTGTTGAAGGTGCTGCTCACCAATGCCTGCAACTACGATTGCCTCTATTGCGTCAATCGCACCTCCAGCAACGTGCCGCGCGCCCGCTTCACGATCGAGGAGGTGGTGAAGCTCACTCTCGACTTCTATCGCCGCAATTACATCGAAGGATTGTTTCTCTCCTCCGGCATCATCCGCAGCGCCGACTACACCATGGAGCAAGTGGTCAGCGTCGCGCGCAAGCTTCGCGAAGAACATCATTTCCGCGGCTACATTCATTTAAAAACCATCCCGGAAGCGGACGATGCATTGATCACCGAGGCCGGCAAATATGCCGATCGGTTGAGCATCAATATCGAGGTTCCCGAAGAGGACAGCCTCGCACGGCTTGCACCGGAAAAAGACGTGCGCGCGATCCGCCGCACCATGGGCCGGCTTCGGCTCAAGCTCGACGAAGCCAAGGAAGCCCAAAAGGAAGCCCAAAAGAAAACCCAAGCGTCGAAAGCAAAGCCGCCGCGCTTTGCCCCGGCCGGCCAGAGCACGCAGATGATCGTCGGCGCCGACAGTTCGAACGATCAGACCATCCTCGCAACCAGCGCCAATCTTTACGGCGCCTACCGTCTCAAGCGGGTCTATTACTCCGCCTTCAGCCCGATCCCGGATTCAAGCCGTGCACTGCCGCTTTCGGCCCCTCCCTTGATGCGCGAGCATCGGCTTTACCAGGCCGATTGGCTGATGCGCTTCTACGGTTTCGACGTCGACGAGATCGTCGAGGGCGCTGGCTGGCTTCCGCTCGACATCGACCCGAAGCTCGCCTGGGCGCTGCGGCATCGCGACCGTTTCCCGCTCGATGTCGCCACCGCCAGCCGTGAGGAGTTATTGCGTGTGCCCGGCTTCGGCTCCAAGGCGGTCGACCGCATCATTGCCACGCGCCGCGTGACGTCCATCCGCGCCGCCGATCTCACCCGCCTTCATATCCCGAAGCAAAAGGCGCTGCCCTTCATCATTCTCAGCGATCATCGCCCCTCGCCGCATTTGCTCGATGCCGCAAACCTCGCCCAGCGTTTCAAACCAAAGGCGGCCCAGTTGAGATTCGGATTCTAAGACTTCGTCATTGCGAGCGAAGCGAAGCAATCCAGGGTTCAGAATAAAAATCTGGATTGCTTCGTCATTTCGCTCCTCGCAATGACGAGAAAGCGAGTAACGTCATGCACACCATCACCCTCAAGCACCAAACCGATTTCGACGGCTGGCGGCACGCTGCGCGGACGCTCGTGCTCGACGGCGTTAAGCCAACGGATGTGACGTGGAGTGTCGAGGGCGACGAAAACCAACTATTCGCAACCACCGGGACGGCATCGCAACCACGCTCATCGACCGAGACCTTCAACGTCACAGCTAGATTTCTGGAACTGGCGAGCACCGCGATCCTTCACCGTGACCGGGAGCGGTTTGCAATCCTATACCGCCTGCTGTGGCGACTGCGCAGCCACCATGACCTTTTGGAAGTTGCGACCGATCCCGACGTTTCGTGTGTCTCGGCAATGGCAAAGGCGGTGCGCCGCGACGAGCACAAGATGCACGCCTTTGTCCGCTTCCGCGAGATCGGCCGCGAGCGCGACGCCCACTATGTCGCCTGGTTCGAGCCGGAGCATCATATCGTCGAACTGGCAGCGCCATTTTTCGCGCGCCGTTTCGCCGACATGCCCTGGTCGATCCTGACGCCTGACCTCTGTGCGCATTGGAACGGCGTCGCGATTTCATTCTCACCCGGCGTCAACAAGGCTGAAGCGCCGACCTCGGACCGTCTGGAAGAAACATGGCGGCGCTATTACGCCGCGATCTTCAATCCCGCCCGCCTCAAGGTGAAAGCCATGAGTACGGAAATGCCAAGGAAGTACTGGAGGAACCTGCCGGAGGCTTCGATGATTAAGCCCCTGATCGCTGGCGCCGCACGCACCACCGACGCGATGATCGCCAGAGCCGCGACCGAACCGCACAAGGTGCAGAAACGGCAGCAGGAACCAGTGAAACGCAAATCAGTTGCCGCGGCCGACGAGCTTGAGGCCTTGCGCGAAGAAGCCGCCGCCTGCCGCGCCTGCCCGCTATGGAAGGATGCGACGCAGACCGTGTTTGGCGATGGTCCGCCGGACGCGCGCATCATGCTGGTTGGCGAGCAGCCCGGCGACAAGGAAGATCTCGCCGGCAAGCCGTTCGTCGGCCCGGCGGGGCATGTGCTCGACCGCGCCTTGGTCGAGGCCGGCATCGACCGCAAGCAGGTCTACATCACCGGCGCGGTCAAACATTTCAAATTTGTGCCACGCGGGAAAATCCGTCTGCATCAAAAACCGTCGGCATCGGAAATCAAGGCTTGCCGGCCATGGTACGAGCGCGAACTGGCGACCATCAAACCGGCGCTTGTTGTGGCCATGGGTGCCACCGCAGCGCACGCGGTGTTCGCCAAAGCGACGCCGGTCAACAAAAGCCGCGGCCGCCTCATTGATCTTGATGAGACGACCAAAGCCCTGGTGACGGTGCACCCGTCTTATCTGCTGCGGCTGCCAGATGTGGACGCCAAGGCACAGGAATACGAACGCTTTGTCAGTGATCTCAGGATTGCCGCGGCCGTGTTGCGAAAATCGGCTCATGCGGCCTGACGGCATCCGCTGCATGATCGACATTTAAGTGCCGCCCTGCTAGGTATGCCAAGCGAGAACTAACCCATCGTCTGCCATTTATTCCCGCAAAATATTACGGTGGATCGATGGTTCAGTTGCAGCTTCTCTCAAAACATTTTCTTCAGTTATTTCAATCGGATCGGCCGGGTTTCCAGCCGTGAGTGGGGATAACCCCGGCACTGTCATCTAACCTTCAAATCCATGCGGCAATGATGAAGGCTCACCGTATCAGGGGCGTCGATAATGACCGATTTTGCACTTAACCAAAATGTTAGCGGGACGGATGACGGCGGACCGATTCAACCTGCCTCACGACCCAATCTCGACAAGGGTTTTAACCCTCTGACGATGATTATCTTTTTTGGCATCCTCGCCGCCGGCTTGGCGTTTGTCGCCTACAGCATTTACGCCGACGTCGACGCTACGGGCACCAAGGTCACATCGTACGTGCCCTACCTCCTATTGTTGGTGGCGCTGCTGATCGCGCTCGGCTTCGAGTTCGTCAACGGCTTTCACGACACCGCCAACGCGGTCGCGACGGTGATCTACACCCATTCGCTTCCGGCCGAGTTCGCCGTGATGTGGTCTGGCTTCTTCAACTTCCTCGGCGTGCTGGTGTCGTCTGGCGCGGTGGCTTTCGGCATCGTGTCGCTGCTGCCCGTTGAGCTCATCCTTCAGGTCGGAAGCAGCGCAGGCTTTGCGATGGTCTTCGCCCTGCTGATCGCCGCGATCATCTGGAACCTCGGCACCTGGTATTTCGGCCTGCCGGCTTCCAGCTCCCATACCCTGATCGGATCGATCATCGGTGTCGGCGTTGCCAATGCGCTGATGCGCGGCCGCGACGGCACTTCGGGTGTCGACTGGAGCAAGGCCACCGAAATCGGCTACGCGCTGTTGTTGTCACCGCTGGTCGGCTTCATCCTGGCCGCGCTGCTGCTGATGCTGATGAAGGTGATCGTCCGCAGTCCGGCGCTGTATTCCGCGCCGGAACCCGGCAAGACCCCGCCGCTCTGGATCCGCGGTCTTTTGATCCTGACCTGCACGGGCGTCAGCTTCGCGCACGGCTCGAATGACGGCCAGAAGGGCATGGGCCTGATCATGCTGATCCTGATCGGCACGGTCCCCACCGCCTACGCCCTCAACCGCTCGATGCCGGATTCGCAGGTCGCGGTGTTCCAGCAGGCCTCTGAGGCCGCCTCTAAAGTGATTGCGGCCAAGGGCGCCGGTCATAGCATCATCGGCGACCCGCGCCCGGCCGTGACCCTATATGTGTCGCAGCGTCGCATTAGCGAAGGCACCTTTCCTTCGCTCGCCGCTCTGGTGAAGGACATCGGCGATCAGGTCCAGAGGTACGGTTCGTTCAACAAGGTTCCGTCGGAAGTCGTCGGCAACACCCGTAACGACATGTACCTGACCTCGGAAGCGATCCGCTTCCTGATGAAGGATAAGGAAAGC
>Ga0210385_10001826_pt1 | contig 12990 bp, 17 predicted proteins | sample IncBWH26OmetaG_FD_160107 | JGI IMG/M metagenome (GOLD analysis project Ga0210385, IMG submission 160107) | Forest soil microbial communities from Barre Woods Harvard Forest LTER site, Petersham, Massachusetts, United States - Inc-BW-H-26-O ... | reverse complement strand
CAGCGCTCTCGCAGGATCTTCATTCTAGGAGCGGCGATCGTTAGATATCTGTCATTTTAAAGACACTCAGTCATGTTCGTTGCAGACGGACGCTCAGGTCCAAGCACTGGAGCACCGTGTGCTCAGCGCCGAACCATCTCAAACCAAACAAAACGAGCGGGTTGCGACGCCCAGCCGTTTCTCGAATCGGCCGGAGTTTCGCGGAAAATCATCGAGTATTGAAAAAAGGAGATGCCATTCACTCAGGGAGACCCCGCTGGCGCGGCGATGTGCATCCAGAAGGGCAGCGTGAAACCCACGGTGGTTAATGGCAGGGAAGCTGTCATTGCGGTTTTGAACTCCGGTGATTTCTTCGGTGAAGGTCGGGTCGTCGGTCAGACCGTGCGCATCGGTTCAGTGACAGCGAGCGAAGCAACTTCTTTGCTGGTGATCGAAAAAGCCGAAATGAATCTCGTTCTTCATACCGAGCACGAGTTCTCAGATCGCTTTATCGCCTACATGCTCACAAGGAACATTCGAGTCAATGCGGATCTGGTGGATCAGTTATTCAATTCGACCGAGACGCGGCGGCGGCGAGACCGTCGGCGCGGTCTAGGGCTTGGAAGAATCGACCACGCGTCCTCGTTCCCAAAGCTGAGCGAGAACTGTATTTGAGGGCCATGGCGCATCACCGACTAAAGAATGAAGTGTCCGTACGCCTCGAACTCAGACTGCATTTACCGGCGACTTATGAATGAGCAAGCGCCGCTGGCGTAGACCCAATCGAAAAGTCGAAGTTCGCTGCGGCACACGAGGCGGACGGGCTAGTCGAACAATCTGCCGTAGGTTTCGATCCGGACATGAGCCTTGCGATCGTTTACATCGGATTCGATTGTCCCTTGTGCGGCCGATGGGGACTGCGCATCCTCAGAAAGATAGATGGAAGATGGAAGCAAGGTTCCATCGGATGTGGTTGGAGGTCGCGGCGACCCCCCCTGTAGCTTCTGATTCCTCGGATTATCCGACAAGATCATGGCGGCGCGGTGCGAGAACGTGAAGCTGCCTGGTGAGTTTGTCCCCTTCGCGTGCATGGCTTCAACAATCGCAAATATGTCATCCGGGACTTCACAAAGAGGCGATTACCACTCACTCCTTGGATGGCTCCCAAAGCTCGATCTGATTGCCATCTGGATCTTTAAGCCATGCAAAGTTGCCGTAGGGATATTCCTCGGTCTTTTCGATTGCTACTCCTTTACTCTTCAGACGGCTGAGGACTTCTCCCATGTTTTTCACCGTGTAATTTATCTTACCCGTTCGCGGCTTATCCTTGATGTCTTGATCAGTATGCATAATCGCCCACGCGATCGTCCTCTTGATCTCCGGATTTTCAAGATCCCTATACTCAAACGATGCATAAATTGAACTGCACTCTGCGTCTTCGCCCTCCGCAACGATTCCGAGGCAATCGCGATACCAAGCCGCCAATCTCTTTGTATCGTTAGAAAACAGAAAAGCGCCGCCAATTCCGTCGATCATAGGTTCCTCCCACTCCTCATCTCTGCCGGTTTCCGAATCGGCAGGCATAATTCCAATTCAAAGCGCGACCAATCCGTCGCCCTTTCTTTGTCCAGGAAAACCTCCAGTGCGGGCGCATGTTCCGGTTCGTAGGCACTCTGGATAAGCCAATCTCTGTAAAGATAGTCCCAGGCCGTAGCTACCTTATGGAGATCGCCCGAAACCTGTATGACGGCGTATCGCATGGCTGGCATTTGCAATTTCGACATTCCTTCCATGCACTTAAAGGGAAAAGGCGACGCGAGACAGACCTCATACCGATAAAGATGCTTTGGCGTCACGTGTGGATCATCTACCGTCATTCCGAAAAGAATTCCTTCCGAGAAAATATTCTGGGATTTAGCCCATTCGATCAATGTCTTGAGGGCGGCAAGTACTCTGTCCAGTTCGAAAGCATTCGTAACCCGAATATAGGCGACTTGCCGTTCGGGAATGTCGATCAATTTGACTGAAAACGCGGCTCTTTTCTCTTCCGCGCTCATGGGGAGACCATATTCGTCTTTCGGGAAGAGTTCTTTGCAAATCTTGCTCTTTTTGATCTCGCCGCTTTTTCGAAACTGACTTGGCGAAGTGTCATAGCCGGATCGGAAGGCGCGCGAGAAAGTGGCCGATGACGAAAAACCGCACTCGAAGGCTATGTCCGTCAAATTGTGGTCGGAATAACGAAGAAGCCGAGCAGCCTTTTCAAGACGAAGCCGGTTCGTGAAATTGTTTAGGGTTTCGCCCGTAATCGCACCAAAGATCCGATGGAAATGAAATTCCGAGAAGCAGGCAACTTTTGCCAGCTCCTCCAGTTTCGCCTGGCGATCCAGATTCCCGCGAAGATAGTCGATGACCCGGTTAATTCTTTGGGAATATTCGCTGTTGGCCTGGGTCTTTTGGCCGGGAACGGATTCTGTGGACATTGTGTCGCAGAATACCCCAATTGCCCTATACGGTCAGCATCCAAAAGCCTGCGCAGCCTTCTTCGACGAACGTAGGTCAAAGGAGCATACGATGAGGTTTGTGTCGAGAAAAAACCGATCGCTCATTCATTTCGTCCCGGCGAAAGCGCCTCCCGGCCGGTATGTGCTTCAGCCGTTTCATCAAAGCGTCCGAATCCCGCGTGTCAGCGCTTTGTGCCGTAAATTGTTCGAGCCACCCCCGGAACATCGGAGGAAGCCGCTTATGTTGGGCCTTGGCCAACAGACGCGCCTGCCGGAATAGCTGCTCATCCGCACGGAGGGTCATGTTTTTCATGCCTAACAGCGTACATGGCAAGGCCTGCGCGCCGGCGTGCCCGCCGTCGGTGTTAGCGATCGCTCATCGTGATGCGAATACACCCATTAAAAGGTGTTCGACAGGCCTGAGTCGTTTGGCAGCCGTACGGCGCCCCCTGTATCGTGTAGGAACCTTAACCGTGTATGCTGAACAGTTGGGCGACGACTCTAGAGGCACATTGATCCAAACTAGAATTCCGCTCTTCGGGGGAAGTGCTGCTGTGCTAAACCGGCAAGAGCAGCCTGATGATTCGGATGAGTTCCCTGGGATCATTCTTTGAAACAACGCGGTCAACGGCTACGCCAGCGCCCAAGAGATTCATTCCGAGATCAGCATATTGAGTGAATAGGATGATTGGAACGTGCGGCATCAGTTGCTTTAACTTCTTCGCTGCTGAAAGCCCGTCCATCACAGGCATTGATAAATCGAGAATTACAAGGTCGGGACGGCACGTCTGTGCCAGGTGGACGGCCTCGAGGCCGTTGGAAGCCTCGGCGCAGATTTCGTAGGCCTCTTCGGCCTCGAATAGCTTACGGAATGTCTCACGGATTGCTGGATTATCGTCCGCGATGAGGACGGCCTTGGCCATTTCGCCCTTTTCTCGAAGGGCGGGGGACCCTGGATGGATTACTGACAGACATGCCTAAGGTTTACGATCAGGTGTTCGGTGTAGTCCCCGGAAGATGGCCGGCAGCGCCCGACGGCCCCCCCGACGGGGCATCCCGTTCATGCGTAGACGACCAAGGTCCGGGAAGCGGTCTGGCTGGGTTTACGCTGAAGGAAATGCCTGAACGCACGTTTCTGACCCGTTTTCAGCAGGATTTGGGCCCAGCGGGTGTAAAGAGGCGAGCGGGCTGTGCGAGCGTCCCGAATCTGATTGGGACGACTGTGAACCGTAACTACGACCTTCTTGAAATCGTGTCCGATCGATCGCGCGTGTGGGGAACGGCTGTTCAAGTCCGGAACGAGGCTGTTCGCAAAATGCGCCAAGTCGGAACAGACACCAAGAACGAAGTACGTGGGATGCATGTCCCAACGAACGCAATCAGTTCCGCGGTAGAGGCTCGGAAGGAGTAACGTCTGAGCGGCGAAGACAGCCTTACGTAGGAGTTGATATGAGCGAACCAACGTTCGATATTTTTTCGGGAACCTCAGAAAAAGACGCCCGCTGGTTGGAATCTGCCAGCGGGCTTGCAACAGCGCGGGAGCGCATGGAGCACCTTGCGGCCGTCAGACCAGGTGCGTATTTCTTGTACAGTCCGTCAAGCCATTCCATCCTCGCAACGAGGGATACTACCAAACAGCTGCGACCTGCACCGAAGAAAAAGACCGCGGATGCTGCGTAGTCATTCCCGCTCTAGCATCCGTACTGGAAAGCGTTTCGAATCAGACAGATTTCAGCCAGCGTGTTCGGTCATCTTCTCGGCATGAGAACAAGCAGAGTGTGACACTTATCATACCCCGGTCATACTCCCTGGCCATTCACTAGTGGAACAAAGGGTACGGCAGGCAACAGAAAACATAGACTGCTTCGCCCAACTGCTTGTAGGTTTGTTGCCAGTCGTGAATACCAGAAGGACCACAGACCGTATGGCTGGGGAATTGAGCAGACGAGCTCTGATCAAACGGCTATTCAGCGCTGCCGCAGGGATCGCCGTGTTCCCTATGACGGGATGCCTGTCCAGCAGGTCTGGCGCCGAGGCCCCTCTGGAAAGGGAAAGGGCGGCCATGGGGGATGTTGCGCGCGCCTTCAGTCAGAGATTTTCGGTGCCCACGCTTTCTGTTGCCATCTCGCGAAACAGCCAAATGGTTTACGAGGAGCAGTTTCAACTGGGGAACCGCTTAGGGGCGGAGCTGCCCTTCCCGTCGAGCTTGTTTCGCATCGCCAGCGTGACCAAGCCGATAACGTCGGTAGCCATCTTCAGCCTGATCGAGAAAGGCGAGCTCAAGCTCGACGACCGAGTATTCGGGTCCTCCGGAATCCTCGGGACCAAGTACGGCGACTATCCATACAGGGAACACGTATCCGACATCACCGTCGATCACCTGCTGACGCACAGCTGTGGAGGCTGGCAGAACGATTCCACCGATCCAATGTTCCGCTTCGCCACTTGGGACCACGCCGAATTGATTTCTTGGACTTTGGAGAACCTGCCCCTCTTCTACCCGCCGGGTCAACACTGGGCCTATTCGAATTTCGGATATTGCTTGTTGGGCCGCGTCATCGAGCAGATCACCGGTGAGCCGTACGCGGATTATGTTCAGAAAAACATCCTCGCGGCGTGCGGGATTAGCGACATGCGGATTTCTGGAAACACGTTGGAACAGTGCGCCCCGAATGAAGTGGTGTACGCCGGCCAGGACGGCGAAGACCCCTACAGCATGAATGTCTCGCGCATGGACTCCCATGGTGGCTGGTTGGCGACTCCTTCCGATCTTGTGCGATTCCTGAATCATGTGGATGGCGCCAGTTCGCCGAGCCTTTTGAAGCCGGAAACGATCCGAATGATGACCACTCCCAGTCCAGCGTACCCGGCCGCCTCGTCCGCCAAGTACGCCCGCGGCTGGTTCGTCAGGAATGAAGGAGCAGGAAATTGGTGGCATAACGGCAGCCTGCCGGGCTCGACCACGATCATGGTCCGCACTTCGACGGGCTTGTGTTGGGCTGCGCTGACGAACACGCGCACTCAACCTCCCGACCAGATAAATGGCGCGTTGGACGAAATGGTGTGGGACATGGTTCGCCGCGTGCCCTCTTGGCGCGCCTGAGACCAATGGACTCCGTATTGCCGGTTGCGGATTAATCAGGGATTTTGACGCTGGCAAGTTCGTTGGCACCCCCACGAGGCAGCTCGTACTGGCCTCTGCTCGCGGACTTGATGCATGAGCAGGTGGTCTGCATAGTCGACGCGGGAAATAGCTGGGTGGGTGGGCGAAGGATTGCGCAGTGCCACCGCCGCATCCGTCGGTCGATGATCCCGATGATCTCCGGTTCTTGACACCAGCTGATCCTGTTCGCCAAAGCTCGCAAGATCCTTACTTGGGCCTTTATCCTCCGCTCCCGGGCGGCCATCGGAGCCGTTCATGCCTGTCCCCAGGCATGCGTCTTGCTTCGGGGCCGCCGCTTAGAAAGCGGACATATCGTGTGCTACGGACACAGTCCCCAGTCCAGGCGTCCACGTGGACGTTTCTGCAGGGAGGATGGTAACCTGTCGCCCCGCGGATTCACGCCTGAGTCAGCCGGGAGCTCGTAAGAACGAAATTCTTCAGCCTCGACAGGAATGTTCACGATGGCATCCGATCCAACCAACGCTCAGCCCATAGGCGCCGACTCCTTCGTGTCGCAGCCCGTTTCCTTGCCACTCACCCGGGCCGCCATATTCCTTGTTCTCACCGTCCGGCCGTCGGACGAAAATCGGGCTGCTGTTCTTGCTTTGTGTACGGATCTGTCCGGACTTTTGCGTGCTGTCGGTTTTCGGGACCTTGACTCTGCTCTGTCCTGCATCATGGGCTTCGGTTCCGGAGCGTGGGATCGCCTGTTCGGCTTGCCGCGTCCCGCGGAGCTGCATCCTTTCCGCGAGATTCGCTCCGGCACGCGCCACGCGGTTTCAACGCCCGGCGACTTGCTCTTCCACATCCGAGCCAAGCGCATGGATCTTTGCTTCGAGCTCGCCATGCAAATCATGGCGCGCCTCGGAGGGGCCGTCGCCACGGCCGATGAAGTCCACGGTTTCCGCTACGTCGACAATCGCGATCTTCTCGGCTTTGTGGACGGCACTGAAAATCCGAGTGGCAGCGCAGCAACGGACGCCGTCTTCATCGGGGATGAAGATCCCGCCTTCGCAGGCGGTAGCTACGTGATTGTGCAGAAGTATCTTCACAATCTCGACCGCTGGAACGAGCTGCCCACCGAGATGCAAGAAAGAATCATCGGCCGCAAGAAGCTCTCCGACGTGGAGCTCGACGATTCCGTCAAGGCCACGTCCGCACACAGCGCGCTCACCGTGATCGAACAGAACGGCAAAGAAGTAAAAATTCTGAGGGACAACATGCCCTTCGGCCGCCCGGGCCACGGAGAATTTGGAACCTACTTTATCGGCTACAGCCGTTCGCCTCGCACCGTCGAGCAGATGCTTGAAAATATGTTCATTGGCCGGCCCCCCGGCAATTACGATCGCATTTTGGACTTCAGCACCGCCGTTACGGGAGGCCTTTTTTTCATCCCGACAGCTTCGTTCCTCGACAGCGTCACTCCGGGCCCGTCGGCCGGGTCTTCCGACACAGAAACGCCCGCGGCGGCCCCTGCACCGGTCGCACCTTCTAGCTCTAACGCGCCACCGAACGATGGTTCGCTCGGCATCGGTTCCTTAAAAGGAGAAAATTCCCATGAATAACCTGTATCGCGAGCTGGCTCCGATTTCCGACGCCGCGTGGGTTCAAATCGAGGAAGAGACTTCGCGGACGTTCAAGCGCTATCTCGCCGGCCGCCGCGTGGTGGACGTTCATGGGCCGGCGGGTACCGCTCTCTCCGCCGTCGGCACCGGCCACCTGCGCACGATCGCGGCTCCCGGAGACGGCGTGATCTCCGGGCGGCGCGAAGCGAAAGCACTCGTTGAGTTGCGTGTCCCATTCGATCTTGAGCGCCAGATGATTGACGACGTGGAACGCGGCGCCAACGACTCCGACTGGCAGCCCACGAAAGACGCCGCGCGCAAGCTTGCTTTCGCCGAAGACCGCGCGATTTTCGAGGGCTATGCCGCCGCCGAAATCGTCGGCGTCCGCCAGGGCACGAGCAATCCCAAAAAATCTCTTCCCGCTGATGTCCGCAAGTACCCGGAAGCCTTTGCGGAGGCCCTCAGTCAGTTGCGTCTGGTGGGCGTCAATGGACCCTATTCCATTCTGCTCAGCGCCGGCGCGTACACCGAGCTTGCCGAAACCAGCGATTACGGCTATCCGGTTCTGGAACACGTCAAGCGCCTGGTCGAAGGCAAAATCATCTGGGCTCCCGCCATCGACGGGGCTTTCGTGGTCACAACCCGAGGAGGCGACCTCGATCTTCACCTCGGCCAAGACGCCTCCATCGGATATTTGAGCCACACCGACACGCACGTCCGCCTGTACTTGCAGGAATCCTTCACCTTTCTCTATCTCACTTCCGAATCATGTGTTGCTCTCGCACCTCCCTCTAAGCCACCTTCCTCCTGACCCGCGCGGCAGGACGTGAGTCAGAAACTGAAGACGTAGCTTGGATGATTGTTCTCGAGAGCGCGCCTCTTCCGGGCGCTCTCACCTGCCCGGAGATTTGTGGCCCAGAAAGATCGTGTGGCGGGGCCCGCCTTTTTTCAGGCGACCACGCACGCGCTCCACCTCGACGACAAACCGCCCATGGCTCAGGCGTTGCTCGAACTTCCGATCCTCGCGGGCCGACCAGACGGCCAACACTCCATTCATCTTGAGAGCGGCAAATGCAGCAGCGATTCCGCGGTCATCGTAGAGCCCGTCATTGCGAGAGGCAGCGAAAGCCGTCGGGCCGTTGTCCACGTCAAGCAGCACGGCGTCGAACGAGCCGGCGCGTGAACTGAGTACGACGGCGACGTCTTCGATCTCGACGCGCACGCGCGTATCCTTCAGAGGGTGTCCGGCCAGAGCCGCGAGCGGGCCACGATTCCACTCGACCACGGCGGGTACGAGCTCGGCCACGACAACCGTCGAATCCGGCGGCAGCAGGTCGAGCGTCGCACGCAGCGTAAAACCCATGCCGAGTCCGCCGATGAGTACACTGGGTCGCTCAAGCGACCGCGCCTGTCGACACGCGAACGTCGCCAGCGCCTCCTCGGAGCCGTGCATGAGGCTCGACATCAGGCTCTTGCCGTTGGCGAGGATGATGTACTCGTCGCTGCGGCGGACCAACTTAAGGACGGTACCGTCTCGAGACAGTGCCTGGCCGAGCAACTCCAAAGGCTTCACGCGCGTGATGGTACCGCAGGGCGAAACGTAAGTAAAAACCGAACGCCCACGCCCAGGCCATGTCTCCGGATTCCGGGTTGAACCGGTCGTAGCGAGACGCTCGGAGGTTCTCGTGTTTCAGAGTGAATCACCGTAGGGAGGTATCTGCCGGGTGTAATGCCAGCCGAGCGCTTGATGCGGTTGAGAAGACGGCTTCGGATTGGTAGCCCGCACCGCCGGCTACTGTTCCCATGTCGCCTGTTCCGCATTGCCGGAGACCGGGGGCGATCTTGGATGGGAGGCTTCAGCTGATTCCGCGTTCGGGCGGCTCGTTTGCGAAGTCGACTTTCGCGATGGCCCACGCACCGGACGTTTTCACATATTCGGCGCTCAGCACTCGGCGCTCGGTCCTGCGGACGAAGCCGCCGCCTTGGGCGTGCGCCATACGCGCCAACGTGCAGTCTTGCGGAATCGCGTTTTCGATTTCCACCGCGCAATAGAAACGCCCGGCGGCGCTCTTGCCGTCCGCGGCGACTTCGATTACGTCAGGCCGCCCGGCGTGATCCGCCGCGATGCTGCGTACAGACGGGTCGAACGTGCCGGCTTGAGGATCCGTGAATAGTGAGGCGGAAGCGTCGCGGGTTTCGGTATTAACGAGCCGAAGCCAAGTCTGGTGCAGCTCGCGGACCGCCGCTTCGTTCTCGAGCCTCGTCAGGCGCGCCTCGAGCTCATCGTCCGCGATCACTACGGCGGGCACGCCGACGGCAGCCAGGGGCGCGGCGAGCAGCGCCCCGCCTTTCAGAAAAGACCGGCGGGTGGAACCAGCATCCTTGATCATGCCCGACCTCCCGACGTCTTCGTCTGATAGAAGCGCCTGATATCGAACCGGCCGGCGAGCCTCTCGTGCGCGCCGACGGCGCTCATGTTTAGGCCATTTGCGCCGCAGTTGTAACCGACGCCAACGTCGCGCATCGTATGCAAGTTGACCAGAATGGTGCCCAGCGTGCCGTTGCAGGCCTCCTCCAGCCAATACATGAAATATAGACCGTCCCGAATCTTTACGTAGGCCGCTGGCCCGCTCCACTCCAACCCACCGGCATCGGCGTCGGTAAAAATGATCCAGGAGAGTGAATGCGGCGTCGTGTAAAGGTGCATGGAGGTCAAGCCCGGAGCATAGTTCTGGCTTACGGCGCCTCCAACCATCTCATCCGTGAAGTGGTGGCGGTTATACTTCGGTGGAATCAGGCCTTCCATCTCGATCACGCCGAACAGTATCCTCACGCCCGCCTCATTGGCGAAATAGGGCGTGTTCAGATACCCGTTGAAACATGTGACGAGCCCTTGGTGGAAATCCACGACCACCGAGTGTCCGTCATGGTTCGGCGTGCCTTCCAGCAGGTGACCGAACAGGATCACTCCCGGCGCCGATTCCCAGGCCTGGTAGCGCGCTTTAGTCCAGTGGGTGTCACCTTCCTTGCGCCAGTTCAAATTGTCGGCGTCGTCGAAGCGGTATTCCATCGCCGGCGCGTTATCGTAGCGAAGCGTCAGCGTCTTGCCGGCCAGCCAGTCGGAGTTTGGACCACGATTGCCTCCCATCAATGCACCGGGACCGGTGGCCGCCGCAAACGCGGTCGTTTTCTTGGCGCAGGCGGCGTCGACTTCGGCCTTGGTCATCTTGGCCATTGTTTTTAGCGGCCGATAGACACGCCGCGCGCCCTTCGCTGGGGTCTCGCCGGCGGCCGCCGCTGGAACCGGCGCGCCGTTTTCGTCGCCGAATTTTTCAAACTGAGCGAGCTGCCCCAGCCACTCGCCGCTGCCGCGGAAAAGGTAATACTCCAGCGAGTCGTTGGCGTCGAAGCCGAGCCGGACGCCGATCTGTTCGACGCGGTTCAGGTCCATCACGTAGCCGGTGAAGGTGCCGGAAAACTCGCATTCCGTGCGAGTGTAGATATAGAGGTCGGTGTTGATCTTGATGTAGTCGGACGGCGCGCAGAACCCGAGTTCGCCGCCCAGGCGCGACAGCTCGACAAAATTCGAGTACGCAGCGGACGGAAAAAACTCCAGCGTCTCCGCTCCCGTGTCCTGCTTCCAGTAAAAGCCCTTGCCCTCGATGCGGTTGGTCGTGACGTGGCGAGCTGTCGGCGGCTTCTCGCCGGGCTGCTCGACGTATCCGTAGTAAATTTCGCGCTGCACTTCGCGATTGTCCTGATAGCCGCTGAACCAGAGTTCGAATACCGTCGCGAGCTTTGTGTCCTGGTCGATCACCGCGGCATAGCCGCGCTGGGTTCCGGGGATCATGTGCGAGAAGAACGCGACGCTGTTTAATGTTAACGCGCCGTATCCGGCCTCCACTGCGCCCCCGCCGTTCTCAGCCACCGAAAGACGATTGGTCCGGCTGAATGAATAGACCAGCGCCGGGCCTTTATCAGTGACGATCCGGATCGTTTTGCCGGCGAACGCATCAGCGAGCGGCGAGACGCTCGTCGGGCCGGTCACAGCGACGGTGCTCAACTTGTCTGCGATCTGGCGTTCCGAAAGCTGGGTGTAGGCGATGCGGTGCATCTGCTCTTTCGGATACGGTGTTCCCGGCATCGATCCCTCCCCGGTGCGTCAAAGTTTCTCGCGGATTGCCGGATGCAAGGCCTCATCGCCCCGCATCATCATCATCGTGCGGCGTGATGCTAACCCTGAAGGTTATAGTTTTCAACCACCGGGAAGCATCCTTTCTTGTTTTTCTTCGCGCTCATGTCCGTCGGTCCCGCGGAGGTAGGAGGAACGCTGCGGACGCCTGCCGATCCGCCCACTGTTGCAACAGTCTCTCGATCGGGTTTCGAGCGAGACTCAACCAGCAGGGCGCCCTTGTGGGTGAGCCCTCTGTAGGCTCACGGTTTGCGGACGGGACTTTGTCACATCGCCGCTGATCGGAGCCGCAACGCGACCATTTGGCCAGGCACGTCCGGCACTCCCGCGGCGGGGAATTCGAGGGTGGGGGGGTAGAGGACAACAACATCAGGGGAGCGTCACACGTCCCAGAGCGTGTTCCCCAAGCGGTTCCAGGAATTTATCTCTGCAGCACAGCGCCCTTCCACTTCGTCGCCAGGTCTTCGACGCTCGGATAGGAATACGCCTCGACGAATGTGTGTTCGGGCGGCTGCGATCCATCCGCCAGCGACCGCGCCAGCATCTCGACCGCCCGATCCATGGTCAGCGAAGTCACCACGCTCGCGCAGAGCGAGCCCTGATCCACCAGCGGCCGGCTGCGTTCCGCCACTCCCACGCCCGCCCTCGGTATGGCCAGCCATTTGGGCCGCTCGGCCACGCTCGTGGTCTCAAACGCTTTCCGCGCGCCGTGCGCAAAATCCGCGTTCTGGGAAACGATCAGCTGTACGCTTTCGGGTTTGGGATGGGTGAGGCCGAGCCACGAACAAACCGCGGTGTAGGCGTTGTCCGCCGACGATCCGATCACTTTCAACGCTTTCACTTCGATATTTTTCGGCTTGGCCTGATCCAGTCCGTCAAGCCGCCGCGTGGCCCACCAGCTCATCGCCGGCCCGCGAAGGTAGAGAACGGAGCCACCGCCTGGCAGGATCGCTCCGATCTGCCGGCCCTGAATTTTTCCAACTTCTACGTGATCCTGCGAAATCTGAAAGACGGGAACTTTCGCACTGCGTCGCAGCGCGCTCAGGTAGTCCACGTGGGCGTTGTTGACGACCCAGGCCACGCCCGCCGCAACCGCCGCTTCCGCCACCCTCGGCAATCCGGCGGCGCTAACGGGCTCGACCAGAATCCCAGCTGGCCGGGGGGAGGTTTTTGACAGCACGATATCGAGCAGCTGCTGGCCCTGCGCCACCGAATCCATCCCCGCGTTGATGACGTCCAGCTCGATACCCAGGCGGTCCGCGACGGCCTGCGCCGCCGCCGTCTGCGCGCGCAAATAGATCGTGTCGCTTGGAATCGACAGGATCAGTTTGAGTTTCTTCATGAAGCCCTAAACCCTGTCTAAGGATATATCCTCTTACCCTCCACCCAAGCGGAGTTACGCGCCCCTTGTTATAAGCGCCAACCGTCGGGCGCGCACGGCAGTGCCTTTGGGGGGGAAATTAAAACGAGTTGTAGGGCTTGCCGTTGAGTGGTGAGACGGAGTCCGAAGCGGAGTGCACGTCGCAGATGCCGCCCGGCACCTGATCCGGACTGAGCACGTCGTCGCAGGCCTCCGTCACCCAGTCCTGC
>Ga0210385_10001825_pt1 | contig 12990 bp, 10 predicted proteins | sample IncBWH26OmetaG_FD_160107 | JGI IMG/M metagenome (GOLD analysis project Ga0210385, IMG submission 160107) | Forest soil microbial communities from Barre Woods Harvard Forest LTER site, Petersham, Massachusetts, United States - Inc-BW-H-26-O ... | reverse complement strand
GCCTACTCGCGCATACCTTCATGCTCGGTCCCAACGGTGACTCCAACGGTTGCGTCTCATTCCGCGACTACAACGCCTTCCTCAACGCCTACCGCAACCAGGGCATTCGCAAGCTCGCCGTTCTCGCGCGGGTGGATTAAGCGGGCGGGGCTTCGACTTCAAAGGCTCCCACTTCGTCCACTTTCGGTTCATTTCCGCTTTCGGTTTTTTGGCCGTGTCGATAGTCTTGCTCGCATGTCCGAGCCAGATTTGCAGCCGACGCTCGTCGGCCCCAATATCACCATCAGACCAATCAGACCGGATGACTGGGCGGAGCTATATGCGGCCGGCTCCGATCCGAAGATTTGGGAAGTGCATCCGGTTTTCACCCGGTACACCGAGCCTGAGTTTCGAAAATTCTTTGACGGTGCGGTCGCTTCCAAAATGGGCTTTGCGTTTGTCGACCGCGCCACCGGCCGGCTGATCGGATCGAGCCGCTATTACGGCTACGAGCCCGCGATCGGCGAGATCGAGATTGGCTGGACCTTTCTCGCTCGCAGCCATTGGGGCGGCAGCGCCAACCGCGAGGTCAAGCGCATGATGCTCGACCATGCTTTCACCTTCGTCGACACCGTTGTGTTTTGGGTCGGCCACGAGAACTGGCGTTCGCAGGGCGCGATGACCAAGATCGGCGGGGTCAAACGCGAAGGCCCGTTCACCCGCGCGCTCTCCGGCGAACAGCCGTACTTTATTTTCGAAGTCACAAAAGGCCGCTATGAAGCGGGGGGCCGCGCGCTATTGGCGTGAGGCGGAGAGGGGCTTTCATGACGTCGACGCCGGAGAAAGGCGCCCGATCTCCGTGGATCACCGTTTGGTTCACTCCGCGGCTCACCATCGAACGCCTCGTCGCGACCCGGCCGACCTATTTCGTCTGGCTGCTGGCGATCACGGGCACGGTCGCGACCTTCTACAACCAGATTTCGGTGATCGACGGCGCGACTTATCTTCTGAACTGGCAGCTTGCGCTGGGCCTCGTGCTGCTTGGCATATTTGTCGGCGTTGCCTGGTTATATCTGGCAGGGGTGTTACTGAGTTGGATCGGTGGCCTGTTAGGCGGACGAGCGCCTGCTCTTCACCTGCGCGCCGCGTTTGCCTGGAGTGCAGTGCCGACGATCCTCGGCTTTATCGTGATCCTGACAATCGGTGCTGCGAACGGTCGTGGAATTGCCCTGGACATCGTTCCGCTGGTGGTGGCCGCTTCTGCGTTGTGGTCGCTGGTCGTCTTCCTGCTGATGCTGGGGCGCGTCGAACATTTCGGATTCTGGCGAACAATACTGACCTATCTGTTCAATCTGGTTCTGGGGTTTACGGTCGCACTCTTCATTCGCGGTCTTCTCTACCAGCCTTTCAATATTCCGTCGGCCTCCATGAGTCCGACGCTGCTTGTCGGTGACTATGTTTTCGTCTCGAAGTTCGCCTATGGCTACAGCCGCTATTCGCTGCCATTTTCGGCACCGCTACCTTCGGGGCGGGTATTTTCCGTCGCACCGGCGCCGGGTGATGTCGTCGTGTTTCGCGTTTCGAAAGACCAGGCGATCGACTACGTGAAACGTGTCGTTGGACTGCCCGGCGATCGCATTCAGATGAAACAGGGCCAGCTTTATATCAATGATACGCCGGTCAAGCGGGAGCCTTTGGCCGATATCTTCGATGACGGTGCGTGCGGGTTGGCATCCAGCACCTCAGTGAAACGCTGGCGGGAAACATTGCCAAACAACGTGACTTACGAGACGCTCGATTGCGTGGACCACGGTTTTCTCGACAGCACCGATGTTTACACCGTCCCGGACGGTCATTTTTTCATGCTGGGCGATAATCGCGATAACTCGACCGACAGCCGCGTGCTCTCGCAGGTCGGCTATGTTGCCATCGATAATCTGATTGGCCGCGTGAGCTTGATTTTCTTCTCGCGCGAAGATGGAGGCGGCGCGCCGGCGCGTGTTCGCACCGAGCGGATCGGCAAGCTGGTGCGGTGAACGAACTTTTCGAGACCCGCCAATAAAAACAGCTGTCGATATTAACGCTTTAATAACCGATCTTGCTAACGCGAACTCCACGCTCGGATTTTATCCTTGTCCGCCGGGGAGTTAAGAAAATGCCGAAAGCGAGCAAAAGCTCGGTCAATGGAAAGGGTGCGCACGACGCCGGCGTTTTGGCCGACGGCGAGCAGCCCGGCCGACGCAATCCAATTCGCTGGCTTGTCATTTGCGGCGTCCTGCTGATCGCGGCCATTGCGATCGGTACCGCGGTCATGATCACCAATTTCCGCGACCACGCGCTCGAGAGCAGCACACGCGAGTTGGAAAACACCGTCCTGTTGCTTGCTCGTCACTTCGACCAGCAACTGGACGATGTCGAGGTGCCGCTCACCGATCTGATCGAGCAAATTCATCAGGCCGGCATCGCGTCTCCGGACGATTTCAGGCGCCGGATGTCCACCCCCGACGTGTACCTGCAGTTGAAGGAAAGGGTCAGCCGCGCATCCAAGATCGCTGGCGTCAATATCTATGATGCCGACGGGGTCCTGATCAATTCATCGGAAGCCTCGCCCGTACCGAACATCAGGGTTGACGATCGCGATTATTTCAAAGCGCACAAGTCGAGCCCGGATGCGTCGCATCTGGAGATCGAACTGGTGCAAAGCCGTTTTTACGGAAAGTGGAAAACGCTGATCACCCGCAAGGTGACCGGGATAGATGGCCAGTTTCTCGGCGTCGTTTCGCGCGCCATCGCACCGGAAAAATTCGAGGAGTTCTTTTCCGCCGTTGCGCTCGGAAAAGATGCCGCGATCATCATGCACCATCATAATGGCGTGCTGCTGGCGCGCTATCCCCATGTCGATGAGGTCATCGGCAGGAATTTCAAAGTCGGCTCGACGCCGCAGGCGGCCATACTGAGCATGGACCACGGCTCGGCCCGGTTGATCAGCCCCGTCGACGGGACCGAGCGGCTGGTTGCGGTACGCAGCCTGGCTCGATTTCCGCTCACCGTCGTGGCGACGACCACGGTTGCGTCCGCTCTCGCCGAGTGGCAGGCACAAACCAAATTCCTGGTCATCGCCGCCAGTCTTTCCGCCATCATCGCCGCGGTCATTCTCCTGCTGATCGTCCGGCGATTGTCGTGGCAGCATTTGTCATCCCAGAACCGCGTGAAGCTGGAAAAGCAGCGGCTCGATACCGCTGTCGAAAATATGATGCAGGGCTTGACGTTGTTCGATCAAAACAAGCGTCTCGTCGTCTGCAATCAGCGATATATCGAGATGTACAGGCTGTCGCCCGAAGTGGTCAAACCGGGTTGCTACCTTCGCGATCTGATTGCCCATCGAAACGAGCTTGGATTCATTCAAGTCGAGATCGACGAATACTGCTCCCGAATTCTCGAACACGTTGCGCGCGGGGAGACGGTTATCCTGCAATCCACGGAAGGACGTTCAATTCAAATCACGCATCGGCCGCTGTCCGATGGCGGGTGGGTGGCCACCCATGAAGACATTACCGAACGGACGCGTCAGGAGCAGGACACTTTTCAGCAGGCGACCGAACTCGCACGCATCAACATGCAATTCGACGCGGCCTTGAGCAACATGGCGCAGGGGCTCTGCATGTTCGACGGTCAGAAGCGGCTCGTGGTCTGGAACGAACGCTATGCCGAGTTGTACCGGCTGCCGCCGGACCTGCTGAAAATCGGAACGCCTCACCAGGCCATCATTGCCGACCGGATCTCCCACGGCATTCTCAAGGGAGAGACCAGCGATATGGCGGCGAGGGAAAAAATCGCGTCATTGAATCAGCTCCCCAAGGATACCGCATCGAGCCGGGTCGACGAATTTTCCGATGGCCGCTTCATCCTGGTTACCCGCCAGCCGATGGCCGACGGCGGATGGCTGGCAACGCACGAAGACATCACCGAGCGGCGACGGGCGGAGGCGGAGATCGTCCATCTCGCGCGCCACGACGCGCTGACCGGACTTGCGAACCGCGCCGAATTCAACGCGAAGCTCGAGGAAGTAAGCAGGCGCCTGAAACGGAACGGCGGCGCGGTCACGGTCATGATGATTGACCTCGACCGGTTTAAAGCCGTCAACGACACGCTGGGGCATCCGGCCGGAGACCAGCTGTTGGTTGAAGTCGGAACACGTCTGCAGTCCACGATCCGGGAAACCGATGTCCTGGCGCGATTGGGCGGTGACGAATTTGCGATCATCCAGGAGGGCGGGCCCAATCAGCACGAGGCCGCCATTGCGCTTGCGCTTCGGATCATCGATGCCATCTCGCAGCCGTTCGATCTCAACGGTAACAGGGCCAATATCGGGACCAGCATCGGTATCGTTCTGGCTCCGGAACATGAGACGGACCCTGAGGGTCTCCTGAAGCGAGCCGACCTTGCGCTCTACGACGTCAAGGCCAATGGACGGAACGATTACCGGTTCTTTCAAAATGAGCTGCTCGAGGTTGCCGATACGCAGCGGACGGCGGAGATCGAGTTGCGCGACGCCATCGAGCGACAGGAATTCGAGCTGCATTACCAGCCCGTCGTGGATGCGAAGACGCGAACGCTTTGCGGCGTCGAGGCGTTGGTCCGGTGGCGCCATCCGACCAAGGGTCTGATCGCACCGGACAAGTTCGTTCCGCTTGCGGAGACAACCGGTCTTATCGTGCCGCTTGGCGAATGGATTCTGCGGCGGGCTTGCGCGGACGCCGCTTCCTGGCCCGCGCACATCAAGCTGGCGATCAATATCTCGGCCATCCAGTTCAAAAAGGATGACCTCTTCGAGGTCATACTCTCGACTCTGGTGGAGACCGGGTTTACGCCGGGACGGCTGGAGCTTGAGATCACCGAGACCTCGCTTCTTGAGAATCAGGAAGCCCACCTCACCACGATACGCCAGCTCAAGAATCTCGGAATATCGATGGCGCTCGACGATTTCGGTACCGGCTATTCGTCGGTCAATTATCTGGCGAACTTTCCGTTCGACAAGATCAAGATCGACAAGTCGTTCACGCAAGGCGTGCTCACTCGTCGCGATTGCAAGGCGGTCGTTGCCTCAACGCTTGCGCTGGCGCAAGGTCTCGGCACCGTCACGACCGCCGAGGGTGTCGAGACGGAAGAGCAGCTCGAATACATGCGGGCTGCCGGCGTAGACCTGGTGCAGGGCTATCTGTTCGGCCGGCCCGTGCCGATCGCTCAGCTCGACGTCAACGCCGCGCTCTCGCGCGAGGAGCGGGTGGCGTAGCTCGAACCGCCGGTCCAGTCGCGCCAAAGTGACGCCCGGCGCAGGAACCGAAACGCTCCATATAAGTTTTCTGGTTCGGATTTCGTTGCAGGAGGGATCCCGAATGAAGCGTGTCCTGGTGTTGCTGGCCATATCGCTGCCGCTATTTACCCCGCCGGCATTCGGCCGGGTGCCGGAGCTGAACATCAAGGCGCTGTGCGAGGCACGATCGGCCGACGCGAAGAGGGCGCATTCAACCGCGGGACAGACTACCGCGGAATGTGAGCATGACGAGGAAGCTGCAAAGCAACAGCTCAATACGCTCTGGACATCGACCTCCGCTTCCACACGAGACCAATGCGTAAGCGAGGCTCGCTCGCTGGGTACGACGAGCTATCTTGATCTCGTCACCTGCATCCAGATGACCGACGAGATCAAGTCGGACGAGAAAAAGAGGACATCGAGCAAGTGAAACCGCAACAGGGCGGGACTGGTCCCAAATCGCTTATGGCATTTTTGGAATGCCCACCGCGCGGGTCACATTTCCTCCGAGCCGGCAATGGGTGTCGAGAAAAGTGCCGAGGCGTCCTCTGACGCCAGGCGCGCCAGCGCGAAGCCGGTCGCTCGGCATCAGCTGAGTTTGCGATGTCGGCGATCCGATCATGATGGGATGGGTCGGCGTCCACGACCCGTCCGGATTATTGAAAAAGCTGTTGCAACCGGGATCGGCGAGAGCCGCGGATGTCCCGGCAAATGCCGCCGCCGCGCAGCCGATGACTACGGCTACAGCAAACCCAGTTCTCATGGCCAAACCGTCTCCACCATCGTTTTCGTTTCTCGAACGCGTTGCGGGAAGTTACGGCTTCACTGTGAAACCCATACGACCGCACCGCTTAGCGGCTTGCCCTGAACAAAAACCCCGGCGTCGCTGCCGGGGCTTCTGCCTCTCATAGCGAAGTTCAGGCGTTGGTGCCGCCGTCGACGGTTAGACTAGCGCCCGTGATATAGGATGCTTCCGGACCTGCAACGAAGGCCACCATTGCCGCGATGTCGTCCACGGTTCCGTAGCGTTTGAGCGCGGTATTCGCCGTTTGGGGTTCAGCCCAATCGCCCGAGGCCGGGTTGAGTTCTGTGTCGATCGGGCCCGGCTGGATATTGTTGACGGTGATACCGCGGTCTCCCACCTCCCGGGCCAGTCCTTGCGTAAACATCCGGATGGCCCCCTTGGTTGCGGAGTAGGCGACGAGCCCGGGGGTCATCATGCGTTCGCCGACGCAAGAGCCTATGTTGATAATGCGGCCGCCATTGTTGAGCTGCTTCAGCGCGGCATGGGTTGCGACGAATACGCCGCGCAGGTTGAGGTCGATGACGCGGTCGAATTCTTCCAGTGTGCTTTCTTCGAATTCCTTCGGGATTGCCGTGCCCGCATTGTTCACGAGCACATCGAGTTTACCGAAAGAGGCGACTGTCTTGTCGATGGCGGATTGTACCGCCGCGGCGTCGGTCGCGTCCGCCTGGACCGCGATCGCCTGTCCTCCGGCGTCTTTGATGGTCTTGACGACGGCTGCGGCCGCGTCCGCGCCCCTCGAATAGGTGATGGCGACCCGCGCCCCGTCGGCAGCGAGACGTTTTGCGATTGCCGCACCGATACCGCGCGAGGCTCCGGTCACGAATGCGGTCTTGCCTTCAAGTTTCTTTGACATGGGGAATCTCCAATTGTTCTCGGGAAAACTTCCGGTGGCTCACAGCTTCGAGCCGCCGTCGACGTGAATCGTATCGCCGCTGATCCAGCGCGCCTCTGGCGAGGTGAGGAAGGCGACCGCATCGCCGATGTCGTCGGCCTGCGCGATCCGTTTCAAGGCCTGTAGTCCCAGCGCGTAATCGCGCCCTTCGCTGGTCTTGGTGAAAGACGACATGTCGGTTGCGACCACGCCGGGCGCCACCGCATTGACGCGGATGCCGCGCGCGCCGAGAACGGATGCAAAATGCTTCACCAGCGTGTCGATCGCGCCTTTGGTCGCAGCGTAAGCCGGCAGCGAGCCGACCACGGCGTGTGCGGCGAGCGATGAGAGCAGCACGATGCTGCTGCCCTCATGCATGATCGGCAGCAATTGCTGCACCAGGAAGAACGGCGCGCGGACATTGACGGCGAACAACCGGTCGAAATCCTCAACCGTGGTCTCTTCGATGGAGGCCGATTTGGCTACACCGGCATTGGCAACGAGAATGTCGAGCCGGTCGCCGACGATGGAGCGAACCTGCCGGGCCAGTTTGTGGGGGCCGTCGGATGCCGCGAGATCGGCCGCGATCGCATCGGCCTTGCCGCCGAATTTGCGGATTTCGGCGACGACGTCTTCGGCTTCCTTCGCAGCGCTGCCGTAATGGATAAGCACCTGCGCGCCGAGTTTGGCGAGGGCCAGCGCACTGGCTCGGCCAATACCGCGCGAGGCGCCGGTGATGAGAGCTGTCTTTCCTTTGAGGCTGGTCATGGCGAAACTCCGGATGGTTGGGAATGAAAGGTTTAGGGGAGGTAAGGTCAGCTTGCGGTCTTGCCGCCGTTGACCCGGATGATCTGGCCGGTGACGAAGGATGCCTTCGACGAGCCGAGGAACGTCACGGCGTCGGCGATCTCCTCGGGCCTGGCGCCGCGCTTGAGCGGCACGGCGGCGTAGAACGCCGCCTTCTTGTCCGGCGTGCCGGTCAGCCGGTCGAGCATCGCGGTATCGGTCGGGCCGGGTGCGACTGCGTTGACGCGGACGCCAAAGGCGGCGGCCTCCAACGCCGCCGACTTGGTCAGGCCTTCCACCGCGTGCTTGCTTGCGACGTAAAGCGCGAGATTGGCTGCGCCGCGCTCGCCCATGGTCGAGGAGATATTGACGACGCTGCCGGCGCCTTTCGGCTGCATCACCCGCAGTTCATGCTTGAGGCTGAGCAGCGTGCCGAGCACGTTGGTGTCGAACATTGCCGCATAGCTCTCCGGCGTCTGCGCGGTGAGCGGGCCGGGCTGACCTTCGGTGCCGGCGTTGTTGACGGCGACATCGAGGCGACCGAAGCGGGCGACGGTCTGATCGACCAGGCGCGGGACGTCGTCCTCATGGCGCACGTCGGCCGCGATGAAGGCTGCCTCGGCGCCGAGACCGCGCAGTTCGGTCTCCAGCGCCTCGCCTTCGGTCTGGCGGCGGCCGGACACGACGACTGTGGCGCCTTCCTTTGCGAAGGCCAAAGCGGTGGCGCGGCCGATGCCCGTGAGAGCGCCGGTGATGAGGATGACGGGAGCGGTCATGGCAGTTGTCCTTTGGCCTGGGCCTGTCCCCGATCCCTACCGGTGGGGTATGCCGTGCCGTTGTTGGACGCTTATTTGTGGCTAACTGGCGCTTTTGAAAAAGACTTTGTAAGTTCTCGTCCATACCCAGGAGGTATGGAATGGAGCTTCGCCACCTTCGCTACTTCGTCGCCGTCGCCGAGGAGGGCAGTCTCACCGTTGCGGCCGAGAAGCGCCTGCATACGGCGCAGCCGTCGCTGAGCCGGCAGATCCGGGATCTCGAATACGAGGTCGGGGTGCCCTTATTGACCCGCAGCGTGCATGGGGTCGAACTGACCGCCGGCGGGCGCGCCTTTCTCGATCATGCCCGGCTCGCGCTCACGCAGGCCGAGGCCGCGGCGGACGCTGCGCGCCGCGCCACTCTGCCAGCCAAGCAGGTCTTCGCGGTCGGCTTCACCACCGGTCAGGAAGTCGACTGGCTTCCGCGCGCGACAAGTCTCTTGCGCGGCGAACTCGCCAAGATCGAGATCAGGGTGTCGAGCGATCATTCAGTGGCGCTCGTCAACGAACTCTTGCAGGGCAAGCTCGACATCGCTTTTCTTCGCAAGGAGGAGAGTCCCGATATCGCGTTCAGGGTGGTTGCGAAGGAGCCGCTGGTTGCGATCTTGCCGAGCGACCACAAGCTCGCTCATCGCAAGTCCGTCGATGTCAAGGATTTCGCCGGCGAGCCGTATATCGGTATCTCGAAGGTGCCGCGCGTGCTGCGCGGCGTCATCGCCGCTTATTTCAAGCGGCGTAAAATCGAGATCACACCGGCGTTCGAAATCGACAATTACGCGATGGCGATTTCGCTCGTCGCCTCTACGCGCGGCGTGGCGCTGTTGCCGGCCTCGGCACGGCATTTTCTGCCGTGGTCGGTGGTCAGCCGGCCGTTGAAGGGGGAGATGCCGACGATCGACGTTACCGTCGGCTATCACAAAGCCAACACGTCTCAGGTTTTGAAGACGTTTCTGTCCCGCATCGACGAACTCATGGCGGTCAGGTGAGATGGAGAAGGTGTACGTGTCAAACAGCCCGGCGAACATGGGTTCGCCATCTCACGGCGCGAATGCGCCCGAGTTATCGAATGAAGCCCTCAAGGGAAGAGGGCGCAGGGAATGCCGGATGCTCAGCCGCACCCGCAGCCTTGCGTGCAAATGAAAAAAGCACGCAAGCAAGTCACCACAGGTAGGCCGAAACATTCCGGCATTCCCCGCGCGATGGTTTTACGGCTTGCTTCGTGCTCTCCCTGGTGATCGGGCTTTCCTGCCACCATCCCCGCTGTGATGCCGGCATGTCGGGCCCGAAGGGCCGACATCGCCACAGCATCATCGGCCGGTTGACGTCAGCGTCGAGACGTCAGGACCACACGACTTCGCCGTCCGCCGCCGTGTCGTTCGTCTTTTCGACACCACGGCGTCCATCGCATCCCGCGCCAACGAATCGTGACGACCGCGAAGCGCCCCTCTCACGGGCACGGGACGGCGCGAGGGTATAGAGATGATTTGCCCGACGGGCAGAGTTAAATATTTTTAGCAAGAGGAGTGGACAGTAGAATCGGCGTTGATGCGGCTGGTGAAATTCGATTATTGGCGTAAATCTTTATTCGTCATTCCGGCGCGAACTCTTGTGCATCGTGTGCACCTGAGAATCGACCATTCCAGGAGGGATGCATGTTTTTCCGAAATTCGGTTATCGCTCTGGCGCTTGCTTTGCTGTCGAGCACGCCGGCTGCTCCGGGTAGCGATCTCGATCGAGCCTATCGCATCATTGCCGGCAAGCAGTTCATCGACCTTACTCACAGCTTCGGCCCGACGACACCGGTGTGGTCGGGATTCGGACAAGCCGATTTCTCGCCAGCCTTCGACCCGAAAACCAGGAAGCCGTACACGATCAAGGACGACGGTTTCCGCACGACCACCTACAACATGGTTGGGCAGTACGGCACCCATGTCGATCCTCCGGCGCATTTCGCGGAAGATGGCATCACCATGGACAAGATCCCGCTCAAGCAGATGATCCTGCCGCTGATCGTGCTCGACAACACCCCGTATCAGACCAAGGACGACAACCATGCTTTCTCGGTCGCTGACCTAGAGGCGTGGGAAAAGAAACACGGAAAGGTGCCGCGGGGATCATTCGTCGCGCTACGCACCGACATGTACAAGGATTGGGACAACAATCCCGAGCGCTTCAAACGCGCGCCATTCCCGGCCTGGTCCTTCGAGACCATCAAGTTTCTCTACGAGCAGCGCGGCGTGACCGCCACCGGCCACGAGGCGATGGATACCGACACCTCCGACAAGATGGATTCAGAGACCTATATCCTTCAGCACGGCCACTATCAGATCGAGGTTATGGCCAATCTGGACAAAGTACCGCCGAGAGGCGCGCTTATCGTCGTCACGTGGCCGAAGGTGCGTGACGGCCTCGGCTTCCCCGCACGAGCATTGGCGATTTTACCGTAGCGCGCCTTCGTGATTGGCTCTTCGCTTACGAGGAGGCCGACTTGCGTTCGGATATCTCCAGGAGAGGGCGCCTGTGGATTGTGAATCGCTGAAGCTCTTTCCTCGGACGTCGCTCGCACGGCTACTCCGGCTCCGCAGGCTCGTCGCGGAGTTGATCGATCTTGTCGTTGAAGTCTTGCTGTGGGTAGGGCGGCGCTGACCTCAGTAGAATTCGCAGCCGTTCGCCGATTTCGTCGCAAATGGCGCGGGTTTGCGTATGGTCGATCGCGAGGTTGTCCATAGCCAAACCATTGGTCGGTTGAACGAAACCGAGACCGTTGCCTTTGGCTATCTGTGCGCGCGCTTTGAACAGCGGGTCACGAGGACCTTTGGCTATCCGCTACATGCGCCGTCATTTTAACGGCGGGCAACGGTCTCGCGATAAAAAGCCGGAGGGACCGCTTTGGTTCCGGTCCCCAAACAAAAACCCCGGCATCGCTGCCGGGGTTTTGCATTTCGTGGGTCGCGTGAACGGTTGGATCAGAAATCCATGCCGCCCATGCCGCCGCCCGGAGGCATGCCGCCAGCGCCACCGCCGGCGTTCTTCTTCGGCACCTCGGCGATCATGGCTTCGGTCGTGATCAGAAGCGCGGCCACCGAGGCTGCGTTCTGGATCGCGGCGCGAACCACCTTGGTCGGGTCGATGATGCCCTTGGTGACCAGGTTGCCGTATTCGCCGGTCTGGCTGTCGAAGCCGTAGGCGTACTGATCCTTTTCGAGGATCTTGCCGACGATGACCGAGCCATCTTCACCCGCGTTGATCGCGATCTGGCGGGCCGGAGCCGACAGAGCCTTGCGCACGATCTCGACGCCGGTCTTCTGGTCGTCGTTCTTGGTGCGGATGCCCTTGAGCGCCTCGGAAGCACGGAGCAGAGCGACGCCGCCGCCCGGCACGATGCCTTCTTCAACAGCTGCGCGCGTGGCATGCATCGCGTCATCCACGCGATCCTTGCGCTCCTTCACTTCGACCTCGGTCGCGCCGCCGACGCGGATCACCGCGACGCCGCCTGCGAGCTTGGCCAGACGCTCCTGGAGCTTCTCACGGTCGTAGTCCGAGGTGGTTTCCTCGATCTGCGCCTTGATCTGCGAAACGCGCGCCTCGATGTCGGCCTTCTTGCCGGCGCCGTTGACGATCGTGGTGTTTTCCTTGTCGATCATCACCTTCTTGGCGCGGCCAAGCATGGCGAGCGTGACGTTCTCAAGCTTGATGCCGAGGTCTTCCGAGATCGCCTGGCCACCGGTCAGGATCGCGATGTCCTGCAGCATGGCCTTGCGGCGATCGCCGAAGCCCGGCGCCTTGACGGCGGCGACCTTCAGACCACCACGCAGGCGGTTGACGACCAGGGTGGCGAGGGCTTCGCCTTCGACGTCTTCCGCGACGATGACCAGCGGCTTGCCGGTCTGCACCACGGCTTCAAGCAGCGGCAGCAGTTCGTTCAGCGAGGACAGCTTCTTCTCGTTGATCAGGATGTAGGCGTCGTCCATTTCAACGCGCATCTTGTCGGCGTTGGTGACGAAGTAGGGCGAGATGTAGCCGCGGTCGAACTGCATGCCTTCGACGACATCGAGTTCGGTTTCCAGCGACTTGGCTTCCTCGACCGTGATGACGCCCTCGTTGCCGACCTTCTTCATCGCATCGGCGAGGAACTTGCCGATCTCGGTGTCGCCGTTGGACGAAATGGTGCCGACCTGGGCGATTTCCTCGTTCGAGGTGACCTTCTTGGAGTTCTTGACGAGGTCGGCGACCACGGCTTCCACCGCGAGATCGATACCACGCTTCAGATCCATCGGGTTCATGCCGGCGGCAACCGACTTGGCGCCTTCACGGACGATCGCAGCCGCGAGAACGGTTGCGGTGGTGGTGCCGTCGCCGGCCGCATCGGCCGACTTGGAGGCGACTTCGCGCACCATCTGCGCGCCCATGTTCTCGA
>Ga0210385_10001824_pt1 | contig 12992 bp, 11 predicted proteins | sample IncBWH26OmetaG_FD_160107 | JGI IMG/M metagenome (GOLD analysis project Ga0210385, IMG submission 160107) | Forest soil microbial communities from Barre Woods Harvard Forest LTER site, Petersham, Massachusetts, United States - Inc-BW-H-26-O ... | reverse complement strand
CGGCTCCGTCCCGGCGGGGTGCGCTGCCTCTTCCTTCTCCGCCGCCTTTATATCGGCCGAGACATTGGCCGTTTCGAGGTCGGCCTTGGTCATCAGGTTCGCGATCGGCGCGAGCGAATCGCGATTGGCGCGATACGAAGAATTGGATGGGTCCCGCGCCGCCGCCTCGGCATACAAGAGATAAGCCCGCACCCACTGGTTCGAAACTTCCGCTTCGTGTGCTTCCCGTGCCAGCCGCGCCGCCACCACATCGGCCGCCACTGAGCAGCCAACCGCCACCAAGCTCAAAGCGATCGCGCGGAGTATCAAGAGCTTAGGACGCGCGGCGCTGGATAAGCGTGGAGCCCGAATGCCATGCTCTTGCCGGATGCCGGGCGCTTAGTGGCCGGGAGCGACGTAACCGGGCGGATGCGCGGCACCCTCACCGAAGAAATATTCTTCCATCTGCTTCAATAGAAACTCCTGCGCCTCCGGCGTACCCAGATTGAGCCGGTACTCGTTCATGATCATCTTCATCTGCTCAACCCACATCCGCCACGCCTCTTTTGAAACGTGATCATAGATGCGTTGCCCAAGAGGGTTGTCGAACGGTGTCTCGTCCAATCCCGGCAGTTCTTTTTGGAGCTTGACACAGAAGACTTTTCGTTCGGTCTTGGAACCAGGCCCAGTTGTGCTCGCCATCGCTGTCTCCTCGGTTTTTCTCTCTTGAGAATAGCCCAAGGTGAAGATGCGAACACTGGTTTGAGGAGCATGGGCACTCTGCATTTTGGCCGGCCAGTCTACATGGCCCGGGCCGCGTGCACCGCGCGCAGCCGCGACTGTCCGCCGCAAGCCACCCGGCGGCGCTGCTTGCGCCGCTCCAGGAAGGAAGAAAACCGCAGCGGGCTCGCCGCCCCTTCCGCAAATTCCCGATGCACCGCTTTCAGATAGCGCCGCAGAAGGTCCCCACGCGCCGATTTGCGGATCGTGCAGGTTTGCAGATCGAGCAACAGCGCAAGCTCCCATTCGGTGAAAGTGTGGCGCCGAACAGCACCCCCGATTACCTCCTGAACGAACTGACTGAACGACGTCAGGTCAGCACGCCCCGATCGTGCATCCTTCAAATGAAAGAGTGTAGTTTTCCTCAGAAAATTCTACGCCTCTTCTGCGATTCAGTCCGATAGGCCGCCACTTTTTCTATCTAGGATCTTGGTGTCTTTGCAGTCATTTTCCTCCATCTGGCCGGCCGTCCTGGGATCACTTGCGGTTCTCTTGCTGCTCAGTGGGCTGGAAGACCTGATTCCCGTTTTGATTTGCACGCTCCACCGCATCCGCCATAGAAAACCGGCCATTGCATCCTCATTAGGAGCGTTCCTGGCAGATGAGCGCCGCATCGCTATTTTTGTGCCGTGCTGGAAAGAATCTGCGGTGATCGGCAACATGGTGCGCCACAACCTGGCGGCTATCTGCTATCGCAACTATGACCTGTTTTTGGGCGTATATCCGAACGATGAACCCACGTTGGAGGTCGCGGCGCACCTTGCTGAGACTTTCCGGAATGTGCATGTAGCAGCCTGCCCTCATCCCGGCCCGACTTCTAAAGCCGACTGCCTCAACTGGATATACCAACGCATGACGATGTTCGAAGAGGCGCAGGGCGTTCGTTTCGACACCGTCGTCCTTCACGACGCAGAAGACCTGATTCACCCGGAAGCGTTCGCGGTCATCAATCGCGAACGGGCCACGTACGCCATGGTGCAGATCCCGGTTCTGCCGCTTCCCACGCCGTTTGGCGAGTTCACGCACGCGGTCTATTGCGATGAGTTTGCCGAATTCCAGCTCATCGACATGCTCGCCCGCCAATACAGCGGCTCGTTCATTCCGTCCAATGGCGTCGGCACCGGGTTTGCACGGGTGATTCTCGACCGGCTCGCGAGCGAGCGAGGCAATCTTGTCTTCGACCCCGCCAGTCTTACTGAGGACTATGAGATCGGCGTGCACATCCATGAGCTGGGCGAAACCCAACTCTTCGCCCCGCTGACCGCCGGCGGCAAGGGCTTCATCGCCACCCGTGAATACTTCCCGCGAACTCTACGGTCCGCTATTCGCCAGCGCACACGCTGGGTCACGGGCATTGCACTGCAGTGCTGGGAACGCCACGGTTGGGGCCGCACCTGGCGCACGCGCTATTGGTTCTGGCGCGACCGCAAAGGTTTAATCGCGAACCCGCTCAGCCTGCTTACCAACCTGCTCTTCATCGCGGGCGCCGGAGATTGGCTGCAAAGCATCTACCAGCATCGGCCGTGGGCGTTCGCCGTCGCGAATCCGAAAATCCTCGCCTTGTGCTGGCTCACGCTCTTGTTGCAATCGGTTCGCCTCACCCTCCGCGCCACTTATGTGGCCAGGCTCTTCGGGCCGGTATTTGCACTGGGCGTGCCGTTGCGCTGCTTCCATGGAAACCTGGTGAATTGCTGCGCCTCGCTGGGCGCCATGTGGCGTTATCTTCACGCGCGGCTGCACCGCCGCCCACTCGTTTGGTTGAAGACCGAGCACGCCTATCCCGGCCGCGATGCCCTGCTCATGCATCGCCGCGAATTGGGCGAGGTGCTGGTCGCATCCGGCTACCTCTCTGAGAGCCAGCTCGCGCAAGTGCAGTCCGAAATGCCACCGGACGCGGCGCTGGCCGACTATCTGCTGACCCGCGGTTTGCTCTCAGACGACGATCTCTGTAAGGCCATCAGCCTGCAATCCGGGGTTCCATCGGCTCGCATCGATACGCGGCGCGTGAAGCCCCGCATCGCCCGCACTCTGCCCGCGCACGTCGAGCAGCGTTTTGGCATCATGCCGTTCAGCGTGGAAAATGGCCGCCTGCTGGTGGCAGGCGCAAGCGTTCCGCCGCCGGATGCGTTCGACGAACTCAAGAGCTTCACGCGCCTGCCGATCGAATTCCAGTTGGTGACTAAACGAAATTACCAAGAGCTGCGCGCTCTCCTGTAGCCCGGCCGGATAAAAGAAATGGCGCGGTGGTGTGAGCGCCGCGCCATTCTCATTTCAGCTTCCGGGGATCTTTAAATGGAGAATACCTGCTTTTGCGGCTCCTGTCTTCGTGCCAGCGATGGAATTACATCTCCAACTTTAGGAGGACGCGGTTGAACTTTTCTTACAGCTCTGCTTCGACTTCAATCTCGATCAGCATAGCGGGATCGATCAGCGCGCGAACTTCGACCATAGTGGCGCAAGGACGGATCTCGGCGAAGAATTCGCGATGCGCGCGCCCGTATTCCTGCCAGCGGCTGATGTCGGTGACAAACATGCGCGTACGAACTACATTCGCGAGCGTCGCGCCCGCTTGTTTCAACGCCCGTTCGATGTTTCGGATGCATTGCACGGCTTGTTTGTAACCGTCGTCCACTCCCACGATGTTGCCCTGTTCGTCAGTCGCGGTGGTGCCGGTCATGTAGATTCGGTTCCCCACACGAACAGCGCGGCTGTAGCCGACCACATCCTCCCATTTCACCCCCGACGAGATGTTTTGGCGATCCTGTGTCATAAATCGAAAGGTATCAGGGTCCTTTCAGCAGAATCGTGAATTCGATATGTTGCCGAGCTGGCGCTCAGCGGAGGGTCTCTGTCATGGGCTTTGTGGAAGCCGGATAAACAAAGGCGATTTTGAATGGACAGAATTCCGCAGCCGGCTCTTGAGTTCAGCGATGAGATCCTCATCAGGCGACAATTCAATGGGAAGCTGATCCAGGAAGTCAGTCAAGATCTTGGCCGCCGCCTCTCTCATGAAGCGACTGTCGCCTACCTAAATGGGCGCGACGAGCGAAGCTGATTCCAAAGGTGCAAGTAGCTTAGAAGAAGCTATTGATCAACTTCGCCAGCTCGATTCCGAGGCTAGACGCAAGTTCGGTCCTGAACCGGTGCATATTCGACTTATTCTATCAGCTCCGAAGACAACCCTGGCATCTCAATTTGTACAGTTCTGCCGGCTGGTGTACATTGTTCCTCGTCCCACGGGACACGATTGCACCCCAGCCACAGTGATGACCAAATCTTCCGTTTGATAGTACGAAAGACACTGACTCGAATCGCCGTTCGCGGGCACGTACCTTTCGGGCCTAACCCGAAATTGCTACGGCGTATCTTCGTACAAGTGATCGGGTAACGCTTGGCCGGTGCCGGACGTTTTCGCGGCGACGCAGACGATGTCGATGGCAGAACGCCGAGCCGGCGAAGCGATTGGTTGCAGGCTAACCCATCGCGCTAGGCGCGCCCTGCAAGACGATAGTAAACTTCGATCCGTTGCCGAGTTGGCTCTCTACCGACACCGTTCCGCCCATGCGTTCCACAACTTCTTTGACGATGGGCAAGCCAAGGCCGGTGCCGCCAGCCGGTCTGGATCTGGCTTTATCGGCACGATAAAAACGTTCGAAAATCCGCTTTAGGTCTTCGCTCGGGATGCCGATTCCGGTATCGCTGACCGAAATCTGCACCCGTGCATCGGACGCCGGTATGCATTCGACGGTCACCTCACCCTCCGGCCGATTAAACTTCACGGCGTTATCGAGCAAATTCACCAGCGCTTGCTCCAGCCGAAAGCGGTAGCCGATCACGCTGCAATCCTGGCACTTTTCCATATTCAGGCGAATGCCGCGCAGCGCTGCTCCACCTTCCACCGTGTGAACAGCCGAATCGATCACCTCGACCACGCGAATTTCCTCCGGAGGGCCGAGCGGTGGAGCATCTGAATCGAGCTCGGATAACACCAGCAGATCGGACGCGATATTGTTCAGCCGGATCGCATGCGCAAGAACGATCTCCAGGAATTTGCGATTGTTTTCCTGATCCTCCAGCGCTCCATCGAGCAGCGTCTCGGCATAGCCGCGGATCGCCGCTAGCGGGGTCCTGAGCTCATGCGATACGTCTGCCACGAAGTCCTTTCGAAGCTGCTCCTGCTTTTGGATATCCGTGATGTCATGAAGCACGATAATGGCTCCGCGGCGCGGATTCTCACCAATGGGCAAAGCACGCGCTTCAAACCAGCGTCCGGCCGCGCTCGGCAACTGAAAGCGGCCGGTCTCGGATGTTCCGGTCCGCACTACGCGCGCCAGCACGTCGCGCAGCATCGGTTCCCGCACCACTTCATAAAGGGTTCGGCCTTCGGTAACCGGCGTGCGCGTGCTGAAGGCCTGGGCAAAAGCATCGTTGCAAAAGGTGACGTGCATCTCGGCATCCACCGCGAGCACGCCCTCGGCCATACAGGCAAGGATGATTTCACGCCGCGAGGATTCGAGACTTGCGTGCTCGACGACATGCCGCACGCGCTCGGCCATGGCCCGCATGGCGCGCGCGAGACTCTGCAACTCGGCCGGCCCATCCTCGGGGAGGGTCGTTTCCGATAAGGGCAACGCGGCAACGAAGGTTTCCAGGCGCTTGGCGGGGATTGACCAGTTCGCAGCCGCCGCGTAGACGAACACCAGCGCGCCAGCGCTCACCACCCCAAACAGCGCCGCGAGCTTGACGAACGCTAACCCATGGCTGCCTTCCGAAACCTCCGGCCAGAGCCAAAGCCACGCTAGCGGCAAGCCCAGCATCAAGAGACACCACGCGCCGATTGCTTTGCCTAGAGTAATGGGGACCGCCTTAAGCGCACCGGGCTTGCCCGTTGTGCGCGCGTTTTAAATTACGCCTCGTGCCGCTTTAGAAGCCAGCTTTGGCTGCTGAGCGGTCGCTTGCCTGGATGCCGTTTGGGCCTTGTATAGGAGCCATCCGGCTGCATAATGCGCGCCGAGACGTCGTCTTCCAGATACTTGGCAAGGATCCGGTCGCGCAGGTTTCGCACCAGTTTCCGGTCCTCGACCGGAAACAGAATCTCGACCCTCCGATTTAGATTGCGGGGCATCAAATCTGCACTTCCCACATACACCAACTCGTCGCCGCCGTTATGGAAATAGAAGATTCGGCTGTGCTCCAGGAAGCGCCCCAGAATGCTTTTTACGCTGATAGTTTCGCTCACACCCGGAACGCCCGGCCGCAGCGAACAGACCCCGCGTACAATTAAATCGATCTTCACACCAGCGTGGGAGGCCTCATACAGCAGGCGGATCATGCCGGCATCTTCGAGCGCATTCATTTTGAAAATAAGATAGCCATCGCCATGTTCGCGATGCCTTTCAATTTCCATGCGAATCAGCCGCTCGAGACCGGGGCGCAAGCTATGCGGGGCAACCAGCAGCTTGCGATATGACTTCTTGGCTGAATAGCCTGTCAGGTGATTGAACAGGTCGCTCACGTCGGCGCCGATCTCTTCGTTACACGTGAACAGGCCCAAGTCCGTATAAAGCCGGGCCGTCACGGGGTTGTAATTCCCGGTGCCCAGGTGCACATAACGGCGAATCGTTTCGCCTTCGCGCCGCACCACCATGGCCATCTTGGCGTGAACCTTGACGCCCGGCAGGCCGTACACGACGTGCACGCCCTCGCGCTCCAGCTTCTGCGCCCACTCGATGTTACTCTCTTCGTCGAAGCGCGCCTTCAATTCCACCAGCACCGCAACTTGCTTTCCGTTTTGACTGGCTTCCAGCAAATTTTCGACCAACGGCGAGTTGCGGCCCACGCGATAGAGCGTCATTTTAATCGCAAGCACGTCCGGATCCTCGGCGGCTGCGCGCAAGAAGTCGACCACGGGCTGGAAGGATTCGAATGGATGATGCAACAGAATGTCGCCTTCCCGGATGGTCGAGAAAATCTCGCTTCGTGATTTGGTAACGAAGCCTTTCGGCGTAGAAGCCATGAAGGGCTTGTCCTTTATGGCGGGACGATCGATAGTCAGCAACGCGCGCGTGCGGCTCAAGTCGAGCGGTCCGTCCACCCGGTACACGTCGTTCTGATCGAGCTCCAGGTTCGTGGTCAACAAGTCGATCAGCCGCTGGGGCATCCCGCGGTTTACCTGCAGCCGGACCGCGTCGCGGAAACGCCGCCGCCAAACCGCTTCCTGCACGCTCTCGAGCAGATCGTCGGTCTCGAGCTCCTGAATCGCAAGCTCAGCGTCGCGTGTAACGTGAAACAGGTCTGCTTCGACGATATCCATCTCGGGAAACAGGAGGCGCAAATTGGCGATGATCACCTGCTCCAGCCAGATGAACGCGAGCTCGCCGGCTTGCGATGGGATCGGCACCAACTGCGGCAACGAATCCGGGACCTTAACGCGGGCGAAACGCTGCTGCCCATCGCCGTTCGTGACCACGGCAGCGACATTTAAGCTGAGATTCGAGATATGAGGAAACGGCCGGCCTTGGTCGACGGCCAAGGGCGTCAAAACCGGGTAGACAATGCGCCGGAAGTAATCGTCGATGGCGGTCTTCTGCTGCGGATTCAGCTCGTCCAATTCGAGGATAAAGATGCCAGCCTCTCGAAGCGCAGGCATCAACTCTTCACGCCATAAGCGGTAGATCTCGGCGACGATGTCCGTCACCTCATGCCGGATCAGCTCCAATTGCTCGCTCGGCGCCCTGCCGTCCATGCTGATCTCAGTCGTGCGCGTCTCGATCTGCTGCCAGAGACCGGCCACGCGCACCATGAAGAACTCGTCGATGTTCGAGCCGAGAATGGAAACGAACTTGACCCGCTCGAGCAGCGGCGTAGCGAAATCCTCGGCTTCTTCGAGCACACGGCGCTGAAAGGCAAGCAGACTGAGGTGGGGATTGAGGTAGAGGTCGGGGGCATCCAGCCGCGCCGGGGGAGTTGCGCTGCGGATAGCTGAGTTTGGGCGTTTTCGGGCAGGGCGGATGCTGGGCGGCATAAAAATCGGCGAGCGGGGAAATACCTCCTCTTTACTGTAAAACGCCCGCCGTCCGCTTTGGCCCGCTTTGAACGTCAAGCCCGCGCCTAGTAGAAGCCCGGGGCCAAAAATGACCGCGCCGTTGGCCAACCCGGCGGCGGATTTGTTACGATTCAGATGCGGGGTGGAGCAGTCAGGTAGCTCGTTGGGCTCATAACCCAAAGGTCGCAAGTTCAAATCTTGCCCCCGCAACCAAACCTTCCCAAAGTGCCCAGCCGTTCAGGGGCGCGGTTCCCAAAGGGACGCAATGCGGCCCCATCGGTTATTGGAACGAAGGTGCTTTTCAAGCAGATCATTCAGGTCTTCCGTAATGTCCAGCGCGTGCCGTAACGCCTCGCGCGCCGCGGTAGGCGTGGGCGCCTGAGAACGTTTGAAAGCAATTACGGAGTCGAGATTCTCCAGGTTCAGCTCGGGAAGCAAATTACGTACGAGCTGCACCGACTCAGGATAGAAGGTCTCCTGCCCACATGCGAAAGCGGCGGCTGTAAACATAGCTTTCAGGAACCATTCGACCGTGCTTTGTGCGGCTGTCTGGTCAGTCGTGTGTAGGTCCGTTAACCGGGCCGCCCTTTGCATCAATCTCCGGCAGCCGAAAAAGGCGAGCTGGTTCAGCGATCCATGGCGATCGCTGCCACCAGTGCTTTCTCGAACGTCGCTACCCAGTAACACCTTACTATGCGTGAGTGAGAAGTAACTTAAGAAGCTATGGCTAAACTCGTTTTGCGAGTAGTAAAGGAAGGGGTGGAAAGGTAGACCAGACGACTCGAGGTCTTTGCATGCTTCCACCAATACTCCGAAAGTCTGGCAGAACTCCGCTTTATCGGCAAAAACCCTGTCGTGAAGAATAACTATTGCATCGAGTATGTCGCTCTCGCCTGGGGAAATCTCCCCTCGCGCCATTGAGCCGAAGAGAATAACTGCAACGACGCGCTCTCCCAAGGTTTCACATCGCCGCTTGAACCGGTCGAGGGCTTCCTGATAGTGCTCGAGCGTGATCATCTTGCCTGTTTCGACAGCTCCTGCACGAACCGTTCGTGAAGCCAAACCTGCCCTAGAACGCCACCTGCCCGGTCCAGATCTCCGGCGCGAGGGTTTTCTGCAGCGTCCATGGCAGCCAGGAGCGCGCCCAGTTCAGGATCAGGGTAAGCTTGCAGGAATACTCCTCGTATCGTCTCCGCACTGATCTTCCAGATGCGGCGTGCAAGAAGGGCGCTCTGCATCAGCAGAGCACGTTCGCGCTTCAGGCCCGCATTAAGGCGAGTGTGATTTCCGCTGGTTAAACAAGAAAGAATAAGTGAAGTGCGTATCCAGAATAATGAGAGCTCAATGTGCGCCGCTAACAATCTTTGTGGGAAGCGGAGATATGGAATCTCACTTCGCACGTCCTCACCTAGCGTTACTTCTCCTTCTTCGCGAATCCAATATGGAAGAGGGAAAGTGTGGACCGCATACGGATTCGGCACTGAGAGCTGCCAGAGTTCAGACCGCCTAAGCCATATCAGGTCACCACTTTCCTTGGATGCGTATCGTTTGCGCAAACCCGACGTATCACGATTCTGATTATGCGTCACCAGCAACAATCCGGGGCCGCCAAAAGGAAGATCGTATTTCACAGCGGAGACCAGCTCTGAGTCGAACGTCGAACTGGAAGGAGTCATCTGCTGGGGCGCGAGTTTTAGTGTCCTATCATTTCGATAGCCGGGAATTGATAAGGGCGGAGATGCGCGCCACTGTTGAAGCTTCGAAGATCTCCGGGTAAGTTACTTCAACTCTCCAGGCGTCATGCACACGCGCCGCTATCTGAGTAACATGAATCGAATCCGCACCCAAATCAAAAATGTCACTATCCGGCTGCAAGTCTGGGACGCCTAGAACTTTGGCGCAAATCGTGGAAACCGTGGCTTCGACGTCGGCGGACGCTTTTTGTGCGTCGTCAGTCATTTGAACGTCCTCGACTAAACCTTAGCATGTGAACATCGGCGGGAATCCAACGGCTATGCGGCGCCTCGCGCTAACATCTTCCGCACTTCCTCATGTAAAACCTTCCCCAAAGAAGTCCTTGGGATTTCGATTTCTTCAACAACGGCGAGAATTGGCGTCGAGCAATGAAAGGCCTGCATCAGTGTGCGCCGCACCTCTCTAAGTACACGTTCCTGCTGGGATTGATATGAGTCCTCGATAGCGAGCGCGACACCGATCCTATCAGTGGTTGCGGAAGCCCCGCGCATGGCGACTGCCACGATGCAGGTAGGCCGCACACCGGGCACCTTGGCTACGGTTGCTTCAATCTCCACGCCGGTGTAATTGCATCCATTGATGATGATCACGTGTTTCGAGCGCCCTACGATTGTAAGTTGACCGCCCTCCACAACCGCAGTATCACCGGTGCGAAACCAGCCATCTCCAGAGAAGCTTTCGGCAGTGGCCGCCTCGTTGCGGTAATACCCCGGAGTCATGCACGGGCCTCGTACTTGGAGCTCCCCTGCGCGCCCTTGAGGAAGCATCTGGCCCTCCGACGTAACGATCCGAAGAGCTAAGCCTGGCCTCGGTGTTCCTACTGGCACGTAACGTGGCTCCGCGGCATCATGCGCGAGATCGAGGCCGTCAGAAAACACTGCTCCGGAGCAGGTTTCGGACATTCCCCACGCTGGGCGCATGGCGTTACCTCGAAGCTTGTGCTTTTCGAGCAGTTTTAGAAAACGGGCCGCTTGCGCATAAACGATGGGCTCTCCCGCGTTTACAATACAGTTAATGCAGGAGAGGTCCCAGTCCCTCTCTTCGATTTCACTCGCGTATTGGTTGAGAAGTGAAAACGCGAAATTAGGCGCCCAGCTAACCGTCGCGCGATAGCGGTCGATCCAATCGATCCAGCGAAGCGGCTTTGCAAATACTGAAGCCATCGGCGCTTGGATTTGGTCGCAGGCCAGCCAAATACTGAGTAAATGGATCGATGCTAAGCCACCCACGTGATCCAGTGGGAGCCAATTCAACATGACCTCATCCGAACTGAAGTTATTGTATTGTGAAGCGCCCGCGCAATATGCTTTCACGGTGCGATGTGTATGCGTAACTAACTTCGGCACGCCGCTACTTCCCGAGGTCATCAACATAAACACTACATCGTCTACCGTACGCGGACTTATCGGCACAGGCGAGTTAGGCGCTTTGTCGTCGTGTTGGATCGCCGAGATAAGCCCGTCGACATCAAAAATCTGACTCGAATCGCCAAGCGTCCTAACGAGAGCAGATAAAATAGGAAAGTCCGCTCGCGAAGTTAGTATGAGCGGTTGGTCCAACCTGTGCAGCACGGAAGCGAAGTTCCGCCATTCCCGGGACTCGGCCTCAAGAGGTAACGCGCAGGGTACAGGCACAATACCTGCTGATAAGCATGCCCAGAAGGCGATCAGGAACTGCCGGAGGCTCCTGGTCGAAATAATAGCCTGAGCCGTTGAGTTTTCATCTGCGCGAGTGAGAGATTTTGCGACACCCTGCGCAAGATCGAGCAGTTGCCGATACGTCAGGAACTCCTCGCTGTTGTCATCGTTAAGGAACCGTACACCTTTTGCGCCGGGAACAAGCGAAGCTCGGTATAGGATGTCGGTCAACCGCCACGAGGATGGGAGAGGATCTCGCAGAGGAGGTCCGATAAGTATCGAGCTGCTCGGATCATAATCTTGTAAGTTTGTGCTTGGATCGCTGCCGTGCATAAGTCAAGGCCTCCCTGCCTTTCAGCGAGATCATTGTGTGCGAAATCCGGCCGAGGTTCAATTCGGCGCGCCGAACATCGAGACAAGGATTTTGCGCGGTCCTTTAAAGGGCATGCGTCCATGCGCAACCAACATGTTATCCACGATCAATAAATCACCTTTTCGCCACGGCGTGGAAACGATTTGACGTTGTGTTGCTTGCCGTATCGTGTCCAGGTACTCCAAGGGAATAAGTGTTCCGTCCCCAAAAGTGGCATTCTGCGGCAAGAAGTCCTCGGATTGATAAATGGCCATCAAGGACTTGTATAACTGTGGCGGCAAGGTCGACGGGTGAAACTGATCAGCCTGATTGAACCAAACCTCCTCGCCAGTAAGTGGATGGACGGCTGTGGCTTGCCCGATACTGGTCAGAGTCGCAGAAGCATCGGCATTCCATCGAACCGTCATGCCGGAAGCGGTTGCATGATGCTCCAATATAGACGGATCTTGGGTTTCAAAACTCTCCTGCCAGGACTTACCTAGACCTTTGCCGCCATGAAGATTTCGAATGTACTTAATTTTCTTCGTCCGGAATTCCGCCACAAGATCTTGGGGAAGGGCCTGTAACAGCACCCGGCTACTGACGAGTGGAGTTTCTCCCCCTTCGCTGGGCTCAATTAGGCAACAGAAGAAGATGCGTTGCGGCCAATGGGGCGTGTAGGACAGCTCATTATGCAGAGAGATGAAATATTGAGGCGGGTATTCCGTTGACGAGTAAATGCCGTCAGCGAGCTTTACGCGGGGAGAATTACCGGCAACATATTGGAATGGCGTCTGATGCATGCCACTAATGATCGATTGAAAAAACTCCTGTCCGAGTATCCCAAAACCACGAAAGAGTAGGGCGCCGTGATGAAGCAACTGGCTGTCCAGCCAAGCGCGAGAGGAAGTCCAGAGTTTCAAGAAGGCATCCGGTCCAGGTGGGCTAGAAGAGGAGTCCTTCCACTCGATCAGCAGGGGCAGGTTCTGAACCTGGTCAAGCACACTCAAGTGCGTGCATTCACTCAAGGGCTGCGGGCAAGACTCAATGGCGTGCAATGATCGCCTCCTTCTTCATCATAAATCTGCCTTTTTGCCATCAATTCACGTCTAGCTCAGCGCGGCGCTCGACCAGTACCCCTCAAGAAGTGTGGGCCGGATTGAACACGACAGCCGCTTTTTCATTTCGCGGCGCTGCGCGATGCGATCGCGGTAAGGATCATTTGGCGGGGAGCAGAGCGGTGGTGGAGCAGGGGATGAGATGGCCGGTGCCGGCGAGTTGTTCGGCGTCGATCTGTTTGAGCCAGTCGGAATAGAGCATGGTCTGAAAGCCGACGGTTTCGAAGCCGCACTGGACAGGGGTGGGGTTGAGCCAATTGTAGGCGGCGGGAACGCCATTTGTGAAGTAAAGCAAGCGAGTGATGATTTCGGGGGGTTCGGGGCGG
>Ga0210385_10001822_pt1 | contig 13001 bp, 8 predicted proteins | sample IncBWH26OmetaG_FD_160107 | JGI IMG/M metagenome (GOLD analysis project Ga0210385, IMG submission 160107) | Forest soil microbial communities from Barre Woods Harvard Forest LTER site, Petersham, Massachusetts, United States - Inc-BW-H-26-O ... | reverse complement strand
TCCAGTGCCGCTGGGGCTGGCGGCCAGCTTTGATACCGAGCTGGCGAGGGCCACGACGCGGATGGCCGCCACCGAGGCAAGGGCGGACGGCATTAACTGGGTCTTCTCTCCGATGGTGGACATTGCGCGCGACGCGCGCTGGGGGCGGATTGTTGAGAGCAATGGTTCCGATCCGTTTCTGAGCAGCGCTCTGGCGCGCGCCTATGTCGAGGGATATCAGCAGGGCGATCTGAGCAAGACAGACTCGGTCGCAGCCTGCGTGAAGCATTACGCCGCGTATGGCGCGCCCATTGCGGGCCGCGATTACAACGCCGTGGACATGTCGGAGCTGACGTTGCGGCAGGTCTATCTGCAGCCGTACCACGCCGCAGTGGAAGCGGGCGTGGCCACGGTGATGAGCGCTTTTAACTCACTGAACGGCGTGCCGGAAACCGCGAATCCGTTCACGCTTACGCAAATTCTGCGGCACGAGTGGGGCTTCAACGGCATGGTAGTCACCGATTGGCGGGCGGTGGCCGAACTCATCAACCACGGAACCACTCTCGACGAGGCGACCGCCGCGCGGCGCGCAATTGAAGCCGGCGCAGATATGGACATGCTGAGCGATTTCTATCGCACCCAGCTGCCGACGCTGGTAAAGAACGGGCAGGTTCCGGAGCAGACCATTGACGAGGCTGTCCGGCGGGTCCTGCGCGTGAAGTTCGCACTCGGTCTTTTCGAGCACGCTTACGCGACGGCGGAGCCCTATGCTGCGGGACCCTCGCAGCGCGCGCTGGCCAGGCGCGCGGCTGAAGAGTCATTTGTGCTGTTGAAGAACGATGCTGTCAATGGAGCAGCAAAGATTCTGCCCCTGGACGGCACAAAAGCTATTGCGCTCATTGGTCCTCTGGCTGATTCGCCGGCCGACATGATCGGCTCCTGGGCGGCATCTGGCAATCCTCACGATGCGATTACTCTTCGCACAGCTTTGGAGCAGCGGCTCTCGGCGCAGTATCCCCTCCTCTATGCAAAGGGTAGCGACATTCTCAGCGACTCAGAGGCGGGATTCGCTGAAGCCGTTCGCGTCGCTCGACAGGCCGACGTCGTCGTAATGGCTCTGGGCGAGGCCGCGGCGATGACCGGCGAGGCCAGCTCGCGAGCGCACCTCAGTCTGCCGGGCATGCAGGAGAAATTGCTGGAAGCGGTTGCGGCCACCGGCAAGCCGATCGTGCTGGTTTTGTTCAATGGGCATCCTCTCGCGCTTCCGTGGGCTGCGGAACATGTGCCGGCGATGATGGAAGCATGGTTCCCGGGCATTGAGGCGGGGCCGGCTCTGGTCAGCGTTCTCTACGGCGAGACGAATTTCAGCGGACACCTGCCCGTCGACATGCCGCGTTCCGTAGGCCAGGAGCCGCTCTATTATGCACAGACCAACACCGGCCGGCCAGCCACTGGCATCGATCTCTCGCACCCCCCTCGATCGTCGGCTGAGCAATATGTCTCGCGCTATCTGGACGAGAGCAATGATGCGCAGTTTCCCTTTGGCTGGGGCCTTTCCTACACGCACTTCGACTATGGTGTTCCAAGGCTAAGCACCCAGCATGTTGGTCTCGCGGAGGCTGTGCCTGCAAAGACAGCTTCCCTGGTCACAGTCACGGTGGATGTTCGCAACGATGGCCCGAACGCCGGAGAGGAAGTGGCTCAGCTTTACGTCCGCAATGTTGGGGCAAGTGTGGAGCAGCCTGTCCGCCAGCTGGAAGGATTTCAGAGGATCTTTCTGGAGGCCGGGGAGTCGAAAACGCTGCGATTCACCTTGAACTTCGACCAGTTATCGTTTTACAACGCGCAACTGCAGCGCGTCATCGAGCCGACGAACTACACGGTCTTCGTCGGCGGGAACTCCCTGGCCACGGAGCAGGCGAACTTTCAGGTGCGCTGATCGGAGGCTCGTCCGGGCCAACGATGCACGTTGCGTCTCGTGGCGGATCGTCAGACGGATAAGAATTGCGCCGAAGGGTCATGGCGGAGTGTCTCTATCCGGCGTTCTCGATTGGAAATCCCCGCCACGGAATCGTGGCGTTTATGCATCTCCCGTGTTTTCTCGCATACGGTAAAAGCCAACAGGTGGTCAATCGACGACTCCAGCCTGAAGTGCTCATCGAGCTTCACCTTGAAGCTAATTGTTATGGTCCGGGACGCTGTCCGGACCTCCGGGACCCAGGGCGCAAATATGACGCGAGTATGACGCACGCTTTTTGCAAATCATTGAAAATACAGCAACAATCTGCAACAATTTCTGCATTTCTCGATGCGGGCCGCTCGTTGTACAACTCCCTTGTTTTCAAATTCTTATCCCCACCGCAATCAGCTCACTCGACGTAAGTACGAATCAGTAGGTCGGGAGTTCGAATCTCTCAGGGCGCGCCATCTCACATTTTTCCGGCACGAACGGCTCCAACGGATTGAGCAGACCATCGTTCTGCCAGTTCAAAAAACCCGAGCGGCGGCTTCCGGGCTGGATCTCAATGCATGCGCGTTCAGAGGGGGGGCAACGCTCTGGCGAAGCGGACTTACCCGCGTTGCGGAACGCGCCAGCAGCCAAAAGGCGATCCAGAGCGCGCTGACTCCCGCCTCAATGCCGAGCATCGGAGAAGCGAAAATTCCGAACTGAACAAACAGCCAGGTGACGATGACGAGCGGCGATTTCCATGCTCCACGCGCGGCTACCGCAACGAACGCCGGCAGGGCAACGATGTAATCGGAAGCCCATCCGTAGGGAGAACTGGCGATCGATACGAGGAGCAGCAGCGGCAGATGCTCGGACCATTCCCAATGCTCTCGATGCTGCAGCCAATACCATGTGAACCAAATCGCGCCAGCGGCGCAGGGAAGATACTGTACCCAGACATGCTGTGTATGAAACGCGATGCGAAGGGCGCCGCCCACTCCGCAATTTTCCGCCATGGCGTGGCCGAGGAGCGCTTTGGGATAGTGGAAGGCGGCGGGATCGACCAACGCGACGGCCGCGAAGGCGGCTCCTGTGGAACCAACCGCGCCGCCGAGCAGTGCCCACCGCCGCTCCTGGATCGCCCAAAGCAGGATAGCTGCCGCGACGAGGCAGAACAGATGCGGCTTGACACCCAAAGCTGGCAGCAGCAAAATGCCCGCCGCTACCCACCGTTCCGACCGCAGCAGCAGGAGGAACGCGACCAGACCGGCCAGAATCAGCGGTGTTATCTGTCCGATCCGCTCCGTTATGCCAAATGGGAGAAACGTCAGAGCGAGCACCAGGGAGATCCATCGTGTTCGCGCAGCGCCGCCAAAATAGTCCCAAAGCAGCCACGCCGCACCCAGCAGAATTACCAGGGAAAGACTGCGCCAAAGCTCTCTGGCTTCAGCAAACGGTAAGATGCCCGCCGCCGCGAACAGAGGAATGCTCCAGGGAGGATTGGGGGCCACAATGGGGCGAGCCTCAGGCCAGCCGAGCGGACGCTGGAGGGCAACGAGCGGTTCTATCGCGTAAGGGTTTTGGTGCGCGAAGAAGAGCCTCCCTGTGCTCCAGTACTGCGTGAAATCGCAAAAGGCCCCCGTGTGCGAAAACGAGAGCATGAGCGTCTTAGCGGCGAGAGGCAGGCAGCACACGAGCGCAAGGACTGAGAGCAGAACCGGCATTGTTGAGCGGCTTCTGCGCATTGGTACCCTTCCTGTAATTTCCAATCTCTACCCCTGGATTTTGGCGCCGGGCAGCGCCGCAGGCGTGGCCATTGTGGCCATACTACCGGCGGCGTGGAGGTGCGACGATGCTACGTTTGGGGGAGTGCCCCCTCCTCCTGGTTCGTCGTCGGGCACGTGAGTCGGGGCCGCCGGTTCATCACTTTTTCAAACTGGGTGCGTCCAGAAAAGGAGCCGGTGCGCTTCATCGATCGAATTGAAAGCGATGTGCCGGGAGGTGCGGAAGGGTGAGATGCCGCTCGCGTCTTACAAATTGATCCATTGGCATGCGTGGCTTTCCGCCGCCGACGCTGACAGGATCTGCGCGTGGTCGGACGCCGAGCAAAAGCAGATCAGCGCGATGCCGCAATGAAAGAAGGGGAGTCCATAGAGTGAGAGGCTCCTCGGCGGGTGCCCGACGGATGAAGACCTGCGTTCGATTTCCACTTCTGATGACGGCGATCCTGCTGGTTGCTCTCGCGACGTGGCTCTGCGTCGGCGGAAGCGCGGGATCATCGGCCAGGGGAGCGGCGACGGGGCGGGCGCCCGACTTCGACCAGCATGTCATTCCGGTGGGCCGAGGTCCCGGTTCCATCGCCATCGCCGATGTCAATCATGACGGCCAGCTCGACATCGTCGTCGCTAACACGATCGACGGAACCCTGAGCGTGCTGCTCGGTGACGGCAAGGGCCACTTTAGTCCCGCGACCGGGTCGCCCTTCGCGTGCGGAAAGAGTCCGAATGATATTGCTGCCGGCGACTTCAACGGCGATGGCAATCTCGATCTGCTGATTGCCAATACCGAAACGCCCTACCTCACTCTTCTGCTGGGAGACGGCAAGGGCGGATTCGCGCCGTCGCCTCACTCTCCTTTCGATACGCACTCGTATCCGCACGTTCACGGCGTTGCTGTTGGCGACTTCAACGGTGATGGCAAACTCGATGCGGTCACCGAGAGCTGGGGGCACAACGAGATTCTCATGTTCCTGGGCGATGGCGAGGGAAACCTCATTCTGCCGGGACGGGCATTCAGGACCGGCAAGCGGCCCTATCAACGCCTGCGCTCGGTCGATTTCAACAAGGACGGCAAGCCCGACGTCGTCACCACCGATCTGGATGAGAATGCAGTCTCGATTCTGCTGGGCGATGGCAAGGGTGGATTGCGCGATGCGCCCGGCTCACCCATCCCCGCGGGTAGAGCGCCGTGGGCCGTCGCGATTGATGACATAAACCACGATGGCAATCTCGACCTCGTCATCGTCCCCTATGCGCCGGACGTTCCCGATCCAAAAGACGTCGGCGTCACCGTTTTGCTGGGCGACGGAAGGGGCGGTTTCCGGAAGATGGCAGGATCGCCGTTTTCCCTGGCCGGATGTGAAGGTCCCGACCGGGTGGCGACGGGAGACATCCATGGCGATGGACGGCGCGACATCGTGGTGACGTGCGGGCAAAACAACAAATTGGTGCTCTATCTCGGCTCGCCCAACGGCGGCTTCACGCTGACCACGCGGAACATGCAGACAGGATGGGCAGGCGTTGCGGTTGGCGACCTGGAAGGACGCGGCCATGACGATATCGTCGTCTCGAACGGCGTTTTGGACAATCAGCCTGATCCCGCCAACGGCACCATCACGATCTTATCGAGCCAGTGACCCAGGAAAGCAGCCGATGATTGTTAGATAGAATCGACTCTGCATGAGGTCCAGTTTGGAAAGGCTGGCGGAGGCAGGTGGTGTCTTACTCGTCTGCTCCGTTTTCCTGGCCGGGTCTACGCTGGGGCGCGCGGCGGATCAGTCGGCGCAGCAACGCGGGGCGTTCGACTTCCATACCCGGGGATGCGAGCGTTGTCACAGCATTACCGGAGTCGGCGGGGACCGCGCTCCGGACTTAGGGAGTGTGGGACTGCGCCGGACATCGGGTCAGATCCGGAGGCAAATTCTGAAAGGCGGTCATGGAATGCCTCCTTTCGCGAAAGTGCTGCCGGGCCACGACGTGGACGATCTCGTCGCCTTTCTTTCTTCCTGCCACACGGATCAGGCGCCCGGATGCCGGCAGTGGGATGCTCCGAACAAATAGAAAGTACCGGGGCTCCACGCCGTTCCGCGCGCTGCGGCGAGTCGCGCGCGATCTTCCGTCCTTCGGACAGGACCGGCCTGCGCTCAGAAAAGATTTCCGGCTACCTGCTCCGCGACTTGTTCGAGTGGGTCACTGCCGGGATCGTCTGAACTGTTCCCGCCACGCTTCCGCTGGCGCAGAGTCAGGGAGAAATACCGATTGCGAACATGGCCGCTGATCATTTCGGCCACTTCACCGTGTGCCGCGGAAGGCCTGCATCGGGCGGCTTCGTTACCGATCCCCACCAGTTTTGGGCTATCCGCAGCACAGGCGGATACGCCGCTGGCACCAACCTGGATTTCGAGCGTATCCATGGAATCTCCGTGGCGCGCGAAGCGGCAGGAGCCTTCGTCTTCACTCGCCACGGTTACGGTGACGGATACGTCTCCTCCGAGCGCACGCGCAGCGCTTCCTGCCGTGAGCCACGGACAAGCAGACTGCGGTGCCGACGGTTCCCTGCTGTTTTGCGGAGCACTCTGCGCATGGGCCGGCATGCCCTGCAGCGAAACCCACCCAACGAACTGCAGAGCGAGCAAAAGCCGCGCCACCGTCATTCGAATCAGGCTTTCTCCCGCGCCGCAGTCATAGGTCCTGAACTCAGGATCCTGCCGCCTTCCTGGATGACATAGAGCTGATTGACCGCGAGGTTACGGAACTGGTCTACCTGGCCGCTGAGCCAGCGAATCTCCACCAGGTCTGCTTGCTTGGCCTGATCGAGCCCGAAGTGCATGCGGAGGTCGTTTTGCGAGAAGTAGCTGCCGCCACTGCGCAACTCGTCCATCTGCACCAGAGGTTTTTGAGCGTCGGGGAGCGTTGTCGCTGTTACTGTGACACGGCTTCCAATACCGGACCTGTTCGACTTCACGCCGACCAGTTTGAGCTTGATCCAGTTGCGATGCAGAGTCGACGTGCAGCGGAGCAGCTGAGGAAGAGCATTGACGCAGTTCACCGCGACGTCAATCACTCCATCGTTGTTGTAATCCCCAAAGGCGGTGCCACGCGCCGGCGCGTTCTCCATGATTCCCGGACCGCCCTGGCTGGTGACGTCTTCAAATCGGCCGTTGCGCAGATTGCGGTAAAGATATTTGTGCTCGGCATACTTGAGGTCGGCATTCGACTTATCGACCTCGGGATAGACGTGGCCATTGGACATGAGTATATCGAGCCAGCCATCGTTATCCATATCGAAGAAACCGACACCCCAGCCTAACAGGCGAGTGTTCACGCCTAACCCGCTCGGATAAGTATGATCTTCGAAGTTACCGTCGCCAAGGTTAGTGTAGAGAGAGTCGGTATCTCCGGCGAAGTTGGTCTTAACCACGTCCAGATTGCCATCGCGATTGTAATCCCCGATCGAAACGCCCATGCCCGCCTGTGGCTTGGCCTCCGCGGAGAGAGCAGCACCGGCTTCAATGGCGACGTCGCGGAAGGTACCGTCCTTCTGGTTGAGATAGAGCGTCGCGGGAGCCGAATCGTTGGCGACATAGATGTCCGGCCAGCCATCGTTATCCAGGTCAGATGCGGCTACGCTCAGCCCGTAGGTACCCACCGCAGTCCACATGCCGGATTTCTCACTGACATCCGTAAACGTTCCATCACCGTTATTGTGATAAAGAATATTTTTGCCCCCCGGCAATCCAGGGGGACCGCACGCCACCAGCATTCCTTTATAGGTACAGGGTCCATCCTGGGGGCGTGGCGCCGTCTTCAGATCCATATCCACATAGTTCGCGACAAACAGGTCGAGATGCCCGTCGCGATCGTAGTCGACAAAGGTGCATCCGCTATTCCACCTGGTCCTAGACCCGGGCTGGATCAGTCCTGCCTTGTCGGTGACATCGGTAAAAGTACCGTCGCCGTGGTTCCGATAGAGAGCGTTTTGCCCGTAATAGGTGACGAATAAGTCGTCGTGGCCATCGTTATCGTAATCGCCCACGCAGCATGCCTGGCCCCAGCCAGTCTTATGCTCCAGCCCTGAACCTGCAGTCACGTCGGTAAAGGTTCCGTCACGATTATTTTTGAAAAGATGGCAGTGCGGCTCCTGGCCCGGAGCGAAACCATCGAGACGCCAGCCATTGACCAGAAAAAGATCGAGCCAGCCGTCATTGTCGTAATCGTAAAAGGCGAGCCCGCAACCGGTTGTTTCCAGCAGATACTTATTCGAGCCTTCGCCGCCGTAGGTCGTCTGGATATTCAGTCCGGATTGATGGACCACATCGACAAAGCTGACTCCAAGAGGAGTGCCCTCAAGGGGCGATTTGGGGCCGGGCGGCGGTGGCGCGGGCTTTGCATCGTAGTTGCGCTCCTGCGGACCGATGCTCTTCGGGTTCTGCGCCGGCGCCGGCGCCGGCTGTTGCAGGGGCGATGCCAGAGCCACCATATCTGCAAAGGGAAGAACCAGGGCCGTTCGGCTGAGAGAGCGAATAAAACTGCGGCGATTCAAACGAGGTATACCTTTCTTTCAGCGCTGGCCCGCGCTGGCGCCGGAACCCTGGGGCATATCCGTATGCAGATGCCAGGGAACGCTTTCGATGGATATTTCCGGATGATGACGTAAATAGTCGAGCGAGTAGGTGGGCGCGGAGGGATCCACGCGCTTGATCCGGTAGAGCTCTGCTTCCTGCGCTGATTTCTGCTTCATGCCCATCCGGCGATAGAGAATGGCGAGATTATAGTGCGCGGCAAGGTCGTCGGGATCAATGGCTTGAAGGGCCTGAAACTGCTGCACGGCTTCCGCGCTGCGATGTTGCTGGTACAGTGAGATACCAAGCTCGCGGCGGGCATCGCGGCAGTCCGGGTAGCGGGCGACGACTTTCTCAAGATCGGCGATTTCCGCCTGAGAATGCCGTTCGCGGCGCTCGACAAGCGCCATGTAATAGAGCGCTCGCGGGTCATCCGCGCGCAGGGCCAGCGCCTTCTCCAGTGGCGCGCGGGCCTCGGAATATTTCTCCCACTCCAGATAGACGATCCCCTCGTTGATGTAACCATCCTTATAGTCAGGCAGCAGGCGGACCACCTGCTCGAAAGCCTCCAGCGCATCCGCATATTGCAGCTGGTCCAGCAATCCAATCCCAAGATTGTTCCAGCGCATCCAATCGGGATTGTCGGCCGGCAAGGATGGCATAGCCGCGTTGGAACTCAGATTGACGGTTCTGGTTCTGGAGGATAGCTCTACGACAGGATACAAAGGGTGATCTTTGCCGAAGACATTATCGAGGTAAGTTTGGCGAAGGTGGCGATAGTTGACACGGGCAGACAGAGTCAGCGGGCCTTTGGTGTCCGCGGGAATATGGAATTGATAGCGAATGAGCGAGGATCGCCCGGCCTGGACCGTGTTGTCGTATGCGACGGAATGGATCGTCCATACCTTATGGTTATCGACGAATTCTCCATCTGTATTGACCGGGCGATTGTTGAAGATATGAGCGCGCTCATCAAGCGTTCCGTCCGGCTTCAGGTATCCACTCTCATAAATCCTGGCCCCGGATGCGTCGGTGACTGTGAATTGTATCCATGCCTGATAAAGGTCGCGCACTTCAGGGAGCAGGGAGTGGCCAATAGCCTTGTTCTGCACCACCACGTACGCATCCACAGTCGAGTCCGGTTTGAGATCGAAAGGCGTGGAACCCAGGGGACCGATCAACGGCTGCTTGTCGATCTTTAATCCGAAGAGATCGACATTCAGGTAATCACCGCTCCGCAGGAAGCCGATCGTTTGATTCAGCTGTTCGTCAAACTTGTAATAGAACGGAGCCGCCGTGTTGCCGGCCAGCCAGCGGTGCGAAGCCAAAAGCCCCTGCCGCGCGCCATAATCCGGTAATTGAATGGGCATGCGCTTCATATGGCAGTCCTGGCAGCTCTTGAAGTCGGCAGAATAAAACGTGAGCGGGTTTTGCTGCGAGAATTTTGAATTCTGCCACTCGTCGTAGGTGGTGAAGGCGCGAATCCACTTATAGTCGTTCAGTTGTGGGGGTAGATTTGCTTTGTGGCACGCTGAGCAAAACACCGGCGTGTGATAAAAATCCTGCATCACGGCCTTCGAATGGCGATCGAGATGAGCCAGAATCTCCGAGTCAGGAACCATGCCGGGTACGCGATTCCCCTGGGCGTCCACCATAACCGCCGGCACACCCATAACAAAGCTTCCATTGCCAAGTTTGCTTTGCGTGCTCTGGATCGAGTGGCAGGTCATGCAGGTAACCCCGTCCCGATCGAAGGAGCGATCAAGATCGGAGCCGGGATTGAGAGCGCCCGCGAGGACGGCCACTGGATTGTGGCAACTGTCGCAATGCCGTGCGAACGCGATACCTTTGGTTCGGATCAGGATATTGACACTGGCGCGATAGAACGGCGTGCGGAAGGAATTGGAGTGCAGGGCCTGCCGCCACTCGTGATAGGCCTCCTGATGACAATGGCCGCAATAGGCAGCATCAGGGAACGCACCCGAGGGAAGAAAGGTGTTGTTCACAGTTAAGGCGTTGCCCGGCGCCGCGATGTTGTCTTTGCCAAAAGGGAAATTGTAACCGTCGCGAATCTTGTCGGCATACGCGGCGCGGGCAGCCCTGGCCTGCGTGCTGTCATCGACGTCGCCCCGGTGGGCACCGAGACGCGGAACCCACAGTCCTGACAGGATCAGGATGATAAGAAGTACGCACGGGGCTGCGAATTTCATGGGCTACGCCGGTGAATCTTCTTCGGCAGCTGATATCTTGCGGGGAAAGCTGCAGGAGAGCCTGCTGCACTATAGCAAAACGATCACAGCGCTGGATACGGGGCGAATAGCAGGAACCCTCCAATGGCGCGGTCAGCGTTGATCCTGCTGGTGGAACTGCTTTTGCAACGCCTCCGCTTTTTGCCTTTCGATCGCTGCTTCGGCAAGGTCACCCTGCTGCTGCAGCGCGTTGGCCAGACCAACGTGAGCCTCAGGATAGTTGGCATCGAAGCTGAGCGCGTTGCGAAATTCCACGATCGCGTCGGAGACTTTGCCGCTTTTCAGCAGATCGTTGCCTGCATGGCTCGATACTTCGGCGCGCTGGCGGTTCATGTTCGCGCGCATCAGATCGGCAGCCTTCTTACGTTCGACAGCGGCCTCAGCCGGCTGATTTTGTTTCACCAGCACTGCCGCCCAGGTCAGATATGGATCCGGCTGATCGGGGCGCTCCCGGATCGCCTCCTGCAACGCAGCTGCCGCCTCCGGCAGGTTATCGAGATGGTTGTAGACGCTGCCGAGGGTTGCCCATCCTTCGCCGTTGGCCGGCTGGAGCTTCAGGGAAGTGCTCAACGCACGCGCCGCGTCGGTATACCGGCCGGCCTGCAGGTAGAGCAGACCCAGGGCATAGGGCGGCTCGGACGCCGATGGGTTCAGGCTCTCCGCCTTCTCGAACTCGGGAATAGCATCCGCGTCATCGTCCTTCATCTTCAGGGCGAGACCCAGGTTGTAGTGCAACTGCGCCGCGTCGGGAGTCAGCGCCAGCGCGGCACGCAACGCGGCGACCGCATCGTCAAACTGACTGAGCTGGATGTACGCCGCGGCAAGATTTTCGTGTGCGGCGGGATTCTGCGGCGCAGCCGACACGGCGCGTTGCAGGATGGGCACGGCATCCCTGGCTCGCTGCGCCTGGCAAAGTGCCATCCCGAAGTTGATCAGCGCGTCGGGATTGGCTGGATCGGTCGCAGCCTTTTGCAGCAGAGGGAGGGCCTGGTCGATCTCATTCGCTCGCTGCAGCGCCAGGCCTAACTGATAGGCGGCTGCGGTCGAGTGAGGATCGAGTTCCACTGCCTCGCGCAGGACCGGGATTGCCTGCTGGTCATCGCCCTGTTCGGTGAGCCGCTGAGCATACGCGAGTGCGATGCCGAGATTCCGAGGCGCCACCTGGTAGGCCTTGCTCAATTCTTCGATCGCGCCAGGTTGCTGTTCCGCCTGGAGCGTCATGCCCAGATGAAAATGGGCCATGGCCAGCGCCGGATCCATGGCCAGCGCCGCATGGAAGGCGCGCTGCGCGTCGGGCCAGTTCTGTTGCTGTGCGTAGAGCGACCCAAGCTCGTCCTGCAACTCCGCATTACGCGGATTTGCCGTTACGGCCTGCTTCATTTGGGCGACCGCGGGGCCGAGCTGCCGCGTCGCCGCCAGACACCGGGAATACGCTGCGTGAAATTCTGCCGGAACCGGCTGCTTTTGCAGCCGCAGATTCGCCTCAGTTTTCGCAAACCATGGGAGCGCCTTTTCCGCCTGACCGCTCTGCTGGAAAGCCAGCGCAAGATTCTCCTGCGCGCTCGTATCCCCGGGCCGCATGGCGAGGGCCTTTTCCAGTTCTCGAATGCCGCCAGCGGTTTCTCCCACTCGCACAAGAACCGCGCCCAGGGCGCTGTGCCCCTGCTCGGCGGAGGGAGCCAGGCGCACCACGTTCTCGAAATCTGCCCGGGCCGCGGGCAAGTCGTTGCGAGACAAGGCGGCCACGCCGGCGCGATAGTCGGCGTCGGCCTGCTTCAGGTTTGACGCGGGCTCCTGCGCTCCGCACATCACGGTGAAGGCCACCGACACGACGGACAAACATCCCCGCGCATGGAACAGATGCCGAGGCAAAGGCCGCTCCTGCCGCCCTATCCTAGCAGTTCACGGAAGGTTCGCCATCTGCGCATGGCGCACACGGCTCGGTGTGACCCTGATCACTGACCATCGTTTCCGCAGCAGCGTAGCCTGGCGATGTCTCGCGAGGTCAGCGCAACTAACGACGGGTGCCTGACCGGACCGCAGCTCGCGAATGACTGCGCGGCGAAGGCGCTGGCGGGAATCACGATTCCCGAAGTGCCAGGTGATCCGCGGTAGGCAAGCATGGCGGAAGACCTCTCAGAACACGATGACGGCGCCTCCGCCGCACTCGCATCGGAAGGTGCGGCGGGTTCGGCGCTGGAGCGCCCTGCGGCGGATGTCGATATTGCCTGCGTCGGGTTTGGTCCGGCCATGGCTGGATTTTTAACGACGCTCTCGCAGGGAATGAAGGCGGAACCAGTGCTGCAGAGCACGGCGGCGCCCGGCGGGGATCCTCAGGTGGTGTGCTACGAGCGCGCGGACGAGGTGGGTTTCGGCGTCTCCGGCGTGGTGACGCGCGGCCGCGCGATTCGCGCCAGCTTTCCGGATTTCGATCCAGCGCAGATTCCAATGGCGGCGCCGGTACGGGCGGAGAAGCTGGTATACC
>Ga0210385_10001821_pt1 | contig 13007 bp, 11 predicted proteins | sample IncBWH26OmetaG_FD_160107 | JGI IMG/M metagenome (GOLD analysis project Ga0210385, IMG submission 160107) | Forest soil microbial communities from Barre Woods Harvard Forest LTER site, Petersham, Massachusetts, United States - Inc-BW-H-26-O ... | reverse complement strand
CCAAAATGATTATCGGCAATTGCAAGATCAAGTTGAGGTTACCTTGATCCCTGTCCCCACATCTTTCCCCACCCTGCTAGACTCAAATGTTTCGGAGGCAGCATTTTGCAGGCAGTCTACATTCTCTCCGCAGTGCGCACGCCGATCGGCAAGTTCGGCGGATCGCTGGCCTCGCTGACGGCCGCCGACATAGGCGTAGTAGCCGCCGAGGCCGCGATCGAGCGTTCCGGAATCCAGCCCGAGCAAGTGGAGGAAACCATTTTCGGCAGCGCCCGCCAGGCGGGTGGCGGGCCGAACGTGGCGCGGCAGATTTCCATTCGCAGCGGCGTGCCGCAGGAAGCGCCGGCATTCACCGTGAACAAGGCCTGCGCCTCGGGGCTGAAGTCCATCGCGCTGGCTTACCAATCGATTCTGCTGGGCGACGCGAGCTGTATCCTGGCAGGCGGAACCGAGTCGATGTCGCGGGTTCCTTATTATCTCGAAGCGCGCTGGGGATACCGACTGGGCAACCAGGAACTCGTCGACGGCATGTACCGCGACGGGTTCTTCTGCCCCATGGCGAAGATGGTGATGGGCGAAACGGCCGAAGTGCTGACCGAGCACTACAAAATCTCACGCGAGGAGCAGGATGAATATGCCCTGATGTCGCAAGCCCGGGCCGGACGGGCGATGGCCGCTGGACGATTCGACGCCGAACTTGTTCCAGTAACGATCGAAGGCAAGAAAGGCGCGACCACCTTCAGTCGCGACGAACATCCCTTTCCCGACGCTAGCATGGAAAAGCTGGGCAAGCTGGCTCCGGTGTTCTCGAAAACTGGAACTGTCACCGCAGGCAATTCTTCGGGAATCACCGATGGCGCTGCGGCGGTGGTGGTGGCGAGCGAGCACTTCGTGAAGCAGAACAATTTGAAGCCATTGGCTCGAATCTCGGCGGTCACTTCGGCTGGAGTCGATCCGCGGACAATGGGAATTGGACCTGTCCCGGCACTGCGCAAGCTGGAGGAGAAGCACAACCTCAGGCTGCACGATTTCGGTTTGATCGAGATGAATGAAGCTTTCGCCGCGCAGGTGCTGGCCTGCGACCGCGAATTAAATTTCAACCGCGACCGGCTCAACGTGAACGGAGGAGCGATCGCGATCGGGCATCCCATCGGCTGCACGGGCACGCGAATCACGGTCACCTTGCTGCACGAAATGCTGAAGCGCAATACGCGGCGCGGCGTGGCGACGCTCTGCGTTAGCGGCGGACTGGGGATGGCATTGGCGCTGGAGAATGTGGTGTGATGGCCGAGCCGTCGTTTCGCCTGGCGGCGGAATCTGACACAGCCGCGCTCCTGAAGTTCATGCGCGCGTACTACGCTTTCGATGGTCACGGCTTTGACGAGCCAAAAGCCAGCGTGGCTCTGACCACTCTCCTCCGCGATTACAACCTTGGCCGCGTCTGGCTCATTTTGGATGGCGAGGCGCCCGTAGGTTACGTTGTGATCTGTTTTAGCTTCAGTCTGGAATGGCTCGGCCGCGATGCGTTTGTCGACGAGTTCTATCTGCTGCGGGAATATCGCGGGCGCGGTTGGGGACGCAAGACCATGGCATTTGTGGAGGAAGCTGCCCGGTTACTCAACGTCAGGGCGCTTCATCTGGAAGTCGTCCGGCAGAACACGGTGGCGCTGCAGGTCTACCGCAAGCTGGGCTTCACGGACCGCGAGAGTACGTTCTTGTCGAAATGGATCGCTCGGGACTTCGATAAGCCTCAAGGACAAAGCGGGCATTGATCCCGGAGGCGGAGATCGAATCGTCCCGGTGATTGTTCTTGTTCCCCCGCCTGTCCGCAGTCCGATGCTTCTGCTATTCTTCCCCCGCTCTTGCTCTGAGGTCGGCAAGAGCCCACGGCCCTCCCGGACCTGAGAATCAAGGAGAATCACATGCTTCGATGGATCACTCGTGTTTCGTGCTTCTACGCTCTGATGCTTGCTGCCAGCTTTGCAATGGCGCAGGCTGAGTTTTCTGCCGAGATTGTTGACTTGCAGAAACCGGGTACGCCGACGCAGGCCAAGATTTACTTCGCCAAAGACAAAATGCGCATCGAATCCCAGACCGCCAGCGCCCACGGCAGCGCGGTCATCATCAATTATGCGACCCAGACCGGCTCCGTCCTCATGGCTCAGCAGCACATGTACATGGAGATGCCGATGCAGGCTCAAACCCAGCGCATGGGATATGCCACCGCTTTCTTCCGGACGGGTGATGTCGAGAATGCTTGCGGCGACTGGCAAAAGATGGGACACGAAGGTAGCAGCTGCCACAAGGTCGGCAGCGACACCGTCAACGGCCGCAGCACGGTGAAATACGAGACTACAAACGCCAGCGGCGATGTCGGCCACTTCTGGCTCGACCCCAAGTTGCGGTTTCCGGTGAAGTGGGAAGGCAAGTCGAACAGCGGAGAATTGCGCAACATTCAAGAAGGCGCGCAACCGGCGAGCTTGTTTGAGATCCCTGCCGGCTTCACCAAGATGGATCTGGGCGGCATGATGCAACAGCGCTGATTTCGCCTGCATTGACGCTGTCAAAACGCCGCCACTATACTCAGGGCAGGCTTCTGACGCATGGAGACGGGATGCCCCTTTCTGCTGTCATCGTGGACGATGAACAACTCGCCCGTGACGAACTTGCCTATCTGCTCAAAAGTGCCGGCGACGTCAACGTCGTAGCCCAGGGGAAAAACGGTCTCGAAGCCATCAGCCTCATTAAAGAACACAGCCCTGATCTCGTCTTTCTCGACGTCCAGATGCCCGGACTCGATGGCTTCGGCGTTATCAAGAAGCTTCTCGATAAAAAGATTCCTCTGCCCAAGATCGTCTTCGCGACAGCTTTCGACCAGTACGCGGTGAAAGCGTTCGAAGTCAACGCAGTGGATTATCTGCTGAAGCCGTTTGACAAGAAGCGCGTCGCGCAGTCGGTGCAGAGGGCCCGCGCGCAACAGGGAGCCGAGGGTTTGCCGGCGGAGAAGATCGACACCCTGGTCCGGATGCTGCAGGCACCGAAAACCCAAACCTCGAAAATCCTGCTCAAGGCTGTGGGACGAATGTTTCTGGTCGACCAGAAGGAAATCTGCTACGCCTCCATCGAGGACGGCGTGATCACGGTTGTGACTGCCGGCCCCACTGGCATGGAGGGGCACTCGAACTGCCGCACCCTGGAAGAACTACTCAGCAGCCTGGATCCCGGCCTGTTCTGGCGCGCCCACCGATCCTACTTGGTGAACATCAACCGTATTCGCGAAGTCGTTCCCTGGTTCAAGAGTTCGTACCAGTTGCGCATGGATGATAAAAAGCAGAGCGAGATTCCAGTCAGCCGGGCGCAGACCAAACGGCTGCGGGAACTGTTCGGACTCTGAGTCTGCTGTCGTGCAGGGTTTCACCCCGGGGTTCTTCTCGCTCGACGGGGACGCGGCGCCCGCTTCCGCGTTTTCGACGATCGCCATCAGATCACTAATCAGCGTGCCGGAATACAAACTGACTCACTTTCATTTGTTGGGGGAAGTTGAAGATTCTATGGCGAGAAAAATCGGAGGACGACCCAGGCTTCGAGCCGCCCTCCGGGGTGGGGGAAGGTTTAAACTGCCAGGGCTTCCAGTCCTGTCCGGTCGCGAATTACCAGGGTCGCGCCTTCCAGCCGGATTAGCCTCTTTTTCTTTAGATCACTTAGCAACCGCGTAACAGTCTCCCGCGAAGAGCCGATGCGCTGCGCCATCTCTTCGTGGGTCATGGAAGAACGCAGATGCAGCTCCTCCGACGCTTGAATCCCCGTCGGCGCGCACGATAACAACAGTCTCGCCAGCTTTCCCGACGAAGAACGGGCCAGCACCAGATCGTGGATATCACGATAGGCGCCCTGGAACTCTCGGCTCAGCCACAGAGCCGCACGCATGCCTACTTCACTCTCGCTCTGCAGCAGGGCCATAAAGTCCTGGCGCCCGATGAAATTCAACTGGCAGGGGGAAGCAGTCTCGGCACTCATTTCATAGTTCGTGCCGGAAATGGCGGCGCTCAACCCCAGCACTTCCCCAGCTTCCGCCTGTTTCAGGATCAGCATCTTGCCCTCTTTCGAGGTCGTCGAAAGCTTCACCATGCCGGAGCAGAGAATAAACACGCCCCGAGGCGTCTGACCCTCAACGAACAGGAGCACGCCAGCTGGCATTACACTGTGGTGGCAGGCTTCGTCGAGGGAGCGTAGCACCGGCGGGGAAAAGCGACAGAAAAAGCTTTCCCGGCTCACCTTACAGCCCATGCAACTCTCGATGATTTCGAGACCGTAGGGGGTTCTCATTCCTGCCTCCGCTGTCGAACCTCGCCGCTGTGCCTGTTCGGCGGGCAAATCTTCGGGACTCTGTGACTTTGTCTGCTGCGACCGCTCGAGCAAGGACAGGGCATAGGCCCGCGTCTCGGCGTGCAGGCTGCGCGCGGCGGAAATCACTTCCCATGCCGCACTCGGGTCGCCGCGCCCCTCCCACTCCACCTGGCAGGCAAACAAGTAGAGAGCGTCGGTCGCCTCTGGATTGTCCTGCGGGAGGACTTGATCGTGCCACGCTACTGCGGGAGCTCCCGCGCCGAACTCAGGCACCTCTGCCCACACTTCTTCGCAGGCTCGCGGCGCTCCACGCCAAGCTTCGCTCCTTGGCATTTCCTCGGGCAGGGCAGAGTTCCTTACAGGCTCCGGCAGTAACCGAACCACATTGCTCGGCTGATAGTTCCTAGCCACTAACACGGTTCACTCCTGATCCGGATGCGGCTGGCCTTTGCAGCAAATGGGGGATGCAACTCGCCCGTCCGCGTTGGGGAAACCCGTTCGACTTACTTCCCGATCACGGAATGCCGATGCAATTGTCGTTCCAGAATGGCTCACTCTAGAAAGCGGTCTAACTTGCAGAAGGAGAAGCTCATTCGATCGGGATCGACACCTTACAAACGGGCCGGCTGCCGACCATTCGGCAACGGGAGCATAAATCGGCACTTCAAACCTGTTTCGACAACTCTTTGAGGCTGCCTTTCGAAGCGGTCCAGGATCCCGTTGCCAACCTCTGGAACTACTTGTCCAGGTTGCCGTTTGAGGGGTATACTCCCGGCCTGCGAGAAGATAGGTCCGGGCAAAAAGGAAAGTGGGGGCAAAAACGTCATGAACTGGAAAAGCAAACTGATTCTGGGCGTGCTCACTGCCTTGGCGATGATGGCGCTCACTTATGCGCTGCCCAGGGGGAGCACGACGCAGAATGCGGCACTGGTGCAGTTTCCGGTCACTGTGGGAGTCTGGGCGATCTTTGTTTTGCTCTTCGTGAAGCTAAAATAGACGCCTTTGGTCTACTCCGATCTTCGATCGGAATAGTCGCGGCGTGTAATTCCCAGCCGCTGCATCTTCGACTGCAGGGTGGTGCGCTTCAAGCCGAGCCGACGCGCGGCTCCCGTGGGCCCGGAGATCAGTCCCCCGGTCTCCCGCAGCACCCGAACGATATGCTCGCGTTCCGCGCCCTGGAGCGAATGTTCCGCGGAACCAAAGGTGGATGAGTCGGCCTGGAGCTCCGCCAGGGGCGATCGCAACGCTGTTCCTTCCGTGAGAATGACCGATCGCTCAATAAAGTTTTCCAGCTCCCTTACGTTGCCCGGCCAATGCCAACCGATCAAAGTGTTCATGGTCTCGCTGGGGACCGTTTCGATACCGCGATCCATGACCCGGGCAAATTTCCGGACAAAGTAGCGGACCAGCAAGGGAATGTCTTCGCGTCGTTCCCGCAGAGACGGCAGTCGAATCGGAAATACGTTCAGGCGGTAAAACAGGTCGCTGCGAAACTCCTTCTCGGCCACGCTCCGGGCTAGATCGCGGTTGGTTGCCGCGATCAGGCGGAGATCTACTTTGATTGTCCGCGTCCCTCCCAGCCGCTCGAACTCATGGTCTTGCAATACCCGGAGGAGCTTGGGCTGCAATTCGAGGGGGATTTCGCCGATCTCGTCCAGGAACAGAGTACCTTTATCCGCCAGTTCCAGGCGTCCAATCTTCTGGCTGACGGCCCCCGTAAACGCCCCCTTCTCGTGTCCAAATAACTCGCTCTCCAGCAGACCCGTGGGAATGGCGGCACAATTCAAGGTGACAAAATTTCGTTCCTTGCGCTTGCTGGTGCGGTGAATGGCGCGCGCGACAAGTCCTTTGCCGGTTCCAGTTTCTCCCAGGACCAGAACCGTGGCATCACTGGCCGCGACGATTGTGACCTGATCCAGTACGTCCTTCACCGCGGGACTTTCTCCAATGATCTCCTCAAAATGAAGGTGGGTGCGTGGTTCACCCTCGAGGAACCGTTTCTCATGCTCCAGGCGGCTCTTGAGCTGCTCGACTTCGTGGGCGGTACGCGCGTTTTCTATGGCAATTGCAAGATGAGCGGCGACCTGGTTGAGCAGCGTCAGGTCGCCGGTCTTGAAGGCGTCTGCCCGGGTGCTGCCGAGCACCAGAACTCCCAGCGGCCCGTTGGGCCGGAGCAAGGGAACGCAACAGAGTGCCTGCAAACCCTCAGCCAGCAAGTGGTCCGTAGTTCCAGCCGGAAATCCTTGCATCTCGTCTTTGGTGAAAATTAAAGACGAGCGCTCCAGCAGGGCTTTGCCTCCCGGATCCTTCCCGGCATGGATCGCGGCGTGGACCACGGATCCCTTCCGCAAGGGAAAATCCATGGCTTGCCGCACCAGCTCACCATTTTTTTCGTCGTGCACGGAGAGGGCTGAGTATTCCTGGCGCAGCACTCGGCGCAGATAGGCGGAAATCTTTGGAAACACCTGGCACACATCCCACTTCACGGCCAGCACACGGCTGACCTCCATCAACACCTGGTGCCGCTTCTTCTCATCCTGCAACTTCTCGGAGACGCTGTGCAGCGATTCTTCGAGCTTTTTTTGTTCTGTGATCTCGACCACGACTCCGCCGACTTGCTTAACCTCACCTGACGCATTCTTGATGGGAATGAAGTGCTGAATCCAGTGGCCGGGTTCGGTCCGGGTGGGCAATATGGAACTGATTTTGAGGTTCAGGACCGGCTGCTGAGTGGCGAATACTCGCCGGTACTGCGGCTCGATGAGTTCCGCCACATCACCCAGGATGTCGCGGAGCCTCTTCCCCAGGTGCTCTTCGGCAGGTATTCCATTCATCTCCGCCAGCGTTTGGTTGATGGCAACAAAGCGGAGTTCGGCATCCAAGATGACAAGACCCACCTTGGACGCACTGAAATAGGCAGCGATCAGCTGTTCCGATTCAAGGAGAGCTTCAGCCGGTTCAGGGCTTCGAGACACTACTTCCGCCATCTCCAGCAGCGCTAGGGAGCGCTGAGCATCCCGTTCTAAGCGTGGCGCGCTCAAGGGGTACACTGGACCGGACCTCGCGGCGTCTCCCCCTCGAAAAGCGCGCCGCTCAACTGCCCCGATTCCCCGGCATTATAGCCTCACTACTCACGGAAATAGTTGGTTTTCTTCTCTACATCGGTTTAGCGAACAGATTCTTCCCAAGATGGGACACTACGAGCGCGTCGGATCTTAGCGCCGCTCCCGCGGTTTCAACGCCACTCTCGGAACGTTATACTGACCTCATGGCCCGGGGCTGGGAAAGCAAGTCCGTCGAGGCACAACAGGACGAGGCGGCCGGAAGAAGCACACCCGAAAAGCCGCGTCTGACAAGGGAAGCCGCCGCGCGGCTCCACGAGAAAGAGAGCCTTCGTCTGTCGCTCCAGAGAGTGCTTCAGCAACTTGAGGGCAGCCGCAATGAACGTCACCGTGCCATGCTCGAACAAGCTCGATCTGACCTGGAGCGCAAAATACAAGAGCTCGGCGCTTGACGTGGAACTACCAGACCAGCAAACCATCGGGATCGTCTTCCCACTCATCGAGGTGCATAACTTTCGGCGACTTCGCCAAGCGTTCGGCTGCGTCACTCTTGTCCGGCACGACCCGCCGCGACGCTGACGTATAATTAAGACCTCCATGAAAGCCTACGTTTACGTTTCGCTCAAGAAAAGCGTTCTCGATCCTCAAGGCAAGACCATCCAGGGAGCGCTGAAGAAAATGGGCTACAAGGGTCTGGAAGACGTCCGCCAGGGAAAGTATTTCGAACTCACCCTCGATGGCGGACTAAGCCGCGAAGAAGCGCAAACCGAAGTTGAACGCATGGCTCGCGACGTGCTCACGAACCCGGTCATTGAAGAGTTTCGCTGCTCCCTCGCAGACTGAATTCCTGGAGTTCCCGCATGTGTGGCATTGTTGGCTACGTCGGCAAGAAGCAAGTGGTTCCGATCATCCTTGAGGGCTTGCGGCGTCTCGAGTACCGCGGTTATGACTCAGCGGGAATTGCCGTTGCCGGCAATGGGGACAAACTGCAGATCCGCCGCGCAGAAGGCAAGCTGCGCAATCTGGAAGAAGCTATCCGGCTCAAGCCGCTGGAAGGCAGCTACGGCATTGGCCATACTCGCTGGGCAACTCACGGACGCCCCACCGAAGAAAACGCTCATCCTCATCGTGATTGCAGCGGCAAGATCGTCGTCGTACACAACGGCATTGTTGAAAACTATCTCAGCCTGAAGAAAAAGCTGATTGAAGAAGGCCACAAGTTCTCCACCGAAACCGATACTGAAGTCATCGCTCACCTGATCGAAAAACATCTATCCAAAACCGGCAACGGTCACCACCCTCATCTCGAAGAGGCAGTTCGTAAGACCGTAAAAGAACTCACTGGGGTCTTCGCGTTGGCCGTCATCTCCGTCGATGAACCTAACAAAATCGTGGCCGCGCGCAACGGTCCGCCGCTGGTGGTCGGTCTTGGCAACGACGAATACTTTGTTGCGTCTGACGTTCCCGCCATTCTCTATCACACCCGCGACATTTTCTTTCTGGCCGATGGCGACCTCGCGGTGGTCACTGCCAACGGTGTGCAACTGACGGATTTCGACGGAAAACCTCTCCAACGCCAGGTGCAGCACGTGACCTGGGATCCGATCATGGCGGAAAAAGGCGGCTTCAAGCACTTCATGCTCAAAGAGATTTACGAGCAGCCGCGCGCCGTCCGCGACACGACTTTGGGACGCATTTCGCTCGACACCGGCCACATCTTTCTGGACGAGATGCAAATCAGCGAAGCCGAATTCCGCGCCGCGAAAAAGATCAACATCGTGGCCTGCGGCACCAGTTGGCACGCCGGACAAGCCGGCAAGTTCATGGTCGAGAGTTTCGCCCGCGTGCCCGTCGAGGTCGATTATGCCAGCGAATGGCGCTACCGCGACCCCATCGTCAGCCCAGAGACCATCACTCTCGTCATTTCGCAGTCCGGCGAAACTGCCGACACCATCGCTGCCCAGCGCGAGGCCAAAGCCAAAGGCTCGAAGACGCTGGCCATCTGCAACGTCGTCGGTTCCATGATCACTCGCGAGGCTGCCGGAACCATCTACACTCACGCCGGACCAGAAATCGGCGTTGCTTCCACTAAGGCCTTCACCTGCCAGCTCACGGCTCTTTATCTTTTTGCTCTTTACCTCGCGCAGGTGCGTGGCGCCATGACTGCCGAACAGACCCGCAAAGCGGCTCAGGAATTGACGCTCATCCCCGGCAAGCTGGAAAACATTCTTACGCATGACGAAGCCTGTGAAGAGTTAGCCAAGCGATTCCAGCGTGCCCAGGATTTTCTTTTCCTCGGACGCGGTATTCACTATCCCATCGCCCTTGAAGGCGCGCTGAAACTCAAGGAAATCTCCTACATTCACGCGGAAGGATACCCTGCCGGCGAAATGAAGCACGGCCCCAACGCTCTGATCGACGAAAACCTGCCTGTGGTCATCGTCGCTACTCGGGATGCGAACACTCCCGGCTCGATGCTGCGCTACGAGAAGACGATGTCAAACCTCAAGGAAGTAAAGGCCCGCTCCGGAGTAGTCATCGCGCTCGCGACGGAGGGTGACGAAGAGATCAAGGAAGCCGCTGACCACGTCCTCTACGTTCCCGCCGCGCCGGAAGAACTATCACCGATTCTCGAAATCGTTCCCCTGCAGCTGCTGGCCTATCACATCGCGGTCAGAAGGGGATGCGACGTGGATCAGCCGAGGAATCTGGCCAAGTCCGTCACTGTGGAGTGACTCCTCGATCTCCTCAGAGTTCACAACCGGTCATCGACCTCCACCCAACCGAATGATCACGCCGGCCGCGATACGAAGATTGTTCTGATGATCATTCACCCCGTTATCGAAACGCGTCAGATAATAGTCGGCTTCAAAAGCTCGCAAGGCAATATGCCGCGTGAGGCCGATATCGAGCCCGCCGCCCGCGATCATGGCAAATGCATTGGCCGATCCCGGCAACCCCGAACTGCCCGGCGCCAGGCTTCCACCCGCATGGGCTCCACCGAGGAGCACTTGAACGAACGGCCCGAAGCGGCCAGCAACCTTCCGGCGGTAGCGGGGACCTGCCAGAAACGAGGTAAGCGTCAGGTCAGCGCCGCTGCCCGAGATGTTGGATCCATCCTGACTGGCGATTTCGCCGACGATGCCCAGAGAGCGGCTGACGTTGAAGGCCATCCATGCGCTCCCGCCATTGAGTGCGAAGCACCCGCAGCCTCCCACGGGCAGGTTCGACCGCACGTAGTTGTAGTCGAGACCTACATCCAACGAGTGCCCCGAGTAGGCACTCTGCGCCAGCCCGGGCGAGGCTGTCACCGCAGTGAATCCGATTGACAGCAGAAGTAGAGCGACCGTCTTGGTTAACACTAATTTCCGCATGGGAATTGTCCTTTTCTTACTTGTTCGCGAACCGTGGTTCGCAAAATCTGGTCCAAAGGGGTTCTGGTTCGCCGAATTGGTGGAGTGAGAATCCTTTTCACTGCACCACCAGCGTCACTGTGGTTGAGGCCTGAAACGCTCCGCTGGTCCCGGTGACCGTGATGATGTAATTTCCAGCCGGCGTAGAGGGAGTGGGCGCGAACCCGCCGCTGCACCCGGTGAGCAGCGAAGTTGTAACCCCCAGACCCGCAAGCATGAAAACCAACATCAGCGTTCGCGGAATGCGCTTGCGTCCGAGCACCGCCCCAAACAGAACGCAGCCCAGACTGACTGGTGCCAGCGGGAATCCCCGACGGTTGGCGGGAAGATCGCGGGCCGGAATGCCCGCGGTGAGTGCCGGCAGTTGTATGGTCAACACCGTCGGCGCGCCCGTGCTTCCCGGCGTGACTGTAGGGGGATTGAAGGTAGCGGTTGCGCCCGGCGGAAGTCCGGTAGCCGAGAGCGTAACCACGCCGTTAAATGCGCCTCCGAGTGGCGGCACGGTGATGTCGATGGTGGCGGCGCCTCCCGGCGCCACCGGCACCGGTGTCGTGGGAGCGGTAACGGTATAGGCCGTCATCACTGTCTCGGTAAAGCCTGCGCTGGTCAGGGTCGAGAAGTTAGTGTCTCCGCTGTACACCGCCGTAATCGAAAGCGCTCCCACTGGAAGATTCAAGGCCGTGTAGGTTGCGACCCCCGCGGCCAGCGTACCTGTGCCCAACAGCGTGGTTCCGTCATAGAAGCTGACCGAACCGCTGGGTGTTCCGGCCGAGGACGTGACGGTTGCGGTGAAGGTAACGGGGCTTCCCGCTCCCACTGCGGCTGCGGAGGAGGTAACTGTCAGCGCCGGCGTCGCCTTGGCTACCGTCAGCGAAGCGCTAGCGCTGGTCGAGGCATATGTGGATGTGTCGGTGGGCGTGAATGTTGCCGTGAGCGTATAGCTGCCTCCGCTCAACACGGTGGTGCTGGTGACTGCGACTGCGCTCCCTCCCGCGAGCGTAGCTGTGTAGGTGAAAGTGCCCGCCACCGGCGTCGATCCGCTTACCGCCGACGCGTCTAGAATGCCGCTTAGAGTTGCGCCATAAGTAATCCCGCCGGCAGGCCCTGTCCAGACAATGGTTGGAACAGCCGCGCCTACCACTACCGGGACTAAGACCGCTGTGGAGATGGCGGCATAGTTGCCGTCGCCGCTATAAGTCAGGCTCACCGTGTAGCTGCCTGAGACGAGCGAACTCGCCAGGGGAATGCTTGCCGTCGAGTCCGTGCTGCCTGCCGTCAGTGTCGCGGTCGCCGAGGCCACGCTGGTGTTTGATGAATTTAGAATGTTGTAACTCACCGATCCCGTCGGCGCCGCAACCACGCTCACGCTATAAGTTCCAGTCACTGTGACCGGAACTGAACCTGCCTGGTCATTCGCCACCTGAACCGGCACGGTCACCGGTCCCGCTATCGTCGCCATATCTTTCGTGACAGTCAGGGTGGTGGTGTTGCTGCTGGCCAGGAATGTGCCGCTCACGCCCGCATAGTGGGCCGTGATCGTGTGTACGCCTGCGCCGCTTAAGGTGACTCCGGTAAGAACCGCCTTGCCGGTCCCGCCGAGCGTGACGGCGCTGCCGCCGTTCAGCGAGACAGTGGTCGACCCAACGGTATCCATAAAGGTCACGCCGCCGGTGGGGATGGTTGCGGTATGTCCCGCCGTCGTGTCGCTCACCGTGGCCGTGACGGTAAGCGGCTGCCCAATGTTGGCAGAGGTCGGATTCGTCGATACCGCTACCGCCGTGGCATCTGCAACGACAATGCCGGTACCGCTAACCGCGATGCTTTGCGTCGCCGCGGTAAGGTTAAGGGTGTTGTCGGTGACCACGATGCCGGTGCTGAGGCTTCCCGCCGATTGCGGCGTGAACTCAACCGCCACATCGCAAAGGATTCCGGGGGCAAGCGATGTGCTCAGCGCACATAGATTCTCGTCTCCGGTGTTTTCCGAGAAGTTCGCGGTATAGGTTGGGGCCGTGGCAAAAGTTAAGGGCAGGTCGCCGAGGTTGGCTACGGTTGCGGTCTGGGCGGCGCTGGTCGAGCCCACGTCCGTGCTGGGAAATGCCAGAACTCCGCCGCTGACGTTCACGAACACGATGCGACTGTTGAGAAAGTCAGGAATATAGAGGTTTCCCGAGGGATCGACCGTTAC
>Ga0210385_10001820_pt1 | contig 13011 bp, 13 predicted proteins | sample IncBWH26OmetaG_FD_160107 | JGI IMG/M metagenome (GOLD analysis project Ga0210385, IMG submission 160107) | Forest soil microbial communities from Barre Woods Harvard Forest LTER site, Petersham, Massachusetts, United States - Inc-BW-H-26-O ... | reverse complement strand
ACGGCGACGGCTACTCCGAGGAGTGGCACAAAGAGGCCGAGAAGCGCGGCCTTGCGAACTTGCGCACCACTCCGGACGCGCTCCCCTGGCTGGTGGACAAGCAGACGCTGGCGGCCTTCAAGAAGTACAAGGTGCTCTCCAAGCGCGAGCTGGAGTCGCGCTTTGAGGTGTTCACCGAGCAGTACGCGGTCAAGATCAATATCGAGTCCGAGACTGCGGCCCAGATCGCGCGTACGATGCTGCTGCCGGCCGCGGTACGCCACCTCAACGAGCTCAAAGCCACAGGCCTGGACGAGCTTGTCGAGGAGGTCGAGCCGCTTGTGAAGGAGCTGCAGTACGCGATCGTAAAGCTGGAGGACGCCAACCTGAGCGACAACCAGCCCGACGGCTCGGCAATGAAGTGGGCGACCTACATGCGCGACACGACGATCCCGGCGATGGACGACGTACGCGACGTGGCCGACCGCCTGGAGAAGCTGGTGGCCGACGACCTGTGGCCGTTGCCGAAGTACTCGGAGATGCTGTTCATCAAGTAGCCCTGAGGCCCGGATGGCGGCGCCTGGCGGCGTCCTCCCTCCCTTGCGTGCAGAGCACACCGCGGTCGGTGCGTCCTTGCCAGGCTTGCCCTCCGAACCTCAGGACGGCCCGGTGCAACCCTGACATAGTTGTGTCAGGGTTGCACATTCGCTGCTAGCATCCGTGCCGATGGCACGCGACTACCGGCAAGCGCTGCACGAGAAAATCGTCGTCTACGACGGCGGCATGGGCGCCACGCTCGAGCAGTTCGAGCTGACCGCCCAGGACTATGGCGGACTACAGGGCAAGTGCCACGAGGCGCTTGTGCTGAACCGTCCGGACGTGATCGAGGGGGTGCACGCCTCGATGCTCCAAGCCGGCGCCGAAGTCGTTGAGACCGACACGTTCCAGGCCTCCCGCCTGAAGCTGGATGAGTGGGGGCTGGCCGATTACACAGTCGAGGTCAACACCAAGGCGGCTGAAATCGCGCGTAAGGCTGCCGGTGAGAACCGCTTCGTGGCAGGCTCGATCGGTCCCACCGGCTTCCTGCCCGCCTCTGAAGACCCGACGCTCGGGCAGATCTCCTTCAGAGAGCTGGTCGAGGTGTTCGCCGAGCAGTCCGCGGGCCTGATCGACGGCGGCGCCGACCTGATCATCATCGAGACAGCCCAGGACATACTCGAGGTCAAGGCAGCCGTCTTCGGCGCGCGCGAGGCTTTCAAGAGCACCGGCAAGACCTTGCCGATCCATACCTCCGTGTCGCTGCTGCCAAACGGCGGCAAGATGCTGCTCGGCACCGATATCTCCGCCGTGTTGTGCACCTTGGAGGCCTTGAAGGTGGACGTGATCGGGCTCAACTGCTCGACCGGCCCGCAGGATATGCGCGACGCGATCCGCTTCCTTGGCGAGTTCTGCCCGCTGCCTGTGGCCTGCATCCCCAATGCGGGTCTGCCCTTGCAGGGCCCCGACGGCGAGACGATCTTCCCGGAGAAGCCCGAGCCGCTCGCAGAGGCGCTCGGGGAGTTCGTAGAGCGCTACGGCGTGGGCGTGGTGGGCGGCTGCTGCGGCACCACGCCAGATCACATCAAAGCAATTGCAGAGCGCGTGACCGGTAAGTCCGTCGCGCCCCGTCCAGCGCCTCGTCCGCCGCATCTCTCCTCGATGATCGCTGCGACCACGCTCGTGCAGGAGCCGCGCCCGACGATGGTCGGCGAGCGCGTGAACAGTCAAGGCTCGCGCAAGGCCAAGGAACTGCTGCTGGCCGACGACTACGACGGGCTCGTGCAGATCGCCGAGGACCAGGTGGCCGGCGGCGCGCATGTGCTCGACCTGTGCGTGGCCTTGACCGAGCGTTCCGACGAGGACGAGCAGATGCGCCAGTTGGCCAAGCGCATCTCCTTGACCCAGGAGCCCCCGATTCAGATCGACTCGACCGAGCCCGAGGTGATCGAACGGGCCTTGGAGCAGATTCCCGGCAGGGCGGTCGTCAACTCGGTCAACCTCGAGGCAGGCAGGGACAAGCTCGACCGCGTGGTGCCGATGGCGCTCGCGCACGGAGCAGCTCTGATCGCGCTCACGATCGACGAGGTCGGGATGGCCAAGACCGCGCAGCGCAAGGTCGAGATCGCAGAACGAATAAAGGGGCTGTGCTGCGACGAGCACGGCCTTGACCCGAAGCTGCTGATCTTCGACTGCCTCACGTTCACGCTGACGACGGGTGACGAGGAGTGGCGGCCCTCTGCCGTGGAGACGATCGAGGGCATCAGGCGCATCAAGGCCGAGATCCCCGATGTGAAGACCTCGCTGGGCGTATCCAACGTGTCCTTCGGGGTCTCGCCAGGGGCACGCGCGGTGCTCAATTCGGTCTTCTTGCACCACTGCGTCGAGGCGGGGCTCGACCTTGCGATGGTCAACCCCAACCACATCACTCCCTACTCCGAGATCTCCGACGAGGAGCGAGGACTCGCGGACGACCTCGTGTTCAACCGCCGCGAGGACGCGCTCGAGCAGTTCATCGCCCACTTCGAGTCAAAGGGCGAGCAGGAGACGCAGACGAGCGCCAACCCAACCGAGGGGATGGAGCCAGAGGAGGCACTTCACTTCCACATCCTGCGCAGACGCAAGGATGGCGTGGAGGATTGGATCGACGCCTCGGTCGAGAAGATCGGCGCGGTGCCCACTCTCAACACGGTGCTGCTGCCTGCGATGAAGGAGGTCGGCGACAAGTTCGGCGCGGGCGAACTGATCTTGCCCTTCGTGTTGCAGTCCGCCGAGGTGATGAAGAAGGCTGTCGCGCGCCTGGAGAACTACCTGGACAAGATCGAGGGATATACGAAGGGCACCGTCGTTTTGGCAACCGTCTTCGGCGACGTGCACGACATCGGCAAGTCGCTCGTCAACACGATCCTCACCAACAACGGCTACACCGTGATCGACCTCGGCAAGCAAGTGCCGATCCAGACGATCCTGGACGCCGCTCAGGAGCACGAAGCGACCGCGATCGGCCTCTCTGCGCTACTCGTGTCCACCTCCAAGCAGATGCCGGCCTGTATCCAGGAGCTGCACGCCCAGGGCATGCAATACCCGGTGCTGATCGGCGGCGCCGCGATCAACAGAGCCTTTTCCTACCGAGCCCTATATCCCGGCGGCAAGGAATCCAACGATCAGTATGCGCCTGGCGTTTTCTACTGCAAGGACGCGTTCGAGGGCCTATCGGTGATGGACCAGCTGATCGACGATGGCGCCCACGAAGCGCTGCTCGAGAAGCTGAAGACAGGCGCCACCGAGTTTCGCGCGAAGGGCGAGGCGCCCGTCGAGGAACTCAACTTCGCTGACGACAGCGTGCGCTCGAACGTCAGTACGCACGACCCGATCCCCACTCCTCCATGGTGGGGTGTCAAAGAGGTGCCGGTCGATATGGACGAGGTGTATTCGCACCTCGACACGCACGTGCTGTTCAAGCTGCACTGGGGCGGTAAGGGGGTCAAGGGCGAGGCGTGGCGCGAGCTTGTCGAGGAGAACTTCCGTCCGCGGCTGGAGCGCATGTGGAGCGAGCAGAACTACCTGCACCCGCGCGCGCTGCTCGGCTTCTTCCCGTGCTACGCGCAGGGCAACGACATTGTCGTGCTCGATCCGCGCGTGGCCGGCCCAGATGCGACGCTCGACCCTGCCGACCCGACCAGCGAGCTGACCCGCTTCGTATGCCCGCGCCAGCCCAAGGGCGATCGCATCTGCCTGGCCGACTTCTTCCGGCCCGCAGTTGGCCCAGACGGTGAGCCCTCGCGCGAGGGTAAGCCACCGACCGAGCTCGACGCGATCGCCGTGCAGGCCGTGACGGTCGGCTCTGAGGTGACCGAGCTGATGGCCAAGCTGGAGACCGACGGCGAGTTCGCCGAGCAGCTGTTCGTGCACGGCCTCGGTGTGCAAACCGCCGAGGGGCTTGCCGAGTGGCTGCACTGGAAGGTGCGCGATATGCTGTCGATCCCCTCAACCCAGGGGCGGCGCTACTCGTGGGGCTACCCGGCCGTGCCGGAGCAGGCAGAGCACCTCAAGGTTGAGAAGCTGCTCGGCTTGGAGCAGATCGGCATGACGATCTCAGACGGCTACGCCCCGATACCCGAGCAGTCCACGCTTGCGCTCGTCGCCCATCACCCGCAGGCGATCTACTTCGGCACGCGCCAAGGACGGCTGCTGCCAGACGGCTCGCCCGACGACGTGATCAAGGGCTCCTACCGCGACCCGTCGCTGCCGACCTTCACCGGCTCGGCGACGCTCGAGGAAAGCGATCCTCCGGAGGGTGCGGTCGAACAAGAGGACGAGCCAGCGATGGCGGGCGAGAGCCGCTGAGCACCCCTGCGTCTGCGCTCAGAGCGCTCGCGCGGCGTGGCGCTCGACCAGCTCCAGCTTCTGTGTGCGTGCCAGCCCCTTGATGCGCGCCTCCTCGCGCATCGCCGCTCCGCGATCCTGCATCGGTAGCGCCAGAGCCAGCTCTACCGGCAGCCGGCTGGCGGTGTAGCGAGAGGCCTTGCCTGCCGAATGCCTGGATAGACGCTTCGTCAAGTCGTTGGTCCAGCCTGTGTAGAGCGATCCATCCCGACAGCGCAACATGTATACCCAAGCGTCGCTCATCGATTTCGATTCTGCACAGGGCACCCGCCTCCTGCGCATGTCTTGAACTGCGCCCGCAACGACGCACGCTACGGATCGACTATGACTGCACCCGAGAAGGCGCGCGTCGCGCAGTTCCGGGCAACGGAGGCAGCTTGACCTGAGAGGCGTGCATCGTGCGTAGGCGCACGTCCTTCCAGGAGAGCCCCTCGTTGACCAGCGCCGGCGTGCCCATGATGACGGCGGTAGCGACCTCGACAGCTTGCAACACGATCCCGTAGGCAAGCGCGTCGGCGGTCCCCACATGGTAGGCGCCGGCAAGCACCGCAACGCATGCGGCCTGGAACACGCCGACGTTGGCTGGTGTGGCGGGGATGACCGCAGTGACGTTGACGGCAAAGAGCACGGCCGCGGCGGCGGCGAAGCCGACCTTCTCATCGAGACCCAACGCCATCAGCAGCAGCCAGCAGGACAGCCACTGAAGCCCCCACGCCGACAGCTGCAGCGCAGTCGCCGCGGCAGCTTGGCGTGGCTTGCGAAAGACGCTCAGACCGGCGCGCACACGCAAGAGCGAGGCTCGCATGCTCGCGAGCACACGCCCAAGCCGCTGCGAACGCGAGATGGCGGCACTGGGAACCAACACCGGCGCCAGCAACAACGCGACCAGCACAGCCAACGGTGCCAGCCCTACGGCCAGCAGCGCATCGGTGTGTTTGCCGGCGAAGCTGACGCTCGAGAACATCACGCCGCCGAGGATCACCAGCGCAAGCAGGTTGAGCAGTGTCTGAGAGACCATCGTGCCCAGCACGACAGGCAAGGTCTCGCGTGCGCGCCCGATGCGACGCGCCACGATCAGCGCACGCGAGGGCTCGCCGAGACGGGCAGGCAGTGTGGCGGACATCAGCACACCGATGAACGTCCCCTGCAGCGCGTCGCGCCGGCGCGCTAGGCGCCAGGTGGGGGCCGCCTTGAGGATCGCGTGCCAGGCGATGCCGCGCACGACCATCGAGACGCACATCACGGCCACGCCGGCGGCCACCAGTCCTGGACTGGAGGCAACGAGGCTCGCGGCGACATTCGTGACGCCGATCTTCTGCAGCGCAAGGTAGGCAAGCATCGCACCCGCAAGCGAGGTGGCAAGCAACGCACTGCGCGAGAGCACGCGCAAAGAGCGATGCCTGACCGGCGGAGCCGGCTCGAGGCTCGGCAAGCGGTGCGCACGCACAGGCGGACGCAGGTCAGCGGGCATCAGGCCGTGGCGCACGGCGATGCGCGAGGAGCGCGTCGTCGGTTGTCCCACAGCGATCGCCTGCTCGTAGACATCGACGATCTCCTCGGCGACGTGCGCCCAGGAAAAGCGCTCGGCATGCTCGCGCGCAGCCACGGCCATGCTCGCCCGACCGCCCGGGTCGAGCGCGAGCGCGCGCAATGCCTCGGCAAGTGCCAACGCATCGCCAGGCGGGACAAGCAGGCTGTCGCGGCCATCGCGTGCGACGTCCCGGTAGCCGGGTATATCCGATGCCACGACCGGCGTGCTTGCGGCAAACGCCTCGGTGAGCACCATGCCGAAGCTCTCGCCACGCAGCGAAGGCGCGCACAGCACCTCAGCACGACACAACTCTTCGTTCTTTTGCTCCTCGGAGACCTTCCCGAGCGCACACACGCCGCGATCGTCGAGCAGCATCGGCGCGATCTCGGCAGCACTTGCCCCGACGAGCGTAAGCGTCGCGGGAATCTGCTCGCGCAAGGCCTCGAACGCGCGCAGCAACACGGGCAGACCCTTGCGCTCTACGGCTTGACCGATGAACAGAATGCGCAGAGGCTGATGGTCGCCGAAAACGGCCTGCCCCCCGCGCGCGCAGGGGGCATCGAGGTTTTTCGACCCCCCAATCTCCCAGCTTTCCGCACTGTCGCCGTCCGCGCCGACTGTCGCGCCACCGTTCTTCCTCGCCCCGCCCAGCAGGACGCCGTTGGGCACAATTCGGTAGTGCCCACCATAGAAGCGCCTAGCCGTCCAGGCCGCGGCCTCGGAGACGGCGATACGCGCGTGCAAGCGGTTCATGCGCCGTCTGCCCCCCATCGCGACAGCACCGATCCCGTTGGAGATGGGATTCGTGGAGTACGTGTGGAACGTGCCGACGAGCGGCAGCTCTCCAGAGGACATGAGAGCATCGAAGCCGATCAGCGGCACGATCGGCTCGTGAATGTGCGCAACGTCATAGCCACCGTTGCGCAACCCATCCCGGATCGCGAACACCGAATGGGGCGTGCCTGTCAGGTTGGAGACGGCACCGTTGGCGGGGATCCCGATCGTACGACCCAGCGGTACAAAGTTCTCAGGCGGCTCACGCCGCTGTGGGCGCGCCCCGCGGTGCAGGCGACGCGAGAGCGCATCGTCAGGATCGAACGGCGCGAGGATGTCGGGTTCGTGTCCTTGTGCCCGCAACTCAGCCGAGAGCGCCTCGATGTGGCGAGTGACGCCGCCCGGGTAGGTCCAAGAGTACGGCGAAACCAGAGCAATCCGCACAGGTGCACTGTATCGGGCGTGGTAGCGGCGCACCCGACCGGACACCCAAACCAACTGCTGCACGCCAGAGTACTGGCCATATACTCGGCGTTGCCCACCAGCATGGGTTTCTATGACCGAGCGCCACTTCGTCAAGTACACCTTCCTCAAGCTCGACCCGGCTTGGCGTCGCCAGGATGACGAGGCGCGCGCGGAGCACAAGCGCGAGTTCATGGCTGCCTGCGAGGATTTTGCCGATGGGCACCTACTGCAGTCCTTCTCGCTCGTAGGCACCCGCGGGGACGCCGAGCTGCTGCTGATCTCAGAGGCCGAGAACCTCGACCGCATCCACGAGTTCCATGTGGTGCTGGCCCAAAGCGGGCTGATGAAGTGGGCCGAGCAGCCCTACTCGTTCCTGGGGATGCGCAAGAGCTCGGAATACTCCGAAGACGAGCGCGTGCACCCGCGCGGCTTCAGAGGCAAGTACGTGTTCGTGTACCCGTTCGTGAAGTCGCGCGAGTGGTATGCGCTGCCGGCCGAGGAGCGTTGGCGCATCATGCAGGGGCACATCACCGTGGGACGCGAATACCCGGACGTGGACAATCACACGACCTACTCCTTCGGCCTGGACGACCAGGAGTTCGTGGTGGCCTTCGATACCGACGACGTCGGCACCTTCCTCGACCTCGTCCAGCGTCTGCGTACGACCGAGGCCTCACGCTTCACAGTCCGCGATACGCCAAGCTTTACTTGCATCGCCTGCTCCTTGGAGCGGGCCTTGAATGCGCTCGACGGCGAGCCGATCGCGCTCGAAAGCTCTGCCCCGCGAGCCGGCTAGACAGATGAGCCCTACCGCTAAGAGCCCAGGATCAACCGCGCGCAAGGCTCCCGCGAAACGTAAGGCAACTTCCCAGAGAGCTGCCGTCGAGGAGCTGCGCGCCACCGACCCGATAATGGCCGGGCTGATCGATATGTGCGGCGTCATCTCGAGTCCTCCGCGCAAGAAAGCCGACCCGCAGGAGCACTACGGCGCCCTGTTGCACGCGGTCGTCAACCAGCAACTGTCGGTCAAGGCGGGGGCCGCGATCTATGGCAGGTTGACCGAGCGCTTCGGCGGCCACACCCCCACGCCTGAGGAGCTGTTGGCCGACGATCCCGAAGAGCTACGCTTGGCCGTGGGCCTGTCGCGCTCGAAGGTGGGCTTCATGCGCTCCCTGGCCGAGCACATCCTCTCCGGAGAACTTGAGCTCGACCGGCTGGACTCCCTGTCTGACGAGGACGTCATGGCAGAGTTGGTGGCCGTCAAGGGCATCGGCGAGTGGACGGCGCACATGTTCCTGATGAGCCACCTGCACCGTCCCGACGTGATGGCCCCCGGAGACCTTGGCATCCGCCGCGCGATCGAACGTGCCTATTCGCTTGAAGAGCCCGATCGCGAGACGATCGAACGTCTGGCCGAGCGTTGGCGGCCGAACCGCACACTTGCATGTCGCTACCTGTGGCGCTCCCTGAACAACGAACCGGTGGCCCATCCTACAGGGCACCCCGGCAAGAAAAGCGTCAGGTCATCAACGAAATAAATGAGAGGGGCACACCATCGCCCGCTCTCGGCCGTCAGACGGCAGAAACCTGCTCTTCCTCAGCAACGCGGAACGAAGAGCCGCAACCACAGGCGGCGACCACGTTGGGGTTCTCGACCTTGAAGCCTGCCCCTTGCAGACTTTCCTGGTAGTCGATGACCGAGCCGCTGACGAACTGCAGGCTCTCGTTGTCCACGAGCAGCTTCAAGCCGTGGTCCTCGAAGACGATGTCGTTCTCGCGCTGCTCGTCGAAAGCGAGCTGATACTGGAAACCCGAGCAACCGCCGCCGCGCACGCCGACACGTAGTCCTGCGAGTGTCACATCGGCCTGTTGGGCATCGAGGAACTCGCGAACCTTCTCTGCACCCTTGTCGGTTATCGAGATCATCGCTTTCCAAAGTATAGCGACGTCGTTTTCTTGGCTAAGCTGGGTGCGATGCCCACCGCAGCGGAGATCAAGCAGCGCATCGAGGCCGCGATACCTGGCGCCCAAGCCGAGGTGGAGGACTACACCGGCGGCGGCGACCACTTCCGCGCGATGGTCGTCTCGCCGGCATTCGCTGGGCGCAGCCGCATCGAGCAGCACAAGCTTGTCTATGGCGTGTTCGGCGATGAGATCGGTGGCCCGATCCACGCTCTCTCGCTGAAGACGCAAGCGCCGCAGGAGCCGGGCGCCCCCGATGCCGAGGGACCCCCCATGGCGGGGGGCAGGCAAGCCATCGCCGGCGGCGAGCAGCACGCCACGGCGGCCACATAGGACCACCAAGCCAGGAGTCAGCCATGTCCGACACCGAGTCAAACCCCATCCGCGACGCAATCGCCGAGGCGATCGCCGAGCACGATACGATCCTCTTCATGAAGGGCACTCCCGAGGCGCCGGCATGCGGCTTCTCGGCGCGCACCGTCGCGATGCTGCAGTCGCTGGAGGCGCCGTTTGCCGCGGTCGACATCCTGCCCGACCCGCGCATCCGCCAGGAGCTTTCGGCGATCTCCGGCTGGCCCACCATCCCCCAACTGTTTGTCGGCGGCGAGCTGGTCGGTGGTTGCGACATCGTCACCGAGATGTACGAGTCCGGGGAGCTGGCTGAGACACTCGGACTGGAGTCGAGCGAGGGCGCAGCGGCCCCGCAGCCGCGCGCAAGCGAGCCGCAGCCCGCTGGCTTCACCCAGATCGAGAACCGTCTTGGGTAATCCGGTAGCGGTCGTCACAGATACGACCAACTACCTGCCGCGCGAACTGGCGGATAAGGAAGGCATCCACCAGGTCAGCCTGTACGTCGGCTGGCAGGACGACCAGCGGCGCGAGATCGAGCTCGACGGCTTTGACGCCTTTTACGAGCGGCTGCGCACCGACCCGGATCTGCCTACCACCTCGCAACCATCGATCGGCGACTTTCTCGCCGTCTGGGAGCCGTTGCTCCAGGCCGGGCAGGACATCGTCTCGATCCATCTCGCGGGCGGCATCTCAGGTACGTGCGAGTCCGCCCGCCAAGCGCAGAGCCTGCTGATCGAGCGCGGCCTGAGCGAGCGCATCGAGGTGATCGACGGGGAAACCGCCTGCGGAGGCCTCGGCATGGTGCTGCTGGCCGCCGCTGCAGCGGCTCACAAAGGCGCCGAGAAGGACGCCGTCGCCGCGCGCGCACGCGAGGCTCGCGCGGCTCTGAAAATTTGGTTCTGCGTCGACACGCTCGAGTACCTGCGCCGTGGTGGGCGCATCGGCAACGCTCAGGCGTGGATCGGCAGCACCCTCAAGATCAAGCCGATCCTCTCACTCGACTACGAAATCACACCCGTCGAGCGGGTACGCACCGCCAAGCGTGCGTTCGAGCGCATGGTGCAGTACGCCCAAGAGCTGCACGACGACGGCGCCGACCGCTGGGTGGTGCAGCACATCCAAGCCACTGAGCAGGCGGAGCAGTTGATGGACCGCTGTCGGGAGATATTCGGCTCGGAGCCGCTCTTCACCTCCGAGGTTGGGCCGGTGATCGGCACGTACACCGGCCCAGGCCTGCTCGGTGTAGGCGCTTTGCCGAACGCCCTCGTTTCCTAGCCTGTCGAGATGGGAGACTAGCCGCGGCGGCGACGTTTGCGCCGGCGACGGCCGAGCATCAGCACGCCGACCACGGCCGCACCGATCGCGATCTCGCGCTGATGGCGCTCGATGTGTCCGCGCCAGTCGGTGATGCGCGCGACTTCGCCGTGCAGATTGTTCAGCGACACAGCCAACTCAGCGCGGTTGACCTCGATCGAGTCGCGGATCTCAGCTGTCGAGCGTTGTGCCATCGACTGTCCCCCTTCCAAGCCCACTATCGGTCGTCGTTTCAGATTTCTGCTCTGAGGAGCCTGCCGGTGCGCTCGATCCTGACCCAGTGGGCGCAGACGCAGCAGGTGGCGTCGGGCTCGAAGGCGCGGGCGCGGGCGCTGCAAAAGCCGGCGTCGACTGAGTGGATGTTCCAGAGGAGGCGCTGACCGTCTCGCGGATCTTGCGTGCCTCCTCGATCGCCATGTCCGGGGTCGGGGGCGCGCCCGCCTTGACCGCCTTGTAGGCCAGCAGACCGGCGATCACGCCCAGCACCACGAGAATCAGCGCCATCGCGAAGAAGCCCCAGAAGAAGGTGAATGCGTTGCCGATCGGCAGCTCGTAGTAGAGCAGCCATGCGCACCCGATCAGGACGAAGAAGAGCGCGGTGAAGAAGAACACGCCGGCGACGATTGCCACAATCGCGCCCCTGGCAAGCCGCGTCGTCTTCTCTGCGATCTCAGTCTTTGCGAGCTCGATCTCCTCGCGAATCAACAGGCTCGCGCGCTCGGTTACCTCGGTTATCGCTGCGGCGATGCCCTGCTGTCGCCCGTCCTGACCGGGGGGCGGGTAGGGAGCGTCACTCACTCCGGGGGCTCCTCGTCGAACACGCGTCGCCACAGCTGGGCAGCCGCCCGCTGAGTGATGATGCTTGCCAGTGCACCGACGGCGGTCAGCAGACCGGACCACATCACACGCTTCATCAGCTCGTTCTCCATCCGCGGAAGTGTAGTGGCCTGCCGGACGGTCTGGCTAGCGGTCTCTACCTGCATAGACTGGAATACGTGCCAGAAGCCCCCGTTCAAGACTTTCCGCTGTTCCCCCTTGGGATCGTCGCACTGCCGACGGAGAGCGTTCCGCTGCACATCTTCGAGGACCGCTATCGCGCGATGATCGAGGAGTGCCTTGAGGGAGAGAGCGAGTTCGGGATCGTGTGGCTTTCAGACGACGAGCTGAAGCCGGTCGGCTGCGCTTGTGAGATCGAGAGTGTGCTCGATCGCGAGGACGACGGCCGCTTCACGATCCTGGTGCGTGGCACGCGCGTTTTTCGTCTGCTCGAGCGTCAGGACGATCTTCCCTATCCGGCTGGAGTGGTCGAGTTCGTCGCCGAGCACGACGAGGTTCTCGACGCGCAGGCTGCGCGCGAGGCCCACGAGCTCTATGGCGAGCTCGTGGAGCAGGCGACCGACCGCGTGCTCGAACCGCAGGAGCTTCAGGCGATGAGCGCTTATGCGATGGCCGGTACCGTGGACTTCGGCACCGATGCCAAGCAGGAGCTGTTGGAGCTGCGCTCGGAGAACGCGCGGCTGCGGTTGCTCACGCTGCTATTTCGCGCCGCGATCAAGCAAATGGAGCTGGTCGAGCGCGCCCAGCTGCGCGCTCGCTCCAACGGCAAGGTGCACTTCTGCTGAGTGTCCCTTGGGCTTTTCCTGCACGAAATACGGGTCTCGTGTGCGCCCTATGGAGCGGCCGTTAAGCCCCCTGTTGCGGCAGTCCGCAAACGCTCTGGGCAACCGTCAGCACGAAGCCGGCTAGCTTGCGCATCGCCGTCGGCTGATGCTGCGAGTTGTCGCTGAAGCGCACCGTGCCGTTTGCGTCGCGCAGGTAGTAACTCAGTACTGAGCCGGGCTCGGCGGGCAGCGACTCGTGCTTGGCCGCCGGTTCTTCGAGGTCTTCTTGGATCGTGCGCGCTTCGATTATCTGCGGATCGCTGAGATGGCGGGCCGGCCCGTTGTTGCAGTGCACGACGCCTTCTTCGTTGACGAGCATCGTCAGCTTCGCTCCAGGACCGTTGCCGCTGCGCTGCACGATGAACAGGTCGGGCGAGAGCACGCCACCACAGCCGCCGACCAGCAGCGCGACACAGACGAACAGTCCCGCCGAAAGCCAATGCCCCCCGCGCGCGCGGGGGGCATGCCGATCTGGAGAGCCCCCAACCCAACGGCGCGCACTCAACCACAGCCAAAGCCAAACCACCCCGCGCGCGCAGGGGTAGCGTCTTT
>Ga0210385_10001818_pt1 | contig 13017 bp, 10 predicted proteins | sample IncBWH26OmetaG_FD_160107 | JGI IMG/M metagenome (GOLD analysis project Ga0210385, IMG submission 160107) | Forest soil microbial communities from Barre Woods Harvard Forest LTER site, Petersham, Massachusetts, United States - Inc-BW-H-26-O ... | reverse complement strand
ATCACAGTGGTGAAAACGGCAGCAAGCGCGCCGTAGCGGGGAATCAGAAACAGATTCAAGACCACGTTCACGACTGCCCCCGCGACCACGGCAGCCAGATACTTTCTCTCCCGCGCGATCGGGATCAGTTGAGAGCCGAAGTAACTGGCCAGTGAGCCGGCGATGATGGTCAGCGTCAGCCAGCGAAAAAGCGTTGCCGTTCCTGCATATTGTGCGCCCAAAACAAACCGCGTGAGCGGCTCCGCCAGGATGAAGCCTCCCGTGGCGATGGGAAGCGCCAGACCCACGCTAGCCTGCCCCAGCCAACCCAGGTACCGCTGTTCATTCTCATGGTCCCTGCCGGTCGTCTGCGAAAGCAATGGGAAAAAGACCTGACCCAGAATCACGACGAATGACATGGAGATCGTCATCATGCTGTAGCTGGCGACGTAAAGGCCCAATTCATTCTCGCTGCGCATATAACGCAGCATCACCGTATCGATCTGGTCGTAAATCATCGACATCATGCTGGCGAAACCCATGATCAGGCATATGGGAAGAAAACTGCGCCAAACCGCAGGAGAAATGACCGGCCAGGGAATGTGGTATTCGCGACGGGCCGGCAGCCAGATGAGCAAGGTTCCTGCAAGCAACGAGAGAACACCAGCAACTGGCACTACCCACGCATCGGAGGGGCGCCGTATGAATAGAAGGATGAGCCCGCCATAAATCAACTGGCCCAGGGTGCCGCGCAAGGCGACCATCCACATCCGGGAACGCGCCGTGAATACCCATTGCACGTCCACGCTGCTCACCAGGAAGACCAGACCTGAAAGGACGATCAGCAGGCGGGTCATGAAGTCGCGAGGAGCGAATATCAGCGCGAATGCGACGAGCAGCGCATAGGAGAACACACCAAATGCAATTCTTGCCCCGAGCACATGCTGGACGAGAAAACTGACCCGGCTCTCATCCTTCGCCGCTTCCCGCGCGGCGTAGGTAGTAAAGCCGGGAGAGGCCAGCAAGCCGAAGAATCCCGCCACGGCAGTGGCGAAACCTACCTTGCCGTAAGCCGTTGGGCCCAGCGCGCGCACCATCACTGGAAACACAACGAGTGGCATGGCTTTGCTCAGAATATCGAGCGCCAGCAGGGCAGCCGAATTATTGATTACACGCGCCAGCCGCATAGGTTGAAAAGACTTAGCCGTTGGTCAGAGTTGTCCGGCGCGCCGGATCAGAACCATCCACCGAAAAAGCTGGTCGCTGCAGTCGGCGCCGGCCAGATGTTGGGCGAAAAGCTGGCGGGCCGGCGCAGGATCGAGAATTGACTGCAGAGCAGCGGGATACTGCGTAAGAGCATTTTCCATGCTTTCGCGAAGTTCCGCCCGGAGCCAAGCCGCCAGCGGAGGCGTGAACCCTTGCTTCTCGCGCCAGCGAATTTCCGGCGGAACCCATGCCGGAAGCGCTCTACGAAGCAAAGCCTTCCCCTGTCCATGAGAAAACTGGTAGTGCAGAGGCAAGTGAGTGACGAACTGAAATAGACTCGAGTCGAGAAACGGCGCCCGGCATTCGAGAGCACTGTACATGCTGGCTCGATCCACCTTTACTAGAATCTGTTCCGGAAGATATCCAGACCAGGTCGCTTCCATCTCCGAAAGCGGGTAAGGCAGGCGAGCGTGGTGTCGGTCGGCAGTTTCCAGATCTGCCAGGCCGGACAGCGCCTCTTCCCGATGCGGAGGAAGAAACCAGTTCGCTAACGTCTCGTTGTGGCCAGCGCGAAGAAGCTGCCAGTCGTCTTGACGAAGAAAATTAAGCAAACCGCGGCCTCTCTGTCCATCGTGCGAATGCCGAAAGGCTCTCGCCGCCAGGAAATTTACGCCGGGCGAACGGCGTAAGTGGTGCCAGCGGTAATAGGCGAACACCCGCCGGTAGCCGGCAAAACACTCGTCCCCGCCGTCGCCTGAGAGCATCACCTTGCAATCCTGGCGAGCGGCGCGGCAGACCGCGAAGGTGGGAAACATGGAAACGTCCGCAAACGGCTCGTCGTAGTGATCGATGAGATCCTCAAAGAGTGGCAGCAGCTCGCGCGACGAAAAATGAACCTCATGATGATTGGATTCGAGCTGCTTGGCGACCTGCCGGGCAAAGGGAGCCTCGTCGAGCTGCCTGTCATCGAAGGATGCGCAAAACGTGCTGAATCGCGCTGAAGGTAGAAGTTCTCTGACTGCGCAAGCTATGGCCGTGGAGTCGATGCCACCCGAAAGAAACGCGCCGACCGGGACATCACTGCGCAGGCGAATGCGCACCGCCTGTCGCACGCGCTCGCGGATACCTTCCACTGCCTCCTCGATCGACAGGACGCGGACATTTCCATTGCTGTTCATGGACAGCTCTGGAGACCAGAACCGCATGCTGGCGAGGCCGGTGCTGCGTCCGAGACTGATCGCCTGGCCCGCCTGGAGCTTCCGAACCCCTTGCACGTGTGTGCGGGGTGCGGGAACGTATCGCGAGGCCATGAACTGAGCAATCGCAGCAACGTCCAGTCGCCGGTCGACCCCCGGCAGCGCCAGCAGAGCCTTCATCTCCGAAGCAAACGCGAGCCCGCCGCCAGCCAAGCGAGACCAGTAAAGCGGCTTCTCCCCGAAGCGGTCGCGAGCCAGAAACAGCTCTCCCCTCCGCGTATCGAAGAGAGCAAAGGCAAACATTCCCTCCAGATCGGTAAGCAGTTCCTTTCCCTTGTCTTCGAAAATGTGGACCAAGACTTCGCAGTCACTCTGCGTGCGAAACTGGTGCCCAGCCGCGATCAGTTTTTCCCGCAGCTCGATGTAGTTGTAGATTTCTCCGTTGCACACCACCCACACTGACTGATCTTCGTTCGCCAGCGGTTGTGCGCCTCCTTCAAGGTCGATGATGGAAAGGCGGTTGTGGCCCAGGAGGCAGTGATTGTCAAGGAATAGCTGTTGCCGGTGACCATCGGGTCCGCGGTGAGCAAGTAGACTCTGGGCGCGCCCGGCCCAGGCAAGATAGCTCTCGCCTAATGGTTCGTTCGGGTCAAAGATGCCGTAAATTCCACACATTCGGAGGGATCTAGCGCTTTGCGGTCACGGCCTCGAACACTTCCTGCCATTGCAGAGCGATGCGATCCCAGTCAAAGTTCAGGGCATGCAACGCAGCCACCCGCGACATCGAGCGCCTCAAATCCGCGTCCCGCAACAGCAGTTCCAGCTTCTCAGCCAATTCAGCTTCCGATTCTACCAAGAACCCACTCTCTCCATTCAGCACGTAGTCGGGTCGGTACAGATTCATCGCGATACTTGGCAGGCCGCACGCGCCAGCTTGCCCAAGCACCTGAGGATGGCCCTCCAGAATGCTTGGGAACAGGAATAAGTCGGCCCTGCGCATTTCGGCACCGAGTTCCTCGGGCGTTAAATGGCCGACGAATTCGACGTTGCGGCAGTTGAGTTGCTGTGCGAGGGCACGGCAGGATGGCTCCGTCTCTCCTCGTCCGGCCAAACGAAACTGAACCTGAGGATGACAGGCCGCTTGCTGGATGATCAGTTCCACTCGCTTCCGTGCCTGAAAGGATCCGGCGTAGAACACGACGAGCGGGGCTGGCAGCGCCGATTCCGATTCGCGTGGAAAGAAGAACCGGCGGTCGATCCCATTGTGAATCGTCCCCGCCTCAATTCCGAATCGGCTGTACACGGTTTCAGCCACGTATCGGGAGTTGGCAAAAACTGCGTCTGCCTCGCGAATGGAGCGAGCTGTGATCTTGGCAGTCGATTCATTCATGATCATCACTATGTGGGTGACCACGGCGACTTTCAATCGAAGCTTGCGGCGCAGAGAAAAGAAGATGTTATCCACGGGCCCGAACCGCGGATAGAAATAAATGTCGGGTCGCGCCAGCAGCAAACGTGTCAGGAATCGCCCCGTGTTTCCGTGCGGACGCGCGGGAATGAGCAGCGTGTTGGGGCGCGCGGCTATCCGGGGATCAGGTTGCTCTCCCGAGAACATGGCCACACGAAAGCGCTCCGGCGGAAGCCGGGCCACAATTTCTTTCACCGTCAGTTGCTGAGCATTGGTGTAGGCCGCGTCGGCATGGGACGGCGTGAAGATCGTGGTAAATCGCGGCGCTTTGCTCATTCCATTCCCGTTAACCCTTGGCTCGAGGTGCGGCTTCTCTCGGCGTCCGCAATCGGCGCAGTATACGGCGGACCGCTGACTCGAACTTGGGCGACTGTTTCAACGCGCTGGCCGCGCGATACCTTACGACTTCTCGCAAATGGCGGCTCCAGGATTTCGTCATCGTAAAGTCGACCGTCTGGCACGAGCGGTTCGCAAATCGCTCTTTGTAGCCTTCCGCACCGAGTCCCAGGTCAACCATCCTCATTCCGTCAATGTCACAGGCGTCCGTAATAATCCTCGAGAGCAGGCACTGTCCGGGGGAATTCTCTTCCTGACGCCTGTCAAAGGTTGGCTGATACCAAAACCAACTTCCATGAAATTGAAACCCATAATTCCACGCAACGGGCCAGTCTCCGATCATCAACATGCTCAAGGTCACGACCTCAGTGTCAGAAAATCGCCTTACGAGTTCCTCAAGAAAGAACCGGCGTTCGGGCGTGGAGAGAAAGCTAACGCGCTGTGTCGCTCGGAAGCGTGCCGAGTGAGCATTGATGAATTCCGGCAAGGCCGCCTGAATTTGGCCTGGAGACCGCAGATGAGAGAATGTCACCGGACCTTCGCGCTCCATAGCTCGGAGGTAACGGCGAAGCTTTTTCTTGCCCGCCAGCGCACTCTTGATCGCCTGTCGCTCTTCTCCCGAACCCAGTTCCACCTGAACGCACACGCATGCCGGCCGCATGTAAACGTGAAAGCCATGTTTCCCGGCCGCAGCCTGAAGTGCGGCCGAAGTCGCTGAGTCTGCCAGGAGACTCGGCAGCGCCACGAAGCTGGCATTCTTCTTTCCGAGTTCCGCAAAGACAGCATCGACGAACTCGGCGCGCCGGCGCGGCTCAGTCAGAAACTCGCAATAGTCGGCGGTCGTGCCCGCAAGAAAACTTACGTTTTTCTTCGTGGCATCGGTTGCCAGCGCTGCCACCCCGATCAAGTCGTCTCCGTCATAACCTAAGAACAACAACGGAGTAAGAGAAGCTTGATACGCAGCCTGCATCGCCAGCGCCCACTCCCAGGTGTAAAACACTTCCGGTCGCTCCATCTGCAGCACCACGTCGTTCCACTGACGCCGCAGATTCGTATCTTCAGGAATCTTCCTATGCACAACGATGCGCAGACTCAATTTCTCTTTACTCTCTTCAGAAGGGGACAGGCCAGGCTCATGAATTGACGACCAAATCCCAGCTTAGAGGCGTGCCCCGTTCGATGTCGCGGACCGCCCGTTTTCCTAGAACCCCGGCCAAATGGCGGGTGTGCAGTCCGTACCCGGGCCTGATCGAGCGAACGTTAGCTGCGGTAAACGTCTCGCCGCGTTTCACATCCTGCACCACGAACAGCGATCGGCGAAAGACGCGCAAAGATTTTTCCTTCTCGCTCAAGCCGAAATGCACTTCTCCCAGAGCCTTCTCCGCCGTCCGCACCGCTTCCACCATGGCTTTGAATTCGTGCGGCTCCAGAGAGAACCCGCTATCCGGTCCCGGAGTCGCGCGCGATAACGTCAAATGCTTCTCGATGATGCAAGCCCCCAGCGCAATTGCGGTTACGGGGGCAGCGATTCCCATCGTATGGTCGGACAAACCCACTGGCGCCCCGAATCTCCGCGACATTTCCGGAATCGTGCGTAAGTTCATCTCCTCGGCAGGAGCGGGATAAGCGCTGGTGCACTTCAGCAGCGCAATCTGCGTAGAGCCTGCTTCGCGAGCACTCTGCAATGCCTCCTCGATCTCCTCAAGTGACGCCATGCCCGTCGACATAATCAACGGCTTGCCGGTGCGTGCCATGCGCTGGATAAGAGGAATGTCTACCAGTTCGAACGAAGCCACTTTGTGCGCCGGCACGCCCATCTTCTCGAGAAAGTCCACGGCGGTAGCATCAAAGGCGCTCGAAAACAAATCCATCCCCAGGTCGTTCGCGACCTTCTTCAGTGTCGAGTGCCATTCCCAGGGAGTGGAGGCCTCGCCGTACAGATCGTGAAGGTTGCGCCCGTCCCACAGCGTGCCGCCACTGATGCGAAATTCTTCCCGATCACTGGCGATGGTAATGGTATCCGCCGTGTAGGTCTGCAATTTGACAGCATCGGCGCCCGCCTCCTTGGCCGCTTTAACGATACGGACAGCCTGATCGAAGTCCTGATTATGGTTGGCGGAAAGCTCGGCGATGATGTAAGCGGGATGCGCGGGACCGACAACTCGATTGCGCACTACACCGTCAATCGTCAGTTCGAGGCCAGTCGTTTCCATACCCAAACTTTCCCCTGCCCCAGATCTCCGATGGCAGGAAGCCGCAGTGCCAATTCGTTCACCGGGGAGTCATAGTCCGGTTCCTTTCCCTCCTGCGCCGCGAGCCAAGCATTCACCACCCTGCTCAGAAAATAATAAGTAGAACTGTGGAAGATTACCTTTTCCAGCACGACGCCGGGGACGCTGAAGGTCTGCAATTCCGAATCCTTAAGGTAGCGATTGTGCCACGGAGCTTTCACTGGCTGCAGCCCAACCTGTTGCCGGAGCAGGTTGATCTTGTCCAGTCCATCCTGACTATTTTCGAGCATCGCATACACCCCACCCACCCGCAACTGACTGACCAATCCGGTGATTGCTTTCTTCTGAGTTTCCCAGTCCGGCAGATTGATAATCACCCTCTCCGTATAGATGAGGTCGAAGTCTCCGGGTAGACCGTTAAGGTTGGTCACATCACCTTCCTTAAACTGTATGGTGCCGACCAGAGGTACCGTAGCAGCAGTTTCGGCAGCTGCCCTGACCATGTCGGCCGCATAGTCGATGGCCGTGATATCGACTTGAAAGCGGCGCGCGATTTCGATGGCCGCAATTCCGTTACCGCAGCCCGCGTCAAGCACCTTCATGCCGGGCCGCACAAACTCGGAGATTGTCTTTAGCTCTAGTTCCTTCGCGATCAGGTCTTGCGTCCCCGCCCACTTCCCCAAGCCGGCGCGGCTGTTCCAAAAGGCGCGAATACTGTCGGCTTGTTTCACGCTACTCATTCTGTCCTCCATTGTCATTTAGCTCCGCCACCACCCGCTCGGCACCCAGACCATCCACCAACTTCCTCCCTGTTTCTGACATGGTCTTGCGCCTTTCCGGCGACGCCAGCAGGCGGACCAAATGTTCCGAAACCACGCCCAGGCTGGCTTGCGCTCCTTCCCCCAGATTGATCGCGGCTCCGCGGCGGCTCAATTCTTCCGCAGCCGCGCGCTGGTTGTCCGCTAACACGATCAGCAACGCTGGTAAACCCAGGAAGCACATCTCCAAGCTTGTAGTGCCCGCTGCTGAAATGGCGACATCCGAGTTCGACATCAGTTCGGGCATGTTCGTCACGTTGTCGACTAAATTCACATCCCTCTGGGCACCGACGACAAGGGCTCGTAGTTTCGGCAGATGTGGATTGCTTCCGCCGACGACCACTGTCGCATTGACATCGGCCACCGGCAGTATCGCCTGTACGACCCGCTCGGTCACGTTGTCTGGATCGCTGCCTCCCATCGTCACTAACACTTTTCGCGCCGTAGTCTGCGTTTCCCGCTTCCATTTACGCCATTCGGTGAAATCCCGCCGCAGCATCGCAAAACGCGGACCCAACAACAGGCGGGTGGACGCATCTCGACTTGGATAAAGAGCTTCGTTGGCGTGCGCGTTCTGATTCAGCACGAGATCTGCTGAGTAGTGTCCCGCGTGGCCGTTGTCGTCGATGAACAATACTTTCAGTCCAGCCTGTTTCAATGCGGCCTGGTAGTCCGCGCCGAAACAATAGCCATCCACCACCACCCAGCAGGCCTTTTCCCCTCGGGCAAGCACAATACTCTCTTGTGCATCGTCCGCCGAACCCGGCTTAGCCTTCAGCCGCGCCACTTCCATGCTCTCACGCTGCAGGCGTTCCCTTATCGCGGGCCTGGCCTGGGCCATGGCAAAAATCGCGTGACCGCCAGCATCCTGCCAAGCCTGCGCCAGGGCGAAACATCGCATGGCATGTCCCGTGCCCATTGCTACGCTGGCATCTGCCCGCACTAAGAGCGTCCCTTGACCCACAACTTTGCTCCGCCCATCCCCTCCCCGGCTCAATGGACTGCCATCGTGTGCGCATTCCGCCATGTGGTAAGCAGCTCGCGCAACCGTCCCGCGGCAGCGGGTTGCCAACAATTCTCGAGAATGTCTGCTCCAGGCCGATGCTGCTCGAGATACTCCGGAATCTTGCCGATCTCACTCGGATCGTTCAGGCCGATACCGATCCCGAAGCGAATGAATTGTTCCACATATCCGTACGGCCAGGACTCCAACCACTTGCACAGAAAACACGGAATCCCCCGGATGGCGCATTCAATCGCTACCGTGGAAAGTATGGTGATGCCAAACCATGCCTTGGCCAGAAGATCGTCAGTGAGCGGGCCACTAATGATAGAAGTGGAGATCTTCTGCTCGGCCGAGAGTACTCGATCGAGAATGCTGGCACGTTCGAGTTCGCTTTCCGCTGGATGCAGCTTCACGATCAATGTGCGTCCTGTGGCCGTCGCAAGGTCTGCGAGTGGAGGCAGAACGTCCCGGTAAAACTCCTCCGGGCGCCCACCCCCGACATCGACAACTTCCGAGATAAAAAGAATATACGGCCGGAACGTCGGACCGTTGGACTTCGTCAGTTCCTTCCCATTCGCCGGCAACCCCGGAGCGGCAATCTCAACCTTCTCGCGAGGCACTCCACACATCCGCACCAGATAATCCTGCTCCATCTTCCCTTTCGCCCAGATGAGATCGGCATAACTGCGCTTGAATACGTAACGACCGTTCAACGCGCCATGATGACAGGCAATATTTGGCAGGCGTCGCGCTTGCGCCAAGAGTAGAGGAATCCGTGTGTACGGATTACTGTCGTCCGCACAGAGCACGGCCTGAACTGGTTCGGTATCGAGAACATTTCGCCAGGCATCTCGAAGCTCGAGGCCATGGCGAAACTGCCGCGGAAAACCGTCCAGTTGTCCCAACCGGCTCAGGATCTCGAATTCCGTCACTCCTACCAGTTCGTTCAGCAGAGATCGCCATCGGCTCTGCATATCCGCATTCTCGATGCTGCGGTTTTGCACTGAGGTGTACGATGACACCCACGCGACCGCTACATTCGGGGGCGGATCCTGAATCCAGCCACTTCGGCGGGTCGCGACCAGCAGAAAATCTTCCTCGGGAAAGGTGTTTGCATAGGCAATCCCGGTTCGCGACACATTTATGTACGCCGTGGGGAGTAAGACTACCGGCCGTACGGAAGGCGTGCGTTTTCGGGTCAGGCGCCCACGAAATTGATGCCCTAGATCGTACCTATCCCAGAAAACGTCAGACGCTTGAGATGCGGAAAGTTTATTGAAAGCACGAACGTAATGGCGCAAGCCGCCCTTTCGGGCGCTCCGTCGCAAGGGAAACACCTTTATCGGCTTGACCAACAAAGACTGCAGAAGGTTGGCGTAAAGACCGGGGCGTGAGACATGCACTTCATCGGCCGAGCTAGCGGTCTGAGCAAAGCGTTGCAGCAGGAGCAGCGTCTCCAATTGTCCGTGCAGGAGAATCGACATGATTTCCCACCAGTCCAGCCCATGTTCGTCAACCAGCCTGCCGCATCCCATACCCAGCAGGTCGCGGATATACCGGAAATCAGCGAACCCCTTGCCCAGAGAATTGAGAGTTGTCACCGGACAGTGGAATCGACCCGACCAACGCGCGTAGCTATTCACACCTCCCAAGCCAAGGTCGACGATTCGGTCCCAAGGCGAACTCGCCCAAGAACCTGTCTCGGGATCGTCCTCGGGATGTATGAGCAGAATCTTCATTTGCCCGGATGAGAGCGAGGAAACGCAAGTGCAGAGTGGTTCCCTATGCCTTCAAGATGGTCTCACAGAGTTTCAGGTCGAACTCGATAGCGACGTGTACGGACCGTTCCACTGGAGTTTCGATTACGCCCATCCGTTCGCCAAAGAAGTTCCCCGTCGCTGCCAGCGTGCTCAGCCTGGCAACCTTAATCGATCCGTTCGGCCGGTAAACTCGCGGCAAGAGCGGACGCTCTTTCAGATATTGCGTTCCAAAAAACATTCTCCAATACATTTCTTCCCCCGGCACAACCGCCCAATGAAAATCATGCGGATCCACCGGCGTGACGCTGACCACGAAGTCGAACGGACCCTTGGAAAACTTATCGACCGCACCGCGGATGTCCTGGGCGCTGCGCAGCGGAGAACTTGGCTGCAGACACAATAGCGACTCAATCTGTCCATTTTCGGCGAGTCGCGACGCGACATATTGGCAGGGGATGTGCGACGCGACTAGATCCCCGCAGAGTTCTCCGGGCACAAGCTCCGGAACGTTGGCGCCGAACTGCGTTGCAACCCGCGCAATTTCAGCATCCTCAGTGCAAACGTAAACCTGATCGAATAGCCGCGTCTCCAGAGCAGCCTCAATCGAGTAAGCAATCAAGGGCTTGCCCGCCAGCTCCCGCACATTCTTGCGGGGCAGGCGCTTGCTGCCTCCACGCGCCGGGATGGTACAAATCATTTGGTCGCGCAAGACTGTCTCCGGGCGAAGTAGCTTTCCTTCATCGGCTCCAACGGAGAGCTGCCATCACGTGCGGTCAGCCCCAGCACCAGCAGTTCCGCGAGCCGCAGGTCTCCCTCGTCGTCGATGTCCACACCCCGGTTCGCATCGATCTCCGTCAAGTGATACGGCGATCCATAGAACGTGTTCTGCGCCAGCAGCTCCGCGCACCTCGCCCACCACACCGCCCCCGTCGGACAAAAACTCCGCGCCAGTTCCTGGCTCCGCACCAGAAACTCAGCACCAAACCTCCAGCGCCCATGGCCTTTCTCGTCTTCCACCAAAGCCCATTCGGGATAGACGCAACGATAGGTCACAACGGAGATCTGAAACGAACGGCCGGCCTCGCGAAACAATCGCCCGTGCTCGATGATGTCGCCGCGGGTGACCAGAGGACAGTTAGGCAGGACCTGGCAAAGAATCTCGGGGCAGGACCCTGTCGCAGCCAGCCGTCTCAGAAAGTGCGTGACGGCGTCAATAGACTTGGCCGTGTCCGTTGCCAGTTCTGGCGGGCGCTCGATGAACTCCGCACCATACCACTCCGCCACACGCCCGATCTCGGCGTCGTCGGAGGACACTATCACCTTCTCAAACAATCCGCTGTTCACCGCCGCCGAAATCCCGTAGGCCATCATCGGATGACCAAAAAACGAAAGCAGGTTCTTCCCCGGAAGACGTTTCGATCCGCCCCGAGCAGGAATCACCGCTACAGGTTTGCGGTTCTCAGGCAAGAGTCACCCACGTCCTTTCTTCGGCCGATCGGCGCGCAGCCAGAGCCACGCGTAACGTAAGGGTCGCATCTTCCAATCCGAACCTTGGACGCGCACCCGTCTTCACGCATTCGAGAAAGTGCGCCATCTCATTCACGTACATGCCGTTCGCTTCGCTGTCGAACTTCTGGGTTTCAACTTGCCCGCCAGGTCGTTCAATCTGCACCGCGTTGCTGGTGAAATTCCAGCACAACTTGCCTTCTGGCCCCACCAGAGTACAACTGCGGGAATAGGATCGCTGGATGAAGTCGACGTGCACATCGGCGCGCGTTCCGTCCGGAAAGCCAAGAAGAATGGTGGCGCAGTCCTCCACATTCACGTCCAACTGGCTCACTCGACCCGCCATGCACGCCACTTCCCGCGGCGCGCCGAACAGCCAGGTAACATAATCAATCTCATGCGACCCGTCGAGCAAAATACCGCCTCCCAGTTCACGGCGCGCTGTATAGCTCTTCCGGTAGTCCTGCCAGGGACGCCAATCGGGCAAGTAGCTTCCTGATTCGACGCGTGCCCAAAGGATCTTCCCCACGGCGGCTGAATCGACCAGTTCCTTCAACCTCTCTATCGGTGGATGGAAGCGCAGGTTATAGCCTACTTGAACCACGACCCCGCATTTTGCCGCTTGCTCTCGGAGTTCCTCCACGCCATCCAGACGATTAGAAAGAGGTTTTTCGACGAACAGATGCGCAGACGCGCGCAGCGCCTGCATCGCCTGTGCAACGTGGTGCACGGGCGGAGTGCAAATCAGGACCGCCTTTGGCCGAAACTCTTGCAGCCCGGCCTCCAGCGTAGGGAAGCATTCCACCTGGAATTCCGACGAAACGTACGCCAACCGCTCGGGGTGAGGGTCGCAGGCTGCCAACCGGGTTACACCCAACTTCTTCAGATTTCCGATGTGACGGCGCCCAATAGAACCCGCGCCCGCGACCAGTATCGAACATTGCTCAAAGGGGACCGCCGCCGAGTTCATAGCGCAAACGCCTGCACGACCTTCTTCACCGCTGCTATGACATCTTCTACATCCTGGTCGCTCATGGCGTGAAACATCGGAAGGCTGATGAGACGTTCGTAGGCATCCTCCGCGACGGGATACTCGCCTCCTCGATATCCGAAACGCTCGCGATAGTAAGGGTGAAGATGCGCGGGAATATAGTGAACGTTGACCCCGATGTTCTCCGCCCGCAGCGCCCGGAAAACCTGCGTTCGGCCCGTGCTCAACCTTTCGAGATTGAGCCGGATGGGATAGAGATGCCACGCTGGATTCACATCAGCCCGTACCGCCGGCGCGATCATCCCGGAAAGATCGCGAAACGCGGCCGCATAGCGAGCCGCAATCTCTCGCCTTCGCAGAAGATTTGCCTCCAGCTTCTTCAGTTGTGACAGCCCCAGGGCGCAGGCGATATCAGTAAGCCGATAGTTAAAACCGAGCAATACCATTTCGTAGTGCCATTGTCCTTCGCTCTGCCGCTGCCTGGCATCACTCGAGATGCCGTGATTACGAAACCGGCGCA
>Ga0210385_10001816_pt1 | contig 13025 bp, 8 predicted proteins | sample IncBWH26OmetaG_FD_160107 | JGI IMG/M metagenome (GOLD analysis project Ga0210385, IMG submission 160107) | Forest soil microbial communities from Barre Woods Harvard Forest LTER site, Petersham, Massachusetts, United States - Inc-BW-H-26-O ... | reverse complement strand
CGGCGAATACTACGGCGTCTGCAGCGTGCAGGAGTTATTCCTCGAACGCACCGGCATCCGCGCCGCATTCGCTGCATGCACCACAACCTACGCGGCCACCCTCGGCGTGCTTTTTTTCTTCCACCAATACACCACGGTTTCGCGCGCCTTCCTGCTCATTAGCGCTCTGAATTTGCTGCTGACTGCGCTGGCCATGCGTTCATTGTTCCGGACGGCGGTAAGCCGCCATACCGGCCCGCTCTGGAAACCGGATCGTATTCTCATCATCGGCGCCGATAAATTCGCGCGCCGCTCGGCCCGTCGATTGATCCAGGGCCCGCTCTCGTTTTGCCGTATCGTCGGCCACATCCATCTTCCCGGCCAGAACATCGTGGTCGAGGATGTGCCCGTCTACCCGCTCAGCCAGATCGATGAAATCTGCCGCGGCGGCAATGTTGACGAAATTCTCGTGGCCGTGCCCGCGAGCCAATACTCGGACGTTCCCAGGCTCGTCAAAAATCTCGAGCGTCTCGCTCTGCCCGTCCGCGCCATTCTCGATTTCGGTGATCATATGATGGTGCGCGAACGCCTCTTCCAGTTTGGCCGGCTCCAGATCCTCGACCTCACGGCGACGCCAGCGGAATCGGTGAAATATGCGCTGGCAAAGCGTGTGTTCGATATCGCTTTCTCGATGCTGGCGATCATCGTTACTGGGCCGGTCATGGCCGTCGTAGCCATCGCCATTCGCATCACGTCGGCGGGCCCAGTCTTGTTCGTTCAGGAGCGCGTCGGTCTCAACGGCAAGACGTTCCGCATGTACAAATTCCGCTCCATGAATGTTTCCTCGCGCAGCGAGAGCGACAACGTATGGACGATCGCCAACGACCCGCGCCGCACCGCGCTAGGCACGTTCCTGCGCAAGACTAGCCTCGATGAACTGCCTCAGTTCTTCAATGTCCTGAAAGGAGACATGAGCGTCGTTGGCCCGCGTCCCGAACGTCCAGGTTTCGTCAAAAAATTTCTAAGCGAGGTTTCGCGTTATAGCTCCCGCCATCGCCTGAAGGTTGGAATTACGGGCTGGGCGCAGGTCAACGGCTGGCGTGGCGATACTTCGATTCGCAGACGCGTCGAGCACGATCTTTACTACCTTCAGAATTGGAATTTCTATTTCGATCTCCGGATTATTTATCTCACGCTCTTTTCCAGGTTCCGCAATCGAAACGCGTACTAGCCGGCAACGGCAGCGCCACAGAGACAAGGCAATTGCGGCGCGCAACTTTGACTTGGGTTAACGACTGGCATGAATAGGCTTCGGATTGCTGTGTTGTCCAATACTCGTCCCTCTCGATCTTGGAGATTTGCACGCCAAATCCTTCGAGAGGTGCCGGGCGCGGAGATTTGCGGCATCGTGCAGTGTCCGCTGGCGAATCTGCCGCTGGCCCAACAGGTAATTGCGACCGCCGATCCGAATTTCTCGTCGCAGAGGATGGGGCTCTACGCACGCCTGCGTTCATGGTTCAGGACCCGCATGAAGAGTGCGGTCAACGGTGTTCTCTGGTTCGTGCATGGTTGCCCGCGCCTGCTCAATGCACCGCCGGCATTCACTGTGGAATCGCTGGCCGCCATATGCACGGAGCGTAATTGGCCGTTGCTTGAAGAGGCGCAACTCGACTCGGAACATGTGGCGGATTGTCTCAGCCGGGTCGCGCCCGACCTGGTAGTCGTTCTCGGCGAGCTTTCCTCGCTTCCCGAAACGAATGTGACGCCCGGTCACGGCTGGCTCCGCGCTCGCACCAATGAAGTTCACACCGGCGTCACCCGGGATCTTCACATCAGAATCGAACACCTCGCGAAGCCGTCGGGGCCTGTGCAAGATTTGTCGTTTGTCACGCTGCCGCAGCAGGTTCACGATTCCGCCGTCGGAGTCGCGCTCAAGGCAGACCTCATCACAGACGATATGCTGATGCGCGCTGTCTCTGGCGTTCAGGCTGGGGGCGCATGGCAAGCCGCTACCGAAGTTAAGCGCTGGCTCGACGACGTTCTCTCGCCTTACCTTGGGCAGCTCGGCTCTTCGATCACCGCGCCTGCTCCGGCCGCGCGGCGTTGGTATCGTTCTGTGTGGAGTCTCAGTCTCGAATCTGTGATTTTGTGTTCTCCCGCGGTGGTGGCGCGCAATTGGCTTCGCCGCTTGCGCAGCCGTTATCCGGTTTTGATTCTCGTGCATCATCTTGTTTCGGACCGCGCCCATCGCATGAGCATTTCCACGGAAGCCTTTTGGCGTCAGGTGCTTTTTCTGCGCCGGCACTATCGCGTGGTGAGCCTCACTGAGGTTTCGGAAATGCTGCTTTCCGGACGTGGACCATCGCCTGCGGTCTCGCTCACGTTTGACGACGGATACGCCGATAATTTCGTCAGCCTTCGCGCTGTGGCCGCAGAGCTCGATGTCCCGGTCTCTCTCTTCATCACCACGCAGCCGGTCGAACTCCACAAGGAGTTTCAACACGATGTAACCAAGGGCCAGCTCGGCTCCTTTCCGCTCACGTGGCCCCAGATCCGCTACTGGAAAGACCGAGGCGCCGAGTTCGGCAGCCATACGCGCACGCACATCAAGTGCGGTATTGCGGACTGCGCCATCCTGCGCGAAGAAATTGTCGGGTCGAAAATCGATTTCGAGACGCAGCTCGGGGATACTCCGCGCTTCTTCGCATTTCCTTACGGCAATCGTGGAGATATGTCTCCGGAAGCCGCCGGAATTGCAGCCTCGGCGTACCCGCACTTTCTTTCTGCGTTCGGTGGCGAAAACCATCCGGATCAGGACCAGGCGCACGCGCACTTATTTCGCAAGAACGCTTATCCCGAGCCTTGGGAATTGGAACTGGAGCTTCAGTCGGTTTTCGATCTTGCCAATGGCGCGAAGCGCGCCCTTGGCATGGGTGACGATCGCACCCGGCGCGCGGCGCAAGGCGCGAAACCCGCTGTCGCAGCGCCTCTTCTCGCTCCGCCGCTGAATTTTGAAGGCGGCGAAAATTCATTGCTGACCGAACCGTCTCAGGGCGTTCAGCGTTTGATCAAACCAAGCTGACCGCTGAAAGCGCCGATCGCCCCAACAAAATGCAAATCCATTTGCTGACGAGCCAATTTCCCGAGCGGACTTCATGAAGAAATCGCTCATTCTAAGAGCAGTAACCACGAGCTGGCTCGCCGTCATAGCCAACGCTGCCTACGGCCTGCTCCTCACGCCTTACGTTCTTCACCATCTTGGTGACGAAGCCTACGGCCTGTGGACGCTCACGGTGACCTGCGTGGGATACTACGGCCTGCTGGACATCGGCGTCCGCTCGTCCATTCTGCGCTACGTCTCGCGCCATCAGGCCTTGGGGCAACGCGACTGCGTCAACGAAGTGGTTGCGACTGCGTTCTACTATTACCTCGCGGCGTGTGCGGTGATTCTGATCGCCACATTCGCCTCTGTCGGTCCCGTCTCGCATTTCTTTCCCATCCCCGCGAATCTATTGCCGGCCTTCAAGGGCTTGTACATCCTCGCGGGTGCGATCCAGGGATTCACGCTGCCGCTCGTCGTCTTTGCCGGATCGCTGGAAGCGGCCGGACGTTTCGACCAGATGTATCTCACCACAGTCTTCGGGCTGGCCGTACGAGTGGTGGCGATCATCGTCGTGGTGCATTTGGGCAGTGGACTTTTCGGAGTCGGCGCCGCCACGCTGCTGTCTCAGCTGTTCGTCTACTGCATTCAAGTGCCGCTGTGCTTCCGTGCAAATCCTGGCATGAGCCTGCGGCCGCGCTGGGCGCGCAAGGCAGTCTTTAGAGATATGCTTCGCTACGGCTCCGTCAGCGTCACGGTTGGCATCGGCGAACGAATGCGCGGATACGTCTACCCGTTGCTGATCGCGCGATTTCTCTCTCCCGTGGCCGTCACAATGTTCGCTCTGCCGGTGAAACTGATGCAGGTTCCCACGGATGGTGTCGGCACCATGACCGAAATACTCAACCCCCTTTCCAGCCGGCTCGAAGCGCAAAACGATTTCTCGAAGCTTCGTCAGTTGATACTCAATAGTTCGCAAACTGCTTTCCTGCTTTTGATTCCACTTGCCGCTCTCCTGATCACTTTCGGCCGCGAACTTCTCTCTTTCTGGGTCGGCGCCAAATACAGCGCCGCGTACGGACTGCTGGTTCTGCTCACGCTCGGCCTTGGCGCCGCAGCTACCCAATGCTGCATTCAGTCGATGTTATTTGGCATCGAGCGCCACAAAGCGCTGATCTGGTATCGCCTTGGAGAAGGCCTGTCCGTTGTGATTTTCGGAAGCATCGCCCTGAAACTTTGGGGTCTCGAAGCGTTCGCCGCCGTCATCGCGGTCACGCTTCTTACGACGAGCCTTTTCCTCGTGCCTCGGCACCTGTGCCAAATCCTGGGCCTGTCGTTGAGTCGCTATCTTACGGAAGGCGTGTTGAAGCCGCTCGCGCTGGCAGTGCCGATGATAGGGACTTATATCGCGATCCACCGCAATTTTCAGATCACAGGCTGGAAAGATCTCCTGTTGGCCGCGATGGCCGGCGGTTGCGTCTACGCGATCACGCTGTTGGTTGCAGGAGCAGCAAGCATGGGAACCTCCGAGCGTTGGTATGGCGTCGGCGTCCTGCGAATGCTGGCGCAACGATTCCTGCCCGCGTTGTCCGCCCGCTTCCGACCCGCCTCTGTATTGCCCCCCGCTGATTCCCAAGCCGAATGGTAGTTCGCCGGCCACACTCTCCCGCATTCCTCTGCACACACGCCTGTTTTGTTAGTGGCATGCATTCCGGAAATTAGGAAGTAGACCCTTCTGACGCTCTGAATGGAGGTTCGAAATATCGATAGTGCGATTGCGGATTGGTGTCGCGGGATCATTCCGGGTGCGGCGTCCTTGTCACGCTGCGGGAATTGGAAGGGCGGGGTTCGCCCCCTCAAGAATCAGTTTTGACTTCTCCGCAAACTGTCGTCGTGATCGGGATTAAGAAGAAGTTGAAATATCAGCCGCAGCGCCAACAGGAAGGGAAGCCTTAGCCAGCGCGACAGCCGGAACGTCCGCGGTTACAGAAGCAGTGGAAGACGAAACAGAACGGCTCTTTGCCGCATCCCGAAGCTTCAGGAAGGGCTTCTCGATCAAGTAGTGGCAAAGCACGGCCACCACGAAGGCTAGAACTACGTTCTGTGGAAATCGGTTTGGCCAGGCAGCCGAGCCGCGGTTCAGGAAAAGCTGTTGCCACACGTAAAGCGAATAGCTCAAGACCCCCACAAATACGAGCGGCGAGGAATTCAGCACTCTTCCGGCCCAATCCTTCGTGTGAATCGTCACCCGGCAGACGCAAAGCGCAATGAAGAGATTAATCGTCGTCTCCAGCACCGCCCAGCGAAGCCTCGCGCCGCCCCTCATGTTCAGGGCCAGAGCCGCCATCGGGATTAGGAAAAAGTACTTCGAGTCGATAATCTTTCGGAACCAATTTTGCCCAAGCAGATCCTGCTTGTATCCGGCTAGCACGCATCCGGTGGCAATGGCATCCGCGATCGTGGGAAACGAATTGCCGATGTCCGGCCGCTGCGAGACCCAGAAATAATAGGTGCCGAGTCGCATCACCGGCCCGAGCAGCACTACGACGACGGCTGCTTTCAGTCCCTTGCGCACGCCCAGAACCAACAGGGTCAGCGGCCACAGCAAATAGAATTGCTCTTCCACCGAAAGCGACCAGAGATGGCCGACCCACCAGGAGCGTTCCGGAAAAAAGTTGATGGTATAGGTGTAAGCGTGTAGCAGGTCGCCGCGGTGTAACTCGATAATCCCTAGATAGAACGCCGCCGTTACGCAAAGCAGGAAGAAGTAAGAAGCCGGAAAAATGCGCAGCGTTCTGCGCTTGTAGAATTCCGTCAGCGAGATCGTGCCGGTCTTCGCAGTTTCCTTCAGCAGCAGCAACGTGATGATGTAGCCCGAAATCACGAAGAAAACCCGGACACCCAGGTTTCCCAGGTCGCCCGTATGGCTCCACAGCGCAGGATTATTGTAGAAGCCTATCGTACCTACCGCGTGCCCGCACAACACCAACAGAATCGAAAGCCCGCGAAGGCCATCAAGACCTGGAACCCGTTTCGCCGCAACCTGGGAACTCATTCGGATCTCCGGAACCCTTACAAAAATGCCGCTCCGCCACATAGCGGCGATGGCGCGGCAATTATCCTGACTATAGACAAGCCGCTCCGCCTGCCACCATCGGGGGAAGCACCGAATTTCAGAGGGGGGAAACACAGCAGCCTGAAAGCGGCGAACTAACGGACTCTTATGAGATACACGTCCGTGCACTGGCCCGGCACATGCATTCCGGCTGGGCAGCCATTGGGATGCGCCATGTTGCTGGTGAATACCACGTACTTGCCGTCGCGGCTGATCGCAGCATGCGGCTGGTTCCAATATCCTTCCGCGCTGCGTGACCGCGCATGCGCCAGGCGATAGACGGAGCCGCGATCAATGCGCACAAGCATAATTTCGTCCTGATATAAAACCCAGTTGTCGAAAGTCGGCTTCTCAAAGGCCGCATTGCCATTGAAAAGCTCAGGCCCGCTTTTTCCATCGTCGAAAAAGGAAAGGGCCGCCCACGGTTGAGCCGGACTGCCTCGATAGCTCACGTGCCAGCTCGGTTGTTTGTCGAGCAAGCATGTCGCTGCCGATAAATCATTCAGCTCCCTCACGTCCAGCCCCCAACCACTGCTGCATGGGTTGTCTTCTCCGGCGAGAGTGGACGATCTTCCCATATCGATGAAGACCGGTTTGCCGCTCGCGTCGTACCCCGTATCAATGTGATTGGTGCTGTCCTGCAAATGGATGAGCCTGCTTCCGTCCCACAATCGAAGTCCTTGTTCGACGCCAGTCCCATCGTCGGTGAAATCAGTCGCCAGCCGATTATCAGGAGTAAGCAGCAGTTTGTGAACGCACCCGGGTTGCGGCGTCTGCGTCACGCCCCACTGATTCACCTGGCAGGACGTCGTGTAGACCGATGTTTTCTTTTCTTCGCTCAGCGACCATACGAAGACGTCCATCGTGTTGCTTGGATTCTGTCCCACCAGCGCGATGTGATCTCCATCCTGCGAAAGATCCGCCGCATCGGGCGACACGATCCCGCGGTACTCGCTGAATGTGTAGATCGCCGTGCCTTTTACGGAGCCGCCCTCTATGCTCCCGCGATAGAGCGCGTTGCCATGCGTGTAATAGAAAACCTCCCCGTTGGACGCGTCCCACACAGGATGCCCGCTATTCATCGTTGGCATCTTGTCGCTGGCCACCACGAGCTTCCCGTCCACGCTCTTGATTCGCCACCCTCCATCGTCGGAGGTAATTAACACCATCGAGTCGCCGGCGTTCACGGCCGAAAGAGTCGAGTAGTAGTTCATAAAGCTCAAATGTTTCCCGTCGGACGTCGTCTCCTCTTGCGCGCCGTCGGTGAGCCTCATCACGCTGCAGCCAAACGCCGGATCGGCGTAGCTATGGCCGACTGCAGGTGGCTCGAACGTCGTCCAATCCGGTGGGACGTGGATCTTCCCATCGTCCAGCTCACCGCAAGCCGGCGCAGCCGCGCCAGTTAGCGTCGCTGCGGCCTTGGCCGCCGGCCCCCCACTCCGCGTCGTTAAATAGCCCGCAACCGGTCCCAATATAAGGACCGACATAACGGCCGTCTGCAATCCGGCGACAAGACCTGTATGCCTCATCAGGCTTCTATCAGAGCGGATTCACCGCAGGTCTTCAATCCGGTAAACCCCCGAAAAACACTCGGCAGACGCAAGAACCGCCTCCGCCGTCGGAGGAAGGAAATGCTCCTCGTGGCTATGAGCGAAACTCACCCTTATCCTGTACGGGAGCTGCTCATGACTACCATCTTTCCCTGCGGAGTTCTCAAGTCAACATCGGATGTCGCGCTATTCCCACGCGGCGTACTTTCTCTGCGAACCGACTCGGCGTAGCGCGGATTCGCAATAGGGCCTCTGGTGCGATTCTCCGTTGCCTGCTTGTTTCCAAGACTATCCAGACGCCCACGCCATCTGTCTCCGATGAGTCACTCGCAAACCGAACTCGCGGCATTGGATCGCTTTGAATATCGGATATTGAGGTGGTTGTCGCCTCGAGATCCGCTCCACATGGCTGGGGACACCTATGAGGGCAGAACAAAAATCACAGTTCTCTTAGGCGAAAAGCTTCTTGAGGAGCTCCGCGGGAAAGTCGTAGTTGACTTTGGCTGCGGGGAAGGCGACGACGCAATTGCCGTGGCGAAACACGGTGCTTTGCGAGTGATCGGGATCGATAACAGAGAGAACGTACTCGAACGTGCACGCGCAAAAGCACGGCAGGATGGAGTGGAAGAAGTCTGTCGTTTCTGCATGCACACGGAGGAGCAAGCGGACGCGATTGTTTCCATCGACTCGTTCGAGCACTTTAGCGATCCGGCGGAAATTCTCGTCAAAATGCGTCGTCTACTAAAGCTCGGGGGCGCGGTCTACGTGAGCTTTGGCCCGACGTGGTATCACCCATTAGGTGGACACCTTTTTTCTGTTTTCCCGTGGGCCCACCTGATTTTTTCTGAACGCGCGCTGCTTCGCTGGCGTTCTGATCTGCGCCGCGACGGCGCGACCCGATTTGGCGAAGTGGAAGGCGGGCTCAATCAGATGACGATTTCAAGATTTGAAACCCTCATTAGGCAGAGCCCATTCCACATCGAGTCGCTTGAGATTGTCCCAATCCGGCGGCTTCGACCGCTTCATAACCGGCTGACAAGGGAGTTCACGACCGCCATTGTCCGGTGCAAGCTAACCCCCAAAGGTGCGAATTAGCTTCTGCTATTCTGACCGGCTTCGCTGGCGCCCGGGTCAGTACCACGTTGTGAACCGGGCTCCTGCTGCCGTTGCGTATGCTATTGAACTTTAATCACGTACACGTCGGTGCAGTTGGTTGTGGTTTGGAAGTTTGCTGGGCAGCCGGTATGTGCGAACGCCATATTGCTGTTGAACGCGATGTATTTGCCGTCGCGGCTGATTGCGGCGTGAGGCTGTGCGTAAAAATCTTCCTCGCTCCGTGAGTAGCCCAGCGCCAAACGGTAAACGTATTTGCTGTTATTGTTCGCATCGATCCGAACCATCATGATTTCGTCTTCGTATAGCTGCCAATTATTCGACGTCGCCGGCGCGTAGTTTGTCGAGGTGTCAAACCATTCCGGGCTCGGTGTGCGCGTATCGAAGAACGATAGTCCGACCCAGGGCTGATTCGCGTTGCCGCGATACCCCACGTGCCAGCTGGGCTGGTTGTCGAGCAAGCAGACAGAGGACGCGGGATCGTAAATCTGCCGCACATCCAAGCCCCACCCACTGGGGCATGGATTGGTTATTCCCGCGGTATAGGTGGAATTTCCGGACTCGACATACACAGAGCTGCCATTCATATCGTACCCGGTATCCATATGATTTGTGCTGTTTTGAAGATGTGGCAAAGGGTTCAATCCGGTCCACAGCCGCACGCCTTGCTCTGTGCCCGTTCCATCGTTAGAGAAATCGATGGCTACGTTGTTGTCTGGCGTCTGAATCAACTTGTGCAAGCAGGAATTGTTCGAGTTATTCACCACACCGGTGCACTGCTGGGTCGTATACACGGGGCCCTTCAAATTCGTCACGAAGTCGTAATCAAACACGTTTTCCGGACTAGACCCGGTGTTATCGCCACCGATGACCACCACATGCGCCCCATCCTGCGAGATATCGGTTTCGTCCATGAAGTTGATCGCCGTGTATTCTGTGAATTGGTGCACGGTGGCCGCCGTCACGGAAGACCCCTGAATCGTTCCTGACATCATGGAGTTTCCGTTCGTGTAATAGAAGACATTCGGGTTGGTCGCATCCCAATAAAACCAGCCATCGTTGAAAGCCGCTGGCATATTCGCCAAGGGCACGATCACATTTCCCTGCAGATCGGTAATGAACCGGCGGTTCCATCCGTCGGTGATCATCAGGTAGGTATCGTTCGAGTTGAAGGGAGAAACTGTCGCGTAACCCATGGTCACGGGCAGATAGTAGGCTCCGGTATAGACCTCCGTAGAAGCATCCGTGACGCGCGTTACAGTACAGCCAAAGGTAGCGTCCACGTAACTTTGCCCCTTAGCCGGCGGCACGAAGGTGCTCCAATTGGTCGGCACGTGAACCGTCGCATCCCCGGATACTCCGCAAGTCGGCGCACCCGCTACCACATTGCCGGCCACGGCCGTTCCGCTTCCGCTTAGGCTCACCGTTGACGGCGAATTCGTAGCATTGCTCGCCACTGTCACGCTTCCGGTCAGAGCACCGCTTGCCGAGGGATCAAACGTCACGCTAAGCGACGCACTTTGTCCCGCCGCCACAATCTGTCCCGCCGAAATCCCGGTCGCATTGAAGCCCGAGCCGGAGACTGTCACGCTCGATACCGTCACGCTTGCCGTCCCGCTATTTGTAAACGTCACCGGAAGCGCGTCGCTCGTTCCCACGTTCACACTGCCGAAACTCAAGCTCGACGAGCTTGCAGTCAAGCCTGATGCTGCGGGTACCACGGTGAGCGTTGCCGGATTGCTCATCACGTTTCCGGCGTTGTCGCTCACCGCAACCACGTACGTGGAACCGTTGTCCGCAGTTGTCGTAGGCGGCGTGGTGTAAACGCTGGCTGTAGCTCCGCTGATCGCCGTCCCGTTCTTGTGCCACTGGTAATTCAGCGTCCCGCCACTCGCGGCCACGCCGAACGTCGCCGTCTGCCCGGGCGTCACCACCTGTGGCGTCGGCTGCCGGGTGATCGAAGGCGTCGCGGTCGCGGCAGCGGACGTTCCCGTGCCGCTCACAGCAATCGCCGTGGGAGCATTGCTCGCGTTGCTCACCAGGATCACCGTCCCGCTTGCTGCCCCAGACGTTGTCGGCGCGAACGCCACCGCAAACGACACACTCTCCCCCGCTGGCAAATTTTCTGGAAACGTAGGCCCGTTCGCCGTAAACGCCGCGCTCGTCGAAGTCAGCGCCGAAAGTATTACGGTCGCATTCCCCGTATTCGCTACCGTTACAGTCTGCGAGGCACTGCTGCCCACCGCAACGCTGCCCAGGCTCAAGCTGGTGGTACTGGGTGTCATGATCCCGATCGTGCTTCCGTGTCCGTTCTTGGACGCCGGGTCCACCTGCCCGGCATACCCGCAACCCGACAGAAAGACCGTCATGATTGCGATACAACACGTGAAAAGCAGATCTCTCTTCAGCTTCATTGCCTCTCCTAAATCTGTGTTCGGTTTCGTCTGGGATCAGGGCCGGAGATGTCCAGATCCAGTCGCATACATGGAAACATGTATGCGCGCATAGAGATTGAACCCTAGGGGAGCGGTCAAGCCTACTGGCAGCGGGGGCAGTTTTGGGCCAGCTTGGGGGGACTACACGGGCGTAAGCGGAAACCTACACAAAACCTGTCCCATTTTCCGACACGCCCGAAATAGGCCCTAAGGGCAATCTCCTCAGGGGATTGCGGCCTCGGTCTGCGGGATTCACCTGCGACTTGTTCAGGGATTTCGGACCGGCGATTTCGCGTACCTCCCTGATTGCGGGCGCAGTCCGATTTCTCTAGTCTCACCACTGGCAAGTCCTGCCGTGCTGGCCTTGAACAGGGCGAGGACAGCGCTCGACTCAAAATTCGGAGGAAATAAGGAAATGCGCTATCTGGTGACTGGGGGAGCCGGCTTTATCGGCTCGAATACCGTGGACGAACTTATCCGCTGCGGCCATGAAGTGATCGTGTTGGACGATCTCTCGACGGGCAACGAGGACAACCTTCTCGGCGCGACCGGCAGCATCGAATTCGTTCTCGGCACCATCGCCGATCTGAGTCTTATGCGCAACGTCTGTCGCGGTGTCGACTACGTGATCCATCTCGCCGCGCGCACCTCCGTGCCTAAGTCCGTTCGCGACCCCATCGAAACCAATCGCGTGAATGTCGACGGCACGCTCAACGTGCTCGTCGCTTCCAGAGACGCTCGCGTGAAACGCGTCGTCTTCGCCTGCTCATCCTCTATATACGGCGAGACACCCACGCTCCCGAAGAGCGAGTCGATGACTCCCGCGCCCATCTCGCCTTACGGCGTCTCCAAGCTCACCGGCGAAATGTACGGCTTCGCGTTCCAGAAGGTGTACGGCATGGAATTTGCGTCCATGCGTTACTTCAATGTCTTCGGTCCGCGCCAGAGTCCAAACTCGCCTTACTCCGGCGTTTTGTCGCTGTTCAATTCGGCCATCCAGAAGGGAGCGCCGGTCACGATCTTTGGCGATGGCGAGCAATCCCGCGACTTCACTTACGTCAGCAATGTGGTCGAAGCGAATTTGCTGGCCTGCGAGGCCGATGGCGCCGCCGGCCAATCCTTTAACGTGGGCACTTCGAATCGCTACACGCTGAACCACACGCTCGACTTGCTCGCGAAAATCTCCGGCCGCTCGGTCGAACGCGAATATGTGCCGCCGCGCAAGGGCGACATTCGCGATTCGCAGGCGGACATTTCGCGCGCCCGTGAAATCCTCGGCTACAATCCGCGCATCGGCTTCGAAGAGGGCCTGCGCCGCACCTGGGAGTGGCACTGCTTCGAAAACGCCGCCCTGCTCCAAAACCACGCCAGCGCCGCCTAACAAGCCGCGAAAATTTGCCGCCTCTTCTAGGCTGCGGGACAAAAGCCGATTTTTAGGATGTCGGAGTCTGCCCGCCGGACGAGGATAGATGGGTCTGCCTGTGTAGAGGCCACCGTTGCTGCCGCCTTTTGGCAGCGCCTCTCGGTGGGCGCCTTTGCCTGTGGTTGCTTTTGCATTCGACGTTATTCGTGGCGCCGGCTCGCCCTGACGAAAGAAGGGCGATCCGCCTGCGCTCCGACGAGCTCCAATCGCGCCCGCAGCCGGCCCCCTCTCGCACCTCAAATCCCGCCCGCAAGGAAGGTTTTCCCGGGAACGCCGATCTCAAGATCGGCGGGTTTGAAGTTGGCAACAG
>Ga0210385_10001814_pt1 | contig 13034 bp, 13 predicted proteins | sample IncBWH26OmetaG_FD_160107 | JGI IMG/M metagenome (GOLD analysis project Ga0210385, IMG submission 160107) | Forest soil microbial communities from Barre Woods Harvard Forest LTER site, Petersham, Massachusetts, United States - Inc-BW-H-26-O ... | reverse complement strand
TCGCCCTATTCACCGCGCTGGCCACGCTTCTGGCTGCGGTCGGCATCTACGGCGTGATGTCCTATGGCGCCAGCCAGCGGACGCACGAAATCGGCATCCGCATTGCCATGGGCGCACGACGCGGCGACGTCCTCGCTCTGATCATGCGTGAAGCCGCGCGTCTGGCCTGCGTCGGACTGGGCGCGGGCATTCTGGCCGCTCTCTCGCTCACTCGCTTTATGAGGAGTCTTCTCTTCGGCGTCACACCCACGGACCCAGCCATCCTCGCCGGAGTGGCTCTGCTGATGGCGGCCGTCGTGCTGTTGGCGTGTCTGATCCCCGCACGTCGCGCCGTCAACGTCGATCCGTTAGTCGCCCTGCGGGACGAGTAACCCGAAGCTCACCGCTTCCCCAAGCGCAGCGATTCCCAACTGCCGTCCGCTGTCCACCCTCCGTCCACCGCCACCGCTTGCCCGTTGATAAATCCGCTCTCCCCGCCGTCGGCAAGAAACGCGATCGCTCGCGCCACATCGTCAGGTGTCGCAAAGCGCGCCATCGGCACGCGCCCGGTAATGTCCGCATCGCAGTAAGTCCCGCGAGCCTGGTCCGCCGCATCCATCTCCGTCTTTACCCAACCTGGGCAAACGGCATTAACGCGTACTCCCCGCCCTCCCCATTCGGCGGCGAGCGTCCGCGTGAGACCAATCAATCCATGTTTCGATGCGTTGTAGGCTGCGCGATCCGCAATACCTAGCAGCCCCGCCACCGAAGCGACATTGATAATCGATCCGCTGCCCGCCTGGAGCATCTTCTCCCCGAACGCCTTCGCCAACAGGAAGGGTGCGACCAGGTTCACCTCCAGCACGCGGCGATAATCCCTCGCGGCGGTTGCTTCCGCGGGCGAGATCAGGCTGATTCCGGCATTATTGACCAGCACGTCCGCGCGCCCATACGCCTCGAACACCTGCTCGACAAATCGTCCCACAGCCCGTTCGTCCGCAATGTCGCCGGCTTGGCCCATCGCCTCGCCACCCGCGGACCGAATGGCGGCGAGAGTCTCTGCCGGCTCATGCAGGTCGATGATCGCAACCCGGTAGCCTCGCTCGGCCAATAGCCCCGACGTCCGGCGGCCGATTCCCTGCGCGCCGCCGGTGATGACGGCCACCGATGGGCGGCCTCTTTGTGGCTGCGCCAACTACTTACTTCTGTCCTTGCGCGGCCGGCTTTTCGCTGGTTGGAGGCACCAGTCCCTTTAGCCGCATATAAGTCACCATATTGCCGTAGTGTTCATAGATATGGGCCGTATTTACGGAAAGCAGCGTAAGCTTTGCCATGTCGTAATTGTCCATCTTGGCCATCTGCGCGCCCTTCGCGTCCGTCATACCGGCAAAGGCCTTTTGGCAGTATGAAACCGAATCCTTCAGCGCCGCCACCAGGTCCGCCTTCGAGGTCTTGGTCTTCTCGATGTTCTTCATCTGCGGCTGCTCGCCCATCGCCGTCCCACACGTCTCGTATTGGGCGTCCGCAACATGCCCCACCAGTTGCCCAAAACTACGCACGTCCGGTGTCGGCTTGAAAGAGTAATTTTCCTCGGGCATCTTCTCGGCCGCGGCCACCACTACGCCGCTGATGTACCCGTAGGCTCCTTTCTCGCTGGCTGTGATCGGATTCGCCAGCGCCGTCTTCGACGGCGTCGTCTCTTGTGCATAAGCGCCAACCGCCGCACCCGCCCATGCCACAAACAGTAAACAGAGTGTCTTCTTCAAGTGAACCTCCTTCGGATATGATGTCACTTCTCGCCCGAATCCCTAGTGATCAACGTTGTTCGGCCCGAAGAAGTTCCAGCATCTGTCCTTGGCGGCCACGCATTTCGTTCGGCAAAACGGCGCCACAAAGCCGACCGACCTACGTGCGCCAGCCCTCCCCATTCATCGCGTGGGGCGGGCCTCCCGGCCCGCAGCCGACCTCCCGGTCGGCTCCTCTTGTCCGCGCACCCCACACAGTCTTTTCTAATCGAAAGATGAGCCTGGAAATTGAGGTAGAGCTGTGGCTGAGGAGTGCTCCTTTCTGAGTTGTTTGAGAGTGAGTGTAGCAGTCGCCGTGCGGTGGAAATGTGGGAATCGCACCAGCGATTTCCAAGGCTTGTGGGAAGACCGCAGGGCTTTCCACATGCCGCCATTTCCACCGCTTTCAGGCGGTGCGTCGTAGCTCCTCGAAAAGCTTTCGTTTTGCTTGCTGCATTCTGCGTGCTGCTTCGGTGTCGCTGATGGCGTGCGCCACGCGGCGGAGCATTGCTATACTCACGCCAGAACGCAAGCATAGTTGCGGGTTAGCAGTGCTCAGGAAGGTTTCCAACGGTGTCTGATAACGCCGGTAGCGGCGCCGTTGCCTGCCTTTGTCGTCGATCTCGACATCGGCCTGCGCGCACGGCCGATGAAAGTTCAGATAGGGATTGAAGTACTCGCTATAGAAGCGCTGAATCCGCTCCGCGTGAGAGGCAGCGATGTAGCCGTAACCCATGTGTTTGCGAATCACCGCGCCATTCTTGGCTTCTACTAATCCGTTGTCATTGCTGTGGTGGGGCCGGCTCTTTGTTTGCTCGATCAGTAGCTTGCTCAACAGTTGCGCGACCGTGGCATTGACGAACTCGCTACCGTTATCCGAGTGAAAGCCGCGAATGCGGAAGGGGAACTGTTTCAGCATGCTTTCCAACACTGGCTGCAGCCACGCTTCGCTAATGCGTGGCGCGCAAGCTACCACTTGCCACTGCGTTACTTCATCAACAGCGTTGATGTGATACACGCCTTTGCTGCCGTCCAGATCGCCTTGATGCACCGTATCCACGCGCAGATAACCGGGTTGACCCTGCGGATTGGGTCTCCGCCGCTCGCCGATACTCACCGGCGTGGGACGTGTCTTCGTGTAGCTCAGCCGGCATTCGCGATAGCGCCGCTGCTTGCGCAGGTTATACAGATGCGCCACTGAGATAACGGCCAGGCGCTCATATTCTGGCTTTCCATATTCTTGATACTCGCGTTCCAGGATGCGCCTGGTCGCTGGACCACTTAGCGTCTCATGCGCTTCATCAACGCTGGCCAGCAGTTCGACGTCGGCACGCGTGTAGTGCTGCGCAAAGCGATGCCGCCGGTAACTCCTCTCCTTCACTTCACCGCTCGTCAGATAACGACCGATCAGCCGCGTCACTTGCGCACGGCTCAGCCCGGTCAGCTTCTCCACATAACGCCGCACAAGTCCACGATTCCTGCGGTTCTGCTGCCGATAGCCATGAAACTGGAGAACGCCCCTCAGCCACCCATAGATCTCCTCGCGTTTCTCGCCTTCAAACTCAACCTCTTCGCTGGCTTCCAAAAACGCCTGGATCTGCCCCAGGCTCAGTTTCTCTGCCTCCCGCACGCTGATCTTCAATCCTCAGCATGCCCACCTCTTCAGGCTCATTCTGTGTTAGAAACAAATCGCCCGCTCAGGCTCATCTTGCATTGGAAAAGACTGCCGGTTGACCACTGATGAAGGTTCGAGAGATCATCAAGATTGTAGAGGCCGATGGCTGGCGTCACGTGAAGACGACGGGAAGTCATCGACAATTCAAGCACCCGACCAAGCCGGGGCGGGTGACGATTGCGGGCAAGCAGGCGTGGATGTTCCGATTGGGACGCTGAAAAACATCTATAGACAAGCGCAAATCCAGGAGAAGTAGACGATGCAATATACGGTCATCATTGAAAAAGGCCCGACGAGTTACGGTGCGTCCGTTCCTGATCTTCCGGGTTGCGTCGCCGTCGCGCAAACGCGCAAAGAAGTTGAGAAGCTAATCAAGGGCGCGATCGAAATGCACCTCGAGGGAATGCGCGAGGATGGATTGCCGATTCCGGAGCCGGCCAGTACCGCTGTGGTTGTAGACGTGGCAGCGTAGTCGCAGACAGCCTACAGATGTCATTATTGGACGCTCTGAGCGGGAACTGGCCCGGCGTCCAAGTCCGCATCCAGATACGCGAGATAGAAAGCTACCAGGCGATAGGCGTCGTAGTAATCGCTGGGATGTATGGCGTTCATGTTATCGCGGTAACTATGTAAGATCGACCAGGTTTCTTGAGTTACTGAATGAATGGTGACGACCGGAATTTTCTTGTTAAGAAAGGGATGAGTGTCGTCATCCCCCACCCGATCGACGTTGACGCCCTCCAAGCGGATGTGAACGGAAGCCGCCACTTGCATCAACCGTTGTACGAGGATGGGTGCCGAGCGATGGACCCACACCTTCGGCTCGGTAAGTCCCAGGCATTCCAGGTTGATGAACGCCTTTATCTCAGCTCTCTCCTCCGCGCTTAACTCCTTCACGAAACGGGACGAGCCCAGCAGTCCACGCTCCTCTTCGGTGAAGGCAACAAACCGGAAGGTGTGTTTGGGGCGCTTTGTCTTGAGAGTTTCGTACAGAGAAGGAAGCAGCGCTGCGCCGCTCCAATCGTCCACGATGCCTTGACCCCTCTCCACGAAGTCGTAGTGGCCGCCCACCACAACTGCCGCGGCCGTTTCACCTGGCAATTCGCAAATGACGTTAGAGGATGAGCCGTCAACTTGCTGAAGCTGGACCTCGCATCCAAGCTCGCGAAACAGGGTGGCGATGGCAGCCTGCCGTTCCCGTTGCCGGACCTGACCGGCTTTTAGCCGCTGAGTTATGACGTCGGGCGTGACCAATGGCAACCTGAACTCGTCGGTCAGGCCGGTTGAACACGCGAAAACGATCGCGAGCGGCGCGGCAAGCAAGTGCGGTAAACGCCGGCCCGTTAGACGACCGGCAGGAATCGGCATAGCAACCAATCTAACGGAACCCGTCGAGCGCGCGGGGCGCACATTTCGGCTGCGGTACTAGTGGAGTATGGAGCTCGTTGATTAGAGTGGCCCGCTCCCTTATACTCGCGGCTCGGTTCGCGGCGGTTGCGGCGCTGTGTGTGATCGCGGCGCGGGCGCAGACGCCATTGAGCGAGCGCGTGCTGGTGGTCTACAACGCAGATGTCTCGGATTCGAAACAAGTCGCCCGATATTACATGTCGAAGCGGGCGATCCCGGCGAGCAATCTATGTAAAATAAGCGTCTCGTCGACCGACCAGATCAAACAGGCTGAATACGATTCGAGCGTGAAGCGGCCGATTCAGAAGTGCCTGGAGCTAGCCGGAAGAGACAAAATACTTTATATCGTATTTAGTTACAGGACTCCTTGGTTACTTGAGTTCTCGGCGACAGATACAGAGGCTCTGGACCAATTTGCTGCGGACATATGGGACGAGTATGTGCCGGAACGGGCGGCCAATCAGACGGAAGTTCAACCTTACTTTGGAAGGGCGGAAAGCGAAGGCGACTTGTACGAGCCTTATGTTCCGCTGGCCGATTACCGGCAGCAGGCGAATGCGCGGAGAATTTATTCGGTTTGGCGCCTGGATGCGGCAAGCGCCGAGGTCGCCAAGGGATTAGTCGACAAGGCGCTCTATGCAGAAGCACATGGGCTGGAGGGAAACGGGTGCTTTGACCGCCGCACCGACCCAACGACGTCCGTTCCTGATTGGGCGTATGGGGGCGGCGATTGGGACATTCACCAAGCCGCGGAAATGGCGCGCAGGGCAGGTTTTCCGGTGACGGAAGATGGTCACGCGGAGGAGTTTGGAACGGCGCCTGCGCCGCTGCGCTGCGATCATGCGGCGCTGTATGCGGGCTGGTACACGCTCAATCACTATAACGATGCCTTCAGTTGGAATCCGGGGGCGATCGGGATCCACCTCGACAGCGCTTCGGCTACCAATCCCAGAGGCGGCACTAACTGGGCGGCGGGTGCGATCGCCCACGGAATCACCGTTACAGCCGGCGCGACGACCGAGCCGTATCTTGACAACCTGCCGCACCCGGACCAGGCTTTGTGGTACTTATTCCACGGAGCGAACGTGGGCGACGCGCTGCTAAGAAGCGAGCGGCTGTTGAAGTGGAGAATCATCAACGTGGGAGACCCTCTTTACCGGCCGTTTCCCAAGAGCGCCGAACTGGAGGAGCGCTTGAGGCCGAAGATTATTTTCGCGCTGATTCCACAGACGGTGTTGGGCGATAGTACCTCCGGGGCGGCGATCGCTTTGAGCTCACGCGCCGGGAGTGGCGGCGAAAAGTTTGCGTTAAAGAGCGAGCACCCGGACTTAGTGGGCGTGCCGGAAACGGTGACCGTTCCGGAAGGATCGGACGGCGTGAAATTTCAAATCAAAACCTTTCACGTGGCGACAGATGGGAGCGCGGCTCGCCTGTATGTCAAGAGCCAGAACTTAGAGAAATCGAACACGCTGGTATTGTTTACGGTGTTGCAGGCCCTCGGGGTTGCTCAGGATAAGGTGAAAGGCGGTTCGTCCATTTCGGGCGCGGTGGTGCTGCGGAGGGCGCCGCCGGCAAATTTGACAGTCACTCTGAAGAGCAGCAATGCGGCAATCGCAAGCGTTCCCTCAGAAGTCAGCCTCGCCGCAGGGCAGAACCAAGCCGCGTTTCAGATAGCGACTCACTCGGTCGTGGCGCAGACGCCGGTTGTGATCACGGCGTCTTATGCGGGAACCGTTCGAAACGCAAACATTACTGTTGTGCCGTAGTGGCTGTGTGAGCGGGGTGCGAGCGGCCCGGAAGAAGCGGCTTGGCACAGAGCTGCTCGAGAATCGACAGCGGGGAATCTTCCGGGTTAGCCAGCGACCGCCGCGCAACAATGAAAGTCTGCTCAAGGGCGTGCTGGCCGGCTTGCACCGAATGCGGGACGACGTCTGTAAATACCAGCCAGGTGGAACCCGGCGGAAACTCGAATCGATGTTTCGTGCAGTTCGCTTGAAAATCGGTGTTGTGCTTCAGGTAGTCGTGAAAGCGAAGCATGAAGCGGTCGTAAGGCGAGCGCGGAACGACCGGCAAGCCGAGAGTGTGCAGCAGGCGCGCGGACTGGTTCAGGAATTGGCCAGTAGCGGATGAGCCGGCGGCCGCGATGCGGTCCAGACCGGCGTCATGAGCGAAGCAGCCAGCGACAGCGCGAAAGGGATCGGAAGTGATCCAGGTGCGCGTCTTCGCGGGTGAGATGTTCGTAAAGACGCGCAGGATGAGGGCGCCATTGGTCGGACGCGAGGGGAATGCGTCCGTGTGGATCAGATCGTTGCGCTTATTAGTGGGCAAGCCGCGGCCTTCTTCTTCGATCGGGCGGAAGCTGGCGTAATCAAGCGTCCAGTCGCGGGCGTACTCGGGAAGTAACTCGCTAGTGAATCGAATAACGCTCCGGGAATAATCGCGAAATATGTCCCGCAGACGATTCTTGAGGGAGGCATCGGCGTCCATGCCGGTGATGCGATCAAGAGCGGTTCGATAAGCAATGTTTTTGTGGATTGCGCCACCAGCAAAGCTAAGGTTCCGGAGAAATTCCTTCGATTGGTCCGATAGAGGGAATGGGGTCGCGGGGAAGAAGAGGATGTTGCCGGCCTCGAGTTGGGGCCGGTAGTCGATGCGTTGCGGCAGAGGCCACTGCTCGACCGTGACGAGGCTCATGAATACAGGTTAGCGGGCGGGCGCGGCCTAGAAATACTGAGTCAGCTCGGTAATTCGCTTCAGCTTTAGCAGGCGCGGGTGGCTGTCGGGTACGTCCTCGTGCTCCAGGCGCCAAGTGCGCGGATGAGGTACGAAAACTGCGTTCAGGCCAGCGGCTAGCGCGGGGTTGATATCAGACTTAGGCGAATTTCCTACCATCCAGGTGCGGTCGGCAGCGAGGCAGCGCTCGCGGGCGAGCTGGCGGTAGGCGGGCTCATGCTTCTCTTTGACGATGGCAGTGTGGTGGAAATAGCAGGCGAGGCCGGAACGATCGATTTTGATACGCTGCTCCTCCAGGTCTCCTTTGGTAAAGAGGGTCAGCTCGTGGCGCGAAGAGAGTTCGGCCACCGTTTCCTGGACGCCGTCCAGAAGCTCGATGGGATGTTCCAAGATGGCGTGGGCGAAATCCTGCACAACCCGCAGATCGGCTTCCGAGATAGCGCGCTCCGCCAGGTGGCGATAGCATTCAGCCAAGTTGCGAGCGAAGTTGCGCGAGCCGTAGCCGTGCAGCTTGGCATTGGTCCTTTCGATCTCATCGAGCACGGCGCGAACTTCTGCGGGCGACATGGAAGAGTGCGAAAGGTATTCGCAGAACTGATCGAAGGCATCCTCGAAGTAGATATTGTTTTCCCAGAGCGTGTCGTCGGCGTCGAAGATGAGATGCTTGCGCATCAATCCGTCTCCGGCCGCGCTCCGGGGATGTGCTTCGGATGTCCGTTGAGCGGCGCAACACGTTTCGCCAGCGTGATGCGCTCCCGCTGGAGGATATAGTTGGGCAGAATGCTTACCAGAAATTCGAGTCTCTCAATTTCGGAGCGAAGCGAGAGCACGGTCTGGCGCTTGTCGAGATCGGAAATGAATTGAGTCAGCTGAAAGCTGAGCTGGGGCGCCTCGAGCGCGGGCTCGATGACGACGCTGGGCTCTTCGATCTGGCGAAGGCGTTCGAAACCGGCGATGGCGCGGCGGCGCAGATCAGGCGGCACGTCGTCCGCTTCTTCGTCGTTGAAATATTCGACCTCGGCGCGCAGATAGGACTTGTCGTCGTTCAGCGACACGACGCGGAAGCGGCGCTGGCCGATGGCCAGCAGATCGAGCCGTCCGTCGGGGTAGCGCTGGAGAACGCGGTCCACGGTAGCGGTGCAACCGACGTTCACGATTCCGTCATCTTTCGCCATCACGACGCCGAACTCGGCGCGCGCGGGGATGAGCTCGCCCATCATTTCCTTGTATCGTTCTTCGAAGATGTGCAGCGGCAAGGGAGTAGCGGGCAACAGAACGACGGACAGCGGAAAGAGGGGAAGAAACTCCGTGTCCATGATCCTATTATCTGTTGCGATACGCGGGCGTACCTGTTGAAAAAGCCGGACTGCGAACGGGCGGCGCGGGTTGGCAGGCGGGCAGGGGCTACGATCTAATTAAATGACGCTGAAGCTCAAGCGCACGCCCGGGCTTTACCTGGTAGGTTTTATGGCCGCAGGAAAGACGACTGTCGGGCGGGCGCTCGCCGACGAATTGGGATGGTGCTTTGTCGATACCGACAACGACATTGAAGCCCAGGAAGGAAAAGCCATTGCAGAGATCTTTCGAGAGCGCGGCGAAAGCTATTTTCGCGAACTCGAAACGAAGATGATTCGCGGACGCATTTCGCGGATCGAAGCGGGCGATCCGTGCGTGATGGCGCTGGGGGGCGGCGCTTTCGTACAGGCGAAGAATTGGGAAATTATCCAGAATAACGGGGTTACGGTTTGGCTCGATTGCCGGTTGGAGAGAGTTCGCAAGCGCTTGGGCGACGATCTCACGCGGCCGCTGGCACAGGATCACAGCGCGCTGAGTCAGTTGTTTGAAGACCGGCGGCCGTTGTATGCTCGCGCGGACTTTCGCGTTGAGGTTGATACGGACGATGTCGATCGGATTGTGAAGAAAATCCTCGCATTGCCCATCTTTTGAGCTCTAATTCGAGCGATTTGTCGAATTTATCCAAATATTCAGTACCAGAGAAGAAACGTTCAGGCGCAACTTCAGTCTATGGTTCAACACTTGGAGGAGTGTTCTACAGAGAATCGACAAAGCCTGTGCGACCGCCGTCTCACGCCAGGGCAAACCGCGTGAGACACATCCGCTAGCCTGCCGTTCGAAGTGAGCGTTTCTCCTTGAGTCGAAGGAAAGGAGTATACGCATGAGGAAATTTCACTTGGGCACGGGAGCGCTGGCGGCGCTCTTGATCTGCTTCGTTCCGACCATTTCGCGCGGCGACCCTGTAGGCGATACGGACATCGTGCCTGCCGGGCCTGACATGTTCGTTACCCAGCCGGGAACGTTTTTTGACATTCCACTGGCCGGGAACACATTCATCAAAGTCAACTTCTTGGGTGCGAATGCCCAGGGCGCGGATACAATCGTGGAGCGAGTCAACGCTCCCGGTATGCCCGGCGATATCAATGTGCCGGATGTCATCGGAGCCACAGAGACTGTTAACACAGTGATGACGCTACTCGATTTAAAGAGTACAGCGGCGGTGATCATCGGCGGAGTCAAATACAACACGGTGTTAGTGAGTTTGAATCCAACCGTTGCTTCAAAAGGAACGCTGGTCTTTACGCAAACCGTCAACGGCGAAGGTGTGGCGCCGACATTTAAGGAAGGAACGTTTGTGTCGACGCTCGACGTGAATTTTATGTTGACGTTCGAGCAAAATGGAATGGCGGTTCCTTGCCCTGCTCAGGTCACGCTTCCGAATTGCGATGGTTCGCTGATGCTGACGGGTGACGGATCTTGGACGGATGATCTGGGTCAGGATTGGATCATCGGCGATGTAGACGAGATGCACCCCGGAGGAGGCGTGCACATGGCCCGCCTGATTCCTGAACCCGCCAGCCTGCTTTTGATCGGTGCGGGATTGCTGGGCGGAGTGCTTTGCAAGAAGCTGTTCTAACGGCTTGACGCATACTGTCGCATGTGGCTTATAAAAAGTCGAATGCGACCAAACTCCGGCGGGACGCGATAAGGATTTTTCGCGCGGCGCTGGCGGCGGCACAAGCGGGCGGCGCGGTGCAGAGGCATTTGTCTGCCGGACGCGGACACCTACGCGTCAATGGCGTGCGTCTGCCGCTCGCAGATTTCGACCGCATCTTTTTGATCGGGGCGGGCAAGGCGGCTGTCGAAATGGCCGCGGCCGTCGAGGCGATCCTGGGGCCGCAGCTCGCGGGCGGCATTGCGGTGACTAAGCGTGCGCCGGCGAAACCTCGGCTGCGTGGCGTGCGTGTCTTCGAAGCGGAGCACCCGATTCCTGGGCTGGCGGGCGTGCGGGCCGCGGGGGCCATTCGTGAACTGCTGCGCGAGTTGAATGCGCGCGATTTGCTGATGGTCGCGATCTCCGGAGGCGCATCTGCGCTGCTGCCGGCGCCGGCTGAAGCGATCACATTGGAGGCGAAACAGCAAACCACCGAATTGCTGTTGCGGGCGGGCGCGAACATCGGCGAGCTGAATGCGGTCCGGAAGCACTTGTCGATGCTGAAGGGCGGGCGGTTGGCGGCGCTCGCATATCCGGCGACCGTGGTCAGCCTGCTTTTGTCGGACGTCATCGGCGATGCGGCGGATGTAATCGGCTCTGGAATGACGGCGCCGGATCGTTCGACGTTCGACGACGCCATCGCGGTGCTCGAGACCTACGGCTTGACGGGGAAAGTGCCGCGCATGGTGCGGCGTCACCTGGAGCGAGGCGCGTGCGGAGAAGTCGCGGAGACTCCGAAGCCTGGCGATCCTGTATTCGAGCAGGTGCATAACGTCATAGTGGGGAGCAATCGGCTGGCGCTCGAAGCAGCGGCGGCGGAAAGCAAGCGGCTTGGGTTTGCACCGTTGATTCTTTCGAGCAGCATGCAGGGCGAGGCCCGCGAAGTGGGGCGAGCGCATGCCGAAATTCTGCGCGAAGTGAAGGCGTCCGGAAATCCCGTTGCCGCGCCGGCGTGCATTCTATCCGGCGGCGAGACGACGGTGACGGTGCGCGGGCAGGGGTGCGGCGGGCGCAACCAGGAATTCGCGCTGGCGGCAGCGTTAGCTCTCGATGGGATGACCGACGTGCTGGTTTTGAGCGGGGGTACGGACGGGACCGACGGTCCCACGGATGCTGCCGGAGCGGTCGCAACGGGCCAGACGATAAAACGCGCCCGGAAGTTCAGGTTGGATCCGGAGGAGCATTTGGCGGATAACAATTCTTATTCGTTTTTCGACGCGCTCGGAGATTTGATCCGAACCGGTCCGACCGGGACGAACGTTATGGACATTCATTTGCTGCTCGCAGGACGTTCGTAGAAACTGAGCGAGTTGTCTCCCTGCTTGACCACGCGAGTTTTCAACAGATCGCCGTAGCGCTCCTCGAGCACAAGGCGGGACGAATGTTGGGCGATCGCAAGTGCGCAGGCGGTGGAAGCGAGGGCGGTCAAAGACGCTGCGTACTCGTGGATGAGTTCGTAAGGCGGATCGAGGAAGGCGATATCTGCCGGGTAATTGGGCAGCAGAGTGGCGGCGCTGCCGCGAACAACGGTGGCTTCGGCGGCGACCTCTAACGCACGGAGATTCTCGCGAAGGACGGCCCATGCGGACGCGTGACGTTCGATGAAGATGACGTGTTTGGCGCCGCGGCTGAGCGCCTCAATGCCAACGGCGCCGCTGCCGGCGTAGGCGTCCAGGAAGACTAGCCCCGAAAGGCGAGGCGCGAGAATTGAAAACAGCGACTCGCGCAGGCGATCGGGCGTGGGGCGAACTGCGAGGCCGGACGCGCTCTTCAAGCGGCGGCTGCGAAAACGACCGGCAATAACTCTCACGGGGAGATGCTAACAGCTCACGCCACCTGGCCCAGGCCGTACTTGCGCTGCCAGTGCTCCTGAATGTAGCGTACGGCGGCGCGCAGCTCTTGTGGGTCCCCGTTGCGGATGAAGGCGTTGGCTTCGCGGGTTGCAGTTTCGAGCACATCGGAATCGCGGATCAGATCGGCCAATCGGAGGCCGGGGATGCCGGATTGGCGGGTGCCGAAAAATTCGCCGGGGCCTCGCAGCTTCATGTCCATCTCGGCGATATAAAAGCCGTCATTCGATTCGACCAGCGTGCGAATCCGCTCCCGCGCAAAATCGTTGAGCTTGCCGGTGACGAGAATGCAATAGCTCTGATGAGAGCCGCGTCCAACGCGCCCGCGCAATTGATGAATCTGGGCGAGCCCGAAACGCTCCGCCTGCTCGATGACCATCACAGAGGCATTGGGCACATCGACGCCCACTTCGATGACGGTGGTGGACACCAGGATCTTCACTTCGCCCCGGCGAAACTGCTCCATCACCGTTTCTTTCTCGTCCGCTTTGAGTTTGCCGTGCAACAGTCCCACCCGGATGTCCGGAAAAACTTTTTGCGACAGATGCAGATACATCTGCTGCGCGGCCTTCATGGCCTCCGATTCCTCGATCACC
>Ga0210385_10001813_pt1 | contig 13039 bp, 12 predicted proteins | sample IncBWH26OmetaG_FD_160107 | JGI IMG/M metagenome (GOLD analysis project Ga0210385, IMG submission 160107) | Forest soil microbial communities from Barre Woods Harvard Forest LTER site, Petersham, Massachusetts, United States - Inc-BW-H-26-O ... | reverse complement strand
CGGAGCAGCCCGGCGAGCAGGGGAAGATCGGCGTCACGTTCGGGAGCGACGATGAACTGCGGCTGCTGGGCGGCGCGCAGTTCGCCGACGCTGCCCTGGTGGACGAGCCGGCCCGCCCTGATCATGACCACGTAATCGCAGATCTGCTCGATCTCCGAGATCAGGTGGCTGGAGACCAGCACCGTGATCCCGTCCCCGGCGAACGACCTGATCAGCCCGCGCATCTCGACGATGCCGGCCGGGTCGAGGCCGTTCGTCGGCTCGTCCAGGATCAGCAGCCTGGGGTCGGCCAGCATGGCCGCCGCGATGCCGAGCCGCTGCTTCATGCCCAGCGAGTACGAACGGTACTTGTCTCCCGCCCTTGCCAGCAGGCCGGAGCGCTCGAGGACCGGGTCGACCGCCGAGAGGGGGAGTTGCCCGAGGCGGGCAAGGACCTTGAGGTTCTCGCGCCCGCTCAGCTGCGGGTAGAACGCTGGCGACTCGATCAGGGCCCCGACCTTGCGCAGGTAGGTGGCGGGTTCCGTGATGCTGCCGCCAAGGATCGTCCCGCTCCCGGATGTCGGGCGGACGAGGCCGAGCAGCATCCGGATCGTCGTGGTCTTGCCGGCCCCGTTGGGGCCGACGAACCCGCAGACCGATCCCGAGGGGATGGCTAGCGCCAGATCGTCCACGACGGTACGGTCGCCGAAGCGTTTCGTTAGCCCGGCTGTCGAGACGGCGAGGTGTCCGCGCGGCCGCTCGTCCGTGCGGTATATCGCCTGTTGCATGGTCATTCCCCGAACAGTACGGACCGTTGTTTCCGCACCGCCGCCGATCATGGGGACAATCGTCCCGTGGGATGACGCCCCGCCGCCGATTTCATCCCAGGGTCGCACCGGGTAACGGCGGCCCCCCTGCCCCAGGAGGACGGCAGGCGGATTACTCGGCTCGCGTCGCCGCAGGATATCTCGTCCCTGCCCGACCGCGTTCCCGCGATGAGTTTCTGGCCCCTCCGCCGTCGTAACAGGCGACGGATCAACCCGAGAGACGGGCACCATGGCGGATTCAGAGACCACTCCACTGACGGCGTCGCCGGCGGCGAGCGAGGTGAACCAAGACGAGGTGAACCAAGACGAGGTGAACCAAGACGATGAGTCGCGCATGCTCCTGGGCTTCCTGCAGTACCAGCGCGACTCGGTGCTGCAGATCGTCGAAGGGCTGCCCGAGGATGCCTGGCAGACGCCGGTCGTGCCGTCCGGCTGGACGGTGGCCGGGATGCTCTGGCACCTCGGCGGCGTCGAGCACCACTGGCTCCAGCACGTGACCACGGGCGTCATGGAGGAACCGCCGCCGGGCGAGGAAGCGGGGGAGGAGGAAGAAGGCGCGTACGATCCCGAGGCCGCCTTCATCTGCGACTGGCCCAGCACCGAGCTCATCGCCAACTACCGCGACGAGTGCAGGCGATCCGACGCGGTCCTCGCGATCACACCGCTGTCCGTGGCCCCGTGCGGGCTCGGCTTTCACCCTGACCCGGAGTACACCAGGCAGATCACGAACGTCCGCTGGATCGTCCTCCACGTGATCGAGGAGACGGCGGCGCACTCCGGTCACCTGGAGATCGCACGCGAGCTGCTCGACGGGAAAACCAGGCTCGGCGGACGCTGACCCGCTCTGCTGCCCCCGGCCGAGTCCGCGCCCGTGAGCAGGTATCACACCGGCAGGGCGATCCTCGATCACCTGGCCGCGTGTGAGGGTGGTCAACATGGATGCCACGAATCACCCCAGACGCATGCCCACCAGTGCGGAACTCACGAAAGCGTCCTCAACTGGTCATTCTCCGACAGCGCCACTCGGAAGGGGAGTGAGGAATGAGTAACAACGGTGCGCCCACGGCGTTCGCAGGCGCGGATTGGCGTGCGTCCGCCGCCTGCCGTGACACTGATCCTGAGCTGTTCTTCCCGGTCGGAACGCCTGGCCGGGTGCTGACTCAGGTCGACCAGGCCAAGCAGATCTGCCGTGACTGCCCCGTGCGGGTCGACTGCCTGTCCTGGGCGCTGAGGCACAGCCTGGCCTTTGGCATCTGGGGCGGAACCACCGAGGAAGAGCGGCAGTCGGTCCGCCGGATGCTGATTCAGCAGCGCATCCACCGAGAGCAGGGGGCCGCATCGAGGCCGTCGCCAAGAGGGCGGGCCTAGCCGGCCCAGCGCCACTACCCGCAGCCACCGTCCGGGGTCCGACTGATACGCATACGTCGGGCCGGGCGGCCTTTTCACGTTCTGATCCAGCAGCGGCGTGCCCCGGCCCGCTCGCGCGGGTTCCTACTTGACGAACAAGGTCTCGAACGTGCGCGACGCCAACCGCCACCCCGCGTCGGTGCGGACGAACTCGTCGGTGTCCTCGCCGACGACGGCGGGGATGGCGGAGCCGCAACAGCTGCCCTCACGCATGAACACGGTGAGCAGGGTGCTGCCCGTCACCTGGCCGTTGCCTTGGTCGGTGAACCGCATGCCCGAACAGACATGCCTCGTCTGCACGCCCGAGGAAACGCGCGCCCTTCCCCAGCTCCGGATGGCGTCATGGCCGACGAGCGGCGTGCCACCGGTGCTGAGCACCCCGTCGGGCAGGAAGAGCTGCCACACCGTGTCGGCCTGACCGTGGTCGATCCGCCAGGCCAGCTCTTCTACCAGGCGGGACAGCGAGGCGTGGTCGGCATCAGAAACCATTCGGGCCGGCCGGGGGACCGCCCTCGGCCGCTCGCGTTGACCGTCAGGGTTGCCGTCGGCCACGTTCAGGTAATCGAATCGGTGGTCCATCGTTGCGTTCCTTGCCTGAGGTTGCTCCAGGCTCAGGATCCCGCCGTCGCGGCCAGCCCACACCGTCAAGGCGACTAGTCAGCCTGAGCCGCCGCGTGACCGGCTACGGGGCACGTTATGCCAGTCCGATCGAAGCCGTCTGGTCGGCGATCCGGGGCGGGTCCAGTGCCGGCTCCAATTTGGTCAGCCAGAAAAACCCCTGAGCGGTTAGGGCGGTGGGCAGCGCTTCCAGCCCCGCTACGACCGAGTCGTTGGCGGAACTCAGCGGCCTGGCCAATTTGTCGCGCAGGCCCTGGTAGTCCAGGACGGCGCGGTCCAGGTCACTGTCCCAGCCGCTGATGACCGCGTCGGCCAGTAGCTCGGCGTCGCGAAACGCATCGGTGATCCCTCGACCGAGCAGCGGATCCTTGTGGTGTCCCGCGTCCCCTGCGAGTGCCCACCCGGGCCCGGCGGACTGGCGGAAAAATGTGGGCAGGTCGCCGGTCCCGCGCAACGGCTCTGTCATTGACGCGCCGTCGATGACCTCCATGACCTGGGAATCCGACCTGAGAATCCGGAGATAATTGCCCATCGGGTCGCGGCGCACGGCATCAAATCCCGAGTGCGGCGCCAGGTATGCCACCATCGTCTGATTATTATTGGTTGGCGCCATGAATATCAGACGGCTCGCCGCCCAAAAAAGGCGCAGCCCTGAAATGGGACGATCCCAGTAGCCATAATAAAGGTAGGTAGCGGGGGCCTGATCGATGTACTTTGGCGCGTCGACAAGCTGCGCTAGCCGGGAGTTCCGGCCATCCGCGCCGACGACAAGGCGTGCCCGGTAATCGCCCCGATCCGTGCTGACGCCGGTGACACGGTCCCCGTCAGTCAGCAACCCCCGGAGAGCGTTCCCGAGCTCAACCGTCGCGCCCGCCCGTCGCGCCCCGTCGAGAAGGACCGGGTCCAGCGCGCTACGGCGAGGTGCCAGGGCGAACGCTTCCGGAGGGCCCCAGGGGGCGCCCGCCCTTTCCGCCGGGTGGATGCCGGTGGCGGCGGTCGTGTCGGGCCCCGTCTCCGGTGCCCATTCCCTGCCGTCGACCCACGCCCTCGCGTCCCGGATACGCGGACAGCCGGTGGCTAGGACGGCGTCCAGAAGACCCCAGGCTCGAAGCCGCGCCGTACCCGCGACCTGGACCACGATGCCCATCAGGGTCTCGGTGAGCTCCGGCGACCGTTCGACGACGCGGACCTGGAAGCCGGCCCGGGCGAGCAGCATGGCCGTGGGCGCGCCTGCGGCCCGGCCCCCGATCACGATGATGTCATCCATTCCATCGAGGGTGCCGCTTGGCGCTAGACCGACTGTCAACGACTGTTCAACCATCGTTCAACGCATCGATCAATTTTCCGGAGCACGATTCTCGGCGATTGGAGCAACCAGGTCGTCGTTAGGGTCGTCTCTCTCCCGTGGACACAGTGGACACCGATTCCTACGCACCGGGGCGGCGTCACGGGCCGCCTGGCGGGGATGCCGCGCATGCGGTGACCGCGCTCTATCAGGCGCATGCCCTCGGCATGATCAGGATCGCGCTGCTCATGCTCGGTGAGCGGGGCGCCGCCGAAGACGTCGTCCAGGATGCATTCCTCGGGATGTACCGCCGCTGGCAAAGGATCAATGAGCCGCAGAAGGCGGAGGCATACCTCCGTTCGGCGGTATTCAACGGATGCCGGGACGCGCTGCGGCGGCAGTCTCGCCGCAACCGGCGGGACTGGGTAGCCGCCGTTGACCTGGGGGAACCGCCATCCGCTGAGGCCGTGGCGCTGATGAGCGAGGACCGGCGGCGCATCCTCGCGGGGCTCAGGCTGCTGCCCGTCCGGCAGCGCGAGGCCCTGGTATGCCGGTTCTACCTCGAACTGTCCGAGGAAGAGACCGCCCGGGTGATGAACGTCAGCCGGGGCACCGTCAAGTCCACCACCTCGCGCGCCGTCGCGGCGCTCGGCCGCATGTTCAGGGAGGGACAATGCTGAGCGAAAATAACGACCCGAGCCGGGATGATTCCTGGCTTGCCGATGAGACCGCGGCGGCCATGCGTGAATTCGCCGGCACCGTCACCGAGGCACCGCCGCTGCGGCTGGCGGCCGGATTCTCGTCGGCCGGCGCCCGCCGGAGCCTCCTTGGTACTCGACGCTGGTGGACGTGGCTGGCCCCGGTCACCGCCGCGACGGCGGTCACGGCGCTCGCCGTCGGGCTGGTCCTCATCAGGAGCATGCCGAACGGGGGCGTGGTTCCCGCCGCCGTCGGCGTGGTCCCCACCGCGGACTCCACCCCGGCCACCGCCAGCGGCGCCGGCCCCCACGGGGTTCCCCGCTACTACCTGGCGATCCAGCAGAACTTCAGCAAGCCCACGGCCGGCCAGCCCCCCGTCCTGACGACCCACCTGGTGGTCGGTGATTCGCTCACGGCGAAGCCGGTGGCGACCTTCGCGCCACCCGCGGGGGTCAGGTTCCTCGACGTGACGGCGGCGGGTGACGACCGCACCTTCGTCGCCGCGGGCCAGGTTGGCTCCGGGGCCTCGGCCACGATCAGGTTGTTCGAGGTCCGCGTCGAGCCCGGCAGCTCGCACCCGGCCCAGTTGACCGCTATGCCCGTCGCGCCGCTGCTGGTGGGGGACGGGAAGTCCGTCGACCTGGTCACCGACTCGTTCCCGGTCGCGTTGTCCGGTTCCGGCACGGAACTCGCCGTGGCCGAGTTTTCCAAGACGGGCGCGATGGCCGTGAAGGTCTTCTCGGTCGCGACCGGCAGCCTGCTGGACCAGTGGACCACGACCGACCCGTCCCTCTCGCTACGCGGCCTGAGCGAGGCACCGACCCTGAGCTGGATCGACGGCGGCCGGGCGCTGGCGCTCGCGACGCTCGGCGCGGCCACGAAATCGGGCGCGGACAACTACACGGCCTGGCAGACCGTGCGCAGCCTGAATGTCGACGGGACCATGACCGGTGACCTGATCGCAGACGGCTCGGTCCTGCGGGACGTTCAGGTCGGCGGGGCCTTCGGGGACAGCGACGCGTGCGGCTACATGCTCCAGTGGCCCCCTGCGGTCAGCGCCGACGGCAAGACGTTCTCCTGCACGACGGGCGCCGCCTTCGTCACCTACCCCCTCGCGCCGGGAGCCGTCGGCACCGGGCCGGGCAAGGTCGACCTCAGGGTAGGTAACAACGAGTTCGTGATCAACGTGCTGTGGGCGAATACGACGGGCGACACCCTCATCGCGACCTGGGGAGTCCAGGACAGCAACACCGTCGCGTCCAACCCCAACACCAAGGACGTGCAGATCGACGTGATCAGCCACGGCAAGGCGACTCCGCTGCGCTTCCCGCAGGGCTTCCAGCCGGTATTTCCGGGAGGGGTCGCCTGGTAGGCCCGGCGCGGCGTAAGCGGCGACCGGGGCCGTCGCTTACGCCGCGTCAGGTCGCCGCGGCCGGTCTCAGTCGGTCTCGCGGACCGTGGGCACCGGCCGGCTGGGGTCCTCGTGCGGCTGCCGAAGGTGGTCTGCGCCCGCCGCATCGCCCGCATCCTCCGCCGCGGGCACTGCTGCGGGCCGGGTTCTGTCCCGCCCGGCCCAGTAGCGCAGCCAGAGCAGCCCGAAAACGGGCAGCACGAGCGGGACGTAGCCGTAGCCGCTGCCATACCCGGACCACACCGTGGCATCGGGGAAGGAAGCCTTGTCGAGGAGGCTCCAGGTGCCGACCGCCAGCACGCCGACGAATTCCACCGAGCAGGACACGACGGCGATCCGGCGCGCCGTCCGGCTGCCGGCCGAGAGGGTGACCGTGGCGAGGATGTAGACCAGGCCGGCGAAGGCCGACAGCAGGTAGGCGACCGGGGCGTGGCCGAACTTCGTCGCGATCTGCACCGCGGCCCGCGCGGAGGCCGACAGCGCGAACAGGCCGTAGACGGCGACCAGCAGCCGGCCCGGACCGGTCCTGGTCGACTGCGGCCGCTCGGCCGCGGGCTCGGGCGGGGCCACCGGCTCAGACATGGATGGCCGGCCAGATCTCATGCAGCCGGACCATCAGCACGGCCGCGACCAGCCCGGCCACGGCGTAGACCGCCGAGCCCCACCGCGATCGCTCCATCGCCCCCCAGAACCCGGCGATCACCGGGACGAGCGGCATCGCGACCAGGTATCCGATCAGCGTCCCGGTTGAGGCCGGGCGCGCGCCGCCGACGAGCTTGGCCACGATGATGCCGACCAGGACAAGCAGCAGGATCTCGACGACACCAAGGGCGACGAGCAGCCCAAGGCCTACTCGCCGGTTGAGGGCGGTCATCAGCAGCGCGTACCCAGCAAGCGCAAGACCGGCGACGATGATCGTCGTAGGAACGGCACCGTTCACGGACGACATGGTACTACGTTTCGTAGTAACCTACGCCAGCCGAGCCGGCCGGACGACTCCGCTCACGAGGTCCTGACGCCAACACTGGCCAAGGCCATCCGCAGGTCGACTACGACCAGTTCCCTCCCTCCGCCGCGCCATCCGACTGCGGGAAGGACGGGCCGATGCTCGTCGCCTACTCCGCCGCCACCGGCCAGTGGTACAGCGGACCGGCCTTCTAGCATGGCTCGCGTGGCAGCGGTTCTAGCCGAGGGGCGGCTCGCGCGGTCAGTGCCACGGCGACGTCCGGCGGCACCGGCACGTTCGAGCCCTGGAAGCCGCGGAACGGCCTGAACGACCCGAGCCGGACGTCCTCGAGCAGCTCCGACCTGAGGAGCGGCGGGCGAATACGGTAGTCGAACCGGATGTCGGTCCGCCACCGGAAATGCTCGGGGTCGGAGGGCTGAACGGGATGCTCGTACGTCTCGGACACGATCGTCGCGACATAGTAGATGCCGGGATCCTTCGGCCCTACGACCTGCAGCCAGACCCGGTCGCCGACCGCCATCCGGTCCCGGTAACGGGGCGTGCCCCACCACTGCTCCCGTGCGGCGGTCACCGAGGCGTCTAGGTCGTAGTGCCGCGGGTTGCCCTGAAAGATCCAGTCAGCCATGACCCTTCCAGGCTAGATCCGCCAGATGGCCGCGCGCTGCAGCGGCCCCCGCCCGGGTGCGGGAAGGTTGGCCGACCTTGATAGCGAATGACCCCGCTTCGGTGCGCGGGATTATTCCTCGCCGATATCGGCCAGGATCTCGCGCAGCTCGCTGATCAGCGGATCGTCCGGGCGCAGAATACGCTGCAAGCGGTCGACCGTGTCGCGCAGCAGCGCGCGGGCGTCGCCGTACCGTCCCAGCTGGCGGTACACCAGGGCTAGCTCCGCCCGGCTGCGCAGTGCATCAGGGTGACGGGGACCGAGCACCTGCTCGAAGCCGACCCGGGCCTGCTCGTAGACTCGCTCGGCGGCCACCGCCTTGCCCGTCCGCTGATACGCGGCGCCCAGGCTGTACCGTGCCCGGATGGTGTCAAGGTGATCAGGCCCGAGGGTGCGCTCGCGGTCGGCAACCACCCGCTTGTAGGCCGCTGCCGCCTCTTTCGCCAGGCCGCTGGCCAGGTAGGAATCGCCCAGGCGGTGACGCGTGGTCATGGTCTCCGGGTGGCGGGATCCCTGGGTGCGCTCCCGGCCGGCCAGCGTGCGCCGGTACAGGGCGATGGCGTCGGACTGCCGGCCCGCGGCCAGGTAAGCGGCGGCGAGCTCGTCCCGCGCGCCGAGCGTGTGGACATGCTGGGGGCCGAGGACCTGATCAGAGTCGGCGGCCACGTGCTCGAGGGCGGAGATCGCGCGATCGAATTGCCGGGCCGCCACCAGGGCGTGCCCGAGCCGCAGCCTCGCTCCGATCACATCCTGATGATCCGGGCCGAGTTGCACGGCCCTGGTGTCGAGCAGCCGTTGGAACCAGGTGACCGCGTCGTCCGGTCGATCGGCCGCCAGGAGCGCCTCGGCCAGCCGCTGACCAGCCAGTATCGCGTGCGGATGGCCGGCCCCGAGCAACTGGTCACTGGTCGTGACCAGATCGTGCCAGTGGTCCACGGCCGGACCGGTCAGCCGGGCGAGGTCCAGGCTGTCGCCGGCCCGCAGCAGCACCGGGTGGCAGCCGCCGGCCCACAGCCGGTTTCCGGCGATCTGGCGCAGGGCCGCCGTGCAGGATCGGAAACCGGAAGCGGGCCAGCCGGTCGGCTCTGGCTCGGGCCAGGCCTGGAGCAGCGCGTCCGCCGCTACCCGGGCCGCCTGATCCAGCACGCCCTCCGGCATCGCGGCTCGCAGCGCCGCTTGCAGCACCGGGTTGATCCGGACCGTCGGCGGTGCCGTAGCGGGTGCGACCGTCAGCAAGCCGACGCGTTCCAGCGCTGCCAGCGCCGCGCGGGCGGACTCGCCTGCCGGGGCCCCGGCTCCGCCAGCGAGGTAACCGGCCGCCGCGGGGGCGGTGAGGACGGTTCCGGGGATGCCGTGCCCGTCTAGCAACGCGGCCAGGGCCAGGAGCGACTGGACCGCCCCGCCGGGAGCAAGCTGACTGGCGCGCTCGAACGAGAGCGCCCACGTGACCGCGCTAGCCGACGGGGGTGCGCCAGACAACTCGGCGAGCTGCTGCCGCCTGCGGACGAAATACTCACGGTAGCTTTGGCACGACATCGTGGAGCTGGCGATCACCGCGCTGGCCTGAGCCAGCGCGGCGGGCTCCAGGCTCATGGTCCCGACCAGGTCGATTGCGCCGAACCGCTGGCCGGGGTTGGTCGACAGCCGCTCCATCAGGTGGCCGAGGCCCTCGCGCGAATTGAACAGCCCCACGGGCAGGACCCGCGTGCCGCGGGGGACGGCCGCGGGGTCAGCGCAGGTCACCAGAACCCGGCCGGCCGGGCCAGCCGGCCAGAGGCCGTCGAGGTCCGCCGGGTCGGCCAGGCCATCTAGTACGACCAGCCATGAATGGCTGGTCTCGCTCAGCCAGCCGAGAAACTGGACGGCGACTGACTCACAACTGCTCGCCTGGTCCCGGCCGGTCGCGGCGGCTGTTGCCGCGGCATAGCCGGACAGGACCGAGGCCCGGCTTGTCGCCTCGATCCAGACCAGCAGGTCCAGCGCGCGCGACTGCCACAGCGACTCGGCAAAGGCGGCCGCGAGCTGCGTCTTGCCCGACGTTCTCAGCCAGTCCCGCGCGGCCGGGGCTGGCGACGGACCGGGGCCGGCCGCCCGGTCCGGTACCAGCGCCACCACGACTCCGGGCGGCAGCGCGACCGCCAGGTCAGGGGCCGTCTCCGGCCGGTCGACGTAACCGTGGGCTAGGGCCGGGACCGCCCCCGAGCGAACCGGCCAGGACGATCTGCCGGGCACCATGCCCGCCTCCGCGTTCACCACCGCCGCCTGCCCGGCTCACAGTTCCATTTCAGGGATTCGCACAGGGGTGGCCCTGGTAAGGGTCTGCCTGCGGAAGAAGGCGGGGGCGGTGATGCGCATGAAGGTAAAGCTCGCTGTCCCGGCCAGCGCCGCCAGCGCGGCAATGATGAAGATCCCGCCGACCTGCCAGTGCAGGACCGGCACCGTCCAACTGGTGTAGCTGTTGGACGCCACCCAGTCGCTTTGCAGGCTGTAGATGCCAGCCGCGTACATGATCAGGCCGCCGAGCACCGGCAGGATGCCCCGCATCCACAGGTCGCGGGCGCTGTCAGTCAGCGTGGACCGGTAATACCAGGCACAGGAAAAGGCAGTCAGCCCGTAATAGAAGGCGATGTAAAGCCCGATCGCGGTAACGGCGTCAGCGATCGGGTTGCCGCCCGAGATGAAGTTCAGCGGGATATACAGCGCGACCGAAATGACCCCGACCACGATCGTGGACACCGTGGGGGTCAGGTAGCGGGGGCTGATCTTGGCGAACTGCTGCGGCAGCGCGCGGTAGGCGGCCATGGACAGCGTGGTGCGGGCGGCCGGCAGGATCGTCGTCTGAGTCGACGCGGCAGCGGAGCTGAGCACCATCAGGATCAGCAGCCGCGACAGCACCGTACCGAGCCCGGAGGTGCCGAAGATCGCGCTCCCGGCCACCGACAGCACGTCGAACTGGTGGGCCGTGTTCGTGAGCCCGACGCCCTTGTCCCCGACCCCGGCGAACGACTGCACGGCGATGATGACGATCGCGTACGTGAACAGCAGCAGGACCGTCGAGATGATCCCGGCCCGGCCCGGCGTCCTGGCCTTGTCCGCCGTCTCCTCGTTCACCGACAGGGCGGTGTCCCAGCCCCAGTAGATGAACAGCATCAAGATGATCCCGGACACGAACGCGGACAGGGGCAGGTGCGACGGTGACAGCCAGCTGAAGCTAGGGTGCAGCGATCCCGGCGGGCTGCTGACGAATACCCTGACCAGTGCCGTCACCGACATCACCATGAGCATGACGACTTCAATGGTCAGCAGCATCCGCTGGAACCTGGCCGAGAGCTCGATGCCGCGGTAGCAGATGTAGGTCATCGCAATGATCCACAAGACGCCCACCAGCAGCACCCAGCCGCCGGAGGCGTCAGCTCCGATGGAGCTGTTCGGTCCCTGGAACAAGAAGAAAAGGTACTGCCCGGCTACCTGGGCGAGGCTGCCCATGACCAGGATGTCGGCGGCCACGGTCGCCCAGCCGCCGGCCCAGCCGATCGCCGGCCCGAACGCGCGGGTTCCCCAGATGAACGTGGTCCCGCAGTCAGGGTCGGCCTTGTTCAGCTCGCTGAAGCCGATCGAGCAGAGCAGCATCGGCACGAACGCCAGCACGGCGACCAGCGGGGACTTCAGCCCGACGGCGGCCACTACGAAGAACAGCGTCGCGGCCAGGCTGTAGGCGGGCGCCGTTGACGCGACTCCGATTACGACGCTTGACACTAGGCCAAGAGCGCCCGTCTTGAGACCTTTGTCCCTTGACTCTTCGATTGGTTGCATGCCGGTAGCAAACGTGGCCATGGGTCCCCCTCCGCAAAAATTGACCCGATCGGGGCGGGAACGCGCGGGCCGCAATCGCCCCCCACCGATAAGGCTGCAGCGTAACCGATGACCATCACGGAAACCCGCATATTGGGACAATTGGCCATCGACTTCCGAGTCGAGGTCATGGGATGGGCGTTACCGGTGCGGGAAATCCATCCGTGCAGGTGGGAGGGGTGACGCTCGCGACCTTAGGTTGGGCATTCGTCACCAGCGGGGGACGGGACGGCCGACCGGTCGCGATGTGCGACGGCGCGATTGCGAATGCCGCACTTAACAATGGCGAAACGCGCTCGCCTTCCTGTGTCAACTTCTTTATGCAAACGATTGTAATAAGGGGGCCGAGATTGGCGCGCTCACCACACCCGCCACCAGGTACCGGCGCGGGCGGTCAGGGGGAACCGCCAGCTATGTGAAACTGGGTACCGAAAGGACGATACTTAGTCTCCTAATCGCGCCGCAAGTGGCGGCGGCGCCATCGAGCAGGGATGATGAACGACCATGAGCAAGCCGACGGCGCGTGACCGCCTCGCGGAGGCCGCGTTCGACCTGTTCAACGAGCGCGGCTACGAGCAGACGACCGTTGACGACATCGCCGAGCGGGCGGGTCTTGGGCGGGCCACGTTCTTCCGGCATTACCGGTCCAAGGAAGACGTCATCTTCCCCGATCACGACCGGCTGCTGGCCGAGGTCCGTGAACGGCTGCGGTCCAGCGCCAACGGCAGCGCCCTGACCGCCGTCGCCGACGCGGTCCGCCTGGTGCTGCTGCACTACCTCGACGAGGGCGAACTAGCCCGGCGGCGGTACGCGCTCACCAGTACGGTGTCGGCGCTGCGCGACCGGGAGATCGCCAGCGTGGCCCGCTACCAGCGGCTGTTCCGCGAGTTCATCGCCGAACGGATGCCCGAGCGCTCCGCGCTTCAGGCCGAGCTGATGGCCGCCGCCGTGGCCTCGGCCCACAACCACGTGCTGCGCCGCTGGCTCCGCGGCGACAGCGCCGACCCGGTGGGCGAAGTAGACGAGGCCATGCGCCAGGTCATCAGCCTCTTCGCGCCGCGCCCCGACGGTCCGGGCGCCAACGGGACGACCGTCATCGCGTTCCGCAGCGGCGAACCGCCGGAGACCGTGCTTCCCGCGATCCAGCATCTGCTCGAGACCAACCGGCCAAGCTAGGCCACGCGTTCGCCGCTGTCGCTCGCGGCCTGCCGCGCCCTGCCGCCCGTACGGTCAGGCGAACAAGGTCTCAAACTTGCGCGAGGCGAACCGCCAGCCCGCGTCGGTGCGGATGAACTCATCGGTGTCTTCGCCAACGACCGCCGGAACGGCC
>Ga0210385_10001809_pt1 | contig 13050 bp, 11 predicted proteins | sample IncBWH26OmetaG_FD_160107 | JGI IMG/M metagenome (GOLD analysis project Ga0210385, IMG submission 160107) | Forest soil microbial communities from Barre Woods Harvard Forest LTER site, Petersham, Massachusetts, United States - Inc-BW-H-26-O ... | reverse complement strand
CTCTCGCTCCTGCCGGACGACGACGCGGGTCAGCGGGGCCGCCTCGACGTGGCGGTCACGGTCATGGGCGAGGAACTCGCCGCGGCGTCGTTCGACTTCGCCGCTACCGCGCGCGGCGCGGGCCTGCGGGCCAGCGTCTACCTCGGCTCGTCCGGCAAGCTCGGCAGGCAGCTCAAGTGGGCCAGCGACCAGGGGGCCCGCTGGTGCCTGATCTACGGCAGCACCGAGGCGGAAGCGGGCACGGTCACCGTCCGCGACCTGCGCAGCGGCGAGCAGGAAGCGGTGCCAGTCGGCGACCTGGGCGACAATCTCTCGGCGCGCGCCGCCGCTGACGAATCGCAGGGCCCGCGATGACCACCAGCAACTTCATCGACCACGACACCTGGTTCGCGCAGCTGCCTGGCGTGGTGGTGTCCGCCGGAGGTCTCATAACCGATCCGGCCGGGCGGATCCTCCTGGTCAAGCCCAACTACCGGGACCATTGGACGCTGCCGGGCGGCATCTGCGAGCACGGCGAGCCGCCGCACGTCGGCTGCGCCCGGGAGGTCGCCGAGGAGATCGGCCTGGACCTGCCGATCGGCGCGCTGCTGGCCATCGACTGGTCTCAGCCGTACGGCCGGGAAGCCCGGCCGATCATGCACTTCGTCTTCGACGGCGGGACGATCGCCAACGGCGACGGCATCGTGCTGCAGGCCGAGGAGCTCGACGAGTTCCGCTTCGTCCCCGCGGGCGAGGCGGCCGATTACCTGGCTCCGTACGGCGTGCGCCGGGTGCTGGCGGCGCTCGACGCCCGCGCCGCGGGTGCGACCGTGTACCAGCCGACGCAGGTCAGCTGACCGCGACGATCAGGCGCTCCGGATCGGTGCCGGTAACGCTGCGCCACCGGCTGGCCCCGAGCACATCGGCGAGATGGCGTTCGGCCACGTCGACGGCGTCGGCGACCGTGACGTGCCCGCCGGACTCCGCCGACAGGGTGGTCACGGTGGCGTCCCGGATCCCGCACGGCACGATCCGGTCGTACCAGGACAGATCGCAGTCGCAGTTCAGCGCGAAGCCGTGCATGGTCACGCCGCGGGACACCCGGATGCCGATCGCGCCGACCTTCCGGTCCTGGCCGCCGCCTGACCCGCGGAACCAGACGCCGCTGCGGCCTTCGACGCGTTCGGTATGCACCCCGAAGTCGGCACAGGTGCGGATCAGCGCCTCCTCGATCGTCCGCACGTAATTGATCACGTCGATCGGCTCGCCGAGCCTGACAATCGGGTACCCGACGAGCTGCCCGGGGCCGTGCCAGGTGATCTTGCCGCCGCGGTCGACGTCGATCACCGGGGCTCCCGGGTCGCCGGCCGGCCGGTCGAGCTCCTCGGTCCGCTTGCCGGCCGTGTAGACGGGCGGGTGCTCGAGCAGCAGGCAGGTGTCCGGGATGTCGCCGCGCACCCGCCGCTCGTGCAGGTCCCGCTGCAGGTCCCAGGCCTGCTGGTAGGGGACCGCATCCGCACCGAAGCCGGCCCGGGCGAATATCAGCTCGCGCTCCATGCGACCAGCTTAGATCCCTATCGGCACGGCCCGGGATGCGTCATCGGCCCAGCCTGTGGGCATGCATGGGGAAGAAGGCCGGTTTGGCGTGGGTTCCCGATTACAGGGGAAGGAGGCCAGCCCGTGTTCGACGAGGCCGAGCTGAGGCGGATGAGCCCGAAGGAGCGCGCCAGGCTCATGCAGGCACTGGCGTGCCTGGACATGCCGCGCCTGGCGAACGCGGGCAGCCCGCGACGGCGCAGACTGTTCCTGATCGTGACGATTGTGTGCTGCGTGGGCCTTGCCGCGTGGATCGGCGTACTGGCCGTCACGCTGCCGCGGTTCTACCGGGCCGGCGACTGGCGCGGCGCGTGGGTTGGCTTCGACCTCGCCGAGCTCGGCGCGTTCGCGGCGACCGCCTGGGCCGCGTGGCGCGGCAGGCAGGTGCTGATCATGTGCCTGCTCGTGCTGGCCACGCTGCTGCTGTGCGACGCGTGGTTCGACGTCACCCTTGACCTGCGCACCAGCGACTTCCTGTTCAGCCTGCTCTCCGCGGTGCTGATCGAGATCCCGCTGGCGATTGCGGCGATCCTCGCGGCCAGGCGGCTGCTGCGGCTGACCATTGGCCGGATCCGGAGCCGGGAGGGGCTGCCGGGACCGGTGCCGTCGCTGTGGCGGATCCCGCTCTTCGGGTACCAGCAGGACGGGGTGCTGCACGACCCGGTTCCGCCCGCGTCGGCGCACGGCCAGCGGGGAGAGACCGCGCGACGCTAGCGCGGCCGCGGGCGCGCCGACGCTGCGTTAGCGCTGCGGCGTTACGTTGGTGCTGCCGCGAGCGCCGCCGGTGCTACGCCAGCTCGGCCGCGAGCGCTCCGGCGATGCCGGGATAGCGGAACGCGAAGCCAGCCTCCTGCAGCCGCCGCGGCAGCACCCGGGTGCTGCCCAGCAGTTCGCCGGAGAGCTCACCGAGCCCGGCGCGCAGCACCGGAGCAGGAACCCGCAGCAGCGCCGGGCGCCGAAGCACCCGGGCTAGCTCGCTGGTGAACTCCGTGTTGGTCGCCGGCACCGGCGCGGTCAGGTTCACCGGGCCCTCCACGTCGGCGTGATCGAGCAGGAACCTGACCGCCGCCACGTGGTCGGTCAATGAGATCCAGCTGATGAACTGGGTGCCGGGGCCGATTCTGGCGCCAAGCCCGAGCCGGAACAGCGGCACGAGCGGCCCGAGCATCCCGCCCTTGCGGGACAGCACGACGCCGGAGCGCAGGTTCGCGACGCGCACGCCGGCCTGGCTGGCGGGCCGCGCCGCCGCCTCCCAGTCGCGGACCAGATGGGCCAGGAAGCCGGTTCCGGCGGGCGCCGACTCATCCACCTCGCGCGTGCCGGTGTCGCCGTACCAGCCGATCGCGGAGCCGGACAGCAGCACCGACGGCGGGTTCGCCGTGTTGCCGATGGCGGTCACGAGGGCCTTGGTGCTCTGGATCCGGCTGGAGCGCAGCTCAGCTTTTCTGGCCTTGGTCCACAGGCCTCCCGCGACCGGCGCGCCAGAGAGGTGGACCACGCCATCGAGCCCGTCGAGCGCGGCCGGATCGAGTCCGCCGCCCGGGTCCCGCGGGTTCCACGCGATCTCGCCAGGTTCCCGCGGCGAGCGGCGGACCAGCCGGACGACCTCGTTGCCGTCTCGCAGCAGGTCCTCGGCCAGCGCAGACCCGATCAGCCCGGACGATCCGGTGATCGCGACCCGCATTAACCCCCCAGTTACAGCCCGAGTTCGGTCTCGAACGCGCCTTCTTCTAGGCGTTCCTTGATCGTGACGAGGAACCGCGCGGCGTCGGCCCCGTCCACCAGCCGGTGGTCGTAGGTGAGGGCCAGGTAGACCATCGACCGCACCGCGATGACCTCGCCGAGCGCCGGGTCCTCCACGACCACGGCCCGCTTGACCACCGTACCGGTGCCGAGGATGCCGACCTGCGGCTGGTTGATGATCGGCGTGTCGAACAGAGCGCCCCTGCTGCCGGTGTTGGTGAGCGTGAACGTCCCGCCGGACAGTTCGTCCGGGCTCACCTGCCCGGCCCGGGTGCGCGCCGCGAGGTCGGCGATCTTCCTCGCCAGCCCGGCGATGTTCAGGTCGCCGGCCTTGCGGATGACCGGGACCATCAGGCCGCGCTCGGTGTCGACGGCGATGCCGAGGTGCTCCGCGTCGTGATAGGTCACCTGCCCGCTGTCGGTGTCGATGATCGCATTGAGCTTGGGGTGGACCTTGAGCGCCTCCACCGTGGCCAGGGCGAAGAACGGCAGGAACGACAGCTTGACGCCCTCCCTGGCCTCGAACCCGGCCTTGGCGCGGTCCCTGAGCCTGGCGATCGCGGTGACGTCCGCCTCGACCACGGTGGTGAGCTGGGCAGAGGTCTGCAGCGACTCGACCATGCGCTGCGCGATGACCTGGCGGGACCGCGACAGCTTCTCGGTCCTGCCGCGCAGGCTGGACGGCACGATCGCGGGCCGCCCGGTATCGGCTGCCGGTGCCGGGCCCGCGCTCGCTGCCGCAGCGGGTGCCGCTGCCGGGGCTGCGGGCGCCGCGGCTGGCGGTGCCGTGGCTGGCGGCGCTGCGGCGGGAGCAGCCGCCTGCTGGGGTACTTCGGGAGGCGGGCCGGCCTGCTGCGGTACCGCGACCGGCTGGGGCTCCTGGGCGCCGCGCCGCGCCCGGGCGGCGTCTAGGACGTCCTGCTTCCGGATCCGGCCGCCGACCCCGGTGCCGGGCACGGTCCCCAGGTCGATCTCGTGTTCCGCGGCGAGCTTGCGCACGAGCGGCGTCACGTAAGGGCCGTCGGCGCCCGATGTGAGCTGCGGGCCGACGCCGTCGGCTTCCTGCGTGCCCGCGGGCTGCTCGGGGTGCGGCTCCTGAGGCGGGGCGACTTGCTCCGCCGCCGCTGGCTGCTCGGGCTCCTGAGGCGGCGCGGCTTCCTGCGCGGGCGCGGGCTGCTCGGGCTCCTGCGGTGGCGCGGCTTCCTGCGCGGGCGCGGCTTCCTGCGCGGGCGCGGCTTCCTGCACCGGCGCGCGCTGCTCCTGCGCAACCGCCGGCGCCTCGGCTGCCTCCTGCTGTGGCTGCTGGGGTGGCTGGGGCTGGTAGGCGGGGGCAGGCGGCGGCGCTTGCTGCTGGTACGGCTCCTGGTAGCCGGATGCACCGTAGCCGTTGGCCGCGACCGGCGCCTGCGCTGCCGGAGCCGGCGCGGCTGGCGCCGGGGCCGGCGGTGCCTGTGCTGCCGGTGCCTCGGCTGCCGGGGCCGCTGCCTCGGGCGCGGGGGCAGCCACTGGAGCGGGCGCCTCCGGCTCGGCGGGCGCCGCGGCAGGCGCGCTGGCCGCTGGCGGTGCAGCGCTGGCCGCCGCGCCTTCCTCGTCGATGACCGCGAGCTCGGCACCGACCGCGACCGTCTCGTCCTCGGCGACCGTGATCCCGCGCAGGACGCCCGACACCGGCGAGGGGATCTCGGTGTCGACCTTGTCCGTCGACACCTCGAGCAGCGGCTCGTCGGCCTCGACTCGCTCGCCTTCCTTCTTCAGCCATCGGGTGACTGTGCCCTCGGTGACGCTTTCACCGAGCTGTGGCATGGATACCGAGACCGACATGGCTTCCGGGGCTCCTTACGAGTGGAAGTGGAGGGGCTTGCCGGCGAGCGCCAGGTGCGCCTCGCCGATCATCTCGGACTGGGTGGGGTGCGGATGAATGAGCTGGGCGACCTCGGCCGGGACCGCTTCCCAGTTGTAGATCAGCTGGCCTTCGGCGATCAGCTCGCCTACCCGCGCGCCGACCAGGTGAATGCCCAGCACCGGGCCGCCGCCCTCGGTGGCGATGACCTTGGCCGCGCCGCCGGTCTGCAGGATCTGGCTCTTGCCGTTGCCGGCCAGGTCGTAGGTGACCTCGGTGGTCTTGATGCCGCGCTCGGCCGCGACCGCGGAGGTGATGCCCACCGACGCGACCTCGGGGTCGCTGTAGGTCACCCGGGGCACGCCGTCGTAGTCGATGGGCGTGACCGGCAGCCCGGCGAGCCGCTCGGCGACCATGATTCCCTCGGCGAAGCCGACGTGCGCCAGCTGCGGGCCGGGAATGAGGTCGCCGACCGCGGAGATCGTCGGAACGCTCGTCCGGCAGTACTCGTCCACGGTGACCCAGCCGCGATCGGTGGCCACGCCGGCGTCCTCGTACCCAAGGCCGGCCGAGACCGGCCCCCGGCCGACGGCGACCAGCAGCAGTTCGGCGTCGAGCGTGGTGCCGCCCTCGAGCGTGACCGTGACGCCGGCATCGGTGCCCTTAACGCTCTCGAACCTGGCGCCGAGCTTGTAGCCGATGCCGCGCCGCCGGAACGCGCGCTCGAGCAGCTTGGAGCTGGACTCGTCCTCGAGCGGCAGCAGGTGCGGCAGCATCTCGACGATCGTCACCTCGGCGCCGAACGAGCGCCAGACGCTCGCGAACTCGACCCCGATCACGCCGCCGCCGAGGATGACCGCGGACGCCGGCACGTGGTCGAGCTCCAGGGCCTGATCGCTGGTGATCACCCGCTGGCCGTCGATGTCGATCCCAGGCAGGCTCCGCGACTCCGAGCCGGTGGCCAGGACTACGTGGGCGCCCTCGATCAGCGTGTCGCCGACCTGCACCTGGGTGGGGGAGACCAGCCGCCCCTCGCCGTCGATGACGTCGATGTGCCGGCTGCCGATCAGCCCGACCAGGCCTCGCCACAGCCGGGTGACGACCTTCTCCTTGTAGGCGTTGACCCCGGCCATGTCGACGCCCTCGAGCGTGGTCTTCACGCCGAACGAGGCGCTGTCCCTGGCGTGATCGGCGAGCTCGGCCGCGTGCAGCAGTGCCTTAGTCGGGATGCATCCCCGGTGCAGGCAGGTGCCGCCGACCTTGCCTTTCTCGATCAGCGCCACACGCTTGCCGAGCTCGGCAGCGCGCAGCGCGCAGGCATAGCCGCCGCTGCCGCCGCCGAGGATCACAATGTCGTAGCCGTCCTGGTCCGCCACGATGAGTTCCCTTCCGAGTCTTGCCGCCTACAGGCGCCCATCCGCGACGTCCAGCGCGACCTGGACGAGGCAGCGGACGGCTGCGCCCGTTCCGCCCTTGGGGGTATACCCATAGGGCTCGCCCTCGTGGAACGCGGGCCCGGCGATGTCCAGGTGCGCCCAACGCACACCATCGGGCACGAATTCCCGCAGGAACAAACCGCCGACCAGCATCCCGCCATTCCGCTCCTGCGTGACGTTCGCTATGTCGGCCACCGGGGAGTCGAGCCCCTTGCGCAGCTCCTCGGGCAGCGGCATCGGCCACGCCGCCTCGCCGGCCCGCCTCGCGGCGTCGACGACGCCATGCAGCACCGCGTCGTCGTTGGCCATCACGCCCATGATTCTCGGGCCGAGCGCGACCAGCTGCGCGCCAGTCAGGGTGGCCACGTCGATCAGCAGGTCGGGGGAGTCGGCGGCGGACCTGGCCAGCGCGTCGGCCATCACCAGGCGTCCCTCGGCGTCGGTGTTCAGCACCTCGACGGTGCGGCCGCCGTACATCGTGATGATGTCGGAGGGACGCTGGGCCGTGCCGCTCGGCATGTTCTCGGCGATGCACAGGTAGCCGACGACGTTGACCGCCGGGCCGAGCTGGGCGATCACCGACACCGCGGCGAGCACGGCGGCGGCGCCTCCCATGTCGGACTTCATCGCCTCCATCGACTTCGGCGGCTTGAGCGACAGCCCGCCGGAGTCGAACGTGATGCCCTTGCCGACCAGGACCACGGTCTTGGTCGCGTCCGGGTTCGTGTACGCCACGCGGGCCAGTCGCGGCGGGTGCACCGACCCCTGGCCGACCCCGGTCAGGCCGCCGTAGCCGCCGTCGGCGAGCGCCTTCTCGTCGAGGACCTCGACGCCCAGCCCGGACGCGGCGGCCACGCGTTCGGCCTCCGCGGCCAGCGTGGCCGGGTAGAGATCGGACGGGCCGGTGTTCACCAGGTCGCGCACCAGCGTCATGGCGTCGGCCAGCACCCGCGCGCGGGAAGCGGCGCCCTCGGTGTCGCTGCCGAGCAGGATCACGTCGGTGTCCTGCTTCTTGCCGGTGTACCGGCCGAACGTGTAGCCGCCGAGCATCGCGCCGAGCGCCACCGCCTCGGCTTCTGCGCCGTCGCGTGCGGGCAGTGCGAGCGCGACCCGCAGCGGCTTGCCGTTAGTGAGTGCGCGGACCGCGGCGCCGGCCGCACGGCGCAGGGCCTCGCCGTCGAACGGCGCCGAGCCGTCGGCGGGCGAGCCGACGCCGACCGCGGCGATCAGCGGCGCGGTCAGCTTGCCGGCCGACGCGATCTTCGTCACTTCCTCTGCCTTGCCGGTGGCGCCGAGCGCGGCGAGGGTCTCGGCGAGATTTCCGCCGAGGGCGGCGTCCACCTCCTCGGCACCCGGCGCCGGGACCGGCCCGTCGGGTCCCTGGGCAACGCCGACGATGATCGCGTCGGCCTTGGCGTCGCGGGGTGATTCCTGGCTGGTATGCAACGTCGTTGTCACGGACACGAGCCTAGTGCCTGCCCGGCCTGGCCGATTACCGGCTGCTGAGCCTAGTCCGTGAAGACGTGGCAGCCGCCGGGCTCGAGCCTGAGCCCGACCGATTCCCCCCGTGCCGCGCGCGTCTGCGCGAACACTCCGGTCAGCCGGCCCGACCCGGGAAGATCGACGGCGTGCTCGTAGCCACGGCCACGGAACGCGACGTCCGCCACGACCCCGGTCAGGTGATGCTCCTCGGCCAGCCCGCTCACCAGCCGCACGCCGGTAGGGCGGATCATGAGCAGCGCCGAGGGCCCGGCACCGAGGGCCGCGCGCCCGGCGGGCGCGCGGACTCGCAGCGGGCGGGCGCCGTTGGCGCCGGGCGGTTCAATCTCCACCAGCCCGGACCCGACCGGGCGTATGCGCACCGGCAGCTCACCGGACAGCCCGGTAAACCTGGCCACGAACGGGGTCGCGGGGTTCGTGTAGATCTCCTCCGGCGTTCCGGCCTGCACCAGCCTGCCCTGGTGCAGCACGCCGACCTGGTCGGCCAGGGCGAACGCCTCGGCCTGGTCGTGGGTGATGTAGACGGTCGTGGCCGAGGCGCCGCGGACCAGGGAGGAAATCTCCACCCGCATCCGCTCCCGCAGGTCGGCGTCGAGGTTCGACAGCGGCTCATCGCACAGGATGAGGCCGGTGTCGGCGACCAGGGCGCGGGCGAGCGCGACCCGCTGCTGCTCGCCGCCGGACAGCTGGTTGGGGTACCGGTCGGCCAGGGGGCCGAGGCCGACCCGGTCGAGCATCAGCCGGGCACGAGCCCGGCACTCGGCGCGGCCGTGGCCGCGGCGGCGCAGCGCGAACGCCACGTTGTCCGTGACCGTCAGGTGCGGCCACAGGGCGAAGTCCTGGAAGACCATGGACAGATCGCGCCGGTCCGGCGGGACGTGCACCGAGCCATCGGCGACGGTTGCCTCGCCGATCGTGATCCGGCCGGATGTGACCCGCTCGATGCCCGCCAGGCAGCGCAGCAGCGTCGTCTTCCCGGATCCGGACGGCCCGAGCAGCACCAGGAACGTGCCGGGCCCGACGTCGAGACGGACGTCGCTCAGCGCCTCGGTGCCGCCCGGGTAGACCTTGGTCAGCCCGGCGATCGTGATCCGCTCAGCCACTCCGCACGCCTCCGATCCTGCGCCAGCCGGCGGGCGCCAGCAGCCGGTAACCGCCGAGTACCGCGGCGACGGCGAGCATCGCGACGGCCACCGCCAGCACGGACTGGGCCATGCCGACGCCGAAGTGGTAGTTGCCGAGGTTGTCCTGGATCGCGACCGAGGCAGGAGGCGAGCCCGGCGCGTAGAGCAGCTGGGAGATCGGAAGCTCGAGGAACACGCCGCAGAACGTGAGCAGCCAGGCCATCACGAGCGGCCGGGAGACCACCGGCAGCACACCCCTGGCCCACGCGGTCAGCTCGCCGCTGCCGTGCGTCCGTGCCGCGTCCTTCAGTGAGGGCTGGAGCTGCGAGACCGCGCCCATCAGGACCCGGGAGCTGGTCGGCAGGCTCGATGCGATGTACGCGATCACCAGCAGCGTCGTCGTCTGGTAGAGGTCGACGCCCAGCCGGGACATCACCGGCAGGTTGTAGAAGAAGATGTAGCCGGCTGCGAACACCACGCTGGGCAGCGCGATCGCCGACAGCAGCAGGAAGTCGAGAATCCGGCGCTCCCGGAACGACGTGCCCCGGCGCTGGGCGAGCAGCCAGGCGGCGACGAACCCGCCGACCACGGTCACCGACGCGCCGATGACGGCGTACACCAGCGACCGTTCCAGCGGTCCGAGCTGGCCCGACGCGTGCAGCAGGGCGCGGTAGTTGACCAGGGTCAGCGAGAACGAGCCGCCGTAGTCGGCGAGCAGCGACCCGCTTACTGCGCCGAAGCCTGGCACGCCGAGCGCCGCAACGTAGAACAGGGCCACCCCGGCGGCCGCGCACGCCGCGCCCGGCCGCGACAGCTGGCGCCGCACGGCCTGCCTGGTCCGCCCGGACAGCATCTGATAGGAACGCCCGCGCAGCGCTCTGGCCTGCAGCGCGAGCGGGATGGCCACGGCGGCGACCAGCAGGCAGCCCATGGCCGAGGCGGCCGGGAAGCTCGGCGGGAAGTTGTCGATGGCCTGGTACAGCTGGTACGTGGCGAGGGAGAAGTTGGAGTTGTAGGCGAGCGTGGCCGCCACCCCGAAGTCGCTGATCGACTCCGCGAACCCGATCGCCAGCGCGGACCAGATCGCGGGGGCGAGCATCGGCAGGATCAGCCGCAGCGCCCCGGTCCGGCTGGCGCCGTGCACCCGCGCCGCGTCCTCGAACTCCTGCCCTAGTCCGGCCAAGCCGGCCGTGACGGCGAGGAACGAGAACGGCACCGAGCGCAGGCCGAGCAGGAGGACCACGCCGAACGGCCCCATGATCGCGTGCGTGACGCCGGGCAGGTCGAGGCCGAGCCGGTACATGACGCCGTCCGGCTGCACCAGCCGCTGCCACCCCAGCGCGGGCAGCCACGATGGCAGCAGCAGCACCAGCCACATCCCGCCGGCCACGAACCGGCGCCCGGGCAGCGTGGTGCGGCCCGCCAGCCAGGCGACCGGGAGGCCGACCGCGACGCCGAGGACCGCGGCCGCGGCGCTCACCCACAGCGAGTTGGTGATCGCGATGGCGGTCGCCCCGGTGAACGCGCCGCGCAGGTAGGAGAGCGTGAACCACTGCGCGCCCTGGTCGAAGAGCCGCGGCGAGATCGTGAGGACCAGCGACGCGGCGCACGGGATCAGGATCGTGAAGACCAGCAGCAGCCAGAACAGCGGCCTGGCCAGCCTGCCTGCCCACGCCGTCAGCCCGGCCAGCGGCGCTGGCCGGGCCGGTCGGGCCGCTGGCGTCAGCGGACGATCGAGCTGTCGAACCACGTGTTGATGGTCGCTTCCTTCGGCCCCCACGTGTACGGGTCGATCGTCTGGGTCCGCACGCTCGCCAGCGAGGGCAGCGAGGACAGCGGGCTGACGCCCTGGATCACCGGGTAGTACAGCGAATCGCCGGTCGGGTCACCGGACTGCATCACCTTCTGGCCGGCCGGCGAGAGCACGAAGTCGACGAACTTTTCCGCCTCGGCCCGCTCCGCGGCCGGTGCCTTGGCGTCGATACCGAGCGCGCTCGGCAGCAGCGTCACCGGGTCGAGGTACTTGACGGCCAGCTGCTTGTCGCCGAGTACCGCGCCGATGCCCGCCGAGCTCTGCACGAGCGCCAGCTTGATCTGGCCGCTGGTCAGCGCCTGCAGCGTGGGCCCGTTGGTCGGGTGGATGATCAGCCCGTTGGACTTGAGCTTGGTGAAGTAGCTCTCGCCGTTGTTCACGCCGCCCAGGTAGTTCATCATCCCGGCGATGAACGGGTAGGTCGGCCCGGACTGCGACGGGTCGTTCATCCCGACGTCGCCCTTCCACTGCGGCCCGAGCAGCTGCTGCCAGGTCGTGGGCGGGTCGGTCACCTTGGTCTTGTTGTAGACGAGCGCGGCCATCAGCGTGACGCCGGTCGGGGTGTAGCTCTTGTCGGCGGGCAGGGACTGCTGGCCGAGGCTGTTCCAGTCAACCTTGGGCTCGAAGCCCTTCTGCAGCAGTCCCTGCTGGTCGAGGCCGGCGAACGCGGTGGCACCGTCTACCCAGAGCAGGCCCCAGTTGGGGTTGTTCTTCGACGCCTCGATCTGGGTGAGCAGCGGGCCGGTCGAGTTGTCGTCGAGCTTGACCGGGATGCCCGTGGCCTTGTGGAACGCCGTCGTCATGGCCTGGTCGTAGCCCTGGGCCGAGTAGACGACGAGCGTGACCTTGGCCGGCGACGTCGACGCGGCCGTGGAGGTCGACGACGATGAGCAGCCCGCGGCCGCGGCCAGGGCAAGCGCTCCGACGGCGATCGCGCCGGCGGCGCAGCGGAATCTGTTGCGGATGATGGTGCGAGTCATGGCTGCGAGCCTGGGGCAGGGGCGCTAAGGACCCGTGTACCGTGGATGTCCGCCAGGTTAAACGTCCGCTAAAATCTGGAAATAACCAGTGGCATGCAGTGGATATGACGACTGTTAGAGTTGAATGGTTACGAACGGGGAGGCTGGAGGTGCGATGGGAACCGGGGCGCTGTTCATCGCGGTTTTCCTCGCCTGCGTGGTGGAGGCGGTCGAGGCCACCACGATCGTGCTGGCGGCCGGCACCGCCAGGGACTGGCGGTCGGCGACCAGCGGGATGGCCGGAGCGCTGGCCGTGCTCGCGATCGTAGTCGCGGCGCTCGGCCCGGCAGTGTCCGACCTGCCGCTGCGCGGGCTGCGGCTGTTCGTCGGCGCGCTGCTGCTGGTGTTCGGCCTGCAGTGGCTGCGCAAGGCGATCCTGCGGGCGAGCGGTCACAAGGCGCTGCACGACGAGGACAAGATCTTTGCCGACCAGCTGGCCACTGCCTCAGCAAAGCCCCGCAGGTCGGCCGGCCTGGTGCCGGACTGGTACGGGTTCACGCTGTCGTTCAAGGGCGTCCTGCTCGAAGGGCTCGAGGTCGTGTTCATCGTGCTCACGTTCGGCGCGAACGCCCGCAACGTCGGGCTGGCGGCGGTCGCCGCGGCCTGCGCGGTGGTGCTGGTCGCCGTAGTCGGCGTGGCGATCAGGGCGCCGCTGCGGCGGGTGCCGGAGAACACCATGAAGTTCGTGGTCGGGATCATGCTCACCGCGTTCGGCGCGTTCTGGGGGGCCGAGGGCGCTGGCGCGCACTGGCCGGGCTCGGACGCGGCGCTGCTGGTGCTCATCCCGGGAATCGCGGTGTTCGCGCTGGCCCTGGTGGCCGTGCTGCGCGGGAACCCGGTGCCGGCGGCGGAGCGGAGCTGACATGGGCGCGCGCATCCGGTCCTTCGCCGCTTTCTGGTACGACTTCGTGATCGGCGACGACTGGCTGGTCGCGGCCGGGGTGGTGATCAGCCTGGCGCTCACCTACGCGCTGAGCCAGACCGCCGTTCCCGCCTGGTG
>Ga0210385_10001806_pt1 | contig 13056 bp, 10 predicted proteins | sample IncBWH26OmetaG_FD_160107 | JGI IMG/M metagenome (GOLD analysis project Ga0210385, IMG submission 160107) | Forest soil microbial communities from Barre Woods Harvard Forest LTER site, Petersham, Massachusetts, United States - Inc-BW-H-26-O ... | reverse complement strand
CGTTCCACGACGATCCCGACGGCATCGCCAAGGTGTCGCGGGGGCTTGGCGAGGCCATGGTGGGGATCAGCCTGGACACGCTCGCGCCCGAGCAGCGCTACGCCGGACGCGGCTGGTGACTGCCGCGGCGTGAGCGCCGACAGCCCGGCCGGCAGCGGCTGGCCGGCCACCGGCTGCCGCACGGCAGGCACCTGCGGGCCCGCGGCCAGCGCCGCCTCGGCCAGCACCCGCCGGTAGGCGTCCTCGTACCTGGCAGCCATCAGCTCGGTGGTGAACCTGGCGGCCACGTGCGCCTGGCACGCCGCCGGGTCGAGCTGGCGGGCAAGCTCGATCGCCGCCGGCAGCTCGGCCGGGTCGTCCCTGATGATCCCGGTCACACCGTCGACCACGACCTCGGGGACCGACCCGCGCCGCATCGCGACAACCGGCGTCCCGCACGCCATCGCCTCGATCATGACCAGGCCGAACGGCTCCTCCCAGCAGATCGGGAACAGCATCACGCAGGCCCGCGACAGCAGGTCCCGCTTGGCCGTCGCGTCGGCGACCCCGAAGACCTCGGTGTCGCTGCCCAGCCGGGGCTTGATCTCCCGCTCGAAGTAGGCCTTCTCCATCGGCTCGCTGCACTTGCCCGCGAGCACGATCGGCAGCCCGGCGGCGCGGGCGGCGTCGATGGCCAGGTGCGGCCCCTTTGTCGCGTTCATGCGGCCGAGGAATAGCGCGAACGGCTCTTTCTCCGCCTGGAACGGGAAGGTGCTGGCCCGGATGGCGTTGTGCACGGTGGCCGACCAGGGCAGTTCCGGGGCGTGCGAGCGCTGCGATTCGGAGATCGCGACCATCCTGACCGAGCGGCCCAGCGCGCGGTAGTACTCGCCCTCATCGCCGATGACGGGGCCGTGCACGGTGATGATCGTGGGAACCCGTGTCCCGCGGCCGAGCAGCGGGCCGGCCAGCGTGTGGTCGTGCACCACGTCCACATCGAGGTCGTCGAGCACCTCGGCGACCCGGGCCGCGTGCACCACCTCGGGGAACGGCTCCCCGAGCCGGTCGCTCTGCGGATCCGACCAGAGCGATATGAACCGGTGCGCCTTGGTGAGGTGCTTGCCCACGCCGATCAGGGTGATCTCATGCCCGCGATCAGCGAGATCGTCGACCAGATCGGCGACCACCGACTCCACGCCGCCGTACGCCGGCGGGGGAACGTCGAAATAGGGTGGCGCAACCATCGCGATACGAAGCGGAGCAGCAAAGTCAGGCCTGAACACTGCCGAGGACACTGTTCCTCCTAGTCCGCGCGCCAGACCTCGGCGGCATCCATGGTGCCCAGCACGGAAAATGATCTTCCCAAGCAAACCCCGGCGGAAACCTCTTTGCTCACTGATCGCAGTCAATCGACTACAATTAGTGAACAGCGTTCTGCGCCTCCAGCCTGCGCGTTCGCCCCCGCGCCCAGCTCCCAAAGAACGCCGTTCGGCACGGGGCGCCGGGTCAGCAATTCCTCGATCATTCAGCCACTTATCACGCGTTCCAGGTCATTTTCCGGGCGATATATGTGGAACGTGCTCACCGGCCGGCGCTCAGTGGGCCGCCGCGGACGGGCGCGGCTCGCTGGCGTCGGACAGCTCGGGCTCGCCGGCGTCCGGGGGCAGGCCGGGCTCGTCTTCGGCGCCGGTCGGCTCGGGCCCGCTGGCGGTTGCCGGCCGCGACTTGCTGCCCGCCGCCGCGCGGGGTTTCCGCGGTGCGGCGGTGCGGCGCTCGGCGGCGGGCAGGGCGGTCATCGGGCTGCGGGGGTGCCGGATCAGCTTGAGCCCGGCCGGCAGGCCGCTGACGTGCCAGCCGCCCCTCGCGATCTCCACCGACACCGTGCCGTCGGCGATGTGCAGCGCCTCCACCTGCAGCGGCAGCAGCCGCTCCGGTATCTCCGGGGCGCACCACACCTTGCCGGACGGCACGGCGGGGTCGAACCGCAGCAGCGTGCGCAGCAGCAGGAACGGCGCGGCCGCCGCCCACGCCTGCGGCGAGCACGAGGTCGGGTATCCCACCGGGGCGGCGAAGTCCGAGCGGTCGAACCCGCAGAACAGCTCGGGCAGCCTGCCGCCGAACTTGTCGGCCGCCTCCAGGATCCCGCCGGCGACCTGCTGCGCCTGCGGCACGAACCCGTAGCGCATCAGCCCGGCCGCGCAGATCGCGTTGTCGTGCGGCCACACCGACCCGTTGTGGTAGCTCATCGGGTTGTACGCGCCCATCCCGGTGGCGAGGGTCCTGATGCCGAAGCCGGAGAACATCGGCCTGCTGGTCAGGTGCTGCGCGACCGACGCCGCCTTGTCGCGGTCCACGATCCCGGTCCACAGGCAGTGGCCCTGGTTGGAGCCGAGCGCGTCGATCGGCCGCTTGTCGCCGTCCAGGCCGAGCGCGAAGTAACCGCGGTCCGGCAGCCAGAACGCGCGGTTGAAGTCCCGGCGGAGCTTGCGGGCCCGCTCCGCCCAGCGCCGCGCGGTCCTGGCGTCGCCGCGCTCCCGGGCGAAGTGGGCCCTGGCCAGGTACGCGGCGTAGACGTAGCCCTGGACCTCGGCGAGCGCGATCGGCGCCTCGGCGATCTGCCCGGACGCGAACGTAATGCCGTCGAAGGAGTCCTTCCAGCCCTGGTTGACCAGGCCCTGCTCGGTGGCCCGCTGGTACTCGACGAACCCGTCGCCGTCCCGGTCGCCGTAGTTGACGATCCAGTCGAGCGCCCGGTCGGCGTGCGGCAGCAGCTCGTCGGCCGCCTCGGCCGGCAGGCCCCACCGGGCCAGCTCGCCGAGCAGCATGACGAACAGCGGCGTCGCGTCAGCGGTGCCGTAGTAGACGCTGCCGCCGCCGAGTGCCAGCGAGGCGTCCCGGCCGGAACGGGTCTCGTGCAGGATCTTGCCCGGCTCCTCCTCGGTGAGCGGGTTCACTTCCTCGCCCTGCAGGCTGGCCAGCGTGCGCAGGGTGCCAAGGGCCAGCGACAGATCCAGCGGCAGCAGCATCCACGCGGTGAGCAGCGAGTCCCGGCCGAAGAGCGTCATGAACCAGGGCGCGCCGGCCGCGATGACCGCGTGGTCATCCTTGTCTCCCTGCTCGTCCGGGCCGCGCCCGAAGATCCGCAGTGAGCCCACGTCCTCGGTGGACGTGGCGAAGGTGTTCGTGAGCCGCTCGTCCGAGGTGATCAGCAGCGGGCTGCGGCGGCGCCAGTCGGCCAGCCGCTTGGCTGGGATCGTGCTCTCCAGCGGCTCGTCGTCGCCGTAGTGGGGCACCACGTCGGTGCCGTCCAGGGACGGTGTGACCTGCATCGATGCGACCCACGAGGCGCCGGGATCGATCACGGTCTGCCAGGTCAGCAGGCCCGGCGCCGCCGACGGGTCGGCGGTGCCGGTGATCGCCACCACCCCGACGTTGGAGCCGCGGCGGCAGCGCAGCTCCAGCGCCCCGTCGGCGGCGCTGACGTCGACGTCGTCGTCGTGGTAGCGAGCGCGGCCCTCCTTGACCTCGAACAGGTCGGCGAAGTCGCTCTCCACAGCGACTGTGAGGTGGGCCGCCACCGGCTCGTGGCCGAGGTTGCGCAGGGTGATCTCGTCCCGCATTCCGTTGCCGACATAGCGCCGGCGGATCAGCAGCAGGGTGCTGTCCGCCTTGAACGGGCCGGGCGGCCTCCGGGCCAGGAACGTGCTGCGGAATGGGTCGTTCGGCTGCACGGCCACCGGTTCGGGCAGTTCCCCGTCGAGCCGGAGCTCGAGCCTGCTGATGAACCTGGTGTCCCGGAAGAACAGGCCCTGAGCGCCGCCCGGCACGATATCGCCGGACGCGTCGCTGATGCAGAACGTCGTCTCTTCCAGCAGGGTGACCAGGCCGCTGCCGGGCCTCCCGATCATCGGAGGGCCCCCGCTCGGCGTCCACGCATGTGTCATGGCCGTATGTTTTCCCACCGAGGGCCGCAGGGAAGAGCGCGACGGGTGATCGCGTTGATTAAAGGCGGTTAGTCTCGGTTCTAGCCCAGCCCCAACTTATGCCCGGAGTGATTCGTGACCATGCCCAGTGACGCCGACCGCCCCACCATCGGCGTGCTCGCGCTGCAGGGGGACGTCGCTGAGCACCTGAGGGCACTGACCGCCGCGGGCGCCAGCGCGGTGCCGGTGCGCCGGCCCGCAGAGCTCGACGACGTGGCCGGGCTGGTGATACCGGGCGGGGAGTCCACCACGATGTGGAAGCTCGCGGTGATCTTCGATCTGATGGAGCCGCTGCGCAAGCGGCTCGGCTCGGGCATGCCCGCGTTCGGCTCCTGCGCCGGGATGATCATGCTCGCGGACCGGGTCGAGGACGGGATCGAGGGTCAGGAGACCTTCGGCGGGATCGACATGACCGTTCGGCGGAACGCGTTCGGCCGGCAGGTCGATTCGTTCGAGAGCGACATCACGCTCACCGGCGTCGGCGGCCCGGAATTCCGGGCGGTGTTCATCCGGGCGCCGTGGGTAGAGCAGACCGGCGACGGCGTCGAGATCATCGGGACCGAGTCGCGCACCGGTAGGATCGTCGCGGTCCGCCAGGGTCCGGCGCTCGCCACCGCGTTCCACCCCGAGCTCACGCCGGACCCGCGTATTCACAAGATCTTTGTCGACATGGTAAGGGAACGATCATGAGCGGCCACTCAAAGTGGGCAACCACCAAGCACAAGAAGGCCGTCGTCGACGCCAAGCGGGGCAAGCTGTTCGCCAAGCTGATCAAGAACGTTGAGGTGGCGGCGCGGACCGGCGGCGGCGATCCGGCCGGGAACCCGACGCTGTATGACGCCATCCAGAAGGCGAAGAAGAACTCGGTCCCGAACGAGAACATCGACCGGGCCATGCGCCGCGGCGCCGGGCTCGAGGCCGGCGGCGCCGCCTACGAGACCGTCACGTACGAGGGGTACGCCCCCGGCGGGGTGGCCGTGCTGGTGCAGACGCTCACCGACAACCGGAACCGGGCCGCCGCCGACGTGCGCACGGCGCTCACCCGCAACGGCGGCTCCATGGCCGACCCCGGCTCGGTGTCGTACCTGTTCAACCGCAAGGGCGTGGTGATCGTCGGCAAGGCCGACGGGGTCACCGAGGATGACGTGCTCACCGCCGTGCTCGACGCGGGTGCCGAGGAGGTCAACGACCTCGGTGAGTCGCTCGAGGTGGTCAGCGAGGCCACCGATCTGGTCGCCGTGCGCAAGGCCCTGCAGGAGGCCGGGATCGACTACGAGTCGGCCGACGCCGCGTTCCTGCCGACGGTCGAGGTGCCGCTGGACGAGGACCAGGCCAAGCGGGTGTTCCGGCTGATCGAGGCGCTCGAGGACTCCGACGACGTGCAGGACGTGTACGCGAACTACTCGGTGCCCGACGAGGTAATGGAGCGCCTGGACTGACTGGTGGACATCCGGCAGCTGGGGCCCGATGACGATCTCGAGGTAGAGGTCGACCTCGGCCGGCGGTCCTTCGGCCCGGTGAGCGAGGCCAGGAGGCCCGACTGGCTCGCCGAGGCCCGTGCCGCCGCCGAGGGCGGCCGGTACTTCGCGGCCTTCGACGGGCCGCAGCCCGCTGGCGTGGCGATGTTCCACGACATGCGGCAGTGGTGGCACGGCCGGGCGGTGCCGATGGCGGGCGTCGGCGGGGTCAAGGTCGCTCCCGAGCAGCGCGGCCGCGGCACCGGCCGCACGCTGATGACCGAGCTGCTGCGGGTGATCGCCGACCGCGGCTACCCCCTGTCGGTGCTCTATCCGGCCACCGCGCCGCTGTACCGGTCGCTGGGCTGGGAGCTGGCCGGAGGGCTGTACCGCGGGGTGATCGGGGCCCGCTCGATCGCCTCGCTGCTGCCGCCGGACGGCCCCGCGCAGCCGCTTGGCCTGCAGGGCCTGCCGGGCGTGCGGCGGGCAGAACCCGGTGACGCCGATGAGGTGATCGCGGTCCTCGGGGCCGTGCACGAGTCGGCCAGGCACTGCGGTCCGGCGACCTATGACGCCGCCACCATCCGCCGCTGGTGGCTGTCGGACCTGAACCGGTTCTGCTACCTGGCGGCCGACGGCTTCCTCGCCTACGGCTGGCACGAGGACCACGGCGAGATCTCGGTGCGGGTGGTGGTCGCCGGATCGCCGGAGACCACCCGGGCCCTGTGGTCGATCGTGGGCTCGCACGCTCCCATGGTCAAGCTGGTGCGCGCGGTGGTGAGCCCGGACGACCCGGTCGCCTGGCTCACCCGTGAGCCCGACCTCGGCCTGGAAAGCCGCTGGCAGTGGATGCTCCGGGTGGTCGACGCGCCCGCGGCCATCGCCGGGCGCGGCTTCCCCGCGGCCGTGACGCTCGCGGTCGGGCTGCAGGTCGACGACGCCCAGCTGCCGTCGAACGCCGGCCACTGGACGCTGGAGGTCGGCGGCGGGAAGGGGGCCCTTACGCGCAGCCGCCCGCCGGTCTCCGCGGCCCGGCCGGTCCGGCTGGGCGCCCGCGGCTTCGCCGCGCTCTACGGGGGTGTTCCCATGGACACGCTGCGCCGCGCGGGCCTGGTCGCGGGCGGCGGCCCCGGTGCCGACGATGCGCTGGACGCGGCATTCGCCGGGAAGGCGTTCCTGCTCGACAGCTTCTGACCGGCGACACGCCGCCCGGGTGACGGCGGCCCGGGCCGGCGACCCGGTAGTGTCACGTCCGAACACGTGTTCGTCCGGACCGGGATGGTGAGCCGCATGCGGGTGCTCGGCGTGGATCCCGGGCTCACCCGGTGCGGGTTCGGTGTCATCGAAGGGGAGCCGGGCCGCAGGCTGGCGCTCGTGGCCACCGGCGTGGTGGGCACCAGCGCCGACGACCCGATTGGGCTGCGGCTGCTCGCCCTCGAGCAGCATGCCGAGCGCTGGCTGACCGACTACCAGCCGGACGCCGTCGCGGTCGAGCGGGTGTTCAGCCAGCACAACGTGCGCACGGTGATGGGCACGGCCCAGGCGGGCGCGGTCGCGATCGTCTGCGCGGCCCGCCGCGGCCTGCCGGTGGCGCTGCACACGCCCAGCGAGGTCAAGGCCGCGGTCACCGGCAGCGGCCGGGCGGACAAGGCCCAGGTGACCCTGATGGTCACGCGCCTGCTCGCGATGAGTAACCCCCCTCGGCCCGCCGACGCCGCCGACGCGCTCGCGCTCGCGATCTGCCACCTGTGGCGGGGCGGCGCCCAGAGCCGCCTTGCCGCCGCGGTAGCCGCCCAGAGCCGTCTCGCCGCCGCGGCAGCCGCGCAGAGGACTGGAGGATGACATGATCGCGCACCTGGACGGGACCGTGTCCGGCGTGGCGCCGGACGGCGCGGTGATCGACGTCGGCGGTGTCGGGCTGCTGGTGCAGTGCACGCCGGGCACGCTGGCCGGGCTGCGCACCGGCGAGCGCGCCCGGGTCGCTACCTCGCTGGTGGTCCGGGAGGACGCGCTGACCCTGTACGGCTTCGGCACCGAGGACGAGCGGAACACGTTCGAGCTGGTGCAGACCGCCAGCGGAGTCGGGCCCCGGCTGGCCCTGGCGATGCTGGCCGTGTTCACCCCCGACGCGCTCCGGCGGGCGGTGGCGACCGAGGACCTGGCGGCGCTGACCACGGTGCCCGGCATCGGCCGGAAGGGCGCGCAGCGGATCGTGCTCGAGCTGGCCGGCCGGCTGGGCCCGGCGGGGGAGGCCGGGGTGGGCGCACCGGCCGGCGGCGCAGCGAACGGCGCGGGTGCGCCGCCATGGCGCGAGCAGGTGCGGGCGGGCCTGGTGAGCCTCGGCTGGCAGGCCCGCGAGGCCGAGCACGCGATCGCGGCGGTGGAACCGGAGCTGACCGGCGCGCCCGGCGGCCAGGCCGTTGACGTCGCCGTAGCGTTGCGGGCAGCCCTGCGGGTGCTGGGGCGGCCATGACGGGGGCCGGGGAGGTGGGCGGGGAAGGCGCCGGGCCCGCCGGCGAGGAGCGTGCGGTATCCGCGATCGCCGGCCAGGAGCGTGCCGTGCCACCGATCGCCGGCGAGGAGCGCGTGGTGTCCGCGGTCGCCGCCGAGGACGACCGGGTGATCGAGGGCGCGCTGCGGCCCAAGCGGCTGAGCGAGGTCGTCGGCCAGAACCGGGTGCGCGAGCAGCTCTCCCTGGTGCTCGAGGGCGCGCTGCGCCGCGGCAGGCCGCCGGATCACGTGCTGATGTCGGGACCGCCCGGCCTGGGCAAGACCACCCTGGCGATGATCATCGCCGCCGAGCTCGCCGCGCCGCTGCGGATCACCAGCGGCCCGGCGATCGAGCGGGCCGGCGACCTCGCAGCCGTGCTGTCCACGCTCAGCGAGGGCGAGGTCGTGTTCATCGACGAGATCCACCGCGTGGCCAGGCCCGCCGAGGAGATGCTGTACCTGGCGATGGAGGACTTCCGGGTCGACGTGGTGGTTGGCAAGGGCCCTGGGGCGACCACGATCCCGCTGCAGATCGCGCCGTTCACGCTCGTCGGTGCGACGACGCGGGCCGGGCTGCTGCCAGCGCCACTGCGCGACAGGTTCGGCTTCACCGCACACCTGGACTTCTACGACCCCGAAGAGCTCGGGGTCATCGTGCGGCGCTCGGCCGGCCTGCTCGGGGTGGCCCTGCGCGACGACGGCGCCGACGAGATCGCGGGCCGGTCTCGCGGCACCCCCCGGATCGCCAACCGGCTGCTGCGCCGGGTCCGCGACTACGCCGAGGTCCGCGCCGACGGCGTGGTCAACCGTGCCGTGGCCCGTGCGGCGCTCGAGCTGTACGAGGTGGACGACAACGGCCTCGACCGGCTGGACCGCGCGGTGCTCTTCGCGCTCGTGCGCAAGTTCGCCGGCGGCCCGGTGGGCCTGTCCACCCTCGCGGTGGCCGTGGGCGAGGAAGCGGAGACCGTGGAGGTCGTGGTCGAGCCGTTCCTGGTCCGGCTGGGCCTGATGGCACGGACCCCGCGCGGCCGGGTGGCGACCCCGGCCGCGTGGGAGCAGATGGGTCTTGTCCCCCCGGCGCCAGACCCGGCCGGGCCTGCGACGCTATTCGGCTGAAGACGTAACGTAACGGGCACTCGTACATGTAACGGCCGGTCGCAGCATGGTCACGATCGCTCCTCAGACCCCGTAGCCTGTTGGTGCGTCGGTTGTGCGCCGCTACACTTCGGCAGTTGGTCAACAACAGCCGAAAGCGCCGGTGCGGACCCTGCGCCGGGCCCGGTGTGTCGGCCACCGCGCACCCCAACTGGAAGGAAGCCCCGCCATGGGGAACATGTATCTCGCGGCCGCAGCGAAGTCGTCGAGCACCAGCCTTTTGCCCATCATCATCATCGTCGTGCTGTTCATGCTCATCTACATGACGATGACCCGGCGGTCCCGGGCGCGCCGGGCTCAGCAGCAGCAGACCGGCATCATGCCCGGCACCGCGGTCCGGACCACGAGCGGCATGTACGGCACGGTGACGTCGGAGGTGGACAACGACGACGTCATGGTCGAGGTCGCGCCCGGCGTGAACATCCGGATGATGAAGCGGGCCGTGGTCCCGGTGCCGCCGGACGCCGCCACCGGCGTCCCGCCCCAGCCCGCCCCGGAGGAGGAGCCCGCCTCGGAGGAGGAGCCCGCCACCACTTCGGCCGATGACCACGAACAGCGCGCCGACGACTGGAATCCTCAGGACAGGAACATCTAGCAGCGGCTGCGGCCGGCCCGAGCTAAGGAACTAGCGGAAAGTGCCACCCCCAACTACCACGTCCAGGCCAGGACGGCTCCTCGGCTCGCTGGCCGTCCTGATCGTCATCCTCTTGCTCGGCGTCCTGGCCGGCTCGATTGCCCAGCCATCCAACTGGCACAACCGGTTCAAGGTCCACCTCGGCCTGGACCTGTCCAGCGGCACCACGGTGACGCTGCGCGCGGTGCCGCCCAAGGGGACGTCCGCCACCCAGCTTGCTGCGGACATGACGACCGCACAGCAGATCATGTCCAACCGGGTGAACGGTGCCGGCTTCAACGGCGCGTCGGTGACCACGCAGGGCACCAACCTGATCAACGTGACGGTCCCGGGCCAGGGATCGAAGCAGGTCGTCGACCTGGTCGGCACCACCGCGCTGCTGCGGTTCCGCCAGGTCCTGCTCGAGGCCCAGAACTACACGGCGACCACGTCGGCCAAGGTGACGCCGGCGGGTGCCGGCTCGGGTGCGCACGGCCTCGCAGCGAGCGCGAAGAGCCTGACCAGCGGCACCGCCGCAGCCAAGGCCGAGCCGAAGGCGAACGCGTCGCCGAGCCCGTCTCCGAGCGCTACGCCCAGCCCCTCAGCGAGCGCGTCGCCGAGCCCGTCGCCGTCGTCGGGCGGCAAGACGAGCGAGAAGCTGTCCACGACCGCGGACGGCCAGGGCGACGCCAGCTTGCTCAGCGCTAAGACCAAGGCCCTGTTCGACAAAGTGAACTGTGCGGACAGCAACTGGAAGACAAAGATCTACGGGAGAAACCCGAACAACTACGACAACACGGATACTCAGGTTGTCAGCTGCTACCAGGGGCTCAAGTACGCACTGGGCAAGGCGATCGTGACCGGCTCACAGCTGAAGCTGGGCGGGTCGTCGGCCGTGCTGCAGAGCAACGGCAGCTGGTACGTGGACCTCAACTTCAACAGCGAGGGCACGAAGGCGTTCGCCACGTTCACCTCCGATCTGTTCAGCAAGTACGCCGGGTCCAGCACCGAGCCGCTGAACTACTTCGCGGTCGTGCTGGACGGCGCCCCGGCCTCGGTGGCCTACATATCGAGCGCGATCACCACGGGCAGCGGCCAGATCGAGGGCAACTTCACCGAGGCCCAGGCCGACCAGCTCGTGAACGTCCTGAACTACGGCGCGCTCCCGCTGGCCTTCCAGAATGTGTCGCAGCAGACGGTCAGCGCCGAGCTCGGCTCAACGCAGCTGCAGGCCGGGCTGCTGGCCGGGGCCGTCGGGCTGTTCCTCGTCGTGGTGTACGCGTTCCTGTACTACCGGGGCCTCGGCGCCGTGGCGATTTCCAGCCTCGCGATCTCGGCGCTGCTGACCTTCCTCTCGGTCGTGCTGCTGAGCCTGTACGAGAAGTTCGCCCTGTCACTGGCGGGCGTCGCGGGCCTGATCGTCGCCATCGGGATCACGGCCGACTCCTTCGTTGTGTTCTTCGAGCGATTGCGTGACGAGGTCAGGGAAGGCAAGTCGCTGCGGACCGCCGTGGAACGCGGCTGGCAACGGGCCCGGCGGACGATCCTGGTCTCCGACTCCGTCTCGTTCATCGCCGCCGCCGTGCTGTACAAGTTCGCCGTCACCGACGTGCAGAACTTCGCGTTCACCCTGGGCCTGACCACGCTGGTGGACGTCATCGTCGTGTTCCTGTTCACCAAGCCGATGATCACGCTGCTGGCCAGGACCAAGTTCTACGGCGGCGGGCACCGGCTGTCCGGGCTCGACCCGGCGAGGCTCGGCGCGCGGTCACCCTGGCGGGGCACTAGGCGCCAGGTCAGAAGGCCGCAGACCAGGGAGACGCCGGGCGCGACCGCGACGTCCGCCCAGCCCCGGACCAACCCGAAGGAGGCGTGATGTCCCGGCTCGGCGCGATCGGTGGCCGGCTGTATCGCGGCGAGGTCTCCTTCGACTTCGTCAGCAGGAAGAAGCTCTGGTACTCGATCTCCGGGCTGATCCTGGTGATCAGCATCGCCGCGCTGGCCTTCCGCGGGCTGAACTACAGCGTGGAGTTCAAGGGCGGCAACCTCTTCCTCTTCAAGGCGCCCCACACCACCAGCGCCCAGATCAGCAACGCGGTGAAGAGCGCCGGCGGTGGCGACGACCCGACCGTGACTCAGCTGGGCCTTGGCAGCAAGGCCCAATGGCAGGTGCAGACCGACAGGCTGAGCTTCGGCGAGCAGACCAAGGTCCAGGACATGCTGGCCAGCACCTTCCACGTGAACGGCGGCGCCAACGCGGTCAGCATCACGTTCACGAGCGCGAGCTGGGGGTCCCAGATCACGCACAAGGCCCTCGAGGGCCTGATCGTGTTCCTGATCCTGATCGTGATCTACCTCTCGATCGCGTTCGAGTGGCAGATGGCCGTGGCCGCTTTCATCGCGCTCATCCACGACATCGTGATCACAATCGGCGTGTACGCGCTGGCCGGGTTCCAGGTGAGCCCGGCGACGGTGATCGGGCTGCTCACGATCCTCGGCTACTCGCTGTACGACACGGTGGTGGTCTTCGACAAGGTCCGGGAGAATACCGCCGGCCTGCTCGCCACCGGCCGGAGTACCTACAGCCAGGCGGCGAACCTGGCCCTGAACCAGACCCTGGTCCGGTCGATCAACACCTCGCTGATCGCGCTGCTGCCGGTCGCCGCGATCCTTGTGGTGGCGATCGCCTATCTGGGCACCGGCGAGCTGCAGGACCTGGCGCTGGTGCTGTTCGTCGGCATGCTCTCCGGCACGTACTCCTCGATCTTCATCGCCACACCGGCGCTCACCACCCTGAAGGAGCGCCATCCGCAGTACAAGCAGCTGGCGCGCCGTGTCGCGCTGCGTGAATCCGGCGGCCGTGCGGCCCAGCGCGCCCGGGCGAAGGCGGAGAAGGCAGGCCGGGCCTCGGGCGCCGGGCGGGGTGCCGATGCCGACTCCGGCGCCGCCGGGGCTCGGCCCTCCGACGACGCCCCGTTGACCGACGCAGAGCTGGCCGCCGAGCTGGTCGAGGCCGAGGACGCCAAGTACGACGACGTCACGGACGACGTCAATGACGACAGCGCGGACGCCGGGACGGACGATCGGATCCCCGCGGGCCGGACTGCCTCCGGCAGCACGGCGCCGCGAACGCCGGCGCCCGGGGCCAGGACGGGACCCCGGCAGCAGCCGCGAAGGAACAGCGCGGCCAAGCGCCGTCCCACTGGCAAGAAAAAGCGCCGGTAGGCCTCGACCGTGCCCAGCGGCCTCACGCCATCGGCGTCGGCGCACTCTGACCTGCCCGGCCTTATCAGCGCCAGGATCCGGGACATACCCGACTATCCGCAGCCCGGCATCGTATTCAAGGACATCACCCCATTGCTGGCCGACGGCGACGCGT
>Ga0210385_10001805_pt1 | contig 13061 bp, 13 predicted proteins | sample IncBWH26OmetaG_FD_160107 | JGI IMG/M metagenome (GOLD analysis project Ga0210385, IMG submission 160107) | Forest soil microbial communities from Barre Woods Harvard Forest LTER site, Petersham, Massachusetts, United States - Inc-BW-H-26-O ... | reverse complement strand
TAGCGAACGTCTCGAAGCCTATTGGCCTGCTGCACCATGGCCCCGCACCTTTCCATTGCTCTCAGGGCCCGTCGTGCCGTCATTGGCCGCACGCGCCGAAACGCTGCCCGGAAGACTACTTAACGGTGCTGCCGACCGTACCGCAAACCGATTGCAGAGCCGCCCCGCCCCGTGGAGACGCCAGTGTTGCGTAGATCACATTCGGTGAAGTGCCCGTTACGCAACGCCCCGCCCCGCCCCGGCTCCTCCCGGCGGGTTGAGTCGCCACGGCGCGCCCCGGTCGGCCACCCGCCACCGGCGCGCTCCGGTCGGCCACCCGCCGCGCCCCGGTCGGCCACCCGCCGCGCTCCGGTCGGCCACCGCCGCGCCCCGGTCGGCCACCGCCGCGCCCCGGTCGGCCACCGCCGCGCCGCGTCGGCTGTGGGGTCAGTTTCGGAGGGGCGCGGCTGTTTTCGGCACCTGCCCGGATCTCGCGCCGGTGCACATTTACTTCGTTCGGTAACCACATTTCGGACATATAGGTATCGAAAATGACTGAAGCGAAGGAAAAGATGCGCTGGCCAATCTTCGTATCAGCGGATCCGCCAACTTTGTCATCCAAGTGATTGAATGGCTGCACGACCACGCCAGCGCGGGAGGGTGAGATGAGCGTGTTTACCGAGGCCGAGCTCGAATACCTGGGCTCACAGCGGCTGGGGCGGCTGGCCACGGTGGCGCCGAGCGGGACGCTGCAGAACAGCCCGGTCGGCTTCGCTGTGGACGCGGCCGCGGGAACGATCGACATCGGCGGGTGGAACATGGCGGCCAGCCAGAAGTTCCGCAATGTGCGCGCGAACGGGCGGGTCGCGTTCGTCGTCGACGACGTGGTGTCCGTGCAGCCGTGGGCGGTACGCGGGCTCGAGATCCGCGGCCACGCCGAGGCGCTCACCGACGCGGAGCCCCCGCAGCCGTTCATGAGCGGGGAGATAATCCGGATTCATCCTGAGCGCATCTTCGGCTGGGGCATCGAGCCAGGGCAAGAGGGCAGGTACCGCCGCGACGTGGGCTGAAGTTCGGGTTATCGTTGGGCCGACCCGGCCCAAGGAGCGCACCATGCCCGATCCAGCCACCGCCACCGGCGTTGCCAGCGCGACCAACGCTGCCTACCGGGCAGCGCTCGAAGTCATCGCCGCCGCCGAGCCCGACGTGGCCGACGCCATCGTCGGCGAGCTCGATTCGCAACGGCGTCAGCTCAAGCTCATCGCCTCGGAGAACTACGCCTCGCCCGCCGTGCTGCTGGCCATGGGCAACTGGCTGTCGGACAAGTACGCGGAAGGCACCCCTGGCCGCCGCATGTACGCGGGGTGCGAGATGGTCGACCGGGTCGAGACGCTGGCGGCCAGCCACGCCACGGCGCTGTTCGGCGCGGATCACGCCTACGTCCAGCCGCACTCGGGGATCGACGCCAACCTGGTCGCCTACTGGGCCATCCTGGCGCACCGGGTGGAGAGCCCGGCGCTGGCCGAGGTCGGCGCGAAGCACGTGAACGACCTGGAGCCCGCGGTCTGGGAGCGGCTCCGGCAGGACCTGCATGACCAGCGGATGATGGGTATGTCGCTGGACGCGGGCGGGCACCTGACCCATGGGTTCCGCCCCAACATCTCCGGAAAGCTGTTCAACCAGGCCAGCTACGGGGTCGACCCAGAGTCAGGGCTGCTGGACTACGGCGCGATCGCCGCCCAGGCGCGCGAGTTCCGTCCGCTGGTGCTGGTCGCCGGGTACTCGGCGTACCCGCGCAACCCCAACTTCGCCACGCTGGCCGAGATCGCCGCCGAGGTCGGGGCGACGTTCATGGTCGACATGGCGCACTTCGCCGGGCTGGTGGCCGGCAAGGTGCTGACCGGAGACTTCAACCCGGTCCCGCACGCGGACGTGGTGACGTCGACCACGCACAAGTCACTGCGCGGCCCGCGTGGAGGCCTGGTGCTGTGCACCGAGGAGTACGCGCCGGACGTGGACCGCGGCTGCCCGATGGTGCTGGGTGGCCCGCTGCCGAACGTGATGGCCGCCAAGGCGGTCGCGCTCGCAGAAGCCAGGCAGGATTCGTTCGCCGACTACGCCTGCCGGATAGTGGACAACGCCCACGCGCTTGCCGATGGCCTGCTGCGCAGGGACGTGCGGCTGGTCACCGGCGGGACCGACAACCACCTCGTGCTGATGGACGTGGGCGCAAGCTTCGGCCTCACCGGCCGCCAGGCCGAGCAGGCGCTGCTGGACGCGGGCGTGGTCACGAACCGTAACTCAGTACCGAGGGACCCGAACGGCGCCTGGTACACCTCGGGTGTGCGGCTCGGCACCCCGGCGCTGACCACGCTCGGCTTCAACACCGGAGAGCTTGACGAGGTCGCCGACGTGATCGTCACCGCGCTGCGCGCAACGACGCCAGCCAACGCCACGGCGAAAGCCAAGTACAACCAGGATCCCGCGACCGCCGAGGCCTGCCGCGCCCGCTGCGCAGACCTGCTGTCCCGGCACCGGCTGTACCCGGAGATCGAGCTGTAGCGGACCATCCGCCGCACGGACATGCCCGCCGAGCCGGCGCCGTTCCGGATCGAGATTCCGCAGGCCGACATCGCCGACCTGGGCGAGCGGCTGCGGCGCACCCGCTGGCCCGAGCCGGAGACGGTCGGCGACTGGTCGCAGGGGGTGCCGCTGGCCTATGTGCAGGACATATGCCAGTACTGGGCCGGCGGCTACGACTGGCGGGCCACCGAGGCGCGGCTGAACGGCTTGCCACAGTTCCACGTTGAGATCGACAACGTAGCCATTCACTTCATCCACGTGCGCTCGCCGCGGCCCGCGGCGCTGCCGCTGATCATCACCCACGGCTGGCCGGGGTCGGTGATCGAGTACCTGAAGGTCATCGCGCCGCTCACCGACCCGGCCTCGCACGGAGGAGATCCGGCCGACGCCTTTGACGTAGTGCTGCCCTCGCTGCCGGGCTACGGCTTCAGCGGCCAGCCCACTCGGCCCGGGTGGGGGGTCGAGCGAATCGCCGCGGCCTGGGCGGAGCTGATGGCCCGGCTCGGCTACCGGCGCTATGGGGCCGTCGGCAGCGACTGGGGGACGTCGGTCACGGCCAGCCTCGGCCAGCAGGACCCGGGGCACGTGGCTGGGGTCCACCTGGTGCCGCCGCTGGCCGGCCCGGACCCGGACGCAGCCGCTGATCTCACCGAAGCAGAGCGGGAGGCGCTCGCGTCGCAGCAGCGCGCCGCCGAGCGGGATTCCGGCTACTCGCGGGAGCACGCCACCCGGCCGCAGACCATTGGTTACGCGCTCACCGACTCACCGGCCGCGCTGTGTGCATGGATCATCGAGAAGTACTGGGCCTGGACCGACCACGGCGGGCATCTGGAGAACGTGCTCACCCGCGACGAACTGCTCGACAACCTCATGCTCTACTGGCTGCCGCGGACCGGCGCCTCGGCCGCGCGGCTGTACTGGGAGAGCATCAGCCGGGTGAACGAGTGGATCAGCGGCGCGGCGGCCAACCCGGTCGCCGTCCCGGTCGGCTGCTCGATCTTCCCCGCGGAGTTGCAGCGGCCGTCCCGGCGGTGGGCGCAGCGGCGTTTCCCGGACATCCGCTACTGGGGTGAACCGGCCAGGGGCGGCCATTTCGCGGCCTTTGAGCAGCCGGAACTATTCGCAAATGAGATCTGCTCGTTCTTCCGCCTGATCCGCTGATTCCGGCAGAATAGCCGCGCCAGCGAATAGGGGACTCCGGATGCAGGATCAAACGAATCGCGCGCGGCCTGGTTGCCATGGGCTGCGCGGCCGTTGCTATTCCGCAGCCGCGCGGTCGATGGGGGGACGCGCGGGTGCCGGGACGGCCGACGCGCGGCGCACCGCCAGACGTACAGCTGCGGCGATCGTCCTGATTGGCCTCGCCGCGCTGGCCGGCTGCTCGTCCGCGGCACCGCCGGCCACGAGCAGCTCGCCGAGTCCCGCCTCGACACCGAGTGCCACCGCGGTCAGCCAGCCGACCGTCCCCCCGGGCACCGCGACCGTGCCCGCCTCGGCGTCGCCGTCGGCGAGCCCGGCCGGGGTGCCGACGCTCGGCCAGCTCGCCGGCGACTTCGCCCAGGGGCAGGGGTTCGGGCAGGTGAAGCCCGCCAAGATCTTCAATGGCGGTGACCCGACCGGCCTGGTCACACACATGGCGTGGTCGTCGTGGGGCGGGACCCAGGCCACGGCGACCGGGACCGCCGAATACGTCGGGCCGAACCAGAGCGTCGCGAGCGGCACCGAGGAGACCACGACCGTGGTCGCCTTCGACCTGGGCACCTGCGACGGCAAGTACATGTACCAGGCCATCGAATGGTATTTCCCGCAGCATAACCAGGCCTTTAACCCGAGCACGTACGAGAATATTTGCACCGGCAGTTACGTGGGCAGCCCGTAACGCTCATACGCTTTCCGCTCAAGTGGTTATGCGATCTCTGCTTAAAGAAGCCATGCCATAAACACGCCGCAGCGGATGGCGGGATTCAAGAAATTGACATGTATTCTCCTCCAAGATCAGCACGGCGCGTCTCGTGCACGGCGACCAGATCTTGAAGGGATCAGGAGATTGCAGGCAGAAGCGAAAACCGGACTAACGCGAAGATCCTTCGTGGCCGGCGGCGCAACAGCCGCCCTTAGCGGGCTCGTGGTTCCGTGGAAAGCCGCAGACCCCGCCGTTGCCGCCAGCGAGACAGGCAAATGGGGTAATCGGGTTAATCCCTGGAAAGTGCTGGCCCGCAGCATATCGGGACCGGTGCTGCGACCGGGTGACCCTGGTTTCGAAGAGCTGGCCTTGCCCTACAACCTGCGCGAGGCGTCGGTCATGCCTGCCGGGATCGCGCGTTGCCTGGATGCCAATGACGTGGCGACGTCGATCAAATGGGCGCGCAGGTATCATTTTCCGCTCGTCGCACGGTCGGGGGGTCATTCTGCCGCCGATTACTCGGTCACCACCGGCCTGATGATCGACACCAAGCTAATGAATCAGGCCACGTTCGACAGCCAGACGGGAGTCGCCACGATCGGCGGCGGCACCCTGAACGCTGGCGTCTATGAAGCCCTGTCGCAGAACAACGCCACGATCACGCACGGGCGCTGCCCGACGGTCGGTGCCGCCGGCTTCCTGCTGGGCGGGGGCATCGGCTTCAACATTCGCAGGCTGGGCATCGGCTGCGACGCCCTGGTCGCGAGCCAGCTCGTCACCGCCGACGGCGACATACTGACACTCAGCGAGAAGGAGAACCCCAGCCTGTTCTGGGCGTGCCGCGGCGGGGGCGGCGGCAACTTCGGGATCAACACCTCCTTCAGCGTGCAGACCACGCCGGTCCCCGACCTCATCACGGGTGCCAAGCTGGCCTGGACGACCGGAGCGGACAGCGTGTTCCCGGCCCTGATGGCGGCTCTGCAGGAATCGCCGATCTCTCTGGGCACCTGGACCACTCTGAGCGCGGTGACGCCGGAACAGCTGGCCCAAGGGAAGGACGTAACGGTTTACTTCGAGGGCCAGCTGGTCGGAACCGATGCGGAGCTGGAACAGACTCTGGCGCCGGTGTACGAGGTGGCGCGGCCAGAAAAATCTGAGATCAAGGAGATGAGCTACTGGGACGCGCAGGCGTTCTTCTCCGACGTAGAGGAACCGACCGAGTTCCAGAACCGCGGTTTCTACTTCATCGGCCCTGTCAGCGAGGACGCGATCGGCACCATCCTCTACTGGATGCGCCGGTGGCCTGGGACAGACATCTACGCCCAGCTATCGTTTCTGCGGACCGGCGGCAAGGCCAACACGGCCCGTTCCGATGCCACCGCCTTCGTGCATCGGGACAACGACTGGTACATGATCTGGTACCTGAAATGGAACGATAAAGATTCTGCTCAGACCGTCGATGAAAACCTGGCCTGGCTGAGCGCCTTTTACGATGCGATGAGGCCGTTCACCATTCCGCAGGCGTACCAGAACTTCGTGGACCCGTCCCTGACGGACTACCTGCAGCAGTACTACGCGACGAATCTTCCCCGGCTGGAGAGGATAAAGGCCGCGGTCGACCCCACGCGCGTCTTCAACTTCCCGCAGGCCATCCCGCCCAGGCACCGTCCCGCGCGCCCATGGCCATGGCCGAAGGACTAACGGTCGGGCTTGGCCCGCAACAAATCGGTCCGCGTCGGCCCCGCCGCCGTTAAGCCTCCGTCGCGAGAGAACCGAACCTCGCCGGGCCGTCCGGCCGGAGCGTGAGGAGCGTGACCCCGGTGCTCGTGGTCTGGCTGTCGGCGACCCGCATCGCGGCCGCCACCGGCTCCCGCGGGAACAGCTGCTTGCCAGTGCCGAGGATCACCGGGAAGATCATCAGGCGCAGCTCGTCGACCAGACCGTGCGTGATCAGCGCCTGGACCAGCTGCCCGCTGCCGTGCACCTGCAGCTCGTTGCCCGGGCGCGCCTTGAGCTTGCCGACCTCATCGGCGAGGTCGCCGGAGACCGGCGTCGAGTTGTTCCAGTCCAGCGACGTCAGCGTGCTGGTCACCACGTACTTCGGCAGGCTGTTCAGCGGCGCGGCGATCGGGTGGTCCGGGCCGGTCACCCGCGGCCAGTAGCCGGCGAAGATCTCGTAGGTCCTGCGGCCGAGCAGGAACGCGTCGGCGTTGGCGAAGTGGGTGGTTATGAACTTGCCGGAAGTCTCGTCGCCGTAGGGAGCGGTCCAGCCGCCGTACTGATAGCCGGTGCCGTCCTCGTCCGGTGCCCCCGGGGACTGATAGACGCCGTCCAGGCTCAGGAAGGTGGTGACGGTCAGTCGCATGGTGTCTCCTCTGGTGGTGTCAGTTGCTGGCGTCGGCGTTGCAGGAACGCGCGCTCGGTGTTGTTGCCCGCGAGCGCGATCGCCGCGTCGTAGGCGGCCGCCGCGTCGGCGTCACGTTCAAGGCGGCGAAACAGGTCGGCCTGGATCGCGTGGAACAGGTAAAAGCCGTCGAGATGAAGGTTGTCGAGTTCGGCCAGCGCCGCGGCGGGGCCGTCGACCTCGGCCACGGCGACCGCGCGGTTCAGCGCGGCCACCGGGCTGGGCGCGACCACGAGGAGCTGGTCGTAGAGCTGCAGGATCTGGCGCCAGTCGGTGTCGGCGACGGTGGCCGCGTCGCTGTGCACCGCGTTGATCGCCGCCTGGATCTGGTACGGCCCCGGCTGGTTGCGGCGCAGGCACGCCCGCACGATGGCCTGGCCCTCGGCGATCAGGGCCCGGTCCCACAGCCCGCGGTCCTGGTCGGCCATCAAAACCAGGGCCCCGTCGCTGCCGGTTCTGGCGGCGCTGCGGGACTGGATCAGCAGGACCAGCGCAAGCAGGCCCATCACCTCTGGCTCGTCGGGCATCAGCTCGGCCAGCAGCCGGGCCAGCCGGATCGCTTCCGCGCACAGGTCGGCGCGGATCAGCCGGTCGCCGGAACTCGCCGTGTACCCCTCGTTGAAGATGAGGTAAATCACGGCAAGCACCGCCCGCCGCCGTTCCGGCAGCTCGGCATCCCCGGGCACCCGGTACGGGATCCTGGCGTCGCGGATCTTCCCCTTGGCCCGGACCAGGCGCTGGGCCATCGTGGGCTCAGGCACCAGGAATGCACGGGCGATCTCGGCGGTAGACAGCCCGCCGAGCAGCCGCAGCGTGAGCGCGACCTGGGCGGCCTGGGCGAGCGCCGGGTGGCAGCAGGTGAAGATCAGCCGGAGCCGGTCGTCGCGCACGGCTGCCTCCTCCTGTGCCTGTCCGCCCACTGAGTAGAGGAGCTGTGCCTGCGCGTGCCGGTCATCGCGGGACGCATCGCGGCGCAGCCGGTCGATCGCCCGGTTCCTGGCGGTGGTGATGATCCACCCGGCCGGGCTTGGCGGCAGCCCGGCCGTCGGCCACTTCTGGACGGCCACCGTGAAGGCGTCCTGGACCGACTCTTCCGCGAGGTCGATGTCGCCGAAGACCCGGACCAGGACGGCGACGGACCTGCCGTACTCATCACGGAACACTCGCTCGATCGCAGCTCGGTCAACGATCGGCACCTGGCGTCAGCCCTCCGGGTCCTCTTGGAACGGGCGGACCTCGACCGGGGCCCCGCACGCCGCGGCGCCGTCGGCCGCCCAGTCCAGCGCCGCGTCGAGATCCTCGGCCTTGATCACCCAGAACCCGCCGACGTACTCCTTGCCCTCGGCGAACGGGCCGTCCGTGATCAGCTTCTCGCCGGCCTCGGAGCGCACCACGGTGGCGGTGCTGCGCGGATGCAGGCCGCCGGCGAACACCCAGGCGCCGCTCTGCATCAGCCGGTCGTTGAACGCGCCCACAGCCTCGTACGTCGGCTGCGCCTCCTCGGGCGACGGCGGCGGGGTGCCGTCGTCGACCAGGCACACGCTGAGCAGGTACTGCTTCATCGGTGTCTCCTCTCTCCGGGGCGGCCCTTTGCATCTTGCCGGGCCTTCTACCATCCACACGAACGGGCCACGCCGGGATCGACACGGCGGCGGAAAGAACTTCCTCCTCCGGCCTGAACGGGTGGCTGACTAGATTGATCGGCGTGGACCAGCCATTTGACACCATGCGACTACCCGCCGCCCGCGATGTGGTCGCGCCGGACGGCTCCGACGTCCGGGTCCTGCTGCGGCTGGCCGGGGGCTCGATGGCGCACTTCGAGCTCGCCGGCGGCCGGACCTCCCAGGCCGTGGTGCACCGCAGCGTGGATGAGATCTGGTACGTGCTGAGCGGCCGCGGCGAGATGTGGCGCAGCCAGGCGGGCCGGCGGGGTGGGGAGGGCCGCCGGGGGGGGGAGGGCGGGCGGGGTGGGGAGGGCGGGGAAGAAATCGTCGCGCTGGAGCCGGGAACCTGCCTGTCCATCCCGGTGGGAACGAGCTTCCAGTTCCGGTCCCTCGGCGACGAGCCACTGTCGGCCGTCGCGGTGACCATGCCCCCGTGGCCGGGCGAGGATGAAGCCCGCGAGGTCAGCGGGGCCTGGCCCGCGGGAGATGGAACCGCGCCGTGCTGATCCGGATGGCCACCGACCCGGGAACACCCGGGTGGCCGAACGAGGACTACGCGTGCGTCGGCCCCGCTGCCGCCGTGCTTCTGGACGGCTGCACCACCACTCCCCGCGGTGCAGACACCGGATGCGTGCACGGCGTCGCCTGGTACGCCCGCACCCTCGGCACCGACCTGCTGGCCGCCATCACCGCCGAGCCGAGGATCGCGCTGGCCGACGCGCTGGCGACCGCGATCGGCCAGGTGCGGGACCGGCACGCCGGAACCTGCGACCTGTCCGTGCGGGCCACCCCGGCCGCCACGGTCACCGCGGTCCGCGCCGAGCCCGAGGGCATCAGCTACCTGGCACTGTCCGACTCCAGCGTGGCCGCCGACTTCGGCGACGGCCGGCCGCCACAGGTGATCACCGACCGGCACCGGGCGGCCGCCGGGGATCCGGCGGCGGCTGAGACGGCCACCAGCGGCATCCTGCCGCTGGCAGGGCTGCGGGGCGTCGCCCTGCTCAGCGACGGCGCGACCCGCATCGACGACCTGTACCACCAGCTCGGCTGGCCCGCCATGATCGACGTCATCAGGGAGCACGGCCCCGCCGAGCTGATCCGCCAGGTCCGGGCCGCAGAGGATGCCGACCCGGACCGCGAGCGCTGGCCCCGCTACAAGGCCAGGGACGACGCCACGATCGTCTACTGGGAGCTTGCCTGCTGAGTGAGGGCCCGAGGGTGACATCGTATTGTCATTGATTGATGACGGATCGTGAGGACAACCTGCCGGTGACGCCGTGCTGAGACGGTCGCCGCGGACCGGAATGAGCCTGGCGTCGCTCTGGCTGGCGCTGAGGGCCGATCTGGCCTGCAACCAGGCGCCTCTTGACCGCCTGACCGTGGCCGTCTTCCGGCTCGGCCAATATGCGATCACCAAGCCTGCGCCGGTGCGGGTGGCCTGGAGCATCCTCGACCTCGTCTACACCAGGCTGCTCATCGGCGCCGAACTGCCGCCGCAGGTGCGGTGCGGCCCCCGGCTGACGCTGCTGCACGCGGGCCGGGGCGTCATCCTGCACCCGGATGTGCGCCTCGGCGCCGATGCACGGATCTACCACCGGGTGACCATCGGCATCCGCGGAGAGGGGCCGCCGCCGGTCCTCGGCGACCGGGTATACGTCGGCAGCGGGGCAGCCATCCTCGGCCCGGTGACGGTGGGAGACGATGCCAGGATCGGAGCGGGAGCGGTCGTGACCAAAGACGTGCCGCCCGGGTTCACGGCCCGGGGCGTCCCGGCCGTCATAGTTGCTCCCGGCATGGCACGAGACACACCGAATGCCTGACCGGCCCGGCGGCGATGGCTGGCTGACCGTGGAGGCGGCAGCCGCCGGTCTGGCCTTCGGCTCGCTGCTGGAGTGGGCGAGCACCGCCCTGGTCGGAAGCTTCCGGCCGCTGGATCTGGCCGATCCGTACTGGCGCGGCGTTCCCTGGCTGCGGACGGATACATCGGGCTTCGCTGCCTTCATCGTCGCGGCGGTATGCCTGCTGACCAGCGAATATCTGCGGCTGCGGCGACGGCGGCCGGCCGCATCGGCCGGGGCAGTGCCGCCGACTGCATCGGCCGGGGCAGCGCCGCCCACGGCGCCCGGGGCAGTGCCGCCGGTCGCATCGGCCGGGGCAGCGCCGCCCACGGCGCCCGGGGCAGTGCCGCCGGTCGCATCGGCCGGGGCAGCGCCGCCTACGGCGCCCGGGGGAGCGGTACTGCTGGCGATGGCGGCAGCCGAGACGGTGGCCGTCCTGGCCACCGGACTGTTCGGCTACCTCTCGGTGAACACGGTCACGCACCCGGCGACGCAGCAGCTCCAGGCGACTCACCTCCTGTCGTGGCCGACCGAGGGCACGCTGCGGGTGGCGGCGCTGTTGCTGTGCATCGTCTCCTTCGGCATGGTCCGCTACCTGCGCCCCAGGATCGCCGCCCAGCGCTAGTCGCCGGCGTCGCCCCGGCCAGGCCAGTCGCGGTAGCGCCACAGTCCCTGGATGAAGCCCAGGTCATCGCACGCCTCCTGGACGAGCTGGAGGTACGCGTCACCCGCGCACCTGGCCTGCCGCTGGGCGAACGCGGCCCGCAGCCCCGCCGGGTAGAACAGGTGCGGCACAGCGGCCGCGGCGATGGCGAGAGCCGGGCGGCGCACGGACAGGACCAGCAGGCCCAGCACGATGACCGGCGCCGGGAAGAGCACCGGGCCGGTATCCGGCCACTTGCGGTACATCATGGCCGAGCCGCGGCCGTAGGCTCGCCTGCGGCGCAGCGTGTCACGCAGCGCCGGCGTGAAGTGGTGCCGGGCGCGCGCCCCAGGCACGTAAACCAGGCGCTGGGCCGGGAAGGCACGCCGCAGCCGCCAGCACAGATCCTCGTCTTCTGAGCCAAACCGGATGCGCTCGTCGAACCCGCCGACCTCGAGGAATTCCTGCCGCCGCACCGACATGTTCGCGCTGGCGAACGACAGCACGTCCCGGCGGGCACTGTGCCGGGGCGGTGCCCACTGCCGGCGGAGGTAGGCGCGGAGCCGGTACCCCAGGCGGCTGCTCTTCGCGAGCTCCAGCTCCTGCGGTTCGAGGGGATTGTGCCGGGTGAGGTAGTCAAGCAGGAACCCGGGCTCTCCGGCCGGCAGCAGCGGGCCGCCGGCCGCGACGACGTCGCCGCCGTAGCCGGCCAGAAGCTCCTCTGCCCACCGCGGCTCGGGCTCGCAGTCGTCATCGAGGAACGCCACGACCGGTGCCGAAGCGGCCTCCACGCCCGAGTTGCGCGCTGCCGATACCCCGCGGTTGTCGGGATGGCGGATCACCAGTGCGCCGTGCCAGCCGGCCACTTCGCTCGTCGCGTCGGTCGAGCCGTCGTCGACCACGATCACTTCCATGCTGGACCGGATCGTCTGCTCGCCGAGCGCGCGAAGGCAGCGGCCGACGCCGGCCGCCCCATTCAGCGAGCAAAGAACGACGCTCAATCGTGCCAACGGACACTTCCCCCGTGCTGCCGTCGTCTCGCCGGTGACTGCTTGCCCCGTGTCACCACCCGGTTCCCCCGTGTAACCGTTCGGACTTGTCCGAGGATACTGGTGCAGGTGGGGGGAGTGAGGCATGGGGGAAACCGTTGCGCCGGGTAGCTCCCGGCGAATGCTGATTTGTTTTGATTTCGAGGGCTCCTATGGCATGCCACACAAGGTGCCGTATGACCTGCACGCGAGCGCCCGCTCGATCCTCGATGTGCTGGCCCGGTATCAGGCCAGGGCGGTCTTCTTCGTCGTCGGCCGGATGGTCGAGGAGCATCCCGATGTCGTTCAGGAGCTTGCCGACGCCGGTCACGAGATCGGGCTGCACGGATACGACCATGACGACCTTGCCAGCTATGACAAGTACCGGCTGGACCGGCTCGGCGACGACCTGGCCAGAGCCGGAACGCTGGTGGAGCAGATCGCGGGCGCGCGGCCGCGGTGCTTCCGCGCGCCGTACCTGCTGACGCCGGAGTTCTACCGGCCGGAGGTCTCCGCGCTGCTGCGCGCCAACGGCTATCACTGGGTGTCGAACCAGGAGGTGCGGTACCCCGCCGAACTGCTCCGACCCGACCGGTTCCCGCTGCGTGCCGCCTTTCGGCCGGGGCCGGGCATGCTGCCGGGACTGGTCCGCAGCCGGCTTGCCCTGGTTCTGCTCAACGCGGGTCTCGTGGCGCGGGAGGACTTCCTCGGTTCGCCGGCCGGGCGGCTGTCCTGGCTGCTCGGCGGGCGTCCCCCGTTCGAGCGCGCCGGGCTGCTCGAGGTTCCGGTGTACGCACCGCTCGACTGCGACCTGCTGGGCCTGCCGCGGCCGCAGGACGACACGCCGCCGGACCTGCTCGGCTACGCCCGGGCCGTGCTCCGGACCACGGCGACGGCACCGGGTGCGATGGCGATGGCCACGTTCCACGACTGGATCGTCAGCGGCGGCAACAGGCTGGTGCTCCTGGACGACGTGCTGGCCGCCGCGAGCGACGCCGGGGTGGATGTCTCCACTACCG
>Ga0210385_10001802_pt1 | contig 13072 bp, 10 predicted proteins | sample IncBWH26OmetaG_FD_160107 | JGI IMG/M metagenome (GOLD analysis project Ga0210385, IMG submission 160107) | Forest soil microbial communities from Barre Woods Harvard Forest LTER site, Petersham, Massachusetts, United States - Inc-BW-H-26-O ... | reverse complement strand
GCTGCGTACGGACATCGCGGGCATGCCGCTCGAGTGGATCGACTACCGGGAGGCCGCCCGGCTCTACCACCAGGACCAGGTGGCCTACACCTGCGGGTCCACGCTCTACCCTCTGTATGGCGGGGTCAATGCCCGCACCGGCCGGCGCACCGTGCTCGATGTCAATTCCATCGTCGCGACCATCGGCCACACCGGCAATCCCGGCAACTGCCGTCATGATTACGTGCCGCCGCTGAACAACCAGACGCTGTTTCGGCGTGATGCCTACCTGTGCCTGTACTGCGCGCAGCGCTTTCCCAGCCGCGAGCTGTCGCGCGATCATGTGCGGCCGTTCAGTCAGGGCGGCAAGGACACCTGGATGAATGTCGTGACGGCCTGCCGTCGCTGCAACAATCACAAAGCCTCGCGCACGCCGGAACAGGCGAAGATGCAATTGATCGCGGTGCCATTCACGCCGACCTACGCGGAATACATCTTCCTCAAAGGGCGGCGGGTGCTGGCCGATCAAATGGAATATCTGATCGCGCATTTTCCGCGCAGCAGTCCGCTGCACGATCGGATCCAACGCTGGCTGGCCTGACGGGCGAGCGCGCTAGTGGTGTGCCATCTGCCACACCGACCAGCCGAGCGCGAAGCCCGCAATCAAAGTCGCGATCGCGGCGGCCACGATGAGCACGGCCCAACGGCGTCGGCCACCGGCGGGCTGCGGCGCGACCTCGACCTTGGTGGGAATGACCAGCTTCGGCAGTTGCTGAGTGCGGGCGCGCAGCGCCGCGACTTCCGCCTGGCACTCCGCGCAATTTGCCAGATGCGCTTCAAACTCCGGTCGCAACGCCGGATCCAGGGTGCCGGCGACCCAGGCCGCCGCGGCATGATTATCAGGTGATGCATCTTGCATGTGTCGGTATCATCTAGGATGACATGAAAAAAGAAGGAAAAAACCTCAATTCAGTGCTGCACGAGCGCCGGCTGTTCGCACCGGATCCGCAGTTCGTTGCCCAGGCGCAACTCAAAGCGGATGAACTGCAGCGCTTGCGCCAAGAGGCCGCGCGCGATCCGCAGGCCTTCTGGGCGGCTCTGGCACACCGGGAGTTGATTTGGCATCGGCCGTTCACGCGCGTGCTGGATGACTCGCGTGCGCCCAATTTCGAGTGGTTCAATGACGGCCAGCTGAACGTGGCCTACAACTGCCTCGACGTGCATCTGCGCGAGCGCGGTCACAAGACCGCCCTGGTGTTTGAAGGCGAACCCGGCGATTCGCGCCGGCTGTCGTACCAGGAGCTGCACGCGCAGGTGTGCCGCACCAGTAACGCGTTGCGCGCCCTCGGCATCCGCTCCGGCGATCGCGTCGTGATCTACATGCCGCTGGTACCCGAGATCATCGTCGCCATGTTTGCCTGCGCGCGCATCGGTGCCGTGCACTCGGTGGTGTTCGGCGGCTTCTCGGCGCTGTCGCTGCGCGAGCGCATCGAGGATGCGGGTGCGCGCGTGCTGCTGACGGCCGATGGCGGGCATCGCGCGGGTAACATCGTTGAATTGAAGGCTGCGGCCGATGAGGCGCTGGCGCAGGGTTGTCCGACCATCGAAAAAGTCGTGGTGCTCAAACGAACCGGAACGCCGGTGAAGATGGTCGCGGACCGCGACCTGTGGTGGCATGACGCCATCGAGGGCCAGTCGCCGGTGTGCCAACCGGAGTGGGTGGATGCCGAGCATCCGCTGTTCCTGCTCTACACCTCCGGCTCCACCGGCAGGCCGAAGGGCATTCAGCATTCAAGCGCGGGCTACCTGCTGGGTGTCAAGCTGACGACCCGCTGGGTGCTGGATCTGCGGGAGGACGATGTCTTCTGGTGCACCGCCGATGTCGGCTGGGTGACCGGCCACAGTTACGTGGCCTACGGGCCCCTGGCGCTGGGCGCGACGGTCGTCATGTATGAAGGTGCACCCACCTGGCCCAACGGCGGTCGCTGGTGGCATATCTGCCAGAAGCACGGCGTCACCATTTTCCACACCGCCCCGACGGCCATTCGCGCCTTGATGAAGTTCGGCGATGAGATTCCGCACAGTCACGATCTGTCACGACTGCGGCTGCTGGGCACGGTCGGCGAGCCCATCAATCCCGAAGCCTGGATGTGGTATCACACGGTGATCGGCAGACAGCGCTGTCCCATCGTGGACACCTGGTGGCAGACCGAAACCGGCGCCTGCATGATCGCGCCGATACCGGGCGTCACGCCGACCAAACCGGGATCCTGCACCCAGGCACTGCCGGGTATCGAGGCGGACATCGTCAATGAAGACGGGGAGCCCGTGACCCAGCCAGATGCCGGCGGCTATCTCGTGATCCGCCGCCCCTGGCCGTCGATGCTGCGCACGATCTGGGGCGACAACCAGCGCTATCTCGAGACCTATTGGCAGAAGTTCCAGAACCGTTTCTACGTCGCGGGCGATGGCGCGCATCGCGATGCCGACGGCTACTTCTGGATCATGGGACGCATCGATGATGTGCTGAAGGTATCGGGCCATCGGCTCGGCACCATGGAAGTCGAATCGGCGCTGGTGGCGCACCCGCGCGTCGCCGAAGCGGCGGTCGTCGGTCGACCGCATGACATCAAGGGCGAGTCGATCTTCGCCTACGTGGTGTGTCGGGGTGAGCGGCCCACGGGGGCCGAGGCGACGCAGCTCGCCGCCGAGCTGCGGGAGTGGGTCGGCAAGCAGCTCGGCGCCATCGCCAAGCCCGACGACATCCGCTTTGCCGATGTGCTGCCGAAGACCCGCTCGGGAAAGATCATGCGGCGGCTGTTGCGCGCGCTCGCCCGCGGTGAGGAAATCACCCAGGACATCTCGACGCTCGAGAATCCGGCCATCCTGGCGCAGCTGCGCGGGGAGGAGGCCGCGGATGCGGCCGCAAAACCCGCGCCAAAACCCGGCAGGAAGTCTGCCTCGGGCGCCAAACGCAAACGCAAGAAAACCTGATGGAGACGCAGGCGATCGTGCTGCGCGAGCACGGCGGCCCGCAGCAGCTGCGACTCGAGCACGTGACGGTCGGGGACCCGGGCCCCGCACAACTGCTGATCCGGCACACGGCCATTGCGGTCAATTACCACGATACCTACGTGCGCTCGGGGCTCTATCAGACCCTGGCATTGCCCGGCATACCGGGACTCGAGGCCGCCGGCGTGGTCGAGCAGGTCGGCGCGGGCGTCACACAGTTTCGCGCGGGCGACCGCATCTGCTATGTCGCGCGCGAATACGGCGGCTATTCACGGCTGCGGCTGCTGCCGGTGGAACGGGCGATTGCGGTCCCCGCGAACCTCAGCGACGAGCGCGCGGCCTGTTTGTGCGTCAAGGGCTTTACCGCCTGCGTGCTGCTGCGCCGGGTGCACCCGGTGCGCGCGGGGGAGACGGTGCTGATCCACGCCGGCGCCGGCGGTGTCGGCCAGCTGCTGGTGCGCTGGGCCCGCGCCCTGGGAGCGACGGTCATCACTACGGTCGGCTCGGCGCAGAAGGCGGCGATCGCCCGCGCGGCGGGCGCGCAGCACATCATCCAATACCGGGAAGAGAACTTCGTTGATCGGGTGCGCCAGATCACCGACGGGCATGGCGTGGCCGTGGCCTACGACGGCGTCGGACTCGATACCTTTTCCGGATCGCTCGACTGCCTGGGCCTGCTGGGCACGCTGGTGAACTTCGGCCAGGCCTCCGGGCCCGTGCCGCCGCTGACGATCTCGCGGCTGTCGGCCCGCTCCAACGGTGTCGTGCGGCCGATGCTGTTCCACTATATCCGCGAGCGGGCCGCGCTCGAGGCCATCGCCGCAGAGACCTTCGCGGCGGTCGCGGCGGGCACCATCGAGGTGGACGTGGGACTGCGTCTGCCGCTCGAGCGCGCGGCGGATGCGCACTCGGCGCTGGAGTCGCGCGCGACCACCGGCAGCGTGCTGCTGCTGCCCTAGGGTTTGCCGGCGCTGCGGTCGACCGTCAGACGAATGACGCGCGCGGCCAGCAGCATCTCGATCACGAAGGCCGCAAGCGCCGCCATCGTCAGACAGATCGCGCCGCCGAAGGAAAGGAACAGAAAGCGGGCCGCGGCGGTCCCGCGCAGTTCACCGAGGAACAGCACCAATACCGCGACGCAGGTCAGGCCGCCGGACAGCGCCGACAACACGACCGCCGTATCCAGCACGCGCGACCGTTGACGCAGCACCGCCAGCAACGCATCGCGCTCCGCATCCCGCGAATCATGCGACAGGCTGTCGACCCGATCCGAGACCCGCGCCAGGCGGGTGGCAAAGACGCCGAGCAGGGTTGCCGTTGCGGACAGTAGAAACACGGGTGTCAGCGCCAGTTGCACGATCCGCGCGGCGGCTTCGAGGTTGAAGTCCATGGTCGCCATGATATCCCTAGCCTTCGGGCGCGCCGAGCTCGTTCAAGAGCGCGTGCGCACCGTACACCACCCGCAGGGCTTCCAGTAAGGCCGCGGTGTCGACCGACACCGCGCGATTGTCCACCGGGTTGTACCAGAAGGCGCCGGCAATCGAGTGGATGTTGCCATCGAACACCACGCCGACGATATCGCCCTGCGCATCCAGCAACGGGCTGCCGGAGTTGCCGCCGACGATGTCATTGCTGCTGCTCAGGTTCAGTGGCGTGTCGGAATTCACCCTCTTGCGCGCATCCAGCCACCGCGTCGGAAGCTGGAAGGGCTCATAGTCGTTGGCGCGCGCAAACAGGCCATGCAGCTGCGTGAACGGTGCGACGACCGCCTCGCCTTCGCGCCATCCCTGGACGGTGCCCGCGTTCACCCGCAGCGTGAAATTCGCATCCGGATAGGCGGTGGTGCCGGAAGCCGCGAAGCGCGCGCGGGCGATCTGCTCGGAAGCCGTCTGCACGGGTGCCTCGACTTCCTCCTCGTAGCGTTTGCGCAGCGCCCGGGCCGCCGGATCGATGCTGCGCGCCAGCTCGATCATCGGATCGCGCGCGGCATCGACGGCCGCCGCGCCCCCGCTCCACAGCTGCATGCGATAGGCCGGATCGGCGAGCCTGGTGCTCGCGATGAGTCTCGTGGTGAGACCCTCCGGGGACTCCTTCGCGAACAGCCGATGAACCAGCGGATAGTCCGGACCCAGGAACTCACGCATGCGCGCGAGCGCGAACGACAGCGTCAGCTCCTCGAGGTCAGCGTAAACGGGTACGTTGGCGCGCAAGGTCTGCTCGACCCGCGGCAGCGCGCCGTCGGTGTATTCGCGCAGCCGCTCCTCGTTGGGTTTGGATCTTTCCTCGGCACCGCGCACCAGGGTCCGCGCGTAGCTGAAGAGCAGTGAATCGAAGCCGCCGGCGCCTTCGATATAGGCGTACGGCAGCGACAGCAGCCGCTTGCTCTCCTGCGCCCGGGCGATCTGCTCCCAGGGGTCCACCGCCTCGTGACTGGCGCGCGAGAGAGACTCGAAGCGCGCCCGCGAGTCGCTCTCCTCACGCCGCAGGCGATTGAGGGCATCGGTCTCGAGCAGCGCGTCGAGCTCACGGCGCCTTATCTTGAGGATGTTTTCCAGGTTGATCAGTGCCATCTGCGCGATGCGCGCATTGACCGGGCGGATCCTGCTGAACTCGATCAGCCGGCCGCGCAGCTCCGACTCACGCAAAATGGCGTGCGGCAGCTCCACATCGCGCATTTCCAAAAGCTGCGCCACCGTCAGCTCCCGGTAGGTGGAACCGGGATTGCCGACCACGAACACCGCCTGCCCGGCCTTCGGTCCGTGAAAATCCACGTGCAGAAAGGCCGGCGTGTGCGCCGGTGCGCCGTCATGGCCGTAGGCCCGCAGCAGCGCCACGTCCAGATCCCAGCGCGGATACTGGAAGTTGTCCGGATCGCCGCCGAAGGCCGCCATGGCAAGTTCCGGGGCGAACACCAGGCGCAGGTCGACGTAGCGCCGATAGCGGTACAGGTAGTACTGACCGCCGGCGTAGAGCGCGACCGTCTCGCAGCGGATCTGTGCGCCCGGATCGGTGATCCGCGATTGTTCCTCGCAGGCCTGTTCGAGCCGGGTCTCGGTCTTCTTGCGCGTGACGTTCGCGGCGCGCGCATCCAGATTGCGCGTGGCCGCGACGATCGTTGCCGTCACATCCTCGGTGTCCAGCAATACGTCCGCGACCTGTGAGCTGCACTGCAGCTCGCGATCGCGCGTGGCCGCAAGGTATCCCTCGCTGACCAGGTCCTGGCGACGCGAGGAGCGCTCGGCGAGGCAATTGCGCACGCAGTGCTGATTGGTCAGCAGCAGGCCGTCGGCCGAAACGAACGCCGCGCTGCAGCTGGCGAGGCGCACGCTGGCACCCTGCACCCGTGCCAGCCATTCGGGTGTGAGGTCAACGCCGAACTGCTGGCGCATCGCCGCCGCGGGCAGCAGCTGCAGCGGCCACATGCCCTCCTCGGCGCGGGCGGTACCGATCGCGAGCACGGCGCCCACGAGCAGCAGGCGAGGCAATCCGGCGCTGGGCACGCTACAGCGACCCCGTCAGCAGCAGCAGCAAAGTGCCCTCCGGCGCCTCCAGCAGCGCATTGCTGTCGGGCGCGAAGCTGCGCGGCAGCGAGCCTGCGAAATTCACACCGGCGGTACGCAGATGACTGATTTTCTCGGGCATGTCCGCTTCGCAGAATACCAGCGCGGGTGCCGGCAACCAGCGCGGCAGATGCAGCCCCAGATCGATGCCGTCGCTGGTCAGACTCAGGTGCGGGTAGGGATCCTCGTCTTCGGGCATCGCGACGAAGCCCAGCGGTTCCCAGAACGTTGCGACCGCCGCCGGGTCGCGCGCCGGCATGCTGTAGTGAGCAAAATAGCCGCACGCCGAATGTTGATTCAGACTGCGGTCGGCCGGAGAAAAAGTCCGCGCCGCCACCATCCGGATCCGCTGGCCGGCCGGATCGGCGAACTCGATCTGATTGAAAACTTCCGCATCGGTCTGCCGCAGCGTCAAATCCACGCCGGCCTCATCGAGTGATTGCGCGATCGCCGCCAGGTCCGGGTGGATGAAGGTGATGGCACCGAAGTCCGCAGTCTCGTGCAGGCCCACCACCAGCCTGCCGTCTGTGACCACGCCATAGCGATGCGACCATGCATCGCCCGTGGGCGCCTGCCAGAACCCGAGGCGCTCGTAGAAATCGATCGAAGCGCCGATGTCGGTCGTGGTGACGCTGAGCTCGTGGAATCTTCCCGGCATGGAAGCCAATGGCGTCGGCGACTTCAGGCGCGTGCGCCGCGTGGCGTGCCGGTGCTACCGAGGCCGAAACCCAACTGCGCCCAGCCCTTGTCGGTCCAGCCCTGGGTGTGCTGGCAGATCAGATCCGCGAGAAAGCGCACGTGTCCGGCGCTGGCATTCAAAGCCGGCACATAGGCGAACTTGCGGCCCCCGGACTGCATGAAGCGGTGGCGGTTTTCCAGATTGATTTCATCGAGGGTCTCCAGGCAGTCCACGGGGAAGCCCGGACACACCACCGTCACATCGTCCACGCCGCGCGCGGGCAGCCGCGTGAGCTCATCGAAGGTGTAGGGCTGCAGCCACTTCGAGGGTCCGAGCCGCGACTGGAAGCTCACGCTCCACTCCCCATCCTTGAGCAACAGTTCATCGGCGAGCAACCGGGCAGTGCGGTGGCATTTGAAAAAGTACGGGTCACCCTTGTCGAAGTAGGCCTCCGGAATGCCATGAAATGACATCAGCAGGTGGCCGGTGCGGCCATGCTGCTCCCAATGCGCCTGGATCGAATCGCGCAGCGTCGCGGCGAAGCCCGGATGATCGTGATAGTCGCCGATCAGGCGCAGCTCCGGCAGCCAGCGCCAGCGCGCCAGCTCCTGGGCCACCTGATCGTAGACCGCGCCGGTCGTCGCTCCGCAGTACTGCGGAAACATCGGCAGCACCAGAATGCGCTGGGCGCCGGACTGCTGCAGCTTCGCGAGCCCCTCGGCCACGCTCGGTGTCGAGTACAGCATGCCGAGTTCCACCGAAAACGGAGCCAGCGCGCGCTGCGCGAGATTGCTGGTGAGCCGCATGCGCAGTTCGCGCGAGATGCTCAGGAGCGGGGCGCCGTCGGCCGTCCACACCCGGCGGTACTTGACCTGGGAGGCGCGCGGGCGGGTGCGCAGCAGGTAGCCGTGCAGTATCGGAGTCCACAGCCAGCGCGGCAGTTCGATGACGCGTGGGTCGCTCAGGAACTTCGCCAGGTAGCGGCGGATGTCGTGCAGCTCGAGGCTGTCGGGCGTGCCGGTATTGACCAGCAGGATGCCGATGCGCTCGGCATCCTGGCGGAAGTCCGGCGAGCTGATGTAGCGCAAGGCGTTACTCGCCGCGCAGCTGCTGCGCCAGGAAGGCGAGCGTGCGCTGGCGCGCGAGCTGCGCCGCATCGGCGTTGAAGCTCGCGCGCATGTCGCAATTGAAGCCGTGATCCGCCTCCGGATAGATATAGAACGTGCCGCGCTTGTCCACCGCCCGGATCTGGTCGATGTCGCTGGGCGGGATGTGGCTGTCCCTGCCGCCGAAGTGATAGAGCACGGGGCATTTCGGCGTCTTGCCCAGCTCGGCAACGATCCCGCCGCCGTAGTAGGCGACGGCGCAGGCGATCGGCAGCTCACCGGCGCTGACGTAGGCCATCTTGCCGCCCCAGCAAAAGCCCACCGCCCCGACCCGACCGGCGTGCTTGACCACCGCGATGCTGGCCCCGATGTCCAGCAGGGTCTTATCCGGCTGCAGCTGCTGCACGTAGCCGAAGCCTTCCTTCATGGTGTCGGGGTTGTACCCCAGCTCGATGCCCCTGCGGATACGGTCGAAGACCGCCGGTGCGATGGCGACGTACCCTTCGGCCGCGTAGCTGTCGGCGACCGCGCGGATGTGGGCATTGACGCCGAAGATCTCCTGGATGACGACGACCGCGCCACGCGGCTTGCCGGTGGGCGCCGCCAGCCAGGCGCTGAATTCATGGCCGTCACGGGCCATGAGGGTGATGAATTCGCTCATTGGAACCTCTTCGATGCCTGCGGCTCAGCAGCCGGGCAGACAAGGATACCGCCGCGGTCCCCTCAGCGCACCACGCAGCGGTTGCGGCCGGCGTCCTTCGCCTCATACAGGGCGCCGTCGGCCCGTTCGAAGGCCATATCCGGCACATCACCCATGCGAAAGCTGGTGATGCCGCAGGAGGCGGTGACCGTGACCGGCCGGTCCCGGAAATGGAAGGCGATCGCCTGGATGCCGGCGCGGACCTTGTTGCAGGCCTTGAGCGCCTGCTCCGAGTCCATGCCGATCATGATCATGACGAACTCCTCGCCACCGTAACGCGCCACGAAATCCGTGCCGCGGACGTTGCGCGCCAGATGCTGGCCGAGGATGCGCAGCACCTTGTCGCCGGCCATGTGGCCGAACTCATCATTGATGCTCTTGAAGTTGTCCACGTCCCAGGCGGCGATCGTGATCGTGCCACCGTGGCGCTGCCAGCGCGCGAACTCATGGGCCATGCGATCGTCGTAGGAGGCGCGGTTCGGAATTCCCGTCAACGAATCGATCATGGCGGCGCGCTGTTCTTCCTGCAGACTGTTCTGCAGCACGCGGCTCTCGCGCTCGAGCTCCTCGACCCGCGCACGCAGGCTCATCGTGCGATCCACCTGCGCGGCCAGGCGTTCCTCCTCGCGCGAGCGGAAATCGGTCAGATGCGTGTTGATGGACTCGAGCCGGGTGCCGACCCGGCCGCGCAGCTCGGTCAGCGACTCCGACTCGGTCATGTCGCTGGAGATCTCGTTGACCTCGCCCATCACCAGCATGTTCAGCTGCTTGCTGTTGTCGCGGGTGCTGGTGCGGTCCGCATCCTCGTAGGCGAAGAAGGCCGAAATCGCCTCCAGGCGCGAATCGATCTGCTTGAGCATGTCCTCGATTTCGCGCTTCTCCCGCAGCAGCGAGGTGCGCTGCTCACCGATCAGATTGGTGACGCGTTCCAGCCGATCGGCGAGCTCATCCGAGGACAGGTCGTTGAAGGTGCGGTCGTGGAGCGCCGAAATCGCCGGCCGCAGTTCCGGCAGGGCCGAAAGGCGATCGAGCATGGATGCCAGTGCCGTGTGGATGCGATTCTCGCGATCCGATGAGTTGCCGGCGGCCGTGGCGGCGGGCAGTGATTGGGTCGACGCGGTGGCGGGTGCCGACGCTTTGCCCGTCTCACGTGTCGCCGCGGGGGTCTTGCTCACCGTCGTGATGGTATGCAGCGCCCGCTGCGTCTGCGTCGTCGAGATCGGGGGGGCGCCCTTCGCGGCCGGCGCCGCTGGCGCTGCCGGGGTAAGCGCCGCTCGCTGCGGGGCGGTATCGGTGAGCGTGGCCTGCCGGCTCGTCGCGCCGGTGGACGGGGGTTCCGGCCCGCGCAGCATGTTGATCGTTTCGGAACTGATCTGATCGAGCCCCGCGACGGCCCGCGTGAGCGGCTCCAGTGCCGCGTTGATCTGGGCTATTTCCAGGCGATTGCGCGTCAGGGACCCGATCTTGCGCAGTTCTTCATCGAGGCGCGCATCCCGGCCACGGCCCGCCAGGCACAACCGCCCGATCAGCAGCCGGAGTACACCCTCGAGCTGGCCGGACTGCGCTTCCTGCGCTTCCAGTTGCGACAGAACCTCTCGATATTTTTGGCGCAGTTCTTGTTCAGATGCCATCGGTGGATCATGGGCGGCCGTCAGAGCTGGGGCACATCATATTATGTGCGCTCAAGAATTGCTGTGACTCCCATACCACCAGCGGTACAAACAGAAACCAATCCGCGCTTCGCCGACGGATCGGATGCCAAGATTTTCGCTAGGCTCGCGACAATGCGCGTCCCGGTCGCGGCGAAAGGATGGCCCAGTGCCACACTGCCGCCCTTCACATTGAGGCGGGCCCGGTTGATGCTGCCGAGCGCCTTGGGCAATTTGAGTGCGTCACGGCAATACTCGTCGGATTCCCAGGCCGCCAGGGTCGTCAGCACCTGGGCCGCGAAGGCCTCATGCAGTTCGTAGTAATCGAAATCACCGAGTCCCAGTCCGGCATCGTTCAACATGGCGGCCACGGCATAGGCCGGTGCCATCAGCAGGCCCTCGGCGCCCGTCGCAAAATCGACTGCCCAGGCTTTGCCGTAGGACAGATACGCGAGCACCGGCAGGCCATGCGCTTTGGCCCACTCCTCGGTACCCAGGAGTACGGCACTGGCGCCGTCGGTCAACGGGGTGCTGTTGCCGGCGGTCAGCGTGCCGGCTGCAGTCAGGTCGAACACCGGGCGCAGTTTCGCGAGCTTGTCGGGGCTGGTATCCGCGCGGACATTGTTGTCGGCGGCGAGCCCCCGAAACGGCACCACCAGATCCCCGTAGAACCCTTCCTTCCAGGCCGCCGCGGCCTTGTGATGGCTCTCGTAGGCCAGCTCGTCCTGCGCCTCGCGGGTGATGTGCCACTTCTGGGCCGTCAGCTCCATGCTCTGCCCCATGGACAGACCCGTGCGCGGCTCGACCACGCCCAGCATCACCGGTTTGAAGTGACGCGGACGCAGGCCAAAAAACGGCTTCAGTCGGGCCATCGCCGAACGACCCATGTAACTGCGCAACAGCAGCTGCTGATAGGAGCGCGGGTAGACGATGGGTGGGTCGCTGATTGAATCGACTCCGCCGGCGATGCCGGCCTCGATCTGGCCCAGTGCGATCTTGTTGCCCACCAGGATCGCCGCTTCGAGGCTCGTACCGCAGGCGCGCTGGATGTCCAGGCCCGGGGTCGCGGGACTCAAGCCCGAAGACAGCACGCTCTCGCGCACCAGGTTGTAGTCCCGGGAGTGCTTGATCACGGCTCCGGCGATGACATCGCCCAGGTGCTCACCCTGGAGCTTGAAACGCTCGACCAGGGCCCGGAAAGTCTCCGTCAGCATGTCCTGATTTGCGGCCGTGGCGTAGGCGCCATAGGCCCGGGCGAAGGGGATCCGTAACCCGCCGATGATCGCTACCCGTCGAACCTGTGCGCCTACAAGCATGTGGCCTCCGTTGTGGCTGGCAAGAATGCCACGTCGGTTTGAGATTGGCACTAAACCGGGGCAAGATGCCGCGCTCCACCGCCCAACCGGCAACCCCAAGTGACCCGAGCCCGTATCGATCGAGTCTTCGAGCGCCGCCTGTCAGCCCTCATCAACAGCGGGGAGCCGCAGGTATTGCAGGGCGGTCGCAAGGGGACGGAGAAGGAGTCGCTGCGGGTGCAGCCGGATGGCGAGCTGGCCCGCACCGGCCATCCCCGGGCGCTGGGTTCGGCGCTGACCAACGAGCACATCACCACCGACTTCTCCGAATCCCTGATCGAACTGGTCACCCCGCCGTTCGTGCACACCTGGGAGCTGCTGCAGTACCTGCTCGATCTGCACCAGTTCATCTACAGCCACCTGGGTGACGAGCTGCTGTGGGCGACCAGCATGCCCGGGCACATCGAGTCGGATGCCAGTATTCCGATTGCGCAGTACGGTGTGTCCAATGTCGCGCAGATGAAGAGTATCTATCGCCGCGGTCTCGGGCTGCGCTACGGGCGCATGATGCAGGCGATCTCGGGCGTGCATTTCAACTATTCGTTCCCGGCGAAGTTCTGGGAGGCGTACCAGGAACTGCGCGGCGCCCGCGAGCGTGGACAGACCTTCATCTCCAGCGGCTATTTCGAGCTGCTGCGCAATTACCGCCGCTATGGCTGGATCGTCCTGTACCTGTTCGGGGTCTCCCCGGTCCTCAGCCGCTCCTTCGTGGCCGGTCGCGACATCAGCCTGCCGCAGCTCACGCACGACACCCTGTACGAGCCCTATGCCACGTCGCTGCGCATGAGCGACATCGGCTACCGCAACCGCAATCAGGCGGGACTGTCGGTGTCGGTCAACAGCCTCGAGCAATACGTGCACGACCTGACCCGCGCCATCAGCACGCCGCACCCGGCCTACGAGGCGCTCGGCGTGAAGGTGGACGGTGAATATCGGCAGCTGAATGCCAACATCCTGCAGATCGAGAACGAGTACTACAGTTTCATCCGGCCGAAGCGCGTCGCGGCCTCCGGGGAGCGCCCCACCCGCGCA
>Ga0210385_10001801_pt1 | contig 13073 bp, 13 predicted proteins | sample IncBWH26OmetaG_FD_160107 | JGI IMG/M metagenome (GOLD analysis project Ga0210385, IMG submission 160107) | Forest soil microbial communities from Barre Woods Harvard Forest LTER site, Petersham, Massachusetts, United States - Inc-BW-H-26-O ... | reverse complement strand
CACGCATTCGCGCAGGTCAGACATCACCGGCTTCTTGTGTTCGCGCTGTTCCACCGCACGATTCAGCTGCGACAGCGCGATGACCGGCACCTGCAGCTCCTTGGCGAGCGCCTTCAGGCCGCGCGACACCTCGGCAATCTCGGTGGCACGGTTCTCCTGGGTTCCCGGCACCTGCATCAGCTGCAGGTAGTCGACCACCACCAGACTCAGACCGTGCTCGCGCTTGACGCGGCGGGCGCGCGCGCGCAGCTCGGTGGGGTTCAGCGCCGGGGTCTCGTCGACGAAGATCTTGGCTTCCGACAGCTGACTGGTGGCGCTGGTGATGCGCACCCAGTCCTCATCCGAGATCTTGCCGCTGCGCAGGCTGTTGAGCGGCACCCCGCCGATCGAGGACAGCATGCGGGTGATCACCTGCTCGGAGGGCATCTCCAGGGTGAAGATGGCGACCGATGCGCGGATGGCTGGGTGGACCGCGGCATATTCCGCCATGTTGACTGCGAGCGTCGACTTGCCCATCGACGGGCGCCCCGCGACGATGACCAGATCTCCGCCGCGCAGCCCGCCGGTGAGCTTGTCGAACTCGGTGAAGCCGGTGGGCAGCCCGCGCAGCTTGTCGGGGTTGTTGTGCCACTCATCGATCTGGTCGATGACTGCCGGCAACAGCGTGCGCACCGCCACCGCGCCTTCGCGCCGGCGGAAGCTGCCCTCGGCAATCGCGAACACGCGCTGTTCGGCGAGATCGACCAGCGTGCGTGCGCTCTCGCCGTCGTTGTTGAAGACCGCCGCGGCGATGTCGGTACCGGCGCGGATCAGCTGCCGCAGCAGCGAGCGCTCGCGCACGATGTCAGCGTAGGCGCGCACATTGGCCGCACTCGGCGTGTCGCGCGCGATCGAGCTGAGATAGGCGAGCCCGCCGGCCGACTCGAGCAGGCTCAGACTCTGCAGATGCTGCGACACCGTGACCACATCGCACGGCTTGCCGGCACCGGCGAGATCGCCGATGGCCGTGAAGATCAGCCGGTGGTCGGGGCGGTAGAAGTCTTCCTGGGTAATGGCATCGGCGACGTTGTCCCAGGCGGCCGCATCGAGCAGCAGTCCGCCGAGCACTGCCTGCTCGGCCTCGACCGAGTGCGGTGGCGCGGGCGCATCAAGCAGCGCAACCGAACCGGCATCCCCGCGCGACTTGGCGGAACCGGACACCGTGGCCGCGCCTGCGGCTTACTCTTCCGGAACGATCGCCACTTGCAGCGGCACGTCGATGTCGGCGTGCAGATGCAGCGTGACGGTATGCTCGCCGAGCATGCGCAGCGGCCCCTCCGGCAGGCGCACCTCGCTGCGCTCGATCTTGAAATTGGCGCGGCTCAGCGCCTCGGCGATATCGCTCGTACCGATGGAGCCGAACAGCTTGCCCTCAGTGCCGGCTTTGGCCTGCAGGGTCAGCTTGAACTCTTTGAGAGCTGCGGCGCGCTCCTCGGCCGAGGTCAGCTGCTCGCGCGCGTGGTGTTCGAGCTCGGCGCGGCGCGCCTCGAAGCGCGCGACGTTGTCGGGCGTGGCGAGCGTCGCCTTGCCCTGCGGCAGGAGGAAGTTGCGCCCGAAGCCGGAACGCACCTTCACGCGGTCACCGATGTTGCCGAGATTGGCGACTTTCTGCAGAAGAATGACTTCCATCGCAAACGCCTCTAATGCTGATCGGTGTACGGCAGGAGCGCCAGAAAGCGCGCGCGCTTGATCGCCTGGGCGAGTTGGCGCTGGTAGAAAGACTTGGTGCCGGTGATGCGGCTCGGCACGATCTTGCCGGTCTCGGTGATGTAGCCCTTGAGCGTGGCGAGATCCTTGTAATCGATCGACTTCACCCCTTCAGCGGTGAAGCGGCAGAACTTCTTACGGCGCGAAAAGCGGCTGCCGCCGCCGCCCGAACGCCCTTCTCTAGACATGGCCATGATGCGTGATCCTCGGATGCTTTAGGTGACGGGAGCGTGCGCCTCAGGCGCCCTCGCCGGCCGAATCCTCATCGTCCCCGCCCGGAGGGCCGTCATCGCGCGCGCGCTCGCGGCGCCGCGCGCCACCACCCTCACCCTCCTCGTCCGCGGCCTTGGCCATGGGCGAGGGGTCGGTCACGGCGGCATCCATGTTCACGACCAGGTGCCGCAGCACCGCGTCGCTGAAGCGGAAGGCGCCGGTCAGCTCATCGAGCGTCTTCTGGTCGGTCTCGACGTTCATGAGCACGTAGTGCGCTTTGTGCACCTTGGAGAGTGGATAGGCCAGCTGGCGGCGGCCCCAGTCCTCAAGACGGTGCACCTGACCGCCACCGGCGGCGATCATGCCCTTGTAGCGCTCGATCATGGCGGGCACCTGCTCGCTCTGATCCGGGTGTACCAGGAAAACGATTTCGTAATGCCTCATGGATGCTCCTTACGGTTAAAGCCGCCCGGATTTAAGGCTTGCCCGGTGCGGCAAGGAGATACGCGTCAACCCGTCAGGTCAAAGCGCCCTTCTAGGGATTCAAAAGGGTCGCGAAATATACTCAAACCGCCTGGTGACTGCAACGGCGGCAGGCGCCGTCGGCCTTCGAGAACAGGGACTTGAGCTTTCAGCCCCGCACCACCTGTCGCAGCACCGCGCCGGCGCTCGCGGCCACCTTCAGGGCCACTTCCGTGGGGGTCAGGCTCTTCAGATCATCGCTGAAGACCTCCACCCCCACCGTGAGGTGCGGCTGGGCCGACAGCAACCGGCTGACCATCTCCACGAGCGGCAGCTCGCCCTCGCCAGGCAGCAGGCGCCCGCTCATCGGAGCATAGACCGTTCCGGGGGCGGGGGTGATGCGGTCCGAGATCTGCAGGCCGCCGATCAGTCCGGCCGGCACGCCCGCAAGCTGCCCGAGGGTGCCGCCGCTGCGGGCAAAGTGCCAGCTATCGAACATGATGCCGAGATGGCCGACACCCACCGCGCTGACGATGCGCTGCGCCGCAGCCAGATCAGGGATGGCGCTCTCGGGCAGAAACTCGAGCGTCAGGCGCACGCCATGGCGGCGCGCGCGCTCGGCCAGCGGCCCGAGACAGTCGATGAACGCCTGCTCGCTCACCGCCGTGCCGCCGAAGTGCGCGAGATTGATGGTTTCCGCCTCGAGCGCCTCTGCCGCGCGGTAACAGTCATCCTCACTGATCTCGAAATAAGCACGGTTCTCCAGCGGCACCGCGTCCGGCCACGGCGTCCCCGGCAGCACGCTGATCAGTGGGTCGATGGCATGCACGCGCACGCCGTTGGCATTCAGGCGGGCGCGCAGCTCCGCGACGCTGCGGCCCGCAGCGCGGCTCGCCTCATACATGCGCGCCGTGAGTGTGATCGCCCCCAGGCCGCCCGCGCCGGCCGCCTCGATCAGCACCTCGAGCGGCACGCCGATCAGCGTGCCCCAGCACAGGGCGATGACGGGTGCCTCGTCCGAGGCCTCTGGAGGGGTCATGGCGACCTCGCTACGCTTTGCGCATCATAACGGCACATGAGCTTAACGAGGCACGAGCGGCTGCGGACCAACGGCGTGACGCTGCAGGTGACGATGCAGGGCGCAGGACCTGCAGTCATCCTGTGCCACGGCTTCCCCGGCCTCGGCTACAGCTGGCGGCATCAGCTGCCAGCCCTCGCCGCCGCCGGTTACCACGCCATCGCGCCGGATCAGCGCGGCTATGGCCGCAGCGACCGGCCGCCGGAGGCGGCAGCTTACGATGCCGATCAGGTCATGGCCGACATGCTCGGCCTCCTGGATGCGCTCGGCCTCGAGCAGGCGGTCTTCGTGGGTCACGACTTCGGCGCCCAAGAGGTGTGCAACCTGGCCGTACGGCACCCGCAGCGCGTGCGCGCGCTGGTGATCATGAGCTGCCCGTACGATTTCGATCTCGCCGGCCGCGGCGGTGCGGGCTCGCAGGCGGACGCGAGCGAGATCCCGCCCGGGCGGGCGTTTGCCATCCCGGGCGTGCGTCCCTCGGCCGCGTTCGCCGCGATTGCCCGTGAGCACTTCTTCCACATGCACTACTTCCAGGCCATCGGTCCGGCAGAGCGCGAGCTGGGAGCCGCGCCGCGCGAGTTTCTGCTGCGGCTGCTGCATGCGCTGAGCGCCGAGGGCCGACTGCTCGACTGGACACGATTCCCGAGTGCGGGAACCGGCTACCTGGACGTGCTGGCGCCGGCGCCGCCTCTGCCCTGGCGCTGGTTGTCGGTAGCCGAGTTCGAGCACTACCTCGCGGAATACACCTGCGCCGCACCGGACCGAACCTTCATCGGCGGCCTCCATTCCTACCGCATGGCCGACCGCAACTGGGAGCTGGGCGCCGCGTACGCCGATGCCAACATCACTCAGCCGGCGCTGTTCATCGCCGGTGCGCAGGACGTGGTGCTGAAGTTGCTGCCGGCGGATGCGCTCGCTACGCAGCAACGCCGTGTGCCCGGACTGCGTGACACGGTATTGGTGCCCGGCGCCGGTCACTTCGTGATGCAGGAGCAGCCGCAGGCGGTGAACGCCGCGCTGCTCTCTTTTTTAAGAGGGCTGTGAGCTCAGGCCGTCCGCAGGGCGACCAGCCGCGTACAGAACGCCTCGAAGTCCCCCGGACCGCGGCAGAACACGTAAGGAAACACCTCCACGGCGCTCGCCCCGGCGCTCACCAGCGCCGGCACCTGCGCGAGGGTTGCCTCGAGGTCGGGGGTGCCGTCGTGGCGGAATACGAAGCGCGGTACCACGCGCACGCCGAATGACTGCGGGTCCCGGCCCTTGGCAGCGACCGCCGCGCGGATGCGGCCAATGACGGGCGCGAGCTTCGCCGGATCCTGCTCCATGGGGATCCAGCCGTCGGCGAACTGTGCCATGCGCTCGATGTTGCGCTCGCTGGGCGCCAGTCCCATCCACACCGGCACGCCGCCGGGTTGCACCGGACGCGGAAAGGCGTGGATCCGCTCGAAGTCGAGCGTGCTGCCGTGGAATGCCGCGGGCGCCTCGCTCCACAGCAGGCGACACACCTTGAGTTGCTCGTCGAAGCGCGCATAGCGCCCCTCCCAGGGGACGCCCGCCGCCTCGTATTCCTCTTTCTGCCAGCCAACCCCCAGGCCGATGACGACCCGGCCGCGCGACATGACATCGAGCGTCGCGAGCTGCTTGGCGAGCAGCACGGCGGGGCGCAGCGGTGAGATCAGGATGCCGGTGCCCAGGCGGATCTTCTGCGTGACTGCCGCGATGGCCGCGAGCACGGTGATCGGCTCGAACCAGGGGAAATCGAGCGGCGCCGGAAACTTGCCGTAAGGGTAGTTGTGAACGTTCTCGCCCATCACCACGTGGTCGGTGATGCTGACCAGGTCCACGCCCTTGCTTTCCGCGATTTTGACGATCTCGGTCACGGGGGCAAAGTCGCCCGCAAACCACTTCTGCAGGCCGTAGAGCCCGATTGCCACTTGCGTCATGTGCGCTACTGTATCGGCCGGTGTGTCACGGAGAATCCTGCAAATGAACGACGCTCCCTCGCTCGACCTGTCCGGCAAGACCGCGCTCGTGACCGGCGGCGGAGCCGGCATCGGGCTCGCCATTGCCCGTGCCTTTGCCGCCTGCGGCGCGCGCGTCGTGGTGGCCGAGATCGATGCCGCGCGCGCCGCCGCCGCACAAACGGCGCTGCGCGCGGCGAGCCCGGACAGCTGGGCGCGCGTCACCGACGTGCGTGCCGCCGCCCAGGTGCAGACCCTGATGAGCGAGATCGAACAGCGCAGCGGTGCGCTCGACGTGCTGGTCAACAACGTGGGCGACTTCCTCGGTAACGTAAAGCCGTTTGAGCGCACCACCGAAGAGGAGTGGGATGCGCTGTACGCCATCAACCTGCGCCACATGTTCATGGTGACGCGCGCTGCTATTCCGCTGCTGCGCCGCGCCGCGCGCGGCGCCAGCATCATCAACGTCTCGACCATCGAGGCCTTCCGCGGCATTCCGCTGGCCTCGATCTACGCCGCCTTCAAGGCCGGCGTTACCGGCTTCACCAAGAGCCTGGCGCTGGAACTCGCACCGCGTGCCATCCGCGTGAACGCGATCGCACCGGAGACCACCGAGACCGAGCAGGTCAAACCCTCGCTATACATCCAACCGCAGTATCGTGATCATGTGCGCCGCTGGATTCCGCTCGGGCGCTTCGGTGTGCCGAATGATGCGGCAGGCTGCGCGCTGTTCCTGGCGAGCGAGCTGTCGGCCTGGGTGACCGGCACGACGCTGCACCTGGATGGCGGCGCACTCGCAGCCGGCGGCTGGTATCGCACCCCGGATGAGCGCTGGACCAACGTGCCGGTGGTGAGCGATAGCGGATTGAAGTTCTAGTTCAGGAGCGCGCGCCGTGAACGATGCACTGATCGCAATGGTGGGCGGCACCGGCAACCTCGGCGCGGCGCTCGCCCGCCGCTGGGTGCGGGCCGGCCTCGATGTCATCATCGGCTCGCGCGACGCGGCGCGCGCCGCCGCCAGCGCCGCGCAGCTGAGTGCCGCAAGCGGCCGCACGGTCGCAGCCGCATCCAACCGCGCGGCGGCCGAGCGCGCCACGACCATCGTCGTCACCGTTCCCTACGCGGCCCACGCAGCAACGCTCGGCGAGATCGCACCGGTCGTCCAGGGCAAGCTGCTGGTCGACACCACGGTGCCGCTGGTGCCGCCCAAGGTCATGCGCGTGCAGCTGCCAGCGGAGGGCAGCGCCGCGCAGCGCGCGCAGCAGCTGCTCGGTCCAGGCGTCACGGTGGTCTCCGCCTTCCACAGCGTGGCCGCTCACAAGCTCGCCACCGATGCCGTGATCGATTGCGACGTGCTGGTGTTCGGGGACAGCCGCGCGGCGCGCGCCCAGGTCATCCGGCTGGCCGAGGCCGCGCAGCTGCGTGGCCTGCACGGCGGCGCGCTGGCCAATTCGGCCGCCGCCGAGGCACTCACCTCGGTGCTGATCTTCATCAACAAGACTTATGCCGTCGATGGCGCCGGCGTGCGCATCACCGGCGCACTCAACGAGCCCGGCCTCGAATGAATGTGGCGGGCGAGCTGACCCTGATCCCGCTGCGCGATGTCGCGGAAGTGCGCCGCGGCGATGATCTGGCGGCGCACCTCGGCCAGGCATTCGCGCGCGCCCGCCCCGAGCCGGACGACGTGCTGGTGGTTGCGCAGAAGATCGTCTCCAAGGCTGAGGGGCGCCAGGTTGATCTCGCGCAGGTCATGCCCGGGGAGCGCGCGCGCGAGCTCGCGCGGCTCACGCGCAAAGATCCGCGCCTGGTCGAACTGATCCTCGCCGAGTCGAGCGAAGTCCTGCGGGCGCAGCCCGACGTGCTGATCGTGCGCCACCGCCTGGGTTACGTGATGGCGAATGCCGGCATCGACCGCTCCAATGTTCCGTGCGCCGCGGGCGCGCCACAGGTCCTGCTGCTGCCGGTCGATCCGGACGCATCCGCCGCGGCGCTGCGCGCTACGCTCGCGGGTCGCCTGGGATTCCCGCTCGCGGTCATCATCAGCGACAGCTTCGGACGACCGTGGCGGCGCGGAGTGGTCAACGTCGCGATCGGCGCCGCCGGCTTCCCCGCGCTGCTCGACCGGCGCGGCGAGGCCGATCGCGCGGGCCGCCGGCTCGAGGTGACCGAGGTCGCCCTCGCTGATGCGCTGGCGGGGGCTGCGGGACTCTTGATGGGCGAGGCCGCCGAGGGCATACCGGCCGTGCTCATTCGGGGCCTGGCCGTGCGCGCACCCGAGTGTCCCGCGCGCGCCCTGCTGCGTCCGCTGTCCGAGGACCTGTTCCGGTGAGCGGCCAGATCGTCGCATTGTGCGGCGGCATCGGCGGCGCCAAGCTCGCACTCGGGCTCTACCGCGTGCTGCCGCAGCACGCACTCACCGTCATCGTCAACACCGGCGATGACTTCGAACACCTGGGCCTCACGGTGTGCCCGGACGTCGACACGACGCTCTACACGCTGGCAGACCTCGCCAATCCGGAGCTCGGCTGGGGCCGCAGGGACGAGACCTGGACCTTCATGCGCACGCTCGCAACACTCGGCGGAGAGAGCTGGTTCCGCCTCGGCGATGCAGATCTGGCACTGCACGTGGAGCGCACCCGCCGCCTCCGGGGCGGTGCCACGCTCAGCGAGGTGACCGCCGCTGTCGCTGCGCGCTTCGGAATTACCGCACACGTCGTACCGATGAGCGATGACCCGGTGCGCACCATGGTCGGTACACCCGAGGGCGAGCTGCCCTTTCAGGAATACTTCGTGCGCCGCCGCTGCGAGCCGCGCGTCACGCGCCTGCGTTATGCCGGGGCCGAGACCGCCCGCCCGGCGCCGCGCGCGCACGCGGCGCTGGCCTCCGCGGGGCTGCAGGCGATCGTCATCTGTCCGTCCAATCCGTATCTGAGCATCGACCCGCTGCTGGCGATTGCCAGCCTGCGTGCCCAGCTGACTGCTGTAGCGGCGCCGGTGATCGCCGTGACGCCGCTCGTGGGGGGACGGGCGATCAAGGGACCGACCGCGAAGATCATGACCGAGCTCGACCTGCCGCGCACGCCCCTCACCGTGGCGGCTCATTACCGCGACATCATCGATGGTTTCGTGCTCGATTCCTGCGACGCCGAGCTGGCCGCGCAGTTCGATTGCCCGGTACAGGTGTGCGATACGGTCATGCTGAGCCTCGCCGACCGCGAGCGCCTGGCGCGCGAGGTGCTGGATTTCGCTGCCACGCTGCGGGCGCAAAAGTCGGGCCGGCAGTGAACAGCTGGGCGCTGGTACCGCTCAAGGCGCGCGCGGCCGGCAAGCAGCGTCTCGCAGCGGTGCTCGCGGACGAGGCGCGTGCCGCGCTGGTTCAGCAGATGTTCACGCACGTGTTGAGCGCGCTGCGCGGCTGCAGCTCACTTGCGGGCATCGCGGTCGTGACGGCAGAGCCTGAGGTGCTGCCGCCACAGCTGCTGTGGCTGTCCGATCCCGCCAGCGGCATGAACGGCGCAGTGCTGTCGGCGCTGAGTGAGCTCAGCACGCGCCAGGTCAGCCACTGCGTGGTGGTCTCGGCGGATCTGCCGCAACTGACCTCCGCGGATGTCAGCGCGCTCTTGGCCGTCGCGGCAGAGCGCGGACTGGCGCTCGCACCGGATCGTCACGGCCGCGGCACCAACGCGCTGGCGCTCGAGCTGCCGACGCGCTTTCAGCCGCAATTCGGCCTCGACAGTCTGGCGCGCCACCGCCGCCAGGCGGCAGAGCTGGCGCTCACGAGCACTCTGGTGCGCCGCCCCGGGCTCGAGTTCGACGTCGACGAGCCCGAGGACCTGGCCTTGCTGCGCGAGCGGGGATACGCCGCCTCCGCCAGCCACTAACGCTGATAGGCCTCAGCAATGTCCGGCACAAACAACTCCAGGCCCGCGGGCACGGACACACAGCCCGCGTCCCAGTAGGCCTGCGCACTCTTGATGCGGCCCTGGTCATTCAAGACGAAGCGCTCGATCACCCGCAGATCCAGCCCCTGCTTGCGCGCTGGCACGCGCACTTGCATCACGAAGTGCAGGATGCCCTCGTTGGCACAGGTGATGATCTGCTGCAACTTCGGCTCCAGCTCGCGAGTCGCGTCCTGATGGGCGAAGTCCCAGAAGTGACTTACGCCGGCATGCCCCTTGAACGGCGGAGTGCCGACGGGATCGTTCCACTCACAATCCTCAGCGAACAGGGACAACAGCAGCGGCTTGTCATGAGTCTGCCAGGCGCGCACGTAGGACTCGAGTACCTGGCGAACTTTCTCGGGCGTCACGGACATGAGATCTCCTGGCAGCCCCTAGTCGCGGGGCAATAGAGCGTCGAAGGCGACCGGCAGACGCTGCACGCCGCGCAGCACCGCGCGCCGCTCGGGCATGATGCCCGCGGCGAGCCGCAGCCCCGGCAGGCGGCGCAGCAGCAATTCGAGCGAGGTGGCGAGTTCGGCGCGGGCCAGATGTACGCCCAGGCAGAAGTGCGGCATGCCGCCGAAGGTCACCAGCCGTTGCGGATGACGCGTCAGCTCGAAGCGCTCGGGGTCCGCATAGACCGCGGCATCGCGCGATGCCGGCCGCACGCCGACCAGCAGCCATGAATCCGGCGGAATGTCGACCTCGGCGATGCGCGCGCCGCTCTCGGTGTAACGCGGCATCAGGCACACGGCGCCGAACAGCCGCGCGGCCTCCTCCACCGCCGCGGCAATCAGCGCAGGCTCAGCCCGCAGCCGCGCGGCGAGCCCGGCCTCCGCCAGCACCCGGTTCAGCATGCTGCCCATCGTGAGGTAGGTAGTATCGGCGCCGGCCGGAAACAGCAGCTTCACGAAGGCAAGAATGTCCGCATCCGTCAGGCGCTGACCCTCGATCTGTGCGGCTGCCATCTGCGAGATCAGGTCCGCGCGGGGAACCGCGCGCCGCGCGTGGATGAGCGGCAGGAGAAACGCATCGACCTGCGCGGCCGCCGCGAGCGCCTGCTGCGGGTGGAACGGGTAATCGAACAGGCCCTGCACCCACTCCAGCAACTGCGCCTCGTCATCGCGTGGAATCCCGAGCAGCTCGGTGATGACGCGCAGCGGGTAGCGATGACAATACTCGCTCACCAGATCCAGCTCGCGCCGCGTGCCGAAGGCGTCGATCAGCTCGTGCGCCAGCGGCCGCAGCAGCGTGCCGGTGCGCTCGCGGATGACGCGCGGCTCGAACGCGGCGGCGACCAGCGCGCGGTGGACACGGTGCTCCTCGCCGTCCATGCACAGGAGATTGCGGCCCTGCACCGGCAGGGCGTAACGACGATGCGCGGCGGAGGCCGGGAAGTGGGCGTCGTCACGGAACGCACGCATCACATCTTCGTGACGCAGCAGCAGCCAGGCGGTCTGACCCAGGTAGCGGACCGGCACGACCCGCTGCCCGGACTGCTGCAGCTGCTTTATGCGCGCATCGAGATCGGGTACGTCATCGCGCCCGAAGTCGATCTCCGGGAACACATGTCCGGGCGCGGCAGCGCTCATGGCGGCATCGTAAGCGATTGCGCGAGCGCGGCAGGCACCCGTTCGGACTAGACGCAAATGGCGCCCACCGCGATCAGCGCCCAAGGTTATGATTCTCGCGAGAGGGACTTCTGTGACCAATGCAACTGCAAGCGCGAGCCGTGTCATCGCCGCATGCGCCAGCGGTACGCTGCCGGATGCGGCCACCGCCTTGGCGCTTGAACACGCGCCCCTCGAGGAGCTGCTGCCCGCGGCCGAGGCCCTCACGCTCGCCGGCCACGGCCGCATCGTCAGCTACTCCCGCAAGGTGTTCATCCCGCTCACCCAGCTGTGCCGCGATGTGTGCCACTACTGCACCTTTGCGCGCACGCCGCGCCATCTCGGCGAGCCCTACCTGTCGCTCGAACAGGTGCTGGCGCTCGCGCGCGCCGGCGCGGCGGCCGGCTGCAAGGAAGCCCTGTTCACCCTCGGCGACAAGCCCGAGGCGCGCTACAGCGCCGCGCGGCGTGCGCTCGATGAGTGGGGCTTCGCGAGCACGCTCGAGTACCTACATCACGCCGCGGACGCAGTGCTGCGGCAGACGGGTCTGCTGCCGCACCTGAATCCCGGCGTGATGACGGCTGCGGATCTGGCGCGGCTGCGGCCGGTGGCCGTCTCCATGGGCCTCATGCTCGAGACGGCCAGCGAGCGGCTGGCTGCACGCGGCGGCCCGCACTTCGGCTCGCCCGACAAGCGGCCCGCGGCACGCCTGGCGACGCTCGCCGCTGCCGGCGAGCTCGCCGTCCCCATGACCACCGGACTCCTCATCGGGATCGGCGAGACGCGCCGCGAGCGCCTCGAAGCACTTCTGGCGCTGCGCGCCCTGCAGGAGCGCTTCGGACATCTGCAGGAAATCATCATCCAGAACTTCCGCGCCAAGCCTGGCACGCGCATGGCGCAGGCGCCCGAGCCGCCGCTGCACGAGCACCTGTGGACGCTGGCGGTGACGCGACTGCTGTTCGGCGCGCAGTTCTCCCTCCAGGCCCCGCCCAACCTGCGCCCGGGTGAGCTCGCCGCGCTCATCCGCGCCGGCGCCAACGACTGGGGCGGCGTCTCCCCGGTGACGCCAGACCACGTCAACCCCGAGGCACCATGGCCGCACCTGCGGCGTCTGCAGGAAGAAACGCAGGCCGCGGGCCGCGAGCTCATCGAGCGTCTGGCGATCACGCCGGCCTATGCCCGCTGTGGCGAGCGCTGGCTGGATCCCGGCCTGCGCAGCCTCGTACTGCGCCGTTGCGACAGTTTCGGGCGGGCGCGCAGTGATGACTGGTACGCCGGCGCCGGCAGCGCGCCGCCACCCGGCGCGCGCGAATGGCTGCGCCGGCGGCGCGGCGGCCGTGCCGCCGCCCGCGCCGTGCTGCGGCGCGCCGCGCGCGAGCAGGCGTTGACCGAGTCGGAGATCGTGACGCTGTTCGCCAGCGAGGGGCGCGAACTCAGCGCGGTCCTGCAGGCGGCAGATGAGCTGCGGCGAATGACGAGCGGTGAGGAGGTTTCCTACGTCGTCAACCGCAACATCAACTACACCAACATCTGTGTTTATCACTGCGGCTTCTGCGCCTTCTCCAAGGGCAAGAGCAGCACCGACCTGCGCGGGCCGGCCTACCGCTTGGATCTGGAGGAGATCGCGCGCCGCACCGAGGAAGCGGCCCGGGCCGGGGCGACCGAGGTGTGTCTGCAGGGCGGCATCCATCCACGCTACACCGGGCACACCTACCTGGACATCGTTGCCGCAGTGAAGGGTGCGGTGCCCGCGATGCACGTGCACGCCTTCTCGCCGCTCGAGATCTCCCACGGCGCGCATACACTGCAGCTGTCGCTGGGGGAATATCTCAGTCAGCTCCAGGCGGCGGGTCTGGCGACGCTGCCCGGCACCGCCGCGGAAATTCTCGACGATGAAGTGCGCGCACGCATCTGCCCCGACAAGCTGCAGAGCGCGGAATGGTTAGCGGTGATGCGCGCCGCGCACAGCGTGGGGCTTAAGAGCACGGCGACCATCATGTTCGGTCACGTCGATGAGGCGCGTCACTGGGCGCGCCACCTGCTCGCGGTGCGGGCCCTGCAG
>Ga0210385_10001800_pt1 | contig 13074 bp, 11 predicted proteins | sample IncBWH26OmetaG_FD_160107 | JGI IMG/M metagenome (GOLD analysis project Ga0210385, IMG submission 160107) | Forest soil microbial communities from Barre Woods Harvard Forest LTER site, Petersham, Massachusetts, United States - Inc-BW-H-26-O ... | reverse complement strand
AGGGAAACAGTTTGCGAGCTGGCCAACATGGTCATCGGCAACGCCGTAACCCAGCTCAATGACGGCGGATTTCAATTCAAAGTCTTCCCGCCGGAAGTGGTGGCTCAAGAGCAGTGCGGACAAACCGGGAAAGATTCCGAGGCAACTATTCTTTGTTTCGAAACTCCAAGCGGCAATGTCTATCTCAACATCGTTATGAAATATCTACAACGCCGCAGCCGTGAGCGTACCGCCGTTCCCGTGGCCTGACGGCTTTTAACGGAAGGCCTCCGCGCGCGCGAATCTAGAGCGCTCGCGGACCCACTCTGCGATATTCCACTCCATGCCTGAATAGCCCTGCCCTGGGAATTTCTTCTGAATAGACCACGTGGGCTGGTAGAAAAATATTAGCAGCATCCGGCGAATAGGGCACTGCCACCTGAATGATGGCCTTGGTGTCGTATCGGCGCTTGCTTCGGAAGCACATGCCGATGGGCGAAATATCTTCGCAAACTGCCAGCTCGTCGTCGGATTCCGGCTGCCGAATGCAGGCCGTTAGCCGCGTCTTGATCCTCATGCGCTGGCGTGCTCGTTGCTCCTCGCCGCCGGGAATCTCATCCGCTTCTTTCGCGCCTTTGCCACGCGCCGCTCGCTGAGACCGCTGCTTTTCGTCTTCATGCGGAGCTTGCGTCCAAATGCTGGGAACACCGCAAGTCTTGCAATGTCGCGCGATGCCGCGGTTGGTTTCGAAGCCGCGAAGCTCCAGCTCGTTCAAATAGGCTACCTCGCGATTTTTGCAATAGCCGCACTGCAACAGCATGCGCGCAACCGCTTCGGTAGATTCTGCAATCGGAGGGAATTCAATTTTCCAAAAGTCGCCGTCAGGGTCCAGTATTTCAATGCCGAAAAGCCGTCCGTCCTTTTGACGTCCAAATTCGCCTACCACCCTTGCCGGAACAATCTTTTGAGCGTCGGCTCCCGTTTGGCGCCGAATTCGAATTTCTTGTTCAGGTTTAAGCTCACGCTCCAGGATGATTACAGCGCCGCCGCGATTGATCAACAGGGTGCGAGTCGCTTCCTTAAACTCCTGGCCGCTGCTATCGGTTCCAGAGGCTTCCAGTAACACGGTTAACGACACACGGTCGCTGCGTCGCATCGACGGCGTTCCCATCAATACCCCCTAAAGGCGTGGAGCCCCACTCGTCACGATAACATACCAAAATGATTCATTGCCCTGTGCGAAACAAACCGAGACCCCAACAGTTAACTTCTTCTTTCCTGAGTTACTATGTCCATTCATGCCCAAACGTCCGATATTTCCGCGTTTTAATTGCGCAGGTTGCTGACGTGCCGACCGCGCGCACGCAGCGTCTTCAAAGGCGTCTTGGGATAACGTTAATGCTTTTCTATTGCATCCTTCCCGTGTCCGTATTCGCCGCCCGCGCACAATCGGGAGCTGTGAATCAGGTTCGCGTTGAAGGTACTGTCCACGATTCCAGCGGCGCCTCGGTTTCAACGGCCCAAGTTACACTGAAATCCGGGACCTTTTCGGCAACTCTGCCCGTCACCCCATCCGGGGATTTCGCGTTTGAAAATGTTCCGGGAACTTCGGGGACCATCACCGTCACCGCCAACGCATTTCAAAAAGTCGAGCAAACTTGGAACTCTTCGCCGCCGAAGCCGGTGCACCTGGATATCATTCTGGTTCCACTTTCGTTGAATCAGCAGATTGTTGTGACTGGAAACCGTACCCCGACACTTTTAAGTGACGTCCCATCGAGTGACATTCAACTTACTCGCGACGATCTGCAAGCCACGCCGGCGCTCACGCTGGACGATGACTTACGGCAGGTCCCCGGATTCAGCCTGTTCCGCCGGTTTAGCAGCCGCGTCGCGAATCCCACCACGCAAGGCGTCTCATTGCGCGGCCTGGGTGCAAACGGCTCAAGCCGTGCCCTCGTGCTCGAAGACGGTATTCCACTCAACGATCCCTTCGGTGGCTGGGTCTATTGGGATCGCGTGCCCGCTGAATCCGTCGCCAGCGTGGAAATATCGCAGGAAGGCGGTTCGAGCCTATATGGCAGCGACGCGCTGGGAGGCGTCGTGCAGTTTCTCACTCGTTCTGCAGAGCCTGCCGGGATTTCGCTGGAAACGTCTTACGGAAACCAAAACACTCCCGACCTTTCTCTTTCGGCCGGCGGTCAGAAAGGCCGCTGGGAATCCACTTTCGCCGGTGAGGTATTCAACACCGATGGTTACATCCTGGTTCCCAAGGCCGACCGCGGAAGTGTTGACACCAGGGCTGGCTCCGATCACGGTACCGCCGATTTGATGATTGGAAGGAAGATCGGCAGCCACGACGAAATCTTTGCGCGTGGTTGGTTGCTCGATGAATCGCGCGACAACGGCACTCCTTTGCAGAGAAATGAAACCAAGCTCGGCCAGGGTGCGCTCGGTGCCAATTTAACCCTTGGCGACTTTGGCTCCCTTACGCTGCGCTTTTATGCTGACGTGCAGACATATCATCAGAGCTTCTCGGCGGTGGCTTCCGGCCGCAATAGCGAGAATTTAACGGATTTGCAGACAGTTCCGTCGCAGGGCGTGGGTGGGTCGGCGCTTTGGTCGCGAAAGTTCGGAAAGCGTCAGACCGTTGTGGCCGGATACGATGAACACGAGGAAATCGGTACAAGTAACGAAATCTTTTTTTCCAGCGGAATGAACTCGTTCGACAAATCGTCCGGAGGGCGTCAACGCACACTGGGAGTATTCGGCGAAGACTTAATCCAAATTACGCCGCGCTGGCTGATCACTCTCAGTGCTCGCGTGGACTATTGGCGCAATTTCGACTCTTCCACCATTTGCAATCCCGTGAACTCACCTTGTACCTCGCCGAGTATCAATTTTGCCGACCGGAGCTATGATGCCTTCAGTCCGCGTATGACTTTGCTGTACCAGATTAATTCCAATATTTCCTGGTCTGCTTCCGTGTACCGAGCCTTCCGCGCGCCCACTTTGAACGAACTCTACCGCTCGTTTCGGCAGGGCAATGTCATCACCACCGCGAACGCTGGACTCCGCGCCGAACATCTCACTGGCACGGATACGGGCGTCAACATTTTCGGGTTCAATCGGCGTCTCGAAGTCCAGGGAACATTTTTCTTCAACGAGATTGTCGATCCCGTGGCAAATGTTACCTGCCAACCGCCCCCCAATAACGATCCTTTATGCCCTGCGCCAATACCCAATACCATTCTTCGCGTACGGGAAAATCTGGGACGCGAGATCGCGCCCGGATTTAGCGTGGATTCCATCGCTCACATCACCCGCGACTTTCAATTGAGCGCCGGTTATCAGTATGTGGATTCAAAGGTCGCCAGCTTTCCAGGTAACTCGGCGCTGGTGGGCCTGTGGATTGCCCAGGTGCCCCACAACGCCTTCACCTTTCAGGCGCGTTACTCAAATCCCAGGATCATTCTGCTCTCTGTAGATGGACGCTTCATCGGCAAGCAGTTTGACGATGACCAAAATCAATTCCCCTTGGGAAACTTTTTTGTTTTGGACGCAATGGCTGCCCACAGTGTGGGGAAAGGCGTGGAATTGTTCGGTGCTGTAGAAAATGCCTTCAATGAGCATTACGCCACGGCGGCCACTCCGGTTCCGCAGCTGGGCTTGCCGATAGCTGCCCGTTTCGGCATGCGATTTCAATTCCCAAACCGCTAACCCCAATCGGCGGCTTGGTTTCTAGCGCGTGAGCGAAGGCGGTGGATATTCCGGCAGTTTGGCGTCTTTTTTGTCCGTGCGCTTTACTTCCAGTTCATCGAACAAAATGGAGGGCGCGATCACGGTACTGGGAATTGCGCCTTCGCGATTGCTCACCAGCGGATCATCTCCCGCGGCAACCAGGTTGTTTCGCAGCGTGCGCGTGTCCAATTCGTTGAATACAGCGCCGCGAACAAGCTCTTCATGCCCGTCATTCACGTACACGCGATAGAGCAGCCGCGGGTCGTACCCCGACAGCGTTTCCACATAATATCCGTACGGCTTGTTTTCTTCTTTGCACATTCCAATCAATTTCGCCTTAATCTCGTTGGATGAAAGAGGATTCTTCGGCTGCACCATCAGGATTCCGATACTAGGATTTGGAGCTTGCCCGGGCGCCGCCCGTCCATGCCCGTTCGAATCGGGAAAATCGCGAATCGGCATTCTTCCCAACAGGTAATCCACGAGCATACCGTCTTTGATGACCGGCACCACTTGTGCGCGCACCCCTTCATCATCCACTTCATAGTTTCCGGTTAGACTCTTTCCATGAAACGATTTCATCGTAGGATCGTCCACCACGGAAAGAAACGACGGCAGCACGCGGCCTTTGTAGTTGGACGAAAATTCTCCTGTTGTCCGAGCTGACTCGCCTGGCTTCGGCCGAATCCCCAGCACGTTAGCTCCCACCATGCCGTAGAACACATCGCTTGCAGCATCATTCGAGAAAAGAACCGGGCCGCGATAGTCTTCTTCCGCTAGCGGCGCTTCGCGAAGTTCTTTCAACGTCTTCAACATTTTCGCCGTGTCGGATTCCAATTTTGCGGAATCGGGCAACTCCGACGCCGTGGCCGTCATATAAAATGGCGAACGCCCCAGCTGCATTCCATCCTCGGCTTGCGTATCGCCCGAGAGCTGAACCAGATAGACCGCATAGCCCTGCCGCGTAATTGTTCCCTCTGTATTCACAAAATATTCATTCACCGAGCGAAAGTTGGCATAGGCCGAGAGTGACTCGATTTTCGGATCCGAGCGAAATAGATCCGTGGACTTCACCAGCGCCTTTTCCCATACCTCGGGTGAGAATTCGAGCTTCGCCAGCGGCTCGAGACTCTGCAATGCCGGAGCTTTCGCGAAATCGTCGAAGGGCTGCTCTGCGCTGTAGTGGCTCAGCAGGGCTTTCTTGCTGGCAAGCGCTTCGTTGGCTGCTTTGTAAGCGCGATCAGTCGCCGACCATAATTGACGGCGCAGCGCAATGTTGTCGTTGTCCAGAGGAGCCAGATCAAACACGCCGATGCCGCGTTCGAAGTAGCTGTCCTGCTTGTAATCGCCCACGCGCACTACCACCCGTATGCTGCGTGCGTGCACGTGCTGGTTCTGGCGCAGCGCGCCAAACGCCGCTTCCGCAGTGTATTCTTCCAAATCCGAGAGTCGGTACTCGATGTAATAGGGCGCCGACACGTTCTCCATCTTCACCTGCGCTTTCGAACGATCGAGTTCCTCGCGCATGGCTTGAATTACAGGATCGGAGGCAGCAGCGTCCGCCTTCGCATCGTGACCAGCATTCACGCTGGCTGCGACCGCGGCGCCCGTTTTCGTGGTCTTCTGCTGCGCTGCGCCTGGGCGTGCGAACGACAAAACTAGGGCCACCGTTAATATTGCGTAGCTTAAGAGCAGCTGGCGACGCTTTCCGATTGTCATCATCGCTGGCGCTCCGCCACTTTGGGTTGAGAATCCGAAGTTGAGGTGCTGCTAGGCTCAGGCGGCGCCAGAATTGGCGGACGCTCGGTTCCTCGCCGTCGTTTCTGAACTTCGATTTCCGAAAACAGCATGGCTGGCGCAGCCGCTGCCACGGGAATTTGTCCCGACTCAGCGCCGCAAATTCCGTTGAACACATGCATGGTGTCTCCCGTCACCATAATGTTGTTCAGCGAGAGCAGAGGAGTGCCCACAATGTCCACTCCGCGCACCAGTTCGTCCGGCCGCCCATCGGCGTACACCCGGTACACCATCACCGGCAGCACCTGGAAGGCTTGCGGCATCGAGCGCGTAGTCAGAGTGAATCCGCCTTGAATATCGTCGAAATAAAGGCCGTAGGATTTTCCCTGTTTCTTGATCTCTTCAACGAATTTCTTGCGCAGCTCGGTATCCGGCACACTATTCGTGGACGTCACGATCAAATTTCCCTGGCGGCCGGTGGGCATCAATCCTGGTTGCCTGCGGCCGTGCCCGTTCGAATGGTCGAAATTTTTCACGGGCATGCGCGACATCAGGAAATTTTTCAAAATTCCGTTTTCCACTGCTTCCACGCGTTCCGCTGGAACGCCTTCGTCGTCGAAATCATACGATCCACCGAGTTTCACTCCGTTCAGTTCCTTCAACGTGGGATCATCAACGACGGTCAAAAAAGCTGGAAGAACCAGCTGATTTATTTTCTTCGTGAACGTCTGGCCTTCCGTTTCATCCTTTTGACGATGCCCCTCTAGCCGGTGCCCCAGCACTTCATGGAAAAAAACTGCGGCGGCCCTGCCGGACAGCAAAGCCGGTCCCGCATACGGCTCAGCTGGCGGAGCGGCACGCAAAGCCTTCAAATCTTCAGAAATCTTGTTCACCTTCGCGCTCAGTTCGGCATCCGAAGGGAGCTGGTCCGCAGACGGCGCCTGAAAGGTTTCCACGCGCATCAATTCCATGCCGTCGTCCGCGCGGGTCTCGCCCTGAATTACCAGCCTGCTGACCGCACCGGGCCGCACAACCGCGGTCCCCTCGCTCGTAGCCAGATACGAACGGTCATCACTGACCGTGAGGTACACCGTCGAATTGTAGACTTCCGGATATTTCAGGAAGCCTGCCGAAAGCTTCCGCGCGCGATCTTCCCACTGTTTCTGGTTTAGCGGTGCGACGGTCAGCGCCGCGCCCGTATGATCTTGTGGCGCTTCCTTCGAAAAATCCGGTGACTTATCTTCTTCTTCCGATTGCACCGCCGTGTTCGTCTTCACCGTCAAAAACGCCGAAGAGGCTTGATCGTACCCGCGGTTGGTGAGTTGCCAAAGCACGCGTGCAATCGCGTCGGGATCATTATTCAACGCCAGTGACCCTGACGTGATGCCGGACGGCCGATTCTTGTTACTGTGCGTATTGTCCAAAGCGGGCGATCCAACGCGCATCATCACGTCCGCCAGGCGCCTGTGAACGCTGGTCGAAATCATCAGGCTGCCATTCGCGGCCACGATCGCGGAGCCGTTGACGTCGGTAACAGCGTAGCTTAGGTAGTAAGGCGCGGGGTCCGACTTGGCCAGCGACGTGTTGGCGCGCTTCAATTCTCGCTGCATGGTCTGCAACAATGAATCCGGCGCGGAGCCTGCTGAAAAGTTTGGAATACTGCAAAAAATTAGCAAACAGAGAACTACGAATCGTCGCATGGGCCTGTTCATTTTTTAGTTATCACTCTCAGATATACCTAGCATACAACTCTTTGACGGATTCGAGCGCATTACGGCGTTCCACTGTGCTCTGTTTCCAAAGGATTTGAAAGCCGTGTGTCTCAATAAGACGAGCTGTCGCCCAAGAATGAAGAACTGCGAAAGTATTTGGGAGCCAGGACAGAAATTCTAAAACGCCCGTTTGACTATTTTGGGGTGGACGAACTCTCAGACAACACATACCAGATCCCGTACCCCACGCCGGCTGCTGCCCCTACTGCCACGATCGCCCAAACAAGAGCGGGGGTATTCAGAGCGTGTTTGTTTGAACCACCCACCCCAGCCGGCGCCTGCGGCTCCGCAGCGGCTGCGGCCGGCGCCAATTCCATCGTCACGCGGTAGGATCTCCCAGCTGGGATATCACGAACTTCTCCATCGTGATCGAGACTCAACGTCCCGCGATACGTCGAAATAATCACTTCCAGAGGTCCAACAATCGTCACCTGCCCGTAGGCCGGTTGGCTGTTTGCTGCGCGCAAAATGCCTTGTGGAATTTCTAGTTCAATATGATCGGTGCCAGTCGACGAAAAACCAACCGTCCCACGGCCCACCATCGCGTGCACCATTGTCGCGCTGGCGTTTTGCGACAAAGTGGCTGAGCTAGCCGAAAGCAAATACAGTTGGCTGGACCCAAAGTTAAGTCTCAACGTGCCGCCGGCTTCGGTCGCAATGGTGTCACCGGGAAAGATGGTCGTCCCAATCGAAACTTTGGCACTCCCGATGTGAGCGTTTTCAGCCTGTGTTACCAGCCCCAATGGCTTCTCATCCGCGGCATATGCGGGAATATTCAGCAGTCCAGTGATTAAAATTGCGATAAGTACACAACGGGAGACTGCGCGCATAAGTCCCTCCAAACCAACAGCTTCAATTTAGGCCTAGACACCATAAGTGTCAATACCAGAACCAGGAAAAAACTGCGGCGCAAAGCTCGCCCGCTCGTGCGCATAATTGACTGTAGGCTCGTTCGCAGTGGCAGAGCGATTGTGCGATAGAATGGACCGGTTCCTTTGGGAGGGAACGCGTTGATCCATCGTTTCGTTTTTCATAACGACCGGCTCTTGCCCGTCGAAGAAGCGCGGCTCTCACCCGGGCAAGCAGGCTTGTTAAACGGCTGGGGCCTGTTTACCACCATCCGCATCGTTAGCGGTGTTCCCTTTGCATTCGAACGCCATTGGAAGCGCCTGAAACGTGACGCGGAGCGCACGCACTGTCCGTTTCCCTTCGAGCCTGAATATGTGCGCGCCAAACTCGATCAGCTTCTCCTCGCCAACCAGGTCCGCGAAGGCTGCGCGCGAATTTACGCGATTTATAATCAAGGTTTTTGGAGCAGCGACGAGAAATTTCCTCCCGCGGATTTGATTCTCTATTCTTCTGATTTGCCGTCTTACCGGGAGCCTGTAAAGCTGGGTCTGCGCGAAAACGGACGCCACGCGGCCTCGCCGCTCGCTGGCGTAAAAGTCACTTCCTGGCTCAACAATGTATGGAGTCTCCATGAAGCGCGCCAAGCTGGGTTTGACGAAGTCGTCATGCTCAACGAGCGCGATGAAGTGGCCGAATGCACCGCCGCGAACATTTTCTGCGTGCGGGGCGAGCGCGTTTACACACCGCCGCTTAATTCCGGTTGCCTACAGGGTATTACGCGCAGTGTGCTGCTTGAAATCGGCGCGGATGTCGGCACGCCCGTGGCGGAACGCACATTGCTCCCGGAAGATCTTTACAGCGCCGACGAAGTTTTTATATCTTCCACCAACCGAAGCATGCTGGGCGTGAGCGAAATCAACGGCCACCGAATCGCCAGCGCCCCCGGACCGGTTACTCTAAGGCTGGAAAGCGCTTTCGCGGAGTACGTTCGTGCCTACGTAGAATCAAAATCCGCAGCCTCCGGCCGCCGTTAGGCTCTGCGGCAATTTAGGCACTGAACGAAACCCTCGCTTCGTTGGCCGTTTAGTGAATTAATAGACCTAGCGCCGCCGTCACAACTCCAGCCAGACCCAGCACAATTCCGAAGGCCCAAAATATTTTCTTGCGAGTAAGCAGCGTGATCGAGCAGATGACCAAAGCCGCTTCGAGCATCACTTCGCCCAGATCAAAACGGTCCGCGCGATGCTGCTCGGTCATCACTTCATCCTCGGCCTTCTCGGCCTCCGCTTGAATTTCTTTCTGCTCGTCTTTATAACGTTCCACTTCCTTGGAGTACTTCTCCTTGATCTTCGCCACCTGCTCGGCATTTTGCAGCGTGAAAACCGCTATCTCATCCAGGAACAGCTCGTAATTCCGGCGTCGAATGTCCTTGGCCTGGTAGTAGGCCCATTGATCCGTGGCTTTCGTCTGGTGCAGGATTTCTTCGGTGTGCGCCCGATGCCCCAACAATGAAACAGAAGCTACCAACACAGCCAGCACGGCCATGGTCACGGTAACCGGTGCGAGGCTCGGTTCCTCGGCGCCGTGTTCAGCGTTTTCTTTCAGTTCTTGAATTTCGTCGGCCATTTATCCCTCCGGTGAGCGACCATCAGGTTTCTGTGCCGCAGAGGATAGCAGAACTTGTTCGCAATGGGCCAGCCGTAAGCACCTCGTTCCTGTACAATCGCAATTCGGCGGGTGATTCATCAAAAATCGGCAGTCGGGAGTCTTCATGAGCGATCTAGCAAACAAAACCTGCGTTCCTTGCCGCGGAGGCGTTCCGCCGCTGGCGGGAAAAGATCTCGATGACTTGGCGAAACAAACGCCGCAATGGAAAGTCATAGAAGGGCATCACATCGTGCGCGAATTCAAGTTCCCCGATTTCGCCCAGGCGCTCGCGTTTGTAAACAAAGTGGGCGCCATCGCCGAAGAGCAGGGCCATCACCCGGACATCTTGCTCACCTGGGGAAAAGCTGAAGTAAAAACCTGGACGCACAAGATCAACGGTCTCACCGAAAGTGATTTCATCCTCGCGGCGAAAATCGACCGCCTGCAATGATTACGGCGTAGCAGTTTCCCCACGGTGTTCCTCTGGTCTAAGGTTGTTCCTCCGCATAACCCGCGTAGCTAATCCTATATTGTCACTTACACCACCAGCAGCAGCGTGTTGATTGACCCACACACACAGAGCCCCTACGTTGTGTAAGTACCTATCCCGGAGGAGTGATGCGCTCTGTTGCTCGGCCCTGCATTGCGGCGATGCTCGCAGGCCTGATGGCTTTCCCTGGTTTTGCCGCGAACGAGAAACCGCTGGGCTCCGTGATCCAAGCCCAAAGCGCGCAGATTTCCGATTTTAAGGTCGCAATCGGCACCACTGTTTATCCCGGCGACAAAGTGCAAACCGACGCAGGCGGCGCGTTGCGCCTGAGAATGGGAACCACCCAGCTCTATTTGCTTGCCTCAAGTTCTGCAACTCTCGGTCAGCGATCCGATGCGCTTTTTGCGGAAGTGTCGCGCGGCACTGTGGGCTTCTCGTCAAATGGCGCGGATCAACTCGAACTCGAAGTTCCTGAAGGCGTCGTTCGAGCAGCAAATGGCCAGCCTGCCTACGGTCAAGTCACTATAGTCGGGCCAGCGGAAATTATCGTCTCCGCTTTTCACGGTTCGTTGGTCCTTGATAATGACGGTGAACTCCACACCATCCCGGAAGGAAAATCCTATCGAGTGACCATGGATTTGGAGCCGGTGGCAGCGCCTGCGCCGGCTACGCCTGCGTATCGCGATGATGGCAATACCACTCCCGCGAAACGCAAGCGCCGGAAGCTCGCGTTCTTCTTACTCTTCGCCGGCGTCGGAGCACTGGCTAGTTACGGCATCTGGACCGAGCTGTCCGAGAGCCCCTCGAAAAATTAGAATTTATCCCGGGCCTCCTTAGTAACCGCTCCGCAACCGCAGATTGACCCAGCCGGTTTGGAGTAGACCCAATAAATATTTAGCGTGTCGAAAGCGCGCTCCACTTTTTATGATGGGTGCAGACGCTTCTTTTGCGTTTATTATTACGGTTAAATGGCTTCGAACTTAAGGTCGGCTTTCCGCGAAACACGGCTTTTTCATTTTTACAAAACCGTTTCAGCTCGGGGCGAATACCTTTCGTGGAAACTTCGCGCTGTGCCCGGAGCCGGCGCCCCGCATTTGGTAAAGCAGAGAACGATTGCCGAGTTTGCTTCCAGATTCGATCTACGCGTGCTGGTAGAAACCGGGACAAACTACGCGCACATGTTGTATGTGAACCAAAACCGGTTCCGCGAGATTTATTCTATCGAGCTAGATAACCGTAAAGCCCAAAGCGCCCGGCGAAAATTCGTTAACAATCCAAATATCCATATTCTGCAAGGTGACAGCGCGAAGGTTTTGCCCCAGCTATTGCCCGCTCTCAAGGAACCCTGCTTGTTCTGGCTCGACGGCCACGATTTCGATATTTCAACTCCGGTGAAGCAGGAGCTCGACGCCATCTACAAATACCCAGCCCAGGGCCACCTTTTATTGATTGACGATGCGCGCTGGTTTGACGGCCGTACCGAGTACCCCACCATGGAAGCGCTACGCGAAAAGACCTCGGGCGAATATCCCGGCAGAGTGGTGGAAGTCAAAGATGACATCATCCGAATTTACCCTTCGCCAGGCGCGTCTCCCCGCTCCCGTTGAACTGGCTCCCGATCGTTCCGAATCCTAATTAATTTGCTCACCCTTCTGCCTCCCCATCGTCAAAGCTATTGACGCTATATCGCCACACGTTATAGTCTTCAGCGGTTCGGTATAGTGGGGCCGGTCAGACTACCACTGCTTTCGCCTTACAAAGGAGATACCGCATGGCCCGTTGGCAGGAAGAGACACCCGGACAGCAGCCCGTAATGAGCGCGGCGATGTTTCACGTTCTGCTGGCTCTTGCAGACGGTGAGAAGCACGGCTATGCCATCTTGAAGGAAGTGAAGCGAAGGACCGGAGGGAAAGTCCAACTCAGCGCCGGCACTTTGTACGGAATCATCAAGCGCTTACACGGCGAGGATTGGATCGTGGAGTCAAACGACCGTCCCGCGGCCGGCCTCGATGACGAACGCCGCCGCTATTATCGCCTCACTGAATTGGGACGCCGGATCGCCGTGGCTGAAGCGCGCCGCATGGAAGAGCTATTGGCGATGGCCCGCAACAAGAAACTTTTTCGGAAACCTGAATTAGCCTAGCAAGGAGATCCCATGAATTCGTCCCCTGCTCCGGTGTCCAAAAAAATCTTTCGCTCCTTGCTCCGCGTTTTGCCCGCGGATTTCCAGTCTGACTATGGCCGCGAGATGGAGCATACCTTCGAAGATCAATCGCGTGACGCCCGGGAGCGCGAAGGCATAGGCGGGATCGTCAAGCTGTGGTGGGAAACGATTCAAGGCATTTTCAAGACGGCTCCTCGCGAGCACTGGGAAATCCTGAAACAGGATTTGACCTACGCCGTCCGCATGATGCGCAAGAACGCGGGCTTCACTGTGATGGCCACCGTAATTCTCGCGCTCGGAATTGGAGCAAACACAGCCATTTTCAGTGTCGTGCACGCCGTGCTCCTTCGCCCATTGCCATACCCTAACGGCCAGCAGCTTATTTTTATCCGCCAGCAGGCGCAAAAGCAGGGGCTCGACGATATTGGTTTCTCCGTTCATGAGATTCAGGATTACCGAGAACAAAATCAAACTCTTTCGGGCTTGGTGGAATACCACGCCATGTCCTTCATTCTGTTCGGGCACGGTGATCCTGACCGCGTTCGCTCTGCCGTCGTCTCCGCTAATTATTTTGACTTGTTTCAAGTAACACCGCTTCTCGGCCGCACGTTTGTCCCCGATGACGACAAGATCGGTGCGCCTCCCGTCTTGCTGCTCAGCTACGAATACTGGAAAAACAAATTTGGAAGCGATCC
>Ga0210385_10001799_pt1 | contig 13077 bp, 12 predicted proteins | sample IncBWH26OmetaG_FD_160107 | JGI IMG/M metagenome (GOLD analysis project Ga0210385, IMG submission 160107) | Forest soil microbial communities from Barre Woods Harvard Forest LTER site, Petersham, Massachusetts, United States - Inc-BW-H-26-O ... | reverse complement strand
GCAGCGCGAGCGAGATGTCGCTGGCGCTCGCCCCGGTCGACCACCTCGACCAGGCCGTGGAATACGAGAGCGTGCTGCACGAGGCGCTGTTCACCGGGCAGCGCAACCCCCGCTACACGGCGCTGTGCATCTGGGATGAGCGGCTGTTCGGCGAGACCGACGCGATGGCGGCGGCGCGGGCGCTGCACTCGGTCACCCTGCTGCCGCGACTAGGCACGCTGCACGCTGCGGTCTCCGGCAGCCGCGTCTCGCTGACCGGGGACAGCGACCTGGCCAACCGGGCCGCGTTTGATGCCGCGCTGCTCGCGCTCGGCGGGCTGCCCGCGACCACGCTGGTCCTCGACATCACCGACCTGTCCTTCTTCGACGCGCACAGCGCGGGCGCGGTGCTGCGCCTGGCGGCCGGGCTGACCGTGCCGCGGCGGCTCGAGGTCCGGTGCCGCGGCTCGCAGCGGCGGCTGCTGCACCTGCTCGGCGGCCGGACCATCAGGCAGCTGTCGATCGTGACCGTGCGGATCTAGTCGGGCGCGCGCCGATGACCGTTCCCGCAGGGCCAGTCGGGCCAGGTGCGCCGGGACCGGCGGGCGCGGAAGGGGCGCCGGGCGATACGGCTGGGCCGGGCACGGCGGCGCGGGGCGGTGGAACGCCGACCGGCCCGGGCCGGGGCGGGCGCGGGCTGGCCGTGCGGGACGCGGGCGCGCTGCTGTTCGCCGCGGACATGTACGGGGTGCAGCTCGACCAGCTCGCCCTGCTGGCCGGCGGGGAGCGGGCCGCGCGGGCGGCGGCCGCCCGCTGGCGCTCGCTCGGCTACGCGGAGACGGCCCGGCTCGGCCCCGGCCCCGCCTGGCTCTGGGTGACCAAGGCCGGGCTCGCCGCCTGCGGGCTCGCGTACTCGCCGGCCCGGCCGGCGCTGTCCAGGCTCGCGCACATCAGGGCCGTCGCCGCCGCGCGGATCGCGCTTGAGGCCACGAGTTCGTACCAGCGCGCCACCGCCTTCTGGCGGTGCGAGCGGCAGATCAGAGCCCGGCACGGGGTCGGCGTGCGACAGCACCTGCCCGACGCCGAGGTGCACTGGCCGGACGGCTCGCCGCCAGGGGCGCCGGTCGCGTGGGGCGGCGAGTGCTGGGCGGTCGAGGCCGAGCTCACGCCCAAGACCGTCGCGCGGACCGCCGCGATCATGCGGGAGATCCTCAGCCGCACCGGGGACTACGGCGGCCCGGCCGCCGAGGCGTCGGTTCCCGGCCGCCCGCCGCGGCACGCTCGGGCGCTTTACGTGTGCTCGCCGGCGGCAATGCCCACCGTGCTGCGCGCCCGTGACTGCCTTGGGCCCCAGGGAACGCGGATCGAGGTGCGCGGCCTCCCGCCCGGCGCGCTGCTCCCCTGAGGGGGCGAGCGCAGGAGGGACGCCGGATGATCGCCGTTTCCGTTGTCCTCAGGGTTCGCAGACGCCAGCTTTCCCCGCGTGCCCGGGCGAGCGACTGCGGCGGCGCCACTCGCCGGGGCTCATGCCGTAGGCGGACTTGAACACCCGGCTGAAATGGGCTGCGCTGGCGAATCCCCACTGGTAGGCGGTGGTCTCAATGGTCAGGTGCTGATGCGCGGATGAGGCCAGCTGCCGTTTGCATTCCGCCAGGCGCTCTTTCCTGATCCAGTCACCGAGCGAGATGCCCGCCCGGGAGAGGATCAGGTACAGCTGGCGCACGGACACATGGTGATCGGCGGCGATCCGCGCGGCCGTCAGGTCATGCTCCGCCAGATGAAGGCGGAGGTAAGCCATGACCCGTTCCAGGAGGGTGTCATGCAACGGCCCCCTGGCCAGGTCGTCGTGCCCGAGGCCGGTCGCTACCATAGCCCTGATCAGGTCGATGCCCGGCTGGGCGAGCAGGCTGGCTTCGGTCTCGCCGACGGCCGTCGGCCGGCGGGCCAGGTGGGAGAAAAAGACCGCCGCGGCACTGGTTACCGGACGATCGGGGCCGAGTCGGACGGCGGTCAGCTGACCGAGCAGGCCGGACGGAAGTCCGAGTACCCGCGTGGGAACGCGAACCGAGACCGTCTTGATGGGGCCGTTAAAGGCAATGTCATAAGGCCTTGCGGTCTCCACCATGACGATATCCCCGGGCCAAATTTCCGCCCGCCTACCCCTCTGGGTTGTCCTGGAGACTCCGGATTCCTGAAAGCCTAGAAAAACCTGCGGCTCAATATCATCGTCCTTTGGACCAGCGGTACGCTTAAGGGCGGCAACGTTCCATTCGATTCCCGCGATTTCTACCGGCCCCAGGGTGCTGATCGTCATGACGGCCCTGATGCGAGCCGGATCCGGGGGAACACGCACCTCTATCTTGCCATTTAGCTTCTGCGAGACTTCTCGGATCGCCTCCGCGCGATCGGCCGGATCCAGGGGCTCCAAGTCGAACTGAACAGTCACGTGCGCTTCCTCTCAGTGCGCCCCTCCCGGGCTGGCCGACGACCGGGTCCACGGTCGCACGGAGACAGCGAACCGCCCGCCGCGCGCCCCGAGCCACCCCGCAGCGACGCGCGACCGCCCGGCCAGTATAGCCGAGGTCAATTACCCGCATTCGATATCGGCCTCATATATAGAGTCACCATGCACGGCTAGTCAAGAATCAAGATTAGCCCTTGCATGCCCAGGCAACCTAACGACCAGTCCGGACACTATTCTCAATTCAGTATTGCGAGAACCACGGTCCTACCAACAACTGGAGCCTGCATGTCCGCGGCAAGGCGTCTTCCCTCTCTGCTGCTCGTTCACGGTGCCTGGCACCGCCAGGAGACGTGGGATGACCTGATCACGCACCTGCGAAAGCACCTGCCGGAGCTCGACATCCACACGGTGCAGAACCCGTCAAGCGCCCCGGTGCCGCCCGGGCAGCTGGGCGGCTTGTATGACGATGCGCGGGCCATCCGCGAAGCGGCCCGGCAGATCGGCGGCCCCGTGGTGGTATGCGCCCACTCCTACGGCGGCGCTCCTGCGACGCAGGGCCTTGCGGGCCTGGAGAACGTCAGGCGCGTGGTCTACCTCAGCGGGTTCGCGCCTGACGTCGGCGAATCACTGACTTCGCTGTTCCCCAACGGGGAGGTACCCCCCTTCTGGGGGAAGGACCACCTCGACGAGGGGTACTACGAAATGCTCGCCCCGGGGCCCGTCTTCTACTCAGACCTCGACCAGGACGCGGCTCAGCGGGCCACGGACGCGCTCGGGCCGCACTCAAGGCTGTCGCTGGAAGAGCCGCTGACCCAGGTTTCCTGGCGCGAGATACCGTCCACCTACATCATCAGCACCGAAGACAACGCGGTCCCGGTCCCCGTCCAGGAGATCTTCGCCGCCCGGTGCCAGCGGGTTCACCGCATTGCCGCATCCCATTCTCCGTTCCTGTCCCGCCCCGCAGAAACAGCCGCCTTGCTCATCACCGAACTGGTCGACGCGTCGGCGGCGGCGGATAGCTAGGACGGGTGGGGCCGATTCCGGCAGGCAGGTCAGCCGGCACTAGGGCCGGTGACATAAGCGGGCGGTCCGCCGGTGATTTCCGGATTTGCCGGGCGGCGTGTGGTGAAGTGAGCGCGTGACGGAGCGGGACCTGCCGTGAGCCGGCACCGTGGCCGGGAGGTGGGGCACCCCGTGCGCCGCGCGGCCTGGCGCGGGATCTTCCGGCTGGTGCGCGCCCTCGTCATCGCGGCGGCCGCCGTGGCGCTCGCGCCGGTGACGGTGATCGCCTGCGGCGCTTTCTGGTACGGCTGGTGGCGGGGAATGCCGCCGCGGCGGATCTACGCGGCCGCCTTGTGGTGCCTGCCGATGGTCACCGCCTGGCTGGCCGCCGTCGCCGCGTGGCCGGTGCGGGACACCGGCAACCCGCCCGGCGCCGGCCCGGGAGCGCTCTGGCTGCGGATCGGGGGCGCGCCTTACCGGGCCTGGGCCGCGATGTGGGTGCTGGCCGGGCACGGCCATCCGGCCGCGGCCGCCGTGGCCGCCGCGCCCCCGTCCATCGCGCTGGGGATCGGCGCGGGCGGAATCGGCTGGGCGTACCGGCGGTTCCGGATGCGGGCCGGGGCCGGCGGACTCACGCCCGAGGCGCCAGCCGCGTTCGACACCAGGCAGTGGAACCATCAGGTACGGGCCGCGCGGGCGTTGATCGCCGCGCCCGGCTCGCTGCCGCTGCTCTCGCGCCGCGGGCACGTCGTGACCGGGGCGACGATCCGTGCCGTGCGGCACCGGCCCGGACGGGCCGCCGCGCTCCCTTACGAGCGGCTGCGCGCGCACCAGGTCGTCATCGGGTCGACCGGCACCGGCAAGACCACCCTGCTGCTGCGGCTGTGGGCCGGGTTCATGGCCGCCGGGCTGCGCCGGTACGCCGCCGGGGCCGGGCGGCGGCCGCTGCTCGTCGTGCTGGACTGCAAGGGCGGGGCCTCCTCCCGCAAGGTCGCCGACCGGACCCGGCGGGTGCTGCGCGACGCGGGCGCGCGGTCGACCGCGATCTGGCCGGACGAGGCGTCGCTCTCGCTGTGGACGCTGCCGCCCGACCGCCTGGTGACCACGCTGCTCGACCTCATCGAGCACGGCACGGGCGGGGCGGCGTACTACACCGACGTGATGGAGGCGCTGGTCGCCCTGGCCGTGCACGCGCCGTGCGGGCCGCCCACGAGCGCGGCCGACTTCCTCGCGCGGCTGGACGCCGACTGGCTCGCCGCCGTCTACGGCGCCAGCGGTGACGGGGAGGCGGTAGCGACCATCCGGTCGGGGAGACAGGCCTTTGAGGACGTGCGACTGCGGTTCCGGGCGCTGTGGCGGCGGCTGGGGCCCGGGCTTGACGGCGGCTCGTCGTGGGCCGACGCCGACGTCTGGTACTGCATGCTCGAAGGCACCGCGGAAGCCGCGGTCGCCGAGGCCCAGGCGCGGGCGCTGACCGACCTGCTGGCCTTTCACGCGCTCGGCGGCGACCGGGAAATCCTGCTCTGCGTCGATGAGTTCTCCGCCGTGGCCCGGCGGCTGCCGATCTCCCGGCTGTATGAGCGGGCCCGGTCGCTCGGGCTCGCCGTGCAGGTGTCGGCGCAGTCGTGGGAGGGCCTGGCCGGTTCCGAGGACGAGCGGCTGCGGCTCGCCGGGACCGCGGAGGGCGGGATCTGGCTGCTGCGCACGCCCCGGCCGTCCCCGGTGGCGGAGCTGGCGGGGACCCTGCCGTCGGTAGACACGTCGCGGCGGTACTCCGGTGCGGGCCCGTGGGGGGACGACGGGCTGTCGCGGGCCCGGCTGGCGCCGGTGCTCGACGGCGACCTGGTGCGGCGGCTCGACGTGGGCCAGGTCTGCTACGTCTACCGCGGCGGGGTGACGTTCCTGCAGATCAAACGGCTGACCGGACGGCAGGCGGCCATCGGGCCCGGCCCCGGCAGCGGGACCGCGGGCGGCGCGGGCGGCGCGGAGGCACCTACCGTGCCGCTGCCGGTGACCGGCGCGGCCCCGGGCCCGGCGCTGCCCGACGTCGGCGAGGTGCTCGACGAGGCGTTCGGTGCGCGGCCCGAGTGAGCGGCGCGGGACGGCTGCCCGGATGCGGCGAGGGGGCGCCGTGACGGATGACCCGTTCCTGGCGCTCGGGCTGCCGGCCAGGGCCGGCCTGACGGATGAGGACGTGCGGGCGGCCTGGCGGCGGATCGCGGCGGCGACCCATCCGGACCGGGAGGACGGCGGCGACCCGGAGACGTTCGGCGCCGCGGCGGCCGCGTACAACGCGCTCAGGACGTCCTTCGGGCGCGGCGAGGCCCTGGCGGACCTCGGGCGCGGCACTCATCCGGGTCATGCGGGCCCCGCCGCGCCCGCCGGCCAACGGGGGCGGTGGCGCCCGCGGCGCGGCGCGCACCGGCTGCGCGCGGGGTCCGGCGCCGGGGGCCGCGGAGCCGTCGGGCGCCGCACCGCCGGGCGCGGCCTCGCCCTGCGCGCGGCCGGCGCCGCGGTCACGGCCGGGAGCGCGATCGCGCTGGCCGGGTGGACCCCGGCGACCATAGGGCTGCTGGTCGGAGCGGTGACCTGGCTGGTCGCCGCGCGGACGGGCCGAACCGGGCGGTTACGGGGTGGGGCCGGTGGCGACGGGGCGGGCGGGGTTGGTGATCCAGCTGGACCAGGAGCCGACGTAGAGGGCGGCGGGGATGCCGGCCAGGGTGAGGGCGAGGACCTCGTGCGCCGCGGTCACGCCGGAGCCGCAGTAGGCGGCCACCGTCCGGTCCCCCGTCGCGCCCAGCGCCTTGAAGCGGGCCGCCAGCTCGGCGGCCGACTTGAACGTGCCGTCCTGGTTGACGTTCTCGCTGGTGGGGGCGCTAACCGCGCCGGGGATGTGACCCGCTACGGGGTCGACGTGCTCGGCCTCGCCCCGGTACCGCTCCGCCGACCTGGCGTCCAGGAGCAGGCCGGTGCGCGCCAGGGCGGCGGCGGCGTCCGCGTCGAGCAGGCCGAGCTTGCCCGGTCGGGCGGCAAAGTCGCCGGCGGGTGCGCCGCCGTCCGCCGGTCCCGACGGCTCGACCGGGTGGCCGGCCGCGGTCCAGGCGCGCAATCCCCCGTCAAGCACCCGGACTGACCGGTGACCGAAGTAGCGCAGCAGCCACCAGGCACGGGCCGCGGCGGTGGAGTCGGCGTCGTCGTAGACGACCACGGGCCGGCCGGCGCTCACGCCGGCCCGGCGCATGGCCCGCACGAAATCGGCGGTCGCGGGCATGGGGTGCCGGCCGCCCGCGCCCGGCGGGGCGGCGAGGTCCCGGTCCAGGTCGACGAAGACCGCGCCGGGGATGTGCCCGGCGTCGTAAAGCTCGCGTCCGGGCGGCCCGCCGAGCCGCCATCGGACGTCGAGCAGCGTCAGGTCACCCGCGGCGGCGAGCTCGGGCACCGTGATGAGGACGTCAGCGATCTGTTCGGTCACCGGCCCAGTATGACCTGGCAGTCCGGTGACCGAGGATGGCGGATGCCGGTTTACCAGGCCCTTGCTCCCGGGGCGGGCCGGCTAACCGGACGGTGGGAGTGAGCATCGGGACGAGCTGCTCGGCGCTGGTGAGCGAGCCGTGCATGCCCAGCAGCGCGGCCTCGTGCGGCTCGGCCTTCGTGGCCACGATCGCCCACGTGCTGGTGCACGCCGCGACCACGTCGCCGATGCGCGCGGCGATGGCGTCGCTGACCAGGGCGTCGACCGGCCCGAACCAGCCGTACTTGAGCGCCTCCTCGCGCGAGGCCACCCAGGCCCGGTCCCCGAGAACTTCCCGCCAGGTGGCGAGCACGTCGTCGGCGGCGCCCGGCTCGGTGTAGACGTGCCGGAAGCGCGCCTCGCCGCCGAGCAGCGCCACCCCGTCACGCAGCGGCGTGTCCTGCGCGTCGACGTCGATCCGGTCATCGGGCCCGACGTCCACCATGCCGTGGTCGGCCGTCACGTACATGGCCGTGCCGTAGGGCAGCCCGGCCGCGATCTGCTCGGCCAGCCTGTCCACGTGCGCCAGCTGGTTGACCCAGGCCGACGAGGACACGCCGTAGCCGTGACCGCAGCCGTCGAGGTCACCGTGGTACGCGCAGACCAGCGCGCGGTCCGACTCGGCCAGCGCGTCGCAGGTCATCGCGGCGAGGGCGCCGAGCGAGTTCGCGTCCCGGTAGTCCGCGCCGCGCAGCGCCGCCTTGGTCAGGCCGCTGTGCTTGAACGCGCCGGGCGCCACGTGAACGGCGGCCACGCCGGCTTCGCGGGCCCGCTCGAAGATCGTCGGGTGCGGCTGCCAGGCAACCGGGTCGACGTCCTTGGACCAGTGCAGGCCGTTCAGCAGCCGGCCCGTGCCGGGGACCGCGACCTGGTAGCCGAGCATCCCGTGCTCGGCCGGCGGCAGTCCCGTGCCAACCGAGGCGATGCTGGTCACGGTGGTGGACGGCGCCCCGGCGGTCAGCGGGCGTGAGTTGAACGCCAGCTCCGCCAGGAACGGCGCCGCGGCCTGGTGCGCGCGCAGCAGTTCGAGGCCGAGTCCGTCGACGAGGAGCAGGCACGCGCGTGCGGTCTCCGGCAGGCCGAGCACGTTGGCAACGGCGTCGCCGGTCAGCGAGGCGAGGACCGAGGCGGACAGGTCGGCCAGGCTCGACTCGCCGTAGGAAGGCACGATCGGGCTGGTTCTGGGCTCGCGTACCAAGGCCATCAGCTCCCGGCGCGCGCGGTCGCGTCGCTGAGCGCGCCGGCGAAGGTCAGCGCCTGCCGGACCGAGTCCTCGCCGTCGGCGGCCTCGCTGATCCGCAGCGTCAGGTCATCGGCGGTGATCGTGCCGAGGTAGCCGTGGTCGGCGTCGCACGTCTCGTCACCGCAGTGCGCGGGCTCAAGCTCCACGTGGGACAGCACGTTCCAGCCGATCGTCAGGATCACCTCGGATGGCATCGTCTCCCCGGGCACGTAGGTCGCCGGATCGGGCACCACCCGGGTCAGCGACACCGACGACACGCGGGACAGCCTGATCGCCTCGGTCGACGTCTCGGCGCGCGGCCTGCTCTGGGGGTCGTCGGCCGGATGCTCGTCGGTGTGCGAGTACACCAGCCGCGTCGGGGTCAGCGCCAGCACGGTCATGTGCCTGCGGACTTCCATGCCGGGGTCGAATATCGCGTCATGGAGGGCGAAGTACGCGGTAACCGGCTCCGGGCCGAGAGCGGTGGCGACGGCATCGGTCACCAGCCCCGGATAGTAGCCGCTGCGCTCGATCGCCGCGCGCAGGTCCTCGGTCATGACTCGGGTTTCCGTCATTCCTCCATCCTGCCTTGTCCGGAGGCGTGGTTCACCCCTACCACGGCCTAAACCCGCGGCGGCCTAGTCGCAAGATCGGTCAAAGTCGCCGATACTGCGCCATACGGGCTCAGCCGGGTCGGGATCCACCCGCATCGGCTCACCCTCCGGCTCCGGCTCCGCCCCCGGCTGCGGTTCCGCCCCCGGCGCCGGGTCGTCGCCAGCCTCGCGGCGCAGCCGTTCCAGGTCGGTACCGCCCCCGTTGTACTTAAGCATCCTTGCAATCTTCATGCGCCGCCGCGGCTCCTCGAGCTCAAGCGCCGCGGCACCGGGAGCGGGCTTCGGCTTGCGCGGCTTGGTCCCGCCCGCCGCGCCGCCCCGGCCCCGGTAGATGAGCAGGCCGTTGACCGGGTCGGGGACCCCGTCGAGGGCGGCCCGCACCGCGGGCAGGGCGCGGAACCCCTCCCACTCGGCGTCGCCGGGGAAGAGGACCTCGAAGATCACCCCGTACTCGGTGTCGTGCCACTCGTAGTAGAGGGCGCCGTGCGTGATCGCCGCCTCGGTGAGCTCGTCCTCGTAGGCGTACCGCCACCCGCTAGCCGGGAGCTTGTCGCCGGAGAAGACCTCGATCGACCACCATTCGGCCATGATGCCGCCGCCCGTCTTTCGCCACGCCGCTCTGCTGCGTCCCACGTAGACCGCATCCTCGGGGAGAAAATCGGCCTGCCGCCGTCGCTCGTTTTCTCAACGCCCACCGGAACTTCCCAACACGATAGTACGTCTTTTGGCCGGCTTTGGAAAAGCAATATGCGCGCACCGCAGACACCTCAGATCAGCGACTACAAATCGTTATATATTCGGAGTTGAGGGTGCGGTCGCACTTTCCGTTCATGACGCCGTTTGCAGAGCTCCGCGATCGTCGATACGGTCACGGCATGGCGGCAGACGGACGCAGGCACGTGGTCGCGATCGGGGGCGGCATGCTCATGCCGCGCGACAAGATCCCCTTCCACGTGGAGTACGCGATCAAGCTGAGCGGCAAGCCCGCCCCCCGGCTGTGCGTGCTGAACCAGGCCGTCGGCGACGACCCCGCCTACTACCTGCGGTTCTACGACCGGCTGGCGAACTCGCCGGCCGAGGTCAGGCACCTGTCGCTGTTCCCGATGCCGAACGTCGAGGACCCCGAGGACTTCCTGCTGTCGCAGGACATCATCTTCGTCGGCGGCGGCTCGGTGGCCAACATGGTCGCCGTGTGGCGGGTGCACGGAATCGACGAGATCCTGCGGAAGGCCTGGCAGGCGGGCATCGTCCTGGCCGGCTCGTCGGCCGGGGGCATCTGCTGGTTCGAGGGCGGGACCACGGACTCGTTCGGCGCCAGGCTCAGGGCCTACCACGACGGGCTGGGGATGCTGGCGGGAAGCTTCTGCCCGCATTACCACTCCGAGGCCGAGCGGCGCCCGCTGTACCAGCGCCTCGTCGCCGAGGGCATCCTCCCCGGCGGCCTGGCCTGCGACGACGGCGTGGGCGCGCACTACGTCGACGACAGCATGGCGGAAATGGTCGCCGACCGCCCCGACGGCACCGCCTACCGCGTCGTCCCCGACCGGTCGGGCGGCTTCACGGAAACCGAGCTCCCGGTCCGCTTCCTCGGCGGATAAAGCGGACCCGGCCGCGTTGAGCAGGGGCGCTGGGGATGAGACCGCCAGGGACTTCCCATCGCCCCTGCTCAATGAGGTAACCAAGGCGGGTCACGCGGAGCGCGAACCCGTTCGGCTGACCCTGGACCGCTACTTGCGGAAGTCCGTTACCCGGTGCAGAGACCAGGCCAGGGCGACGGCGGCGATGACCGGGAGGAGCCACCACGCGTTTACCTTGGCCGCGTGGGTCAGCAGTTCCGTGGCGACCAGGCCGATCACCACGAGGGCGGCGACGTGCCAGTCGTCGCCGACGATGAAGTCGTACCAGAACGCGCCGAACGCCTTGAGCTGCTTCATCAGGCGACAACCTCCGATTCCTTGGCGGGGGCGGCGGCCGCGACCTTGCGGGAGCGCAGCCAGAAGATGTAGGCGGCGGCGACCAGCGCCACCACCGGGACGAGCACGAGCAGCGCGGCGTCGTTGCCCGGCCAGGCGACACCGGCGCCTTCCGCCCCCCAGAACGTGCCGAAGCTGGTGAGCATGACGCCCACGGCGAACTTCATCCAGTTCTCGGGGACCTTGGTGAGCGGCGCCTTGACCGCGATGCCGGTGATGGTGACGACGATGATCGCGGCGGCGGCGCCGATGACGGCGGCACCGATGTCCCGCTGGTTGTCGCCGAAGGTGATCACGATGAAGACGACCTCAAGGCCCTCGAGCAGCACGCCCTTGAAGGCGAGCGTGAAGGAGTACCAGTCGCTCACGCCGCGCCTGGACTGCCGGGTCGCGGCCTCGGCGGCGGCGACCTCGCGCAGGTACGCGCTGGCCTCGTCGTGCAGGGCCTTGTAGCCGGTCGCGCGGAGCACGGCCTTGCGCAGCCACTGCAGGCCGAAGATCAACAGCAGCGCCCCGACGACCAGGCGCAGGCCGGTCAGCGGCAGGTGCCCGATGGCCGGGCCGACGGCGGCGGTAATGACCGCGAGGACCACGAGGGCCGCGGCCATCCCCTGGAACGTGGACTTCCACTCCCTGGTGATGCCGGTGGCGAGAACGATGGTGAGTGCCTCAACGGCTTCGACCACGCAGGCGACGAAGACCGTGAGGATCAGGGGGAGGGCATTCAATGAATCTCCTCAGGTATGTCAGTCAGAATGAGGGGGTGACGACTGATCAGGACCGGACCGAGGGTCCGGCTTCCGGCGAAGGTGCCGGCCGGGGCTGGCTGCTGCTCATCTACCGGGTGCCGCCGGAGCCGACCAGGCTGCGCTCCACCGTGTGGCGCCGCATCAAGTCGCTTGGCGCGATCTACCTGCAGAACTCGGTGGCGGCACTGCCCGCCTCGACGGTCAACGAGCGGTCGCTGCGCAAGCTGCGGCGCGAGATCACCGACATGTCCGGCACGGCGATGCTGATGTCCTGCGCGGTGCTGGCCGGCGAGGCGGAGGTGCGCGCCTCGTTCCAGGCGGCCCGCAACGACGAGTACGCGGAGATCGTCGACAAGTGCGAGGACTTCCTGCGGCAGGTCCAGAAGGAGTACGACGACAACCACTTCACCTACGCCGAGCTTGAGGAGAACGAGGTCGACCTGGTCAAGCTCAGGAACTGGTTCGCCAAGATCATCGAGCGGGACGTCTTCGGCGCCAGCGGCCGGGCGGCCTGCGAGCAGTTCCTCGAGAAGTGCGAGCAGTCGCTCGAGGCATACGCGGCGCGCGTCTACGCCGAGGAGGCCGAGGGCCAGTGACGGCGCCGTGCTCGCGACAGTCATCTCAGTGGGCATCGCCCGCACCTCCTTTCACTCGTCTGCACGACCGCCTCCAGCTAATAGTAACAGTCGTTAGATTTAAGAAGTAACTAGTGTTAATCCCAGGTTGTGATAATCGGTTCACCGTTTGGCTAACTGCCTGACACCTTGGTGACGTCTCGGCTCCGCAGACTCAGGGCCATGAACAGCACGTTCCGGCGCACTAGGGTGCGCCTGCTCGTCGGCCTGTCCGGCGCTGTCGCCCTCTCGGTCCTCGCGGTGGCCGGCTGCTCGTCGAGCTCGTCGTCGTCCACCTCTGCCGCTTCCGCCTCGTCGGCCTCGCCGGCTTCCGCCACTTCCTCGTCCGCTGCCGTTCCCCTGGTGGTCTACTCCGCGCAGGGCTACGACTCGGCCATGACCAAGGCCTTCACCAAGGCCACCGGCATCCCGGTTTCGCTCGACGACAACTCGACCGGCCCGCTGCTCACCCAGATCGAGGCGTCAAAGAACAACCCCAAGTGGGGCCTGCTCTGGGTTGACGGACCCACCGCGTTCGCCGGCCTCGACACGCAGGGCCTGCTACTCAAGGGCTACGAGCCCTCGGTGACCTGGAACTCGCTCGGCTCGCAGTCCGTGCCGACCGACAAGAGCTACACGCCGACCGGCGTGACGCTTGAGGGCATCCTCGCCTACAACAAGACCAAGGTCCCGAACCCGCCGTCGACCTACCAGCAACTGGAGTCGTCGACCTGGAAGGGGCAGGTCGGCATGGACGACCCGTCCCAGTCCGGGCCGACCTACCCGCTCATCGCCGGCGTGATGAACTACCTCGGCAGCGTGTCGGCGGGCGAGAAGTACTTCACCGCGCTCAAGTCGAACGGCCTGATCATCCACCCGACCAACGGCCCGACGCTGCAGGCGCTGACCAGCGGCCAGATCAACCTGGCCCTGGTGCAGTCCTCGGCGG